>Ga0190270_10000027_pt1 | contig 100981 bp, 124 predicted proteins | sample Popmic320T_FD_133748 | JGI IMG/M metagenome (GOLD analysis project Ga0190270, IMG submission 133748) | Populus adjacent soil microbial communities from riparian zone of Weber River, Utah, USA - 320 T | ecosystem: Environmental > Terrestrial > Soil > Riparian zone | place: USA: Utah...
CACCAGCCAGGTCGCGTTCGCCGACGGCAGCGGCACCCGCACCGTCTGGCTGCGCGCCGAGCGGCGGGTGATCAACCGCGGTTTTGTGTGGTACTCCGGCGGCAGCAACATCGCGATGGCGCACTCGGCCAACGCCGGCGCGACCCGCATCGACCGGGGTGTCCTGCGGGTGGACCGGTCCGCGGAGACGGTCACCGAGGAAATCGTCACCGGCACGCCGGGGTCGGGTCAGCCGCCTGCGCTGACCAACAACGCCGGCCCGGGTACCGGCGTGTGGGAGTTCCCCTTGTACCGGGTGACCGTGGTCAACGGGGCGACGACGTTCGCCGACGAGGATGTGGTGCCCGAAGGCTGGTACGTGGGCGGCAACCCGATCGTTGTGGACGTGTCTTCCCGGCTGCCGACCGCCGGGACGTCGCATATGCCGCCGGCCGGCACCATGTGTTACGTCACCAGCGAAGAGCGGATCCTGCTGTCCACCGGCACCGACTACCAGGAGATCCAGTCCGACACGGGCTGGCTGGCCATCCCGTTGCAGGCAGGTTGGGGTGTCGACGGGTTCTCCGTCGCCCAGTACCGCAAAAAGAACGGGATCGTGTACGTCACCGCCGGGTTCAGGCGCACCGGGGCGAGCCTGCCTGCGGGCGCCGCCTCCGCTATCGCCCTGCTGCCGTCGGGGTTCTGGCCGGCCCACGCCATGCGGATGGGGGCGGTCATCAACCAGGCCGGATACGACAACGTGATCGGCGCGGTCGCCACCAACGGAGGCATCGGCATCAGCGAATACGCCGTGACGATCCAGTCCGGCAAATGGCTGTACTTTCCGCCGATCAGCTATCCGGTGGTCACGAGCTGACCCGAGTTTTTCCAAGAGGTCCGGCGCTACGCGTCCGGGCCTTTCGCATGTGTAGAGGGGGGAGGACGCCATGGCCCGTCACCTGTTCGGCGACAGCCTGGCCGATTGGGCGTTCACAGAGGTCGACGGAGTCGACAGGACCGACGACCTGGTCCAGGTCGCGCCGGCGGCGACGATCACGATGTGGAACGCCCGTACCGGCGGCACGCAGATCACCGACCTGGAGGACACCACCGGCTCGGCCATCGACCATGTGATCACCAGTGACGGGTCGGACGGCCGGGCGGCCGGGTCGATCCCGGCGTTCTACGGCGACGACGACCGGTGGGTGGCGTGGGCGTCGGCGGACGGCGGCCCGCGGGTGTTGATGGTGTCCTCGGAGGTCGGCTCGCTGCTGGGCCCGCTGGTCGACACCATCAACCTGACCTTGACCGCGCACCAGGGCGGCGCCAACCCGCACGGCACCGACACCCGCGACCTGGTCGACTTCTCCCCCACGACGCCCACCGCCGGGCAGGTCCCGATGTTCGACGGGTCGGTGTACGTGCCGGCCACTGTGGAGGGCCTCGACCCGGGGCAGTTCGTGTCGGTCGACGGCGGCAGCACGATCACCATCCCGGAAGGCAACGTCGACACCCGGGCGTTGCAGGTCCGCATCCCGTCCGGGGACCGGTCGGGTGCGGTCAACACGATCTCGATCTATTGGAACAGCGGCAGCAGTGGCGCGCCGGTGTGGGTGGAGACGTTCCGGGTCGGCCCGTCCGGTGAGCTGATCTTGCAACCGTCGGCGATCGGCAAGGTGCCGTTGGAGGTGCGGCAGTTCTCCGGCTCCCAGTCGGCGAACCTGACCACTTGGGCGACCTCGGCCGGCGTGTCGATCTCCTATGTGGACAGTGCCGGGCGGGTGCGGGCACCGAACCTGGGCATCACGCCGTCCTGGTCGATCGACACCGCCACCGTCGTGACCGGCGAGTACCGCTGGTACAACCTGACCGGGACCACGTTGCAGTTGCGCGGGTTCCTCGCCTCGGCGGGCGGGCAGGTCCCGACCGGATCAAGCCTGATCATCAACCCGAAACTGGACGGCGTCGCCGTCTACTCATCGCCCAACCGGCCCACCATCGCCGCCGGCGGCCGGTCGTCCGGTCTGGCCGCGTCTTTGGCGACCACGGCGTGGCCGGCCTTGTCCTACCTGACCGTGGACGTGGATCAGGTCGGGTCGACGCTGGCCGGAACGAAGATCCACATTCAGGGCTTGGCGTACTGACCGACCGACCCGGGGAGGGTGCGCCATGGTCGCCATGGGTTACGCGCAGGGCGGAGTAGCAGGGGTCTCGGATTGGCCGTCGATGTACGCGGCCTATCCCGACCCGAGCTGTGTCCGCATTTTCATCAGCACCGGCAACGACCTGCCGGCCTGGTCGTCGCCGTCGTGGAACGTCCACCCCAACGACACCAGGCTCATCATTTCGTGGAAGACGTGGCCTTTCGACCTGGCCGACTGGCTCGACGACCTGCCGGTCGCCCGGCAGGGAAAGGTCTACCTGTGCTGGCACCACGAGCCCGAGCAGGACATGACCGCGACCGCTTTCAAGACGACGTTCGACGCGGTCCTCAACTCGATCGACGGACACACCAACCGGGCACACATCAAGGTCGGCCCCATTCTCACATCGGCGTGGCAATACCAGAATGGCAACGGCGCAAATTGGCCTGACTGGTGGTCGGCCACCATGATGTCCAAATGCGATTTTAACGGCTGGGATGTTTATAACAGGGCGGGAATTGTTCCGTCAGACTATCCGCCGCCGCTTTCCCCGGACCATTCGTACGGCATTACGCTGAAACTGCCCGTCCAGTCGTCGAACATCCTCGAGCTGCCGTGGCTGATCGGCGAATGGGGAAGCCGCCGCACCGCAGCCGACACCACCGGCGCAGGCGCGGTCGCCTGGATGCGGTCCTGGGCTGAGTGCATGGAAGACGAGGCGTGCGAGCTGGCCGCCTGGTGGCACGACTCCGGCAACGACCTGCTCGATTTGAACCGCACCGCCGAAATCGCCGAGCTTCAATTCCAGGTGGCCAACTTCACCACCCCCGGCACGTTCCCGCCCGCCGGGAGCGGCGGAGGCGGAGGTGAGCCCGCCGAGATCGAGTTTGTCAACGATGGCCAGAACATGAACACCTCGGCGGCCACCGCGCTGCCGGTGGATGCCCCGGCCGGCATCGAGGACGGCGACCGGCTGGTGTCGTTCTTCGCCTGGTTGTCGACCATCGTCACCGCCACCAGCCCGGCCACCTTCACCCAGCTCAACGCGGACGAGCCCGACGGCACCAACCTGACCGCCCGCATCCTGCATCGTGAGGCCGGCGGCGAGCCGTCGTCGTATGCGTTCGGGGTGTCCTCGGCGGTCAAAAACGCGGCGTGGGTGGGGGCGTACCGCAACGTCGACCCCGTCGATCCGATCTACGACTCGGGGATCGCAGACGGGGCGTCGGCAACCTCGCACGTAACCCCGGCCGTGGACGTCCCGGACGGCGGCTGGCTGGTGTACGGGGTGGTCACCCGGCACAGCCCGGGCGGTGCGGGCACGACCACATTCAGCAGCTCCGGCACCGCTCCGCAGGAACGCTACGAGGCGTCCAGCAACAGCGGGTCGGCGGACATTTCCATCGCCGTGTACGACTCAGGGGCGCCGCTGGACGCGGCCACCGGCGTGACCCGCACCATCACCAGTTCCCGGTCGGTCGGCAACGTCGTCACGTTCGCGATCGCGCTGAAACCGGCCGAGGCGCCGCCCGGTGGCGGCGGAGGCGGGGCGACCACCGTGCCCACGCCCGGCTGCCCGGTGGCCTAGGCCACCGTCTGCGACGGCCACGGGTGCGGGGGCAGGTCGGATCCGGATTCCCACCCTCCGGACATCAGCATCCGCGTCCGCGGCGGCTCAGACGGGTCCGGCACGGCGGCGGCGGCGAGCTGGGCGACCAGTTGCGACCACGGGCCGCCCGGGCGGCGGCCGCTGACTGTGGCGTACGCGGCGGCCCGGGCGATCACCAGCATCTCGTCCAGCTCGTGCCGCTCGTAGCCGTCCTTGAGGGCGGCGACGACCGGGTCGAGGTCATCGCCGGGATGCGGCGTTGGGTCCGGCCACGACAGTTCTCTCGCCATGCCGGCAGGCTACCGCGCCTGCCGGCCCGTTCCGGCCGTCCAGCAGCACGCTGGCGGCGTCATCCAGGAGGGAGGCCGCGCCGATGAAGGTGCCCGGGATCGTGTACGTGCAGGGCCGCAACGACTACCCCGACCACGACGGCCGCAAGTACGGCATAGCGATCCACAACACCAGCAACAACGCGTCCGACACCGGCGAGGCGTCGTATGCCAGCCGGCGCACCGACGGCGTCTCGTCGCACTTCTACGCCGATCGCGACTCGGTCACGCAGTCGATCGACACCGAGGACCGGGTCGGGCATGCCGGCTCGGCGGAGGGCAACGGCAACGCGATCGCGGTGGAGATCACCGGAGGGAACGCCAAGACCCGCGGCTGGTGGCTGGAAAACGTGGCCTGGGCGAAGCTCGGCTCCGTGCTCGCCTACGTGATCAAGACTGATCCGGACTTCCGCGGTTTCCAGGTCCGCCGCGCGTCGGTCGCGGAAATGCGAAGCAACCCCAAGGTCAAAGCCTTTTACAGCCACGACGACATGCGCCGGGCGTGGGGCGGCACCGACCACACCGACCCCGGCCCCAACTTCCCCTGGGACCGGCTCTTCCAGGCGGTCAACGCCGCGCTGGGCGGCACCGAGACGGAGGACGACGACATGCTGAGCCCCGAAGCCCGCGCCGCTGTGCGCGCCGAATGCATCGCCGCGCTGGAGACCATCCGCCCCTATCAGGCCGGCGGGCCGCGGGCGAGGTTGAAGGACCCCGACCGGCATCCGCCCAAAGGATGGGGCGACCAGTCGCTGCGCATGGAGGGCGACTACGTGTTCGAGGGCGCGCTCAACACGGCGAAGGGGCTGGCCGAGGTGAAGCTCGGCCAGAAAGCGGTCCTCGCCGCGATCGACGGCATCGACCAGGACGGCGTGATGGCCCGGGTGGAGGAGCTGGCCGCCGTCGAGGCCGAACGCGACGCCACCACCCGGCTGGAGGAGGCCGCCCGGTGGGCTGAGCTGCTGGACCTGCTCGACCGGTCCGAAGGTGCGGCCGCCGACGAGGTTGTGCGGCTGATCCGGGTCAAGCTGGCCGCATGGGCCGGCGACGGCGGCCAGGGCGACACGCCCGAGACGACGGACGATGCAGCAACGCCGGGGACGGGATCTTAGCCCAGCCTGGGGGCGGCCGAGCAGGTCTGACAATTCAGTGACCGGACAGAAAGCTGGGCACGGATGGCCCGTACGGGTGATCCGCGCGGTTGTACCATCGGGCAACTTCGTCCGGCTAGATTTTTCGCACCGTACGAGCATTCCGGCGATGCCCGAAATCGGTCACATTCTGCGCGCTTTGCGCGCCGCGGCCCGCCTGGCGGGTCGACTCGATGGGCTCCACTCCACGGGGGTGGCAGCGAAGCCGGCGGGGGACCAGGGGTTCACAGCGCGCGGCAAGCACGGCCCGGGACTCCCCCACCGACTCGCTGTTCGCAGTCCGGCCAGATGGTCGGCTGCAACGGGGGGCGGGGGCGACCCGGCTCGCGGCCGGGTCGTCCCTCGCGCCGGGATGCGTAACGGTCCAGGGCGCAGGCAGGGTGCGCGCCACAGCAGCGCGCCTAGATAGTGTCGTGCGTCGATGCCTCGGTTCGATGGGGGCACGATACCCGGCGGCAGGCCAGATCGGTGTTTCGGGCCGGTTACCGAGCGGGAGCCGCCGGTAAGGTCAGGTCCGGCAGGAGAGAAGACAGCGGGGTGTCCCGCGCGGTGACCGTCGTTTCCGGGTAGGGGCGACGGTCACCGCGCGGGACACCCCGCTGTCTCGTGTTTCAGCCGGACAGGGCGGCGACATCGTCGGGCGGACGCACCTGTATCCGCGCGCAGGGGTCGCCGGTGACCACGCTCGGGCGGTGGATGATCACGCCGAGGTATCCGTGGCGGTGCAACGCGGCCTCGACCGCGTCGGCGACCTGATAGCCGGCCAGGTCGCGGATCAGGATCATTTCCGGGGCGGTCGGGTCCTGCCCGACCAGCGGCGTGTACGACCCGGCGCCCAGGTGCCGCTTGACGGTGACGGTGGCGATCCGCTGGACCGCCTCGACATGCAGGCCGAGCAGCGTGCGGGCGACGTCGACCGCACCGGCCGGCACACCCCGCAGCACCGTCGCCTCGACGAACGCGTCGATCGTCTCGCATGGCCCTTCGCAGAGGGCGTCGCCGCAGGCACAGCAGTCGCATGCGCAGTGGCAGTGCTGCGGGCCGAGGTCGTCGACGTCGGCCTGGCAGGCACCGTGGCAGAAGTCGCAGCCCGGATCCGGCTGGCCGCTGCCGGGCAGGATTCTGTGGATGGGCAGCACCGCCCGGACGGCGCGGGCGAGTTCGCCGTCGTCGCCGCCGGTGCGGGCGTACATCAGCCGCAACGCGTCGAACTGGCTGAGGTGGTTGTCCGGGTGCCTGCGCGGGTCGAGCAGCACCATCGGGTCGTGGCCGGTCATCGGGTCGTGGCCGGTCATCGCGGGGCTCCGTCCTGGGCGCCGTCACCGGCGGGCTGGCCGACGTTGATGAGGACCAGGCCGCGGATGGCCAACGCGGCGAGCAGCGCGTCGGCGTCGGCGTCGCTGATTCCGAGCATCTCGCACACGGTGTCGTGGGTGGCGGCGACGGAGATGTCGGGGCGGGCGTCGCCCTGGTAGTGGTGGACCACCAGCGCGGCGAGGTGCCGGGCGAGCAGCCACGCGTTGTCGGCGCTCAGGTGGGCTCTTCCCGTGGTGGCGGTGGACTTCACCCAGATGTGCGGGCCAGACGCTGCCGACGACTCGTACGCGGACACGGCGCCGTCGTACTGGCTGGGTATGGGCGGGTAGGCGGTGAAGCCTGCGCTTCGCGTGAAGGCGCCCAGGTCGTTGTTGGTCATCGCTGATCGTCTCCGGGCTCGGTGGGGCACGGGTTGATGATGCACGCGGTGCGCAGGGACCGGCCGGCGTCGTTGAGGAGCCACTCCAGATCGTTGACCCGCTTGCCCCCCTCGGCGTACTCGACGTCGTACAGGACGGGATCGCTCAGCTTGCCCAGCTCGGCGGTGGCCCGGTCGACGGCGGCGACGGCTGCGGACAGGGCGGCGGTCAACGCGACACGGTGCCGGATGATCTGCCGCTCGTCCTCGATCATCGTCAGCGCCTCGGTCACCAGGTCGTACGCGCGGGCCCGGTTGCCGAGCTGCGCGCCGAGCTTCTCGGCGACCTGGTCGGGCTGGTGCTTCCCGCCGCGCAGGTAGTCGAAGAGGGCGACCCGGTCATCGGGGATCAGCTCGGCGGGTTTCTCGATGGGCATCAGGGGTCCTTCCTGAGCGGTCAGGCGGTCCGGCGGCCGCGGGTGCGGGCCGGGATGTCGGACGGCAGGGCGTGGCGGCCCACCGCTGTGCCGGGGATGGTGCCCATGGAATCGTTGAGGCGGCGGCGGCGGCGGACCCGGGTGATGTCGTTGTCGGCCAGGGTCGGCCGCCGCGGCGGCGGGGGCGGGCTGGGCTGGGCGAAGAGTTCGGCGCGCCATTCGGAGAGCAGCCCGAACCGTTCCGCGATCGCGGCCGCGTACGGGCTGGCCGCTGCGGCGTCCTGCTCTGCGTCGGCGGCTGCGCATTCGTCGAACCACGGCTCCCCCTGGATGGCGATCCAGGGGGGCAGGTTGCCGCCGTCCCACGGCGACCATGCGTAGGTGGTCACGTCGCAGCCTAGAAGGGAATCGGCAGGTCGCGGGGGCTGCTGGCGGCGATCAGCGCGAACGGGTCGACGTGGCCGGTGATCGACGGGGCGGGGGTGGCCGTTCGGGCGGCCGGCCGGGTCAGCGCGGCGGGCATGGTGTCGCCGCGGCGGAGTACCTCGTCGCGTAGGACGGCCAGCCCGTAGGGGAGCAGCCAGCCGCCGGTGACCTCGCGGGCCGGGCGGCCGGCGGGGCCGGCGACGCGGTCGCGTTGGAGGCGGGCCCAGCCGCGGCGTTCGAGCATGAGCAGCGTGCCGTGGCCGGCGACGGCGCCGTCGGTGTGGTCGGGGCCGCGGTCGATGCGGTGCTGGGGGCGGTCCAGGGCGGCGAGCAGCGTGGCGTACAGGCCGTCGCGGAGGGGTTTGGTGGTCACGTCGGGCTCCCGTCTCGGTGTTCCTCCGGCGGGCTGTCCGGGCCCGTCGGCGTCTCGCACCAGCGACGTTACACGACCGGCAAAAAAACCGCTACAGGATGTGGCGCGGGTGTTGTTGCGCGGGTAAAGTAGCCGGTGGCAGGCGGTGTTGGACGCGCCGCCCGCCGCCGAGACGCAAGAGGAGAAACCACGATGACGATCACCGCCGCGCCGGCTCTGCCGGCCGCTCCCGCGCTCCCCGAGACCGAGACCGGCGCCGGCGTGCTGTGCCAGCACGTCGGCTGCTGCGCCGGCGAGCCCGCCACGCCCGCACCGATGTTCCCCACCCGCACGGGTCAGGACGTCGGCGGACCGCGCCGCCCGGCGAGCTGGGGCGGCTACGGTCCCGGCGTGGCCAACCCCGACCTGCCCTGCCCCGACGGGCTCGACGACTGCTGCGGCCGCTGCGGCTGCCAGGGGGAGTGACCAACATGAAGATCAGATATGAGGATTGGGCGCCCGGCCCAGAGGTCAAGATTGATATCCGGCGGGCTGAGGCCGTCTGCGCGCAGTACGCCGCGGACGGCTATGACCTGACCCTGCGGCAGCTCTACTACCAGTTCGTCGCCCGCGGCTGGATACCGAACAATCAGCGCAGCTATAAGCGCCTCGGCGACATCGTCAACCGGGCACGGCTGGCCGGGATGCTCGATTGGGATTACATCGTCGACCGGACCCGCAGCTTGCAGGGCACCGCGCACTGGCGGACCCCGGGCGCGGTGATCGACTCCGCGGCGTACTCGTACCGGCTCGATAAGTGGGCCGACCAGCCGCGCCGCGTCGAGGTGTGGGTGGAGAAAGAGGCCCTCGCCGGTGTCGTCCAGCGGGTCGCCGACGAGCACGACGTAGACTGGTTCTCGTGCCGCGGCTACGTGTCGCAGTCCGAACAGTGGGCGGCCGCCCGGCGGCTGCTGGGGTATCTCGAAAACGGCCAGGCCGTCACCATCCTGCACCTGGGCGACCACGACCCGTCCGGCATCGACATGACCCGCGACATCCGTGCCCGGCTGGAGAACTTCCTCACCCAGGACTGGTTGAACGCCAACGTTGTCGATTTCGGCGGCGACAGCGTCAAGATCAGCGAAATCATGGGGCACATGCGCGACCGGGTCGGCGACGTGGACCCGATCGAGATACGTCGGATCGCTCTCAACTTCGACCAGGTCCAGCAGTACGACCCGCCACCCAACCCGACCAAGACGACCGACTCGCGGGCCGCCGGATACATCGAACGATTCGGCCACGAGTCGTGGGAACTCGACGCCCTACCGCCCGACGTCCTGGCGCAGCTCGTCCGTGACAACGTGGCGATGTTGCGCGACGACGACCGGTACGAGGCCGTCGAATCGCAGGAGGCCAGGGAACGTTCCCTGCTCCGGGCGGCCGCCGGCCGCTGGGACGACCTCGTCGCATTCCTCGGCGGGGAAGAGTGACTCCCCCGACGGCGCCCGCTCAGGCGCCGGCCCTGAAAAGGAGGTCCCTGTTGACGACGACATTGTTGGGCCCGTGGCCCGACGACGCCCGGCCGGGTGCCGCCCCGGCGTGTGACAACACGGCGGTCGGTGTGCTGGTCATCGCCCCCGGCGGCTTCACCCTGCTGATCCACCAGCCTGGACGGCTGATCCTGCCGGTCGGGCACATCGACGGCCGCGGCGGGCCGCACGACGCCGCCGACGCGATCGTCGCCGCCACCACCGGGCTGACCGTTGGACGTAAGCAGCTACTCGGCGAGGCGTGGCAGCCGATCGGCTGCCAGCGTGGGCAGGGTACGCCGGCCGGGGACGGCCACAAGTGGTCGCTGTACGTCGCGATGCCGCGCGGCGGCGCGCTGACCGGCCGCGCGCAGTGGCTCAGCCACGGGCAGTTGCAGGCCGCCGCCGAGCGGACCGCCGACTACGCAGCCGGCCTGATCACCGACCAGCAGTGGCACGCCCGCCCAGGTCTCGACCCGGTATGGGCTGCATCCCTGATCGGCAACCGGGTCGAGCTGACCGCCGACCAGCACGAAGCCATCCGGGCGTTGATCGACCGGGAGCCCTACACCGCGGCCGCCCGCTGACCGCCCACGCCTGGCGGCCGGGTGGACACCGGCCGCCAGGTTTTCCCGTACCGAGACGGAGAGAGCCCCTGATGCGTCGCCGACCTGCCGGCAGTCTTGCCGTGCTGCTGATCCTCGCCCTCGCGGCGATCCTGTTCTTGACCGGATGGTGCGCGGCCGCCGCCACCCGGCCCGTGAAAGTGTCCGACCAGGCGAAGAGCTGGTTGATCCTGGCGTTGATCCTGGTCGGAGCACTGACGATTCGGTGGGGGTGGAAGGCGCTGTGTCGCGCTGTGTCGCGGCGCTTCCACAACCACTAGCCCCGGCCTGGGACGGGACATCCCGGGCCGGATCCACCAGAACACCGAGACGCACAGAGGAGAGACCAACGATGGTCGACAAGAGAGCCAACCAGGGGCCGGCTACCCGGCCGCTGCCGCCCCGGCTGCGGGCCGACGTGGCCGTGGCCCTAGCCGAAACCGCACCCGGCGTGCTGGCCAGCCTCACCCTGGCCAACGCCAACGCCCGCACCGCCGCCGAGTCGCGGCCTGGCCCGCACTACCGCGGCGAAGCCGCCTGGCTGGAGCGGCACGGACGGCGGCCGGTGACCGTCGTCAACACCCGCACCGGCGCCTACTGGGAGCGCAACAACGCCGGCTGGTGGCAGCCCGGCGGCGCCCCCGGCGACGACGACCTGGTCGACCAGCTCGGCGTGCTGCTGGCCTCCCCCAACCAGCAGATCGGCGCCATTGTGCGGCTGCTCCGCCAGGACCCGCGCCCCGCCGAAGAGTTGATGATGGCCGCCCAGAAAGCCGCTGTGCGGGCCCGCCGCGGCGTCGACATGGCCCGCGTCCACATCATCCGGTCCCGGGCGCTCGGCGAGCTGGACCGCACCGACCCGACCCCGCACCGCCTCGTCGAGCACGTCGACGACCTGGCCGCGCTGCTCGCCTCCTGCGACGCGGACATCGACACCGCCACCGACCCGCAGTGGGCGACCGCCTGCCGGCACAAGCTGGAGCAGTACCAGGCGCGCGGCGACGGCCGGTTCACCTACCCCGACCTGTACCCGGACCGGCCGGCCGCGGTCGCCGAGCTGGGCCGACACCTGCGGTGGCGCCGCCCCGGTCAGACGTTCTACGTCGAGCCCGGCGTCGGGGGGCTGTCATGAGCGACCTGGTCGAATACGGCAGCCCGCAGTGGCTGGCCAACATGCTGACGGCGTGGCTGTCCGCCCCGCACCCCGACACCGACGGGCAGGGCGACCCGGTCGCCGAGCTGGTCGTGATGGCTGCGGGCGGCGACAAGCTGGGCTGGGCGCCGCTGTCCGCGGCCGCCGTACGTGACCTCGGGCAGGCGCTGCAACGGTCCAGCGACGAGGTCGAGCAGACCCGCCGCCGCACCGAACGCGCCCACCAGATCGCGTCTCTGCTGGTCGACTGCCGCCGGGCCGGTGATGACGTCGGCGAGCTGCTCGTCGCCGCGCTCAACCGGGCCGGCGACCAGCGCGGGCTGGGCCCGGTCGGGCTGACCATGGGCCGGCCCGGCTCGTGGGAGGCCGCCGTTGTGCGGGATTGGGCGTCCGCCGGCTGGCCGATCATCCCGGCCAACCTCGACCGGTGCGGCGAGCTGACCGCCCTGTTTACGGCCATGGCCGATGCCCGCGACGACGGCGGCGACGTGGTGTCGTGGGCGCTCGGTATGGCCGCCGACCAGATGGGCGGCGCAGAGCAGCTCGCCGGCCGGTCTCCGTGGCTGCGCAGCCGCGGCGCCTACAACATGATCGTCCAGTATGCGCGGCCGCAAGGCATGACGGCATGACCGGCGACGGGCCGGTGACACCGGTGCCGCGGCTGGCCGCCGGGCGGATCGACCGGGGAGCCGACGCCGAGCAGGTCCACCTGATCGAACGGCTCGGCGCCGGCCGGTGGCGTACCCGCTGCCCGGCTGGCGGCAACCGTGGCAGGGACCTGTTGCCGCCGGTGAACGCCTCGCCGACGCTGGCGCCGATCGACTGCGCCGGCTGCCTGGATTGCGCCGGCGACCTGGTCCGTGTGGTCAACGTCGTGGTCGGGGAGCAGCTCGCCGAGCTGGCCCGGGCCGGAAACCTGGTCAAGGCGTTCCTGGCCTGGGCGACACTGGACACCCGCCTCGACGACGGCGGGGTGGTGCTGGCTATTTACGCGGGCAGCACCCGGCTGCATCCTGTGACCAGCGCGGAACGGAACGGGTTGCTGGCCCGGTGGTTGGAGACCCGCCGCAAGTACCCGTGACCGCAGGCGGGTGACCAGGTATTCCCGGGGAGACGCAGCCCGGGGTGGTAAATCTTTACCACCCCGGGCTGCGGTGCGCGGACACCCGGAACAAAGATCAATATTTGAGGGGGAGCAGATGAAGAAAGCGAGCGGATGGAAGAAGTCGAGCCGCTGCGAGTCGAGCATGTGCGTCGAGACCCGCAGGCTGGCCGATGGGACGGTGCTGGTGCGTAACTCGGTCAAGCCTGACGCCCAGGTGGCGGTCGGCCCGCAGGGCTGGCAGACGTTCATCGACGCGGTTAAGGCCGGTGAGTACGACGGGCCGGCGTCGTAGCATCGACCCCGACGACCACCCGTGACGCGACGGTCGAATAGCCGCCGCACGGCGTTGCGGTAGGCGTGTCGCGGCGGATAGAGTGGCAGGGTGCGGCGTCCCGCCCGCTCAACCCGACGACCTATCCGAGGTGACCCGACGATGGCCGCCACCGCGACCGCCCCGCCGCAGAGCATCCCCGCCCAACGCAAGACCGCCGCCGGCCGCCGGCGGCCGCCGCCGCCGGTCACCCAGCCACCCAAGCTGATCTGGCCGAACGGCCCGTCCGGCGACCCGGAAGACGTGACCGGCCTCGACCCGGAGGCGTTCCACGAGGCGATCACCGGCCGCGACCGCGACCAGTGGGACTACCAGCGGCTGTCCGCCGAAGCCGGCCGGTCCGTGCCCCGGATCCGCAAGTGGGTGATGCTCGCCTACGCCGTAGCGGACGCCGAGAAGGCCAGGAAGGCGGGCCGCCGGCCCAGCGAGGCGGTTCGTCGCCGGCTGGCCATCGACGACAAGGTGTTCGTCGTCCCGGACGGGTTCGTCGGCAGCTCCCCATGGTGGTACGCCTCGACCGCCCGCCGCCGCCTGATCGAGATCGAGGTCATGCACGACGACGGCCGGGTACGGCCGTACGCCTCGACCGGACGCAAGGCCGGAGCAGCCGACCGCAGCCCCCGCAATGCACCCCCGGCGCCAACCAAGGAGGAGGCCGAAGAGGTGCTGGCCGCCTACCGGGAGATGACCGGCGAGCCGCGGCGCATGTCCGACCTGGACGCCCGGGCGGTGCTGCGTGACCGGTTCGGGCTCAACGGGCTGCAGGTGGGCCGCCGGATACAGGCCGCGCTGGACGCCGAGGCAGGCCGGCCGGGCCGCGGGGTACGGACCCGCCGGATACAGGTCGACAACGCCGCGCTGCGCGCCCGCTACCTGGAGCTGTACGCGGAGAAGAAGCAGGCCGGCTACTCCGACCGCGGCGCGTCGGAACGGGCCCGGGCCGAGCTGTCCGCCGAGACCGGCCGGACCCGCCGCGACCTGGCCGCCCGCATCCTCGACGCCGGCCGCAAGGCCGGCACTGTCACAGGAGACCGGTAGAAACACGGTCGGCCCGACTTCCCGACTTGGCTGGACGAGCCGTTGATGCGTCGAGAGCGAGCCGACCGTTTATGCCGGGAGCTGGAAGAGATCCCGGCACCGAGACGCGAGAACGTCCCCCGCACCGCCATAGTGAAGCAGGAGAGAACCGCGTGAGCGCTGAGCGTACCAACACCCCGGAGTCACCCACCACCGCTGCCGCGCCGACCGTCGGCCAGGCCCTGATGCCGCGTCCCCGGTTCGACCCGGCGGACGGCGTCATCGAAATCCCCACCCCGCTGGCCGACGGGTTCCTCCGGTTCGTCCCCGGGCAGAAGACGATCGACGAAGCCCAGCTCGTCATCCTGGCGCCGTTGGGTGTCAAGGCCACCTGGGATCCGGCGTACGTGATCGCTTTCCTGGTGGAGTGCCATGAGCGGGGTCTCGACCCGTGGTCCGGCGAGGCTTACCTCATGCTCTACCCGGGCAACAAGTACATACGGCACATCGGGATCGCCGGGTTCCGGCGCAAAGCTGAGGAGACCGGCGAGTACGAGGGCAGCGACCAGGCGCAGTACTGCGGCCCGGACGGCAAGTGGCTGGAGGTGTGGCCGCACCGCGACCAGCCGCCGTACGCGGCCAAGGTCACCGTGCACCGCCGCGGGCACCTCCCCGCGACCGTGGTCGCCCTCTACGACGAGTACTGCCCGCTGGAGGAAGACAAGCGGTGGGACGAAAAGGTCAACCGGAAGGTGCCGACCGGCCTGGGTAAGGTCCCGACGCCGATGTGGCGGCCGCCGTCGCAGGGCGGCAAGCCGACCGTGATGCTGGCCAAATGTTCGGAGGCCGCCGGGTTCCGCCGGCTGTTCCCGCGCCGGTTCAACGGCTTCTATGAGCCCGCCGAGTTTGAGGCCGCCGCCGGCCAGGTCGCGCAGATGGCCGGCGACGAGGTCGCCCAGCGGCGCCGGGAGGCGTACGCCGCCCGCACCGGCGGGACGACGGTCGACGGCGCCGAGGTCGGCGCCGAGGTGCTCGCCGACACCACATCGGACGCCGAGCGCGTCGACCAGGACGAGGCGGCCGGCCGGCCGCGGGCCGAGGCGGAGGTGCGGGCGCTGCTGCTCGCCGAGCTGGACGCGCAGGCCGCGCTGATCGGCCGGGACCGGGCATGGATGACCCGCAAGTGGTCGCAGTCGCGCGGCGGCGCCGACTTCGAGACGGCCGCGGTGGCCACCATGACCGCGCACGTACACCGGTTCCGCCCGTACGTGGTCGACCGGCTCCGCCAGACCGGCCGGCACCAGCTCGCCGAGCGGTACCACACCGCCCCGCTGGCCGGCACCCTCGACGAGCTGTTCGGCCACGCCGAGCCGTGGACGGTGACCGCCGAGCAGGCGCATTCCGGCGTCGGGCACAAGATCACCGACGGCGACGTGGCGGTCGACGAGGCCACCCCGGCCGGGGTTCCGGCATGACACCCGCCGAGCGTAAGGATCTCGCCGACGCTGTCGCTGCGATACGCGGCGGGGCCGGGCTGACCGCAGTGGAGGTCCACTTGCAGGTCAGCCGGATCGGCCGGGCCGGCATCCTGGTGACCGCCGCCCACATCGAGGCACACCTCGGACATCCGCTGGCCGAGGCCAGCCACGGCGAGATGCGAGGCGTGATCGCCGCGCTGAACGCCGTCAACCGGTCCGGGGTGTCGGCGTGACCGCCGCGCTGGAGCTCCCGGCCGGGCTGACTGTCGACATGCTCGCCGCCGCCGCCCTGGTGGAGGCCGGGCCGGTCGACCCGCTGCTTGCGCCGTGCGCGGCGTGCGGTGAGCCGCCGCTCGTGCACGACGACGCACACACCTACCACGCCGACGCGGTGTGGGCGCTCGCGCTGGCCGCGCAGGATGCCGCGGACCGGCCGGTGATGGACGACATCGTCGCCCGCCTCGACGCCGAGCACGTCCCGTCGGGGAAGACCGGCCCGTCGCCGTCCGATGCGGGCGCATGCCGGCGGGCACTGTGGTACCGGGACCGGCCACCCGCCGACTACACCCCACGCCAGATCGACGAACGGCGGGCGGCGCTGGGCAACCTGATCCACCAGGCCGGCGCACACGCCCGCGCGGTGCTGTACCCGTGGCGCTGCTACGAGATGGTGGTTGCGATGCCCGGCCTGGACCGCGGCGGCCGGGTCGACGAATACGACCCGGTCCTCGGCGAGGTGATTGACTGGAAGTCGGCCGGCCAGGCCAAATGGCAGATCATCGGCGACGACGGCCCCACCGACGACCAGTGGTCGCAGGGGCGCATCTACGGGTACGCGCTGGACATGGCCGGCTATCCGGTGCGCCGGATCCGGATCATCCAAATCAACCGGGACACCGGCGCCGAAGAGAGCTTCGCCGAGGACTACGACCCCGCGGCCGGGCTGGCCGCGTTGGACGCGCTCACCGAAGCCGCCACCATGATCGAGGCGGGGGTGGTGCCTCCCCGCGACGGCTACGGGCCCCGCGACTGGCGCTGCAAGTGGTGCCCCGCCATGGATCACTGCTGGTCGACTGTGCGGGCCGCCGAGGTGGGCCGCTCCCCCGAATCGCTGACCATCCTCGGCGAGCAGCCGGAGGACCCGTCGATCGCCTGGGCCGGCCGCACCGTGCTGACCCTGTCCGCCGACCGGCTCGCCCGGGAGAAGGCCGAGAAACGCGCAAAGTCGCTGTTGCAGGGCATCAAGCCGGGCACGTACGGCCAGGACAGCGACCAGCCCGTCGAGGTCTACCTCGACTGGTCCACCTCGTACGCGTACAAGGCCGCATATGAGCAGCTCCGCGCCCTGTACGAGCTGCCCGACGACCTGCGGCCGCCGCTGGCGGAGGTCGGCGAGGTGGAGAAGAAAAGCTCGAGCACGACCGCGGTGCGGCGGCCGCGGGCAGCCAAGCGGGCGGCCGCCCGCAAACCGCGAGGCAAGGCGCTGCCGGCCGCCGAGGCCGCCGGCGCCCAGCTCGCCGCCGAGATTGGGGAGGAGGCGCCGAGGTGATGCCGATGACGGACACCGCCCGGCTGGCCATGCTGCAAGCCGTCGCCGACCGCGAGGTGTGGTACACGCCCGGCCGCGGTGTCCTCAACACGAGCACCGGCCGTGACGTGCTCGCCGAGGCCACCAGGCTCCGCCGCCGCGAACGGCTGGTCGACGTCGACTTCGACGCCGAACGGCTCGGCTCATACCCGTACGTGCTCACCCCCGCAGGCCAGGCCAAGCTGGATGCCGGCCGGCCGCCGGGCACCAATGTCAGGAAGTGAGGACTGATGGACGCCGACTTCATCGCCCCGGTACCCGCGCAACGCGACGGCGCGGGCGCCGCCCTGGTCGTGACGTGCCGGGCCCGCCGCCACGAAACCCCGGCGGCCCGGGCCGCCGGGTGTGTCTGCCCTACCGAGTTCGGCCGCCCCTACCAGCCGCCGCCCACCGACGGCGACGACCTGGGCGACGACCTGGGCGACGTCGCGATGCTCGCCGCGGCGACCAGGACGTTGCAGGCCGCGCTGGAAGAGGTGATGCGCCGGGCCGATGTGTGGGCGCAGGCGTTCGACGGCCGGCCCGAGTACCGGGCGCGGGCGGTGGCCATGTTCGCCGCCGACCTGCGCGATCGGGTGGACGGGGCGCCGGGCGGGTGGGCGGCGATGGTCGCCGAGCTGGCCATGCGACTGACCGAGCAGGGGGATCCGCAACGATGACTAGCTATGCGTTGATCGAAAACCCAAACGGGACCGCCGCCGCGATCGATACCGACGCCGTTCGCGCGCTCGTCGGCTACACGCAGCGGCTCGCCGCCGAGGGGATCACATGGTCGCTCGGGTGCGGCTGCACGTCCCGAGTGACCTGCGGATACCACCGTGACCAGCACCAGCGGGCCGAGGGGAGCCGTAAGGGTGACTACTGACGATGCCCGACCTACGCATCCGGTCGCTCGGGCGATCTGCGGCTGCAAGGTCTACCTCGACACCAAGAAGGTAGAGCACCGCGACGGCTGCCCCTTCCCGCTGGCCGCGATCGAGGCCGCCACCTGGAACCGGTGGTTCGAGGACCGGAAACTGTCGCCGCTCGGCGCGCCGGTGCGCTACTGGACCGGCGACCGCCACGGCGACGGACGGACCGGCACCGCCCGCACCGGAGCACAGGTGCTCGCCGGCCAGACCGCCGTGCTGTGGGTCAACGAGACCGGCGGCGCGATCTGCCTGACCCACGTCGAGAACCTGACGCCCCGGTACGTGGACGCGCACGGCGAGCACTGGCACCCCGCCGGACACGACGAGGAGGGCCGGCGCTGGCTGCGATGCGAGGAGACCAACCGCGGCGTGCGCTACCGCGAGGCTGTCGATCTGGAGTTCGGGCCGCTGACCGACGCCGAGGCTGAGGCCGCTCTACCTGAGATTCGTCAGGCGATCCGTGACGAGATCCGCCGAGCCGAGGGAGGCATAGACAACCATGCGTAGCCTTCCGGGGAGAGTCCGCATGCTGCTTGTCCCAAAGGTCGGCCCCCTGCTGCGGATCACCACCACGCTGACCGATTACAAGGCTATCGACGCGTGGTTCCGCGACCCGGCTAGCGCGGGCATACCGGTGAGCATCCCGAACGCCGATGATCCGTCCGACGTGCGACGTTTCCTACCGGCCGAGATCGCCGAGATTGCGCTCATCGGGCCATTCAACGACGGGGCTGGAGGAAGAGTCGATGGCTGGTAGGTACGCCGAGCGGACTGAGGTGCCCAGCGGCCGCAGCCGCGACGAGATCGAGCGGACGTTGCAGCGGTACGGCGCTACCGCGTTCGCATACGGGTGGGAAAACGGCGCAGCGACGGTGATGTTCGAGATCGGTACACCGCGCGGTGTTCGCAGGATCCGGTTTCGGCTGGCGATGCCCGACCGGCAGGCGCGCGAGTTCACCGAGACACCGACCGGCCGTGCCCGGTCGGCCAGCGCGGCGGAACAGGAGTTCGACCGGGCGACCCGGCAGCGTTGGCGCGCACTGTCGCTGGTAATCAAGGCGAAGCTGGAGGCGGTCGAGGCCGGAATCTCCACAGTGGAGGACGAGTTCCTGGCTCAAATCTGTCTGCCGGACGGGTCGACCGTCGGCGAGTGGGCGGCCGACCAGCTCGCCGTCACCTACGAGCGCGGCGCGATGCCCGCGCTGATGCCAGGGGGCTGACCGTGCTCGATGACGAGACCGTGGTGATCGGCGCCGACGAGACCGTGGTGATCCCCAAGCAGCCGCCGCCGCGGGTGTATCGGGCCGACCGTCGCCGGCGGCTGTACGTGGAGCTGGAGCCCCGCGCGGGTGGTCTGGTGGGCGGCTATGCGGCCGGCGACACCTGGACGTGGTGTCCGGTGCCGTTCGTGGCGGTCAGGTGGCGGGGGTCGCCGCGGCTGGCCGGGCTGGTCCTCGGCGCGGCCGCGGTCGCATCCATCCCGGTCGGGCTGCCGGCCCCGTGGTCGGTGCTGCTGGTGCTGTGGCTCGCCATCCCGGCCGCCGGCGCGTTCTGGCACGCCTGGCTTCACGGGCGGCTGGTGTGAGCGGCGCGGCGGCGGGAGTCAACTACTGCGGGCGGTGGGTATCCGTCCCGCGGGGCCAGCGTGAACGGTACGGGTGGGAAACCCGGCTGGTGTGCAACCGCAAGCCGCACAACGACAAGGGCCGGCACCGGTCGCGGGCCGGCTGGACGTGGCCGGACGGCGGCCGCATCGAGGACGTGCGACCGGGCGCCGTAGGCGGTGCCGCGTGAGCGGCGGTGAGCTGGACCCGCCGCGCGACTGGGACGCCGCGTACGGCGCGTACGACCAAGCCGGCGCGTCGACCCGCACCTGCCACGACTGCCCGGGAACGGTCCGTGTCCAGGCCGGCGACTGGGGGTGGAAAGCCCACCGGTTCTACCTGCACGGCGAGGGGGAAGACCCCGGCCATCACCCGGCGCCCGCCCAGGAACGCCGCGACGACCTACCGCCGCCGTGGACGGACCAGCAGCGCGCCGACTTCCACGCCCGCAACCGTGCCCGCCGGCACCGGGCCCGGCACCAGCCCCCGCCCGGCCCGGGCGGTCCGCCGCCGCGTGCTGGCGCCGGATGAGCGCCGGGCAGCTCGCCGCCGACCTGGCCGCCGCAACCGCAAACCTGACTGGCTGGATCGAAGACCGGGCTGCCGAGCTGGCCGCCGGCCTGGTCGCCGACGCCGAGGCGATCGCGGACGGACGCTGCGCCGCGCTCGAGCAGACGTACGCCGCCGAACGGAAACGCCACCTGGATCTCGAGGCCGAGCTGCGCCACCAGCTAGAACGCCAGATCGGTTGGCAGGCCAACCACGTCCGCGGCCGCTGCCAGCCGGCCGACCCGTAACTACCGGCATGGCCTGTTGCGTCGTTTTCTGTGGTCGGATACCGTGATCGCCTAGAGCGGATCAAGACCACGACGGCCAAAGGGGGCGACCGGTCATGCTGCGACCCAACCAACCGGCCGTGTCCCTGATCCGGTGCGTGTCGCGCCAGATGCTCGCCCTGTCGATCGTTGCGGGTCTACCATCCGACCTTGTGACAATGGCTGAAACAACGAGCGGCCCGCGAAAGCGGGCCGCTCGTTGACGCTCAACATCCGGCGATCTTGGGAGGTGGCAGGCGATTTCAGCGGTCGCCTACCCGTCAAACATTGCAGCGCTCGACCCTTTTAACCTCTACCAGCCACACCGGGAGTTGCGCGCGGCGAGGACAGCATAGCGGAAGCGGACCGGTACCGCACCCGCCATCTAGTGCTGCCGTCGGCGTGTCGCCACCACCGGTGGGCGGAACGGCATAGACATGACCACCACCATGCAAGACCACCGGGCAGTGACGGCATGAGCAGCGTCGCCCTGATGTGGGCCGCGACCGTGGCCCCGGTCGCCGACGTGCAGGAATACGCGATCCTCGTGCGGATGGCCGACGAGGCCGACGAGGCCGGCTGCGGCGTGCTGCTCGGCACCGCCACCATCGCCGCCGACGTCCTGGTCAACGCGAAGACCGTCCAACGGCGCCTCGACGCGATGCTCGAGCGCGGGCTGCTCGGACTCGGAGACCAACGCAAAGCCGCATACATCCGCGCCGACCGCCGACCCGTGGTCTACGACCTGCTGATCCCGGCGACCTGTTTCGCCGACCTGGCCCGCACCAACGCCCGCCGGGCCGCCAAGGATCTGCCGCCGCTCACCCCGGAAAACCGGCCGGTCCAGGCGCCACCACCTGAGGACAAGCGACGCACCCCCCGCAACGACATCGGCAAGCCGCGCGCCAAGAAGCTGCTCGAGGGCGGCGACGACGCACCCGCCGCCGCCGACGGGGTGACTGCTAGTACCCCCGTCGGCGACCCGGACGAATCGGGCACGGGGGGACTGCTAGTCCAGCACGGGGGGACTGCTAGTCCAGCACGGGGGGACTACCAGTCACCCGACCCTGGAACTACAGACCCGGGAAGTACTGACCCGGGTAAAACCTCTTCTCCGTCGCGAACGTCAGCTAGCGCGCACGCGAGCACCGCGACGGAGACCGCGACAGCCCTAGGCGACTACGACCGGGAACACCTCGTCGCCGCCTGCCGTACCGCCGCCGCCGCCCGCGCCGGCGTGCCCGGCTGGACGGTCCGGCAGTGCGGCGAGGCCGCGCAGGCCGCGCTGGGCGCCGGCCACGACCCAGCCGACGTCGCCGAGCGGCTGGTCGAGCTGGCGCACGACAAGGCGTGCGCGTTCCCCACCATGCTGGCCGCCGACCTGGCCGTCGCCGCCGCCCGGGCGGTGCAAGCTGCGCGGCCGCCGGCCGCGCCGCCCTGGCCGACGGCCGGCGATGCTGCGCCCGAGGGTGCGGTCCGGTACCTGGACAACGACCGGCCACGCTGCCGCACCCACCCCGGCCAGCCGGCCGACAACTGCTCGGCGTGCCGCATCGACGCCCGGGTCGCCGCCGCCGAGGCCCGGATGGAGGCCGAACGGGCGCCAGACAGCACCGCCGACGCGGCGTAGCGTCAACCACTGCCGGCGTGGCCTGGACACCCCGCCGGCAGCACCACCCCGAGACGAGAGGAACCCCCGATGACCGCCACCATAGGCCGCCCAGAAGCCCCGTACGCCTCCAACGCCGCCGCCGCCCCCGACTCCACCCCCGACCGACGGCAGGCCGCCGTACGGGCGCTCGGCCCGGTCAACGCCCACGATCCGCGGCTGCCCGGACGTGTCGTGCTGCTACGAGCCGACGCCGCCGCCCTGCCCCTGCCCGACGAGTCGGTCGACCTGGTCGTCACCTCGCCGCCGTACTGGGCGCAACGCTCGTACACCGACGGCGGGGCCCACTACGCCGGGCAGCTCGGCGACGAGCCCAGCCCCGACGCCTACGTCGACCGGCTGGTCGCCTGCACCGCCGAGTGGGCGCGCGTCATCAAACCCGGCGGGTCGATCTTCGTGAACCTCGGCGACAAGTACGCCGCCCGCGCCAACGCCGGCCCGTCCCGGGCTGTGTCAGGCCGCCAGGACCGGGCCGAGTGCCGGCCGCCGCACCCGCCGGTGACCTCGTTCGCCCGCGACAAGTCGCTGCTCGGCCTGCCATGGCGGTACGCGCTGCGGTGCATCGGCGCCGGATCCGCGCTCGCCGACCCGTCCGTGGTCAAGCTGCTGCTCGCCGACGTCGCCGCCGGCGTCGTCCCGTTGGCCGTCGCCGAGGACCTGGTCGACACGCTCGCCGCCACCCCGGCAGACGGGCCGCGGCTGATCCTGCGCGCCGAAATCCTCTGGTACAAGCGCAACGGGATGCCCGAGTCGGTCACCGACCGGGTACGCCGCGACCACGAACACGTCTTCCACCTCGTCAAGTCGGCCCGCCACTTCGCCGGCATCGACGCCGTCCGCGAGCCGCTGTCCAGCGCCTCACCCGAGCACGACGCCCGACGGCGAGGCCGCGGCGACGTCCGCCTGGACCTGGCCAACGGCGGCCGCACCTCCACCAGCAACCCGCTGGGCAAGCTGCCCGGATCCGTGTGGGACATCGTCACCCAACCTTTGACCCTGCCGCCCCATGTCGCGCACGCCCGGTGCTGCGCCGGCCAGCCGTCGCCGGGCTGCGGCGACGGTCTCGGCCACTACGCCGCGTTCCCGCTGGAGTTGCCCCGCCGGGCCATAGCCGGCTGGTGCCCGCCCGCCGGGGTCGTTCTGGACCCGTGCGGCGGCACCGGTACCGCCGCGCTGGTCGCCGCGGCGACGGGCCGCACCGGCATCAGCGTCGACCGTTCCGCCGACTACACCGACGTCATCGCCCGCTGGCGCACCAACGATCCCGCCCAGGTCGCCCGCGCCTTGGCCGTACCGGTCCCGGCCGCGCCCGAGCTGACCGGCCAGGCCGACCTGCTCGCCGGGATTCTGCCGTGACCGCCCGGCGTGCCCCCTCTCAGGCAACGTGGGAGCGCATCGACGCCGCCCGCCGCGAGCAGGCATCCCGGGCGCCCGGGGTGCCCCGCGACACCGGCTCGTGCGAGGGCCCGAACTGCTCGGCGAAGATCAGGTGGGCGAAGACGGTCGATGGTGGCCGCATGCCGGTCGACTTCACCCCGGACCCGGACGGCCGGCTGATCCGCGTCATGGTCGCTAAGGGCGACTGGCGGATCCGTGTCCTGGCCGCCGGGGAACAGCCCGGCGGCGACGTGCACCGGTGGACGTCGCACTACGCCACCTGCCCCGACGCGGCCTGGTTCAAAGCCCGAGGCCGCGCCGCCACCCCGGCTGTCGGCCCACCTGCCCGCCGCCACCTGCAACCCGCCCCACCGCCGGCCGCGACGGCGCCAGACGTGCTGCTGGTCGTGGACGGAAACTCGCTGGCCCACCGGGCGTGGCACGCCTACGAAAAGGCGGGCATGACCGCCCCGGACGGCCGGCCCATCCACGCCGTGTACGGATTCCTCGCGCTGCTGGCCGGCATTGTGGACAAGACCAGCCCCGACGGGCTGCTGGTCGGCTTCGACGACCGGGCCACGTCGGCCCGCCGCGACCGGTACCCCGAGTACAAGGCCGGCCGGGCGGAGAAGAACCCCGACCTTTACGCCCAGCTCGACGACATCGGCGCCATCCTCGACGCCATCGGAGTGTCCACAATGGTGCCGGCCGGGCTGGAAGCCGACGACGTGCTCGGCTCCGCCGCCGCCGCGGCCGAGCAGGCCGGCTGGCGGTGTGTGATCGCCACCAGCGACAAGGACGCGTTCGGGCTGATCACCGACACGACCAGTGTGCTGCGGCTGGTGTCCGGGCTGGACAACGCCGAGCAGTACACCCCGGCCTGGCTGGCCGGCCGGTACGGCGGGGTCACCCCCGCCCAGTGGCTCGACTACGTCGCCCTGGTCGGCGACACCTCCGACAACCTGCCCGGCGTGCACGGCATCGGCCCGAAGACCGCCACGAAGCTGCTCAACCACCTCGGATCCGTCGACGCGGCGCTCGCCGACCCGCCCGCCGTACGCGAGGCGGTCGGTACGGCCTACGCGGCCAAGCTGGCCGGCGACGCGGCCCGGGCGGTGCTGGCCCGCAACCGGGACATCATGGCCATCCGCCGGGACCTGCCCGTCGGCCTCGACGCCTGCCGGCCCACCGTCACCGCCGCGACGGTCGCCGCCGTACTCAACGGCCGGCACCTACCCAAGCTGGTCGACCGGGTCACTACTGCCCTGTGCCGGCCCGCCGCCCAGCCGACCCCGCCGCGCGGGCGCGGGCACCTGGCCGCCGTACCCGACCTGCCGCCGCCGGTCGCCGCGGCCGTGGGGCAGTTGGCGCCGCGGCTGCTCTACCTCAACCCGCTGCCGGCCTGCCCGGACTGCGGCGAAACCTACGCGGCGTCGATGCCGCTGGCCGCAGCCAGCGGCGGCACCGTCGCCCTGACCGGTGAGCAGGTGTTGATCGCCATGGAACATCCGGCCGGTGACCTGCTCGCCGTGTCCGTCGGCGGCGGGTGGGCGGTGCGCCGCGTCACTGCCGGCGAGGCCCGGCTCCCGGCCGGCAACCGGCGCCGCGCCCACCGGTGCGCCGACTACCCCGGCAAGTGCATGTTCTGCGGCGGCCCGGCCCGCCCCTACCTGTGCGGCCTACGCTGCAACGGGCACGCGCCCGTCGCCATCCGCCCCGCCGGCCCGGTATCGCCCGAGTGACACGACATGCGAAAACCCCACCACAGGCCATTGCGGCGCCCGGCCGGTCGGGCGTATCGTCGGCGCTGATGGGCAAGCCTTTCGCAGCGCGGGCGGCCCGTCCATCACCCAAGGCATGCCGGTCGTACTGCCCCGTGGGCTGCGGCCGGCATCGCCGCGTCTGGACAACGCACACCGAGACGGAGATCACCGCATGACCCGAACCGAACCACCACCCCGCCCCGCACCCCACGCCCGGGCCGCCCGCCGCCGGGCTGGCCACGTCGCGGTCGGCGTGCTCACCGCCGCCGCGGCCGCGCTCACCCTCGCCGCCGCGTGGGCCGACCTCGACGGCGCCCCGGTCCTCGCCGGCCGGCTCCAGCTCGCCGCCGCCGCCGCGATCGCCGTGCCGTTCCTGGCGTGGCTGCGGCTGCTGGTCGAGTACAAGCCCGCCCGGCCGCTGAACCGCCACGAGGTGACCGCCCGGGCGATACCCGGCCCGCGGCGTGAACCACCGGCGATGCGTCCGCTTCCCCCGCCCAGGATCGTCGGGACGGCACCCCGGCCGGCGTTGCCCCCGGCGAGCCCACCCGCCCGGGCGGCTCTACCCCGCTAACATCCACTGATCGATTCCAGTCACAATGGGGCCCCGCGCACTACAGATGCGCGGGGCCCCATTGTCGTTTCCGGTCAACATCCGGCGGCCGGCACCGCCTCGGACCGCACCGCGGCCACCACCTCGCCGAACTCCGCGAACCCGTCCGGCCCCGGCACCAGCCGGTCGCTGTCGGACAGCACCGCGAACCAGCGGCCGTCCGGCGTCTCCGACAGCACCGCCAGCAGCTCGCCGCCCTCGTCATGCAGGCGCAGCACCCGTGCCCCGCCGCGGGCGTGCACCATCCGGTACAACGTGCACCCGGGCACCGCGTCGGCCTGCCCCATCATCGACGCGGCGACCCGGCCGGCCACACACCGCAGCTCTTCGTCGTCCGCCGACGTCGGCAGTGCACTGCCCTCCAGAGCGGACTGCTCGCGGATCATCCGGGCGTTCCAGTGCTCACCTACTCGCTCGCCGCCGCTGGGCGCCGCGTAGTCCGGCCGCGGCGTGCTCTGCCCGACGGCCATGACGGGGGCGACCGGGTCGGGGTTGTTCGGGCAAGCCTTGCCGCCCTCGACGGGCCCGTGCGGCTCGCTGATGTGCGCCCCGCAGCCGCGACACTGGTTGTCCTTGTCCCACCCGTCCAGGACGGCGCTCAACGCGTCGCCGGTCGCCGCCAGCTCCCCCGTGAGCGTGGCCGCGGCCTGCGCGACAACCGCGGCCCGGGTGGCCGGGTCCAGGTCGCCGAATGTCTTACCGACCGGCCACTGTGCCGGCGCGGCGACCGCGTCGCCCTGGTCGACGGCCTCGGCGACCGGCCCGCCGGCGATGACCGCGGCGTACAGCGCGCGGACCTCGTCGTCGCCCGGCAGCGGCGCCCCGATACGGCCGGCGGCGAGCAGCTTGGCGCGCATCCTGGCCACGCCGACCCGGCATGTGCATCGATCCCATGTGGCGCGCGAGAAGTGCCCGAGATAGACCTCGCAGTCCTCGGCGTGAGCGTCGCGCAGGACCGGGTCCTCGTCGCCCTGGCCGACGGGCTCGTCGGTGCGCGGGGCGATCATCTCGGCGACCTGCTCGCCGGTCATCCCCAGCACGGGCGCCGCGGTGTCCTGGTCGACCACGTCGGTCTGCGCGTTGCCCTGGTCCTCGATCGCGTAACGCTTCTCGAGGTCGTCCAGCATTGCGCTGGTCTCCGCGAGCAGGTCGGTGGCCGGCGCCGGGTCTGCGGTGCGCTTGGCGAGCAGCCGGACCTCTACGCCCTTCGTGCGGGTCACGCCGTTGGTGCCGCCGGTGGGAGTGGTGGCCAGGCAGGAAACCTTGGTGCGGGTGGTCTTGATGGCCACGCCCACGCGGTACCGCTGGTGGGAGTGGACGATCACCAGGTCGCCGGGGGCGATGTCGGCGTTCGGGTCCAGCGTGTCGAACTCGTCCCGGTGGGAGGTGCGGCAGTTGGCCTGCGCGACCGGGGCGTACGTGGCGTACAGCCGGTCGTTTTCGACGCGGTCCGTCGCGCTCTTGACGGCGCCCTTGGCGGTCGCGGACCGGGCCATCTCGACGCTGTTCTTGACGTACGCGCAGGTGTACCCGCCGCTGGGCTGGCCGGCCTTGTGGTGGTCGCCGTCGTTGATGAAGAAGGTGCGGCTCAGCGTGTGAAACTCGGCGTCGGCCGGCACCGCGTAGAACGTGGCGGTGTTGCCGAACACCGGCTCGGCGTCCTTGGCCCGCAACTCCACCGTGGCGTACCGGACGATGTTGATGCGTCGGCCCTGAATCTCGACCGTGTCGATGATCTCCGGGGCGCTGTGGTTGGGGAATTCGAGGGTCTCGGTGCTGTAGTCGTTTCGCAGTGTCATGGCTGGCCCTCTCGTCTCGGCGGGGCGACCCGATCGCCCAACACCCGTGACGTTACACGACCAGCAACAAGACCACAACAACGCGGGGCGGTTTGGGCACAGAAAAGACCCGAGGCGGGCCGGCACCCACCCCGGGTCTTTGCGCGCGGCCGGTCTCAGCGATACAAGACCGTCGGGAAGCCGTGCGCCACAAGGAAGTCGTCGAGCGCCTGGTCGACGTCGTTGCTGGACGCCTTGTCGTCGTGCCACTCGGTGTACGCGGCATGCAGCGCGGTCAGCCCGTCGTCATGGGTGGAGGCCGGCCCGGTGGTCTCCACCTGGCGCACGTTGATGACGAAACGGCCGTCCAGCGTCGGCACCCATTGCATCTGGCGCACACTCCACCGCGCCTGCGCCAGCACGGCCGTGGCTGCGGTGACCCAGCCAAACGGATCGGCCGGGCTGAACTTGAGATCGTGCGCGCCGGTCTCGGTGTAGATGCGGACCTCGCCGGACGCCGGCTCGGCCAGCGCTACGCCGTCCTGGACGACATGGGATGGGGGTCTGCTGATTGGCATGGCGGGCCGCTCCTTCGTCGATGCTGGCGGGTCAGAGGTAGCCGAGAACCTTGAGCAGCGGGCCGTGGAGCTGGCCGGCGACGTGGGCCATGGTGTCGGCCTGGTCCTGGCTGATGCCGTACACGCCTGGGTCGAGGCTCAGGTCGTGCGGGGCACCGGCGTCGATGATGTCGATCAGCGCACCGATCGCGGCCGCGTCCAGGGCGATGATCGCCCGGCGGTTGTCCCGGTCGATCAGTACCCGGACGAACGGGGCGCCGTCGGGACCGGCGTCGACCGGCGGGACCGGCGTGGCTGTGGCGGGAAGTAGGTCCGACATCTCGGCCCCCTCGTCCTCGGCGGGCGGCCGTTCCGCCCAGCGCAAGCAAACGTAACACGACCAGCAACAAGACCACAACGCAGCGTGTCGTGTTAGTCCTGTGAGGTGTCCGCGATCAACCCGTTGGCAGCCAACCCCCGCCGCATATCCCGCCACGCCTCCATCGCGTCGCGGTACGGCTTACGCCACGCACCCTTGCGTGGCCGCCCCACATCATCGCGCCCCCGCTCGGCCACCGACCGCCCCAAACTCTCCTGCTTGTCGATGTACCGCCGGACCATATCGACGGACAACCCGACCAGCCGGGCCGCGTCCTCCATCGACATCGTCGGGCGGTCCCGATCACCAGCACCGTCCACACGCCACCCCTGATCCATTCGGGAGTACCTAGCAAACCTCGGAAGCGACACGATCATGCCAGTCAGCCGGAAACCCGACCGCCAAGACGCGGCCGCATCCTGCAAACCTGGCAAACCTTGCACGGATCGTGTCACACTGGCGGGCATGCTCACAGCCGGACCGGACCACCGGACCACCACCGCGGACCACCGGACCATCCCGGACCGGACCGCCCCGGCGCGACCCCATGCACCGGACCGGTCCGGTCCGCCCCCACCGGTCCGCCCCACCGGACCGCCCCACCGGACCGCCCCACCGGACCGCGTTGAGGAACGGACCGGACCGCGCCGTCGCCCCGGACCGGTCCGCACACCCGGACCGGTCCGCCCCCTGCCCGCCGGCGGCGGACTGGCCCTGTTCGTGCTCATCGGCACCGGCGCCGCCATCTGCGTGACCTCCTTCCTGTTCTCCTTCGAGAACGTCAAGCACCTCGCCATCAGCATCGGCATCCACAAAGACATCGCCCCCTGGATCTCCCCCACCGTCGACCTGTCCGTCGTCGGGTTCATGGTCGCCGTCCAGTGGCTCGCCCTGGCCGGCGTCACCTCCGCCCAGCTCCTACCCGCCCGCCGCGCCCTGGTCTTCGCCGGCGCCGTGATGCTGCTGCTCAACAGCGCACCGTCGGCCATGAACGCCGTCGCCGACCAGGACGTCAAAGCCGCAGGCCGCGCCCTGGTCGAGGCCGCCGTGCCGTGCCTGCTCATCATCTGGACCCACGTTGGCCCGAAGGTCATCCGGCTGTTCATCGAGGTCCGCGAGCAGCACCGCGCCGCCGTACACGCCGTCCAGGCCGCCGCTGAGCAGGCCGCCCACGCGGAACAGCTCGCCGCCGAGCTCGCCGACCGGGCCGCCGCCGACTGGGCCGACCGGGCCGCCGCGGCGGAACGCCAGGCCGCCGCGGACCGCGAAGACGCGCAGCGCCGCGAGCTGCTCGCCGCCGCCGCCCGCCGCGAGGAAGCCGACCGGGCGGACCGGACCGCCCGCGAGCAGGCGGACCGGTCCGCCCGCATCGAGTTGGCCCGGGCCGAAGCCGCACGCGCCGAAGCGGACCGGACCGCCGCAGCCGCCGAGGCGGACCGGGCCCGCGCCGAGGCGGACCGGGCTGCCGCGGACCGGGCCGCCGCAGAGGCGGACCGGCTCGCCGCCGAAGCACTGCGGACCGAAGCCGCGGCCGCGGCCCGGCCCGCCACCCGCCGCACCGGAACGCGGACCGGACCGCCGCACCGGAACGCGGACCGGCCCGGTCCGGTCCGGCCGCCGGCGGACAACGTCGCGCCGATCGCCGACGGAGCCACCGGCGCCCGCGAAGCCCTCGACAAGATCCGCCGCGAGTATCCGCGGTTCTCGTCGTGGGCCGAGCTGCGCACCGCGATGGAGGGCAGGGCGCCGTCGCTCAACGACGTCGCCCGCACCACCGGCATGGGCAAGGCACGCATCAGCCGGGCGCTCCAGCACGCCGAAGACCTGGGCGTCACCTACCGCGACCCCGGCGACGACGAAACCAACCCCGACAACACCCCGGCGGTAACTGTCAGCAACTAGTCGCATGTGGTCGTCGCATGCAGTCGCCCCACCAGGGGCCACCCGGGCGGCCCAGAACAGCAGAAACAGCCCCCCGCCCGGGGGACGACGACGATCACGACCACGACCACAACATGCACACCCCGTCACCACCCGGATAGGAAGGCCCGGCAGATGACGCTCAACACCACGCCGGCCACAGCACCACCGCCCGCACCCGCCCCACCAGCAGACAAGCCGGCCGCCGAGAAGAAGCCCAGCCGCAACCCGGTGGTCCACGTACGGCCGCTGGCCGCCGCAGCCGGCAACGCCGCCACCATCGGCGGCGCCACCGCCGTACACGCCGGCGGACCGTGGGCGCTCGCCGCGATCGCAGCCGTCGCCGCCGTCGGCGCAGGCGCGGCGGCCCGCACCCGCGTGCGGTCCAACCGGGCCGCCTCCGGCTCAGCGTTCCGGACCACCCGGACCACCACCAGCGGCGGCCGCCGCACCGGCATGCCCCACCTCGGGCTCGGCCGCAGCACGTCGGGCCGGGCCGCATCAGCCGGCATCCCGGCCGGCCGCCGCGGCGGCACCGCGGCGACTGCCGGCCGACGGACCGGCGGCGCCCGGACCGGTCTCGGCCGCGGCGGATCCGGCCTGTCCGGTCTGCGTGGCCGCGCGCCCGGGCTCGGCGGCAAATCCGGCAGCGGCAAGCTCACCCCGGGCAAGGTCGCCCGCGCCCGCCGGCTGCTCGCCGACCGGAAAGCACGCGACGCCGCCCGGCGGGCCCGGCACAAGCTGCGCGGCGAAACCGGCCAGCGGCGCCAGGCCGCAGCCGACCAGGCCCGCGCCCGCCGCGACGCCCAGCGGGAACACCGCCGCACCAACCCCGGCTGGTGGCGACGCTGGTGGCGGGCCCGGACCGGCCGCACCACCAAACCCGACGACCCGGCCACCACCACGCCCGGCAACAAGACGGGCCGGGAACCGGCCGTCGGCGACACCGCCCGACGCGGCACCACCGACCCGGGCCGCCGCACACCGCGGCGCCCCGCCCAGCCACCCGCAGGCCACCGGCCCGCAGGTTCCCGCCCCGCCACACCCACCGGCCCGGCCATCCCGGCCGCCGCCGCATCAGGAGGACCCGTGTCCGCAGGACCGTCGGTGATGCGGGCGCTGCTCGCCCTCGCCGAAGAGATGAAAGCCGTTGCCATCAAGCACGAACGACCCGAAGGCGTCATGCAGCTCATCCAGGAATACGAAATCCTGCCCGAGGTGCTCGACGTGCTCACCGAAGCGTGGACGGCTTGGCACACCCGCGCCACCGACCCGCACGACGGTGACCCGCTCAACCCGGCCGTGATGGATCTGCTCGCCGAAATCGCCAAAACCCAGCGGGTCGCCGCGCACGCCGCAGCCGAAGTCGCCCCGCTGGCCCGCCGGCTGGAGGCCGCCCGCATCGAGGCGCTACGCGACCGCCGCAACCGGATGTGGGACCTGCGCGCAAACGACGGGTACGCGGCATGAGCGGGCGGCGCCGGCCCCGGGTGGACCTGTCGTTCGGCCCCGGACATGGGCCGGTCTCCGGGGTACTCAACGCGGCCGGCGCTGCCCTGGGCGCCACCATGCTGCTAGACCTCACCGGCGGGTCAGGGGTGTACGGGTTCGCCGCGGCGTTCCTGCTCGCCTGCGCAGGCGCGGGCGTGGCCCTCTGGTACGACCAGCCCGACCGGGTCGTGGCCTACCGGGCCGGCTGCTGGCTGGCCGCCGGCGTCTGGTCGGCGTGGACCCTGTCCGGATTCCAGGGCATCCCGCTGCCGGCCACCGCCATGCGGTTGGGCGGCTGGTTCTGGTCGCCGGGCACCCCGTGGGCGGCACGCCCGGCCTACGGCCTGGCCGCCGGCGCCGCCGTCGCCGCCGCGGTCGGCTGGGCCATCGAGCGGGCCGAAAAACGCGCCGCCGCCGAGGCCGAACGACTGGCCAAACAGACCGAAGCCCAGCGGCTCGCCGCCGAAGAAGCTGCCCTGGCCGCCCGCACCCCCGCCAACGAGCAGGAAGCCATCGCCTTCACGGTGGGCCCGGTGCTGCGCCGCATCACCCGCAAGGCGATCCAGATCCTCAACGTCGAGCTGTGGGAGCCCAACTACGGGCACACCCTGGACTGCGAGCTGCCCGACGACGGCACCACACTCGGCGACATCAAGCCGTACGAAGAGGCGATCGCGTCCGCGCTGGACCTGGGCGAGGGTTGCGGGGTAGAGATCGTCCGGCCGGAAGGGCTCGGCCGCCGCGCCGTCCACATCAAGATCACGACGGTGTCGGCGCTCGGCCAGGACATTCCGCTGCCCGCCGACTACAGCCCGGAGACCATCGAAAACCCGGTCGCGTTGGGGGTCGAAACCGACCGCAAGGTCGCCGAGGTGCCGTTGCGATTCGAGTCCGCCGTCCTGGTCGGGCAGACCGACAGCGGCAAGTCCAACCAGCTCAACGTCCTGGTCGCCGGCCTGGCCCGGTGCACCGACGTGCTGCTGGCCGGCATCGACCTGTCCGGCCAGGGCCGATTCCTGCGCCCCTGGCAGCGTCCCTACTACGAGGGACGCGCCCCCGCCCCCGTGTTTGCCCTGACCGCGGTCAACGACGTCCAGGCCGCCCTGCTGGTCCAGGCGCTCATCCAGATCGTCGACGGCCGCACCGCCGACTACGCCCCGCTGATGCACGCCGAGAAAGAAGACAAGATCGTCCCCCGGCCGACGTTGCCGCAAATCGTGCTGATCATCGATGAGTTCGGCAAGCTGTCCGAGCGGGTCAAAGAGATGGTCATCACCTTGACCGACACCGGCCGCGGCGCCGCCGTCCGCGTCGTGTCCTGCGCGCTGGAGGCCACCGCCGGCTACATCCCCCGAAAGATCATCACGCAGTCGCGGGTCCGTATCGGCATGCGCGTCCAGGACGAAACCCAGCTCCAATATTTGTTCGACACCACCTGGCGCCGCGGCCGATTCGACCCGGCGTCGATGCCCTGGAAGGGCAGCGGCCTCTACACCGAGGGCACCCGATTCCCCGACCGCTTCAAGGGCTACCGGGTCAACCCCGAGCAGGTCGACCAGATCGCTGTCGCGGTCGGCCCCCTGCGCCCCCCGCTCGACGAGCCGTCACTGCGCCGCGGCGACGACGTCACCCTCACCGTCAAGGGCGACGACGGGCTGCGCACCGAACGCGACTTCGTCGGCGTGCTTACCGCCAACGAAGCCATGACCTTCCCGCTGATCTTCCCCGACGGCGCCGGCCCCTCAGCCGCCGCCGCCACCAGCACCGGAGAGGACCCCGCGATGTCCCAACAGCAGCAGCCTGCCAGCACCGGCCCGGCCGCCGACCTCGGCGGCGCCGTACGCGACCTGAACAGCTCGCTCGAGCGCGCCCGCAAGGCCGCCGACGCAGCCGAGAAGGCCGTCGCCGGCGGCGACGGCGACCAGGGCGACGACCAGCAGCCCGGCCCCGCCGACGACCCCGAGCTGCCAAGCCTCAACGCCCTGTGGGCGTCCCCGGCCGAAGAACCAGTGCGCCCCAAGGACCAGGCCCCGGCGGCCGCGCCGCGCCGTCCGGCCGTACCGCCGCGCCGCCGCGTCCAGCAGCTCATCGCCGCGGCCGCCGACACCGGTATCGGGCCCGGCGACATCCACGCCGCGCTCAAGGCCGAGGGCTACCCGACCTCGCTGACCACGGTCAACAACTGGCTGCGGGAGTGGGCCGCGCAGGGCATCGTCGTCCAGCCCGCGGGGGAGCGCACCCCGTGGTTTCCCGGCCCGCAGATGGGCGAGCACGGGCAGGCAGCGGCATGACCGGCCGCATCATCGGCATGAGCGGGCCCATCATCGGCACCCGGATACGCCGGCCCGGCGACCCGCCGCCGCAGACGGTCGACTGGCTGCCTCACCCCGACCCCGACCCCGCCGACGTCACGCCGGCTCGCGCCACCGGCAAACCACGCACCAAAGGCCGGCCTATGCCGGAGATGCCCGCCGGCGGCTACCTGCCGTACCGGCTGTTCGGGAAGCTCCCCGCCGAGGCCGCCTGGTGGCGGCGCCTGACCGCCTGGGCGACCGGCAGCGCGCACCACCTGCTCTACCTGGGCATCACCTGCCGCAACGGGTTCGTGCGTTGGGTGGAGCATTCCGACATCCAGGACTGGGCCGGCGACGTGGCCCGGGCCGAACGCGACGACTCGATCCGGTGGCGCACCCTCTACGACGCCGTCGAAGACGAGCGCGGCCGCATCGTCCTGGTCCTCGACGACCGGCAGCCCGACGGCGCCCGCCCCGCCCGCCCCGACGAGCTGCTCGACCCGCAGCCTCACCCGTGGCGTCTCAACGGCGTCGACGTGCTCGCCCACCGCATCCACCCGGCCGGCCTGCCCGGCCGCCGCATGGGCACCGTCATCGAAGGGGCCAAGACCGGCGAGCGCCGCATGGTCCAGGCCGAGGCCCCGGTCCACAACCACGAGCACAACGAAGGCAACGCCGGCGCCGTACGCCGGCGGTACCGCATCCTGCCCACCCACGTAGCGCTGTGGCGCCGCCAGGCCGCCCACCTGGCCCTGCTGTGGCTCACCCTGGCCGGGCTGCTCGGCTGGGCATCCTACGACGGCCGCGGACTGTCGGGCATCCTCGCCGCGGTCTCCTCCGCCATCCCGGTCGCCGCCGTGCTGATCCTGCTCGCCCAGCTCGGCCGGCAAACCGTCCGCGGCCGCGTCCACCTGAAACTGCAACGGGCACGCCGCAGGGGAGGCGCCCGCCGATGATCCCCGGATCAGGTGACGTGCTGCTCATCGACCGCGAGGCGTCCGTCCAGTTCCTCGAGCCGATCCTGTTGCGGGTCATCCGCGTCCACAACTGGACCACCTACACCGGGTGGGTGTGGCTGGACGGATACCAGCTCCTGCCCAACGGTGACGCCATCGAGCGCCGGTCGGTGTTCGTCCAGCTCGCCGGGCTTAAGCAGATACCGACCGCCATCCCGCCGGCGGCCCGCCGCAACGCCGCCCGGTCGGCGAAACGGAAAGCGCCGGACCGCGACAAGTGCCATCCCACGTTGGTCCACCTGCCGGATCCGACCCGGCCGCCGGACCCGGAGCCGCGATCCCGGCCGGAGCCGCATGCTCGCGCCGGTGGGCTGCAACGCTCGTGAGAGCGCTTGCCGCCGTGGCGCGTCGAGGCGCCCGGCTGATCCCGTGGCCGGTCAACGACCCGGTGATGGTCGGCCTCGCCCTGGCCGTCCTGCTGACCCTGGCCGTCCTCGGATAACCCACCCCCTCCCGTTGTGGTCTTGTTGGTGGTCGCGTAACGTGTCGGGTGGGTGGCCACCCCGGGCCACCCACCAGGCAGGGAGACGAACATGGACCAGCTCGACCTGTTCGGCGAGGCCACCCCCATCACCGCCCCGTCGCCCGCCCCGGTCGACCCCCAGCTCGCCCTGTTCCGCCCCGACTTCCTGGCCATGCGCGCCCCCCGGCCGCGCGGTGCCGCCGCCCGCAAGGCCGCCGCGGCCGCCGCCCTGGACCCCGCGCTGCACAACGACGCGCTGATCTGAGGGACGACAATGACCGACGACCGTTACGACGAGCTGGGCCCGCTGGCCTTCGCCCCCGACGACACCATCGAGATCGAGCAGCCCCCGGTCGACGTGCCCCGCGACACCTGCGGACTGCGCCCCGGATCGCGCCGCGTGGCCAGCAGCAGCGGCGACCGCGACTACCGCTACATCGGCGTCGTACGCCTCGACGGCCGGCCGATCGCCGAGTGCGGCCACGAGCACCGCAACCGCGACTGGAACGGCGCCACCGACTGCGCCCGCGCCGTCCTCGCCGGAGCAGCCAACCCCAACGTCGCCGCCGCGGCCGCCGGAACGATCTGCGACCGCTGGATGCCGCTGACCCATGCCACCGGCCACACCTACAGCAAGACCACCATCGACGCGGCCAAGACCGCCGCCCACACCGACGCGGCCACCTACCGCGCCGCCGTCGACACCGTCCGCACCGCCATCGCCCGCTGAAAGGGACCACGACGATGACCGTCACCATCACCACCACCCCGGCCGGCCTGGTCGTAGAAGCCCCTTACGACGCCACGTTCGTGGACGCCGCGCACGATCTGTCCGGCGTTTTCAGCGGACCCCCGGCGCGCACCTGGACCTTCGACCTCCGCGACGAGCAGTCCGTGCGCGCCCTGTGCCGCGACATCTACGGCACCGACGGCGCCGACGACCAGCCCACCCTGTCTGTCCGAGTCCCCCTGACCGCCCGGCCGGACCGCAGAACCGCCCGAGAGTTCCGCGTCGCCGGCCGCACCCTGGCCTACCGGCCCGGCCGCGACGTAGACGTCAAGCTCGGCAAGGGCGTCGTGCTGATCTCCGGAGGCTTCCCCGGCTCCGCCGGCTCCGTGTCCTATCCGGAGCTGGCACCGTACGACGACACCGTCGTGGAGGTCCGCGACCTTCCCCCCGGCGCCGCCCACAAGATCGTCGCCGATGTGCCCGGCGCCACCCTGGTCGACGACGCCGCCCAGCAACGCGACGCGCTGATCGCCGAACGGTCCGCGCTGCTCGCCCGCGTCGCCCAGATCACCGACACCCTCACCGCCACCGGCCCCGGCCCCGTCCTGACCGCCCAGCCCTGGGCGCTGCCCACCCGCGACGGCGAAACCGCCGTCCAGTACACGCTGGCCATCGAGCCCGACACCACCGCCCGATTCGCCGCGGTCCGGATCAACGACAGTTTCACCGGCGAGATCCGCATCTGCCGCCGCGGCGAGTACCACTTCGTCTCCCGCAGCCGGGTGTCCGCCACCGACCCGATCGGCGACTGCCATCCCGACACCGGCGCGGCAACCATGCTGCAGGCCGCACTGGCCGGCCTCAACTCCGAGATCCGACCCTGAAAGGACACACCCGACCGCATGCCCACCACCATCAGCTACACCGACACGTACCGGCTGGACGCCCCGTGCGCGGTCGACGACCTCGACCTCGACCCCGACCTGCGTAAGCGGCTACTCGAGGCGGTCAACGGCGACGACACCGCCGTACGCACCCGGGTCAGCGACCGGGTCGAGCGGGAGATCACCGCCCGGCTGCGACGGTACGGCGTCACCGACACCGGCGAGTGGCTCGGCGACTGGTCCGCCGCCGCCCTGATCGACAGAATCCTGGAGGAGGAGATCACCCGATGACCGTCAAGCTCGCCGAGCTGGTCGACCGGCTCACCGAGGCCAGCACCAAACCCGTCTCGCCGGCACTCGTGCGCGTCTGGCTGGGCGACCCACCCGACACCGAGACCTACACCGACGTCGACGCCGCCGACCTGGTCGCCGCCTGGAAGGAAGGCGACGTCCACCCCGACAAGTAGCCGCCGCCGTCCGTTCCCACCTACCAGGGCGGATACCCGCCCCGGGGTGGACTACTCCACCCGCCGATCCCCCTGGTCTAGTCCACCCTCGTCGTGGTCGGCGAGCCACGACCCGATCACCGACTCCGGGAAACCCCTTGCCCGCATCGCTGCGGCCTGCGCGGCGGCGGCGACCTGCTCCCGGTGCTTACGGTCTTCCGCCCGCCGGGCCCGCCGCTCGGCCCACCATCGCTCTTCCGCCCGGCGTGCCCGCGGACTGAACAGCAGCAGGTTCGCCGCCCACGCCACCGCGACCACAACCACCCCGGCCGCCTCCGCCGGATACAGCACGGCCAGCGCACCGAGCGCCACCACCACCAGCAACGCCACCGAGGCGGTCAGCACCGTGTCCAGCCCCCACACAGCGTCAACACCGACCCGCGTGATCGGGGTGCCGGTACCGGCCGTACGACCGCTGCCGCTGGACCAGCTTCCCGTCCGCGACGAGCTGGTCCAGCACCTCGATCAGCGTGCTGTTGCGTACCGGCTGCCCCAGCTCGGCGAGCCGACCGGACAGCGCATGCTTGGAGATGCCGTCCGTGCCGGACAGCAACGCCTGCTCGACGATGATCAGCTCGGCGACGTCCCGGTCCTCGCCGGCCGGGCGTTGTGGCGGTCCGCCAAGCTCGAAGGGGGTCTCGGCCGCCGCCGACGCCGCCGAGAAGTCCGCCCGCCCCGCCGGCGTCTGGCCGGCCCGCGGCTCGCCGAAGCAGTCCGCCGCGGCTGTTCCCAGCCCGTACCGGCCGTGCCCGTCGTAACCCCACGACGCCCGCACCGGGACCTCGTCGACCCGGTCGGCGAGGTCCGCCCCGTACTCGCCGTGGGAGCGTTCCCGGTGGGCGGCCTGCGCCGCCCGATGTTCGATCATTTCGCGTCGACCCCGCTGTCTGCCATGCAGGTAGGCCAGCCTCGCCAACCCCGCCGTGGCTACCCCAGCGCCGAGCAGGAAGAACGTGGCCCCACCCGTGTCCCCGCCGGCTGTGGCCAACAACGCAACGGCCACCGTCAGGAAAAGCACCGTCACCGCGGACAGCTCAGCTACCAGTACCGACCAGTCGGCCGGATGAATCCGCCGTCGCATGTTCGTCTCCTCAGTCCAGAAAAAGGGGTGATCACTGCGCGATCAGGTCGGGTGCCCACCAGGCCAGGACCGCCCACCCGGCCAGCCCGCCGAGCAGCAGCACCGCCGCGACGAGCAGCACCCGCTTGACCGCGGCCACCACCCGCCACCACCACCACACGAACCGGTCGACGGCGATGAGCACGGCGTCGCGTACCGCCTGAGACAGCAGGGTGGCCAGCATCCCGCCGACCGCACCGACCGCGATCAGAGCCCAACTGCCGGCGTCGATGGTGCCCATAAGTCAGCCTCCACGCGTCTCGGTGTCCGCGGGTAGGTGCGTCCAACACCCGACCCGACCACCCGCCATGGTATGCGACCGGCAACTAGCAGACAACAGCCTGTAGCGGGGCAGATGTTGGGGCGGGTACCGTGACCGGATGGACGACACCCCGGAGCTCGACGACGACGGCATTCCGCCCGGCGCCCTCATCGTCCCGGCCCGCATCACGATGGTCCTCGACGCCCGCGGCCTCGACGGCCCCAACGTCGACCTGCACTGCGGCACCCACGAAGGCAACCCGGACGGCGACGTCGACGCGTGGGAGCTCGGCCAGGCCGAACCGACCCGCGCCCAGGCCCGGCTGATTGCCGCACTCGCCGAGGTGCCGGTGGCGCTGCTGTACGAGCCGATCACCGACGCCGAACGCGGCGCCCGCGGCTACATCTGCATCCGCGGCCGCGGCGGCGCCAAGAAAGGGCTGCGCCGCGGCTGCTACCCGATCAACGGCCTGTCGCCCCCGCCGTCCCGCCAGCCCCGACTGTTCTAACCCGGGGGAGTGCACCGCGGCCCGGCCGCGCGGGGGAGTCCCGCGACCGGGCCCCGGCGTCTCCAGGGGGGACGGCGCCCAGCGTAACGCCGGTCAGCCAATCAGGCGGGCGAATCTGTGCCCACCGCCGGGCCACGGATGCCGGACCGTGACCCGCCGCCCCGACCCGGGCGCGTCCGCGACCCACACCCGCAGCCGGCCCGACGGCCCGGTCACCTTCACCACCACACCGACGTGGTAAGCGCTTCCCCGACCGCCCCAGTAGACGAGATCACCCGGGCGGACCAGCCGGCGGGGGATAGGCCGCCCCAGGCGGGACTGTGCGGCCGCCGTGCGGGGCAGCTTGCGCCCACCCACCGCGTAGGACCGCAACGCCAAACCCGAGCAGTCGTAGGCCTCAGGCCCGGACGCACCCCACCGGTACGGCTTGCCGCGCTGCGACCGGGCGTGCGCGGCGACCCGGTCCCGTCGCACCACCAGGGCAGCGGCCACGGTGGTGCGTGACGCGAAACGCGTCACGCGTGACGCCCTGCCGGCCGCCGCCGCCCGATACGCGAGCGCCTCGACCAGCTCGCCCGGCGCCAACACAGCCGACGTGGGGGAGTGGTGCGCCACCACAACCGGGTGACCAGGAACATGCGCTGGCGCGATGACCAGGCAGGAAACGCCGGCGACCAGCGCACGGCAACAGGACCACAGCAGGACAGGCCTCCGCGGCTCGGCCCGGGGCTCTCACGCGCATTCCACCCACCCGCCCGGGAAGCCTCTCCCGGCCAGGCGCGGCGCCCGCGACCCCACCCACCCCCGTACGCGGGGACAGGCCGCCACCGGCGCCGGGGAAAACCCGGGCGTGGGCATGTGTCGCCACTACCACACCACACCCGGCCGGCCACGCGTGCAAGGTTTGCCAGATTTTCGGCCCGACGTTCAACCCCGACCAGTCGTGATCGGCCGACGGACGGGCCGACCCATCGACAGCGGCTCGCGCACCCGCACCGTCCCGGCGTACCGTCCGCACCGGCGCGGCCGAGTTGTGGACGGCTCGGCCGCGCCCCTGACGTCCACAACCGTCCACACCCTCAGGAGGACCACCATGTACCACCAGGACCCCCGCAACGTCGGCGCCGGCCAGCCCGGCCCCAGCTACGGCTACGACCGGCCGGCCGACTACCCGCAGCCCCCGCAGCCACCGCGCAAGAAGTCCCGCGGCTGGCTGATCGCCGCCGTCGTCGTCGGCGCGATCCTGGTGCTGTGCGCCGCCGGCGCCGCAATCGTCGTCGGCACCGCCGCCGAGCAGGCCGCCAACGTCATCCCCGACGGCACCGCCACCCCCCGCGAGGCCACCGTCGGCATCGGCCAGCCGGCCCGCGACGGCAAGTTCGAGTTCACCGTCACCAAGGCCAGATGCGGCAAGACCAGTTACGGCAACAAGTACGCCGGCGCGCAGGCCGCCGGCCTGTACTGCGAGATCCGGCTCACCGTCGCCAACATCGGCGACCAGGCGCAGCTCTTCGCCCAGTCCGAGCAGAAGGCGTACGACACCGCCGGCCGGCAGTACTCCACCGACCTGACCGCCGCCATCTACGCCAACCAGGGCAGCGACGTGTGGCTCAAAGAGGTCAACCCCGGCAACAAGATCAGCGGCCTGTTGATCTTCGACGTGGCCAAGGGCACCCTGCTCGACCGCGTCGAACTGCACGACTCGATCTTCTCCGGGGGAGTGGTCGTCAAGCTCAGGGGGTGAGCCTGACCGACCACCACCCGCGCGCCCGGCCTCGTTCGCGTACGGGGCCGGGCGCGCGGCTGTCTGGCATCATCGGCCGACATGCCCATCTTCCGCGCAAGCCCACCTCGAGCCGCGCGGTCAGCGAACGGCGGGCATGACCAGCGTCATCGCATCAGCCGGCCGGTACGCCGCCACCGCGCCGCCAGCTCCGACCGGCTCCGGGACCGCCGGCCCGGCGCCGAGCGCCACCTCAACCGTGGCCCGCGTGCCCCAGCCGGTACGCCAGCACGTCACCACACCCCACCAGCGTGCCGCCCGCAACACCGTCGCCGCGAACAGGCCAGCCACCGGCGCCAACAACCAGACCCCCCACTGATACCAGGCCGACTGATCCGACCGGCGGATCGTCATGTACCGCAGGCACATCCCGTAGGAGATGGCCACCGGCACCGCCAGCAGCCACACGACCAGCTCCCACGTCGGCGACACCGCCAGCCCGGCCACCACCACCCCGCCGAACAACGCCGTCGACACCCCGGTACCAACCCACCGCTGCGTATGCAGCCACCACGCCGGCCGGCCCATCGACAGGAACCGGGCCCGCCACAGCGACCGGATCGTCGACCCGCGCATCCACCGCAGGTACATCCGCCAGAAATGGCCGAACCGCTGCGGCATCAGCGAGAACGCCAACGCCGACGGCTGCTGAACCGTCCGCCCCCGCGTCATCGCATACAAGGTGAGCAGCGAGTCATCGGAGAACGGCACCCGCCGCCCCCCGAACGTCTCGGTCAGGTAGCCGACGACGTTGTCGCGCATCACCTCAGCCCGGTACAAGGCGATCGGCCCCGAGTTCACCCACACCGACCCGCCCAGCACCGACAGGGCACCCCGGTCGACGAGCTGCCCGGTCACAAACCACAGATCGGTGATCCGCGTCAGCAGGTTGCCGCGCACGTTGGCCGCCATCACCACCCCGGCCACCGACTGCACCCGATGATCAGACATCGGCTTGAGTAGCTCCGCCAACGCCGCGGCGTCCGAAATGGTGTCCGAGTCGACCGTCCACAGGAAGTCGGCGTCGCGCACCCACGCCAACGCCTGCACCTGGGCGTGGCGCTTGCCCGCGTTGGGCTGCCGCACCCACACCGGCCGCACGCCGGCCGCCGCCGCCGCCCGGTAGAACCAGGCCCGCACCCCGTCGTAGGCGGCCACATCGGGCGACCCGTCATCAACCACCACGATCGACTGCGGCCGCCGGTCCTGCCCGATCATCGACTCCAGACAGGCCCGCAACGCCGCCGGGTCCTCGTTGTACGCCGGCCCCAGCGCCGCCACGTTCGCCTCATCGAGCCGCGCCTGCCACCGCCGACCCACCTCGACCGGCCGATTCAGGTAGGAGAAGCCGAGCTGCGCGACCAGCACACCCCACAGCAGCACATACAGGGCCACAAACCGGTGCCCCCGCGCCTCGGTGAGCAACCCGTGCGCGGCCAGCCCGTGATGAGCCGACCACACCGCCACCGCCACCAGCACCGCCAACGCAGCCACCAACACCCGGCCACGCACCAGCCGGGCGCTCACCGACCCAGCAGACGGGCCAGCCGACCACGCCGGCTGTGCGCCGGGGGAGCAGCCAACACCGCACCAGCCGCCGACACCGACCGGCCCTGACGCCACGTCATCCGCAGCAGCAACGTCCCACCGACGATCATCACCGCGGCGATCACCGCCAGCAACAGCGGCCACGACACCGCATACGACCCGCCGGCAACACCAATCGTCAACGCCGCAGCGCGACCAGTACGAGGCAAAGAACCGAACGACATGACAGACCAACTCCACGGGTAGGTGTATTTCGACGGCCGCCGATCAATGCCGGCCGCCAGCCGGCATTCTGCCGTACCCGCCGCCCCGCCACACCCCGCCCGAATCGGCCATCCGGACACGACCAACCACCCGACCAGCCTGCGGAAGCCGTCGCGTGACCGCCACGGGCCGGCGCCCACCCGTGGAAGAAGACGCCGGCCCCCTCGGCTGAACCCACCCCGAGCACACCACCCGACAGCGGCGACCACCAGCCCGAATTGTTCACATATCCAGCCGAACACCCAGGCGTGACCAAAGCCCCAGCCCCGCCGGCGGATCTCCACCCGACAGCGCAGGCCCCGACCCGTACACCTCCGACCAGACGCACCGGCCGATCCGCCACGCATGGGCCGGCAGAACACACCGGCACACAAACGACGACGGGTCACACACCGGCACCGCACCGCCCAGCCCGTCGACCTGGTCTCCGCCGTGGACCTGCTCGTGCCGACAGCACCAGCCGTCATCGCACGGCTGGAAGTCCACGCCGGCGCCCGGCAGATTCGGGCAACAGTCCGGGAACGGATACACGAGGCAACCTTCCTAGGATGGGAGCCCGTCGTCGGCCGACGACGCAGGACGGCCACCGCCCCGCAGCGTACACAGCGTCACGACCAGCGACTACGCAGCGTGGCGCCCCACGCTGGTCGGTGTTTCATCGTGCTTGACCTGGGAAAACTCGCACTATCCGAACAGGCCGGCCGCGATGCCCCGGACGATCTCTCTACCCTGATAACTTGACTTGTCCCGCCTGAGCACTGGCTCAGATCAAGAGCAGGAAGACCCAGCAACGACGGAGGCGACGCGGATGAGCGGCGGCGAGCAGAAGGTCCGGCGCGCTGTGGCGTTGGCCGTACGGGACTGCCTGATCGGCGATCCCACGCTGACCGAGGAACAGATCATGGTGGCGGTGATCGCCGAATTGGAAATCCGCGCGTACCACCCGGGCGCGGCGACGCCGACGTCGGTGGCTGTGGCCGAAAACCTCGCGTCCGTCCTGGACGGACGGCTGAGGGCGGGCGCCGAGGCCGACGCATGAGGGCGGGCACCGATCTGGTCGTGCCGACCGGCACCGGACAGATCACGCCGCAACAGGCCCGCGACAGCTACCTGCCGGCCTCGGCCCGCGAGCTGATCGTCAAGGGTGTGCCGGCGAACACGCTGCGCTCGTACTCTGCGGCGTGGCGGCCGTTCCGGCTGTGGTGCCAGAACCGGCAGCGCGGTTTCGCGCCGGTCTCCGAAAACACCATGATCAGCTACTTGGATGAGTGGCGCGGCCGGCCGATGCACCACAACCGCTGCAAGTGCCGTCACCACCGGCCGGCACCGTCCACCATGTGGCTGTGGTACGCCGCGGTGCGCTTCTACCACCGGGTAGGGTCGCCGCCGCTGCCGTGGGAGTGCGGCGAGAACCTGACCCGCGCCATGATCGGCTACTCGCTGGAGATGGTCGAGAGCGGCTGGACGCCGGCCCGGGCGCCGCGGGCATTCCCGACCGACGTCACCAGGATGGTCGACGCGCTGGACCTGTCCGAGCCGAAGTACCTGCGCGACCGGGCGATCATCCTGACGAACTTCTACACCGCCGGCCGGTCGGCTGATCTGGGCACGTACCGGCTCGCCGACGTTGAGCACTTCCCCCGCGGGATCCGGCTCGTGCTGCGCATGTCGAAGACCAACCGCCGGCCCGGTAAGAAGATCGAGTCGCGGGAGGTGTTCGAGAACAGCCTGCGGCCGCAGTACTGCGGGGTCGAGGCGATCCACGCCTGGACCGATTGGCTGCGTTGCCAGGGTGTCACGTCGGGTGCCCTGTTCCGGCCGTTCTCCAAGCCGCACTACAAGGCCGGCGAGCGCAAGGCCGGGGTGCTGCTGCGCGGGCACCGCGACGGCGAGGCGTACCGGATGGACGGCACCAGCCTGTCGGAGGTCATCCAGGATGCTGCGATCCGGGCGGAGCTGCCCAACGCCGAGCAGTACACCTGCCATTCGCTGCGCCGCGGCCGGGCCACCCAGCAGCGTGAGCTGGGCGGCGACCCGCTGGACATCGCCCGGGCGTACGGCTGGGCACCCAATGGTGCGATCAACGTGTACCTGGAGGAGGCCGAGCGGGAGGCGCCGACCGCGGTTGGCGCGCAGGGGCTGCTGTGATGCCCTGCTGCTCTCCCGTGTCGCTGGCCTCAACGTCGGCGCACCCCCGCAACTGTCAGGCAACGCCGACATGCCGCCGCATGGCGGTATGTGCGAGACGCGGGATGGTGTGCCCTGCTGAAATGGGCCGCCCGGTGAGCGCTGCCCGCACAGAGTAACCCCGACCGGCCGCCGACACGCTCAAGGTCGACGGCCTATCCGAAAGGAACTGCCGAGATGACCGAACAGACAACCGAGGCCCGCCGGACCGGGCTGCCGCCCGGCGCCGCGGAGGCCCTGGCCGCCGCGCTCGGCCCGCGGCTGCGCGCCAACCGGCACCTGCCCGAGCACAAGGACCGCGGTGGGCAGGAGGCCACCGACCAGGCGCTGCTCGACACTGCCGGCGGCCGCGAGCTGCTCGACGCGCTGTGGGATTCCGGGATGCTCGCTGTGCCGGGTGGGCCGCCACGGCCGCCGCTGTACCGGGAACCGCCCGCCATCGACAACCGGGACCAGCGCAGCGAGCTGGTCGCCGACCGGCTGGCCCCGATCCTGCGCGCCGAGGCCCGCCGGGAGCATCCCGACGCGACGTGGGTCGACGAGCACAGTGCCCGCGACCTCGTCGTCGACGCCGGATTCGACCTTGTCGTCGACGCGCTGTGGCGGGCCGGGCTGCTCACCTTCGAGCACGGCGACGACCGGGCGCACCTGCGGGCGAGCTGGGCGGCGATGGGCGGCGCCATCGACGCGCTGGCCAAGGGTAGGACGCTGACCGCCGACATGCTCGCCCGCGTCCCGCAGTCCCACGTCACCTATCTGCTGGGCCAGCAGCATCTGCGGAAGATCACCCGTGATGCGTGGTCGCGGCTGGAGGCCGCCAAGACGCTGCTCGGCATGATCCGCGATGGGGCTGCGGTGGGCGGCGACCTCGCGTACGTGCGCACCAACCTGGCCGTGCTGCACGGCATGCTGGCCGGGGAGGTGTCGTGGAATCTGACCCAGCCCCGCGACGACATGGCGACCGCCGACGCCGAAGACCAGTCGATGTACGCCGAGGTCCGCTACCGGGCCGCCCGGGCCGCCGTGGACGCCGAAGGGCTGTTCGCCGCGGTCGGCGAGACGATGATGCAGGCCGGCGCCGCCGTGGACCCGTTCGTCGCCACCCAACACCTGTTCGCGCACCGGGCCGCGGTGTACGCGTGGGCGACCGCCGGGCTGCTGCGGTTCGTGCGCGACCACATCGGTGAGGCCGAGGCGGACGTGGCGGCCGAGCTGGTCGACCAGCTCGGCCAGAACGGTGAGGCCGGCTATGTGGAAGACCTGCCGCGGGACACCGACACCGATGGCGGGTACGCCGACCTGCTGGCCGCCTGGACCGGCGCTCCCGGCCGGCCCAGGCCGCAACGTGCCGCGGGTGGTGACGCCGGCGCGCTGCTCGCCGCCCTGGACAACGCCGCCCTGGAGATGTGGCGGCGCGGCGACTGGAAGGCCGGCACCGCCGCGCTCACCCCTGCCCTGCGGGAGCTGCTCGCCGACGCAGCCGACCGCAAGGTGGCCACCTTCAACGCCAACGCGCGCCGGGCCGGCCACACCGGGATGAACCCCGCCGACCGGTGGTGGCGCACCGACGGCGCCGGACCGGTGCTGCCGGAACCGTGGGGAGACCTCACCGTCGGCCCGCAGCCCGAAGACCCGGGCGACATGGTGTACCTGTTCAGCGGCGGACCCCGTACCGGTACGTCGGCCGCCCGACCGATCATGACCAGCCGCTATCTGCACTGCCGGACCAGCGGCGACGCGCCGATGCTGATCTGGGCGCCTGCCGACTCGTGGCCTGGCGAGCCCCGGTACGTGCCCGAAGGGTTCGACGACCGGGGGCGGCTGGTGATGCAGTGGCGGCTGGCCACCGATCAGGAGGTCGCCGCGGTCGGCCAGCGGCAACGCGACCGCGACGCCCAGGGCGGCGAGCGCGGACAGTCAGGTGACGAGCGGTGACCGCCGCTGTCCGGCCGGCGGCCGACACCCGGCAGATGCTGCACGCGTACGAGCACCCCGCCCCAGTGCTCGTCGCGTGGATCATCAACGACATGGGCGGCGGTGCGGGAGACGGCCGAACCATCACCCGCAGAGCCATCTTCCAGCGGTACCGGGACAGACTGCCGAACCGTACCCCCCGCCAGGTGGACAAGCGGCTCTGCGACGCCCTGCGCCTGCTGGAGAAGGCCGGCATTGTCCGCCGCGACGGCAGGGCCGCGGTGACCGTGACCGACCCGGCCCTGCTGGCCATGGCCGCCGGGAACCTGCGCCTGATGAACGCCCCCGACGGCACCCTGCTCCGCTGGGACCAGTGGACGGGCGTACCTGCGGTGCCCGAAGAGCTGCGCGCCGCCCAGGCCGTCCGGCAGGCGGAGGCACGCCGTGACCGGTAGTCCGCTGGACCCGGGCGACGCCCGCCGGATGCTGGCCGCGTACGAGAGCCCGGAGGCGGTGTTGGTCGCCGCTATCGTCATAGGCGCCACCGGCGGTGGCCGCGCCGGTGGCGCCACCGACCGCAGGCTCGTCGAGGACCGGTGGGCGGCGCGAATGTCGACCGGCCGGCAGATCACCCGCGACAAGGTCCGCAACGCCCTGCGGATCATGGAAGTGGCGGGGATGCTCCGCCGCGACGCGCACCGGGTGATCGTGGCCGACCCGGCCCGGCTGGCCATGGCCGCCGCAAACATGCGGATCATGTACGACCCGGGCAGCGGCGCCCCGATCCCTCGCAACATGTGGTCCGGCATACCCGACGTGCCCGACGAGCTGATCGCCGCCCAGCTTGACCGCATCAACGGGGCCCGCTGTGGCTGAAACCCAGTACGTCGAAGTGCGCATCCTGGGCAAAAACGTCGACACGGCGCTGGCCGCCCTGGCCGCCCTACGCGCAGGCGCCGACGGCCATCGGGTGCACATCAGCCCCGGGCAGCGCGGCCCCTACCCGTTCCGCGACGGCCGGGTCGCCTTCTACGCCGCCGTGCACGTCGACCTGGCGGCCCCGGCCGGGCCGCCGACCCTACCCACCGATGGAGGACCCGCATGAGCACCGACACCGACGGCACCCCGCTGCCGATCATCGACGGGCCGAGCACGGCCGGCGGGGCGCCGCTGGCCGTGCTCGGCCGGTACACCGTCGCCGACCTGGCCGGCACACACCCCGACCTGGCCCGGCTCGCCGCCTACCCCGGCGGGCCGGTGCTGGCCGTCACCTGCCGCCGCCCGCACCTGCCCGCCGAACTGGCCGACGACCCGGACGTCAACGTTGTCGCCCGCGACGGCAACATGCACCTGCTCGCCGCCCGCCCGGACGGCGGCCCGACCGACAACCTCGCCGACCTGGTCACCCTCGCCGTCGAGCACGAGGTCGACGAGCACGGCGACCCCGCCGCCTGCTCCTGCCCGAACGCACGCTGGGCCGGCACCGAACCACAGGAGATCCACACCGACCCGGGCTGCCCGGTGCACGGCGAACCAGCCACCGCCCTGGCCGCCCTGGCCGCCCAGGCAGCCGAAGACGCCCAGCAGCGCTGCCAGCCCGCGTACGGCGACGTCGACATCCTGCCGGCGCTGCGCGACGCCACCCACACCGCCGTCAACTACACCCTGGCAGCCATGGGCAGGGTCGGCGCCGCCGAACGGGCCAAGCTTGAAGAGAGGCTCGCCGAGCTGGCCGCCCTACCCGACGTGTGGGACACGAAAGTCGACGGCACCGACCGGGCCGACGTGCTCGCCCGGGTGTCCGCCATCACCGCCGGGTTCTATGACCGGCCCGGCCGGGCCGCCCAGGTCGCCCGCTACCACGCCGTAGGGGTCGCCCAGGCCGCCGCCGGCGAGCTGGCCGCCGCCCTCGGCATGCCCGGCCATCCGTCCTACGACCACGACTACGGCGCTGCGGTGTTCGCCGCCGCGACCGCCCGGCTGACCGGCCGCCCGGCCGCCGTCGACTGGCGCGGCTACCCGCGCGCGCTGGACCCCGGCGCGCAGGTCGACGGGATCGGCGACCTGTGCCTGTTCCTGGGCGGCTCATGGGAGACGCTGGCCGGCCAGTCGTCGTTCACCGGCGAAGTGCTGAAACTGATCGTCAAAGCGCAGGCCACCCCGGAGAACTTCCTCGGGCTGGCGCTCGCGTTCCCCCGGGTGGTGACCGCCTGGCGCACCTGGATGGACATGCGGCCCATCCCCACCGCCGCCGAGCTGGCCGCCGAGCTGACCCGCCGCGCGGAACGACCACGATCATGACCGGTGGCGAGTGGGCCGAGATCGGCTACCACCTGATCGGCTGGACGTACGCGTGGTGGCTGTTCCTGTCCCCCGGCTGGCTCGGCCGGTACATCCCGGGCCGGGCCGGCGAGGTGATCCGTACGGTGTGGATCGAATGCAAGCCGTTCGCGTTGCCGGCCGTCGGCGCCTGGTACGGGTGCCGGCTGTACGCCGACTGGGCGGCCGGCCACACCGGGTTCAACGGGCGCGCGACGTGGGTGCTGATGATCGGTCTCGGGACATGGTGGCTGAACCGCAACGACGGCAACGACGACGACCGGTGGCGCCGACGCCGACGCAAAGCCGCCGCCCGGATCCGCGCCCTGGCCGGCCGACTGGTCGTCTCCCCCGGCGGTGCGTCGTGAACACCGCGGTCGCGCTGGGCATCGTCGGCCTCATCGCCGCGGCGACCGCGGCGATCATCGTGCTGCCCGTACTCATCTCCGCCTTCTACCCCGACTGCGGCCACCGGGTGTGCCGGTGGCTGCGCGGCGAGCCGGAAGGCGGCCGGCGGTGACCAGATGGGCGCGGGCACGCCGGTGGCTGCGGCTGGGACCGACCCGCGCCGAGCTACGCGACGAAACAACGCTGTGGAAGGCCCGCGCCGCGCACGCGGAGCAGGAGGAGAAAGAGGCGCACGCCCTGCGCAAGCAGCGCGGCCGCGACGCTCAGGAACGCATCGAGCAGGCCGACCGGCGGCGCCGGGAAGCCGAGCAGCACGCCAAGCAGCAAGTCGAGCAGGCGTACGCGCTGGTGTACCAGATCCGCCGCGAGGTGCACGGCCAACTCAACGAACCGGACCGGGTCGACGGCTGCTCCAAGGTCCGGTTTCACCGCGAGCCCGAAGCCGCCGAATGGGGCCGGCACATCGCCAGCCGGTGCGGGGAAAACCCCGACGTCTACTACGCGTACGAATGCCGGACGTGTCCGCGCAGCCCGCTGACCATGGGCAAGTACTGGCACGCCGCCCACGACGGCACAGCAGCGGCCGAGGCCGAAAGAGCCGCCTCGATGCAGCGGCGGGAAGACCAGCGCCGCGCGGCCAGCCGTGCCGGACGGCTGCTCAAGCAGCGCGTCGACCCGAGAATCCTCGCCCAACTCCGCAAGATCAACAACAATAGTTCGGGAGAACCGACATGACGCTGCTCGGCGGCATCCCCGACCAAGCCCTGCCGCTATGCCCCAACGTGACCACCGGCGGCGGAGTCAACCCGCTCCACGCAACCGCCAACGGCATCCTCGACGCGTTCTACGCCGCCGCGGACCTCAACGCCGACAGCGAGTTCACCTCACCATCGGTGGCCAGAGCGTACGAGGCGGCCGCCGGCCAGGCCGATGAACGGATGCCGCTCTACCGGGAGCAGGTCGCCGTCCCCGACGGCAACTACATGATCGTCACCGCCTACTACTTCCGCTGCAAGGTGTGCGGCTTCACCCTGCCCGCCACCGCGACTACGGCGCCGCGGTGACCGGCGCCGAAGGCCCCGACAACGGCTGGTCGTTCACCGCCCACGCCTACGGCTGCGGCTACTCGCCGAAGCTCACCGCCGGCCGGCTCGTCCAGAAACACGACCCGGCGTGGCAGCTACCCGAGAACGGCAACAGCCGCTGCGCGGTGTCGCTCCAACGGTTCGTGACCGCCCGCGCCGCCCACCCGCTGCTGCACAAAACCCCCGGGTACGGGCTCGGCTACCACCACAGCATCGAACCGCGCGGCGAGATCGCCGGATACCCCGACGTGCACGCGTGGGCGCCCCGCCCGGGCGCGATGCTGTTCCGGGAGCTCAAAGGGATGGGCGTCGACCCCCGCCCCGAACAGGCCGCCACCCTCACCGACCTGGCCGCGGCCGGCGCCAACGTCGGCGTGTGGTGGCCGTGCTGCTGGTACGCCGGCCGCGTTGACCGGGAGCTGGCCGCGCTCGCCGCCGCCACAACCCTGATCGGTGGACAATGGGCGGCCGGGCTGCCCCCTCAGCCGGGGCAGCCCGGCTACACCCCGTGGACACCCGACCAGCCCACCCCGGTGCGCACCTCACGCCGCGCCGTCGCCGACCGGCTCGCCCCGGCCACCCCCGCACCGGACCGGCCGGCCACCGAAATGCCCGGCGCCGACCTGCCGCCCGCGTTCACCGCCTACGTGCTCGCCGGCTACACCGTGCCCATGCCCGCCTCCGCCGCCGCCTCGGCCGCCTCGATCACCCTCGACGAATGGCTCCGCGATCGCGGATTCCCACCCTCCGCCGTGCCCTACCCGGTGCGGATCATCACCACCGTCACCTCCGGCGTGGCCGTCCAGTGCCGCGTCGGAGGGCCCGCAGCCCCCCGCGTGTGGCGCTCGGCGCCGCAAGGCCGCGACCAACCCCGCGACCTACCCGCCGACCTGACCATCGCGCTCGGCGCCGCGGTGATCTACGGCGACGACGCCGTCGCCATGCTCGACGACACCGACCCGACCCGTGACACACCCGCAGCCTGACCCCCGAAGGAGACCGACGACCCATGCACACCGCCAACCTCGCCGGCGACCCACTCGCCACCTTCGTCGACCAGGTCCGCTCCGTGCTCCACATACGCACCACCAGCCCCGTCCGCGAACCCGACGCCATCGAAACCTGGAGCGAGGGCAACGGCTACATGTGGACCTGGACGGCCGGCTACGACAGGTTCCGCGGGCAGTGGACCATCCACGCCGGCGCACCCCTGGATCCGGCCCCGGTGCTGACCTGCCCCGCCGGGGTGTGGCGGTTCCGCCGCCCCGACCGGGCCACCGGCGACAAGCTGCTCATGCTGCTACGCCTCGCCGGCGGCATCCCCGCCCAACCCAACCCGGCCAACCCGGCCGACTGGGACCGGCGCCCGACGGGCCGCACGCTGCAACCAGGCGAGTCGCCGCTACGCGACGCTGTCCTCGTCCGCGACGGCACACGGATTCCGAACCTGCCGGACGGCTACGTGCCGGTGTTCCTGGTCGGCGAGCCCGACGGCGACTGGATACAGGAAGTTGTCATGCCCGACGGCGGCCGCAGCTACTTCAACCCGTACCAGGGCGGGATCCTCACCTGGACCGACCACAACACCGTGCATGGCGTCCGGGTATACCCCAACCAGCCCGTCGGCCACATCCCGGCGTCGCCGCCGCCCAACGGCCCTGACGCCGTCCCCCTGGTCGACGACCCGGCGGTCGCCGCCGCCCAGCGGGCCGAGGCCGCCGCCGGGGCGGTATCCGCCGCGCAACGGGCGATCGCCGACGGGCCGCATCCGCAGTGGGTCGACGGCCCGCAGGCGTGGAGCCTGCGGATGCGGCCCGTCCCCGCCGTCCAGACCGACGAGTTTCACGCCACCCCACCGGCCGACCCCGACCGGGCAGTCGGCACCGCCCAGGTCACCGGCACATCGCTCACCCCGGAAGACCTCCCCGGCCTACGCCCAGCGACCGACCGCGAGATGGCCGGCCCCTGGCCCGAAGGCGCGGTCGTGGAAGACCAGCAGCACGGCGGGCCGGTCGGCCACGTCACCGAGCACGCCGACGACACCACCCCGCCGCCGCCTGCCCATCACCCGGGCGGCGCCACATCCAGCGGCGACACCTGGTAGCCCGCCACCAACCCCGGAAATGTCGTACCCCGCCGATAGCGTGCGGGACGGTAGAGGGATAGAACGCCTCGTCGGGCGTCGTCACATCGGTCCGCACCCTGCCGGGGGTGCGGACCGAACCACATCCGGCCCAACATGCGAACCATAAGGACCGGCGAACCGCCAGCCGGCCGGTCGTACACTCGTCGCAACATCATCGGAAGTGCGGCGCGCGGAAGCCGCTCCCCGACTGGTCCACGTTTCGGGAGCGTCAGGGTGAGCATCGACGCCGCGGTCGCCGCAGACGCGCCCCCAGGTCTCACCGACCTGGCCCAGTACGGCGCCATAGGCGTGCTGTGCGCCCTGTTTGTGTGGTTCGCTTTCAAGGCGTGGCAGCGTGAAACCACGCGGGCCGACCGGCTGGAAGCCGAAGTCACCCGCCTCAACACCACCATCCAGGACCAGGCCATTCCCGCTCTACTCGCTGCCGCCGACGCCATCAAGGAATGCACCGAGCTGCTACGAGATCAGAGGCACGACCGCTGGCGCGACACACACCCGGCGGCCGGCCGTAGGGACGGAGACCAGCGTTGATGGTTGGCGAGCAGGAACGGCGACCCGCGGCCAACGGAGCGACCCGGCTGGAACGGACCGCGGCGCTGCTCAGCGAGGCGATCGACCTGCTCCGGGCGGAGATGAGAGAAAGCCGCGGCGACACCGACAAGGATGGAGATCATGACAGCATCACGGGGGAACGAACCGGTGGACCACCCGACGACCTCTGAGCCGCTGGTCCGGGCGTTGGACAACGTCGGCACCGCTGTGCGGGCGCTGGCCGACGAGTCGCGTGAGGAACGCAAGGCGCGCGACGCCGAGACCCGCGAGGAACGCAGGAGGCAGGCCCGCCGCGACCGGCGCAACATGGTGCTGCTCGCCGTGATCGGCGTGCTGGTGGTCGGGCTGGGCGTGCTGGTGTTCCAGAGCCGGGCGATCAACGAAAGCAACAGCGAGATCCTGCGGACTGTCCGCGACTGCACCACCGAGGACGCCCCCGGCGACTGCTACGAACGCAGCCAGGCCCGTACCGGCGCGCTGGTCTCCGAGCTGATCGCCGCGCAGTTCGACATCGCCTGGTGTGTGAAGATCAGCGATACGCGGCAGGCCGCGCAAGATTGCGTGACCCAGGCCCGCCGCAAGTAGCACCCCTGGCCACCGCGGCCCGGGCCCGAGAAACGGGGGGAAAGATCATGTCAACTGCGACAGTGCTGGTCGGCGAGGTAATCAACCGGGCCGGCGACATCATCCTCGCCGACCCGGTCGACGGGCTCGGCGCGCCGGCCGGAATCCCGGACCTGGTCATGTTCGCCGCCCTGGTGGGCACGTTCATGCCGCCGCTGGTGGCGATCATCCAGCAGCCCCGCTGGTCGCCGATCACCCGGGCGATCGTCGTCATCGTGTCCTGCGTGCTGGTCGGCGCAGGCACCGCAGCCCTCGAGGGGCAGTTGACCGGGCAGCGGTGGACCACCGCCGCCCTGATCGTCGGCACCGCCGCGGTCACCGCCTACCGGATGTTCTGGCAGCGGGCCGCCACCCGTATCGAGTACGCCACCAGCAGCGAGCCGACACCGCCCAGGCCGGCCGGCGTCCGGTGACCGCCGGCGTCCGGGCCCGGCCCCGTGTCGACGCGTGGGAGTCGGGCCCGGCCAACCGGCCAGGCAATTCCGGACAGGCGTACGGCTCCAACCTGACCTGACGTTTGTCGATCACCGATTAGGCTGGGCGGCAGGGACACGGGTGCGCGCGGCAAACCACCAGTGGACACCATGGCGAAAACCCGCGGGGATGGCAGGCCCCGCGACCCCGCGCACCCTCACAGTCTCTAGGCGCCCGCTCGGGGCACCGCCTTGGACGATCGGGGGTCACCTCGTGAAACGACCCATCCTCGCGCAGCTGCTCGCCGCCGTCGCCGCTGTGGTGTCGCTGTGGCGGCAGCCCGGCCGGCACGCCGAACCCGACCAGTCGGCCGCCGGCCGGCACCGCCGCGGCCGGACACCCGACAGGCAGCCCACCGATGTTTGACCGCGACCGCCAGGACGACGCAGGGTTGTGCCGGGTCGGCGGGCACCGCCACGAGGGCGCCGCCGCCATCTGCGCCTACCACCTTGAGGCCGGCCGCGCCCAGCTCGCCGCCCTGCCCCGTCTCGTGCGCGACCTCACCCAACATCTGGTGCCCGGCCCGTCCCTGCCGTCGGAGAAGGTCACCTCCAAGAAGGTGGGCTCGCCCACCCCGGGCCGGCTGGCCGTGCTCACCCTCGTCGGCCCCGGCAGCACCGAAATCAGCCGCGACAGCCGATCCCTGACACCGCAGGTACGCCGCTGGTCCACCCTGGAAACCCGCACCGTCGCCGTGCCGCGGGGGCAAGGCGCCGCGCTGCGGTACGAGCTGGTCCGCCGGCAGGTCCGGGTGTGGCACCGCGAGCTGGTCGTCGACCCGACCGACCCCGGCCGGACATGCCGGTGCGGCCAGCAGCATCCGGAAACCCCGCGCCGGCCGCTGCTGGTCGCCGACCATGACCAGGTCGGCGCCGCACCGCCGGCGGAGTGGGCCGACCTGTGGGTGCGCCGTTGGCGCCGCGAGCTGGGTCACCCGGTGCCGGCCCGCACCCGCACCCGCGGCTTCGCCCGGCTGATCGGCCGGGCCGCGCCGATCGTGCTGCCCGCCCGCCCAGCCGTGGCCACGGTGGCCGAAGACCCGGTCGGCCGGCTCGCCGACGCAGCCGTGCGGGAGTCGCTGAGGATGGCGCACGGCCGGCCGCAGGTACTGCCTGGCGTGGCCGCCTACCTGGCCATCAAACGGGCGTACGCCGCGCAGGTGGCCGCCGCCCGCGGGCAGGTCGCCGCCACCCTGCTCGGCCTGGACACCGCCGGGTCGCCGGCCGACCGGCTGGCCGCCGAATGGGCGCTGCGCTACGGCGCAGCCACCACGGCCGCCATGGTGGAGGTCGACGCCGGCTACCTCCACCAGTGGCTGCCCGAGGCGGCCGAGCTCGACGCCGCCGCGGTCGGCGAGTTCCTGGTTGAGCTGCGGGCCATGGTCGCCGAGCTGGAGCACACGTTGGGGGAAACCCGCGACGACCAGTGGCTCGGCCGCTGCCCCGCCGAGCTGCGCGACGACCAGGGCGACACGACCGGCCGGATCTGCGGGTACGGGCTGTGGCAGGACCCGTACCGGTCCCGGGTCGAATGCCCCCGCTGTCACGCGGCCTGGCCCGAGGCCGACTGGCTGGCCCTGGCCAACCGGATCCGCGTCGTGTGGCCGGTCGACCGCCGCCGGCTCTACACCTACGCCGACCGGGCGTACGCGGAGCGGCAGGTCGACCGGCTGCCCCGCTGCAAGGGCTGCGAGCTGACCATGGCCATCCAGTGGCGGGAGATGCGCGGCCGCGGCTACCAGGAGCGGATGTGGCGGCCGGCCGCCATGGTGTGCCCGGCCGGCTGTCTCGCCGGCGGGACAGCAGCCGCCGCATGATCACCCCGGATGATTTCGTTGTGGTCGCCGACCCGCCGCCGACCCCAGCTGCCAACGCGGCCCGCCCCGGCCTGCCCGAGGTGACCGTCGGCAGCACATGGGAAGGCGCCGACCAAGAAAGCTGGTGGCTGATCCTGTACCCGTCGCCGGACCGCACCCGGTGGCGGGCCCTGTGCCTGCGCGCACCCCGGCGGTATCCGTGGGTGGAGGCGGGCGAGGAATGGTGGCTGCCGGCGGAACGGTTCGGCGACGGCCTGGTGCCGCTGTGACCTCGACAGGGTGGGATCCCGACCGGCCGCCGCCCGAAGTGGCCGCGGCGATGTGGCCGCTGCCCGTCGGCGGCGGCTGGGAAGGCGGCACCGTCGACAACGCCGGCCGCCGCTGGGTTCACCAGCCGTGGGACGGCTGGACCCTGGCCGGCACCGGCCGCGTCTACACCGCAGCCGCCGTGCGGCGCCGACGACGACGCGAAAACGTGGTCCAGCTCGTCGTTCCGGCCGCCGGGCTGGGCTCGCTCGCCCTGATCTGCGCCGGGCTGCTGCAAGTCACCTTGTGGTGGGTGGTGGCCGGGCTGCTGCTGGCCGCCGCCACCGTCGCGCTGATCCGATGGGGGCTGTTCGATGGCCGCCCCTGGTGACCTGTTCGCGCTGCTGCCCGACCCGACTGTGGCGGCCGGCCGGGTCCGCCGCCGGCGGATACGCTGCCGTAACCCGCTGTGCCGCCGTTGGGTGTACGTCGACCGGGCGGTGTACGGCTACGGCGAAGACTGCGCTGAAACACGCGGCCTGGTCGTGCACCGGTGGAAACTGACCGATCATGGGCAAGAAGGCCCCAACCTGTTCACCCACCCACAACCCTGGAGGTCCCCCGTGTCCGGTATTCGCCGCTTCACCGTCAGCCCTGACGGCGGATCTATCGCCGCCGAAGGTGTCCGGTTCTCCGACGGCACCGTCGTGGTCAAGCAGGCCGAGGTCGACAAGCCTGACATCTACAAGGCCGGCACCGTCGTGGCCGGGAAGGTCACCGACGGCGAAGTCCCCAACAAGCTGATCTCCAAGGACTACGGCGACCGGGAGATCACCCTCACCTGGCTGGACACCGCCCCGGCTGCCGGGAACGTGCCGGCGGCGATGCAACCCGCCGGGCTGCTCGCCGAGCAGGCCGACGCCGAGGCCGCAGCCGCCGAGGACGCCGACAAGTGACCGCCCCGGGTAGCGGCGACCCGGCACACCGGCGGGCGCACGAAACGTCCGCTGACCTGCCCGGCGGTGTCGCCGCACTACCGCCGCCGGGCATCCATTTCAGCGACAACAGCGGCCGGCTGCTGCTGTCCCTGCGCATCGAGGGCGGCCGGGTGGTCGCCGACTACCGGCCCGAAGACCTCGACGCTGCCGCCCGGCTGCTGGTCGCCAACGTCGTCCGGATCCGGGTGTCCGCAGAACACGACCCCACCCCCGCCCGGTTCGACGGCGAACGGGCCGGCGACATCCACCGTCAGGTGCTCGCCGCGCTGGACCGGGTCGCCACGACCGCGGTCGACGCCGGCGGGCTCACCCCGGCCGGCCTGTGGCGCCCCGACGTGCTCGAGTCGGGTGTCGGGGTGTTCGACGGCGAGGAACAGCTCGTGTTCGCCGACCAGGGCGACGCCGTCCAGGTCCAGCACGCGGCCACCTGGTGCCCGGCCCGGATGCTCACCCTGCTGACCGGCCGCCGCGCACACCTGGTAGCCCACGCCCCCGACGGCGGCGGCCGCTGTACGTCGTGCCTGTCCGTGCCCGGCTGGGCCGGCGCCCGCTACCAGTGGGCCCCGCCGTGGCCGTGCGAGCCGTACCGCTCCCACCTGGCCGGCCTGCCCGACCTACCGCAGGAGATCACCCATGCCGTCGACCACCATCCGTAACCGCCGCGCAGGCATGCAAGACCAGCCGCACCCGTCCCGCGTCCCGTACGCCGACGGGGGAACCGTGCCGTGGGGCACCCTGACCGACCGGCAACGCGACCAGGTACGGGCGTGGCTGCTAGAGCGCGGCGTCGATCCGGCCGATGTGCCGCCGGACGCGATATTCGAGTACGACCCGCCCGCCGGCGAGTGGCGCATCGAAGTCCAGGCACGCCGCGACGGGCTGCCGTACCTGCGGCCGGACGGCGAGATGGCCACCGTGATCCGCCGGGTGTGGGCGCGGACCCGGTGAGCGCACCGCCTCGCCGGGTCAAGACGCTGACCGGGTTCGCCGCCGACGTGCTCGACGCCGCGGTGCTGGCTGCCCTGTGGGCGGCCGAGGCCGCCGAGGCCGCAGCCACCCCGGCGCCGTGGTTCGCCGCCGCCCAACGCGGCAAGATGCCGGTCGTCGGCGTGCCCGCCGGCGAAGACCAGCCCGCCCGGGCGCTGGCCGTGTTCGGGCACGCAGGCACCACAGCGCGGGCCGCCGACGCCCGGCTGGTCGCCGAGCTGCGCAACACCGCCCCCACCATGTACGCGTCCATCCGGGAGACCGTCGAACGGCACGGCCTACGCCCCGACGGAGCCTGGCCCGGCTGTCTGCACTGCGTCGACGGCCCCGCAGACGACCCGATCGACTTCCCCTGCGTCGACTACCGGGCGGCCGCCCGGATGATCCCCAACCTGCCCGAGGATGTCACCCATGCCCTTGCCCGCGACTAACCCCGCCGCCCCCCTGCGCGTCTGCCGTATCCGCGGCGGACAGACCGACGCCCAGGTCGCCCTGATTGTTGAGTGGGCGCGCGCCAACAGGATCGACCCGGCCACGGTCGATAGCACCAACGGATTCGAGATCAACTACGGGGATGGGCTGATCTGGTGGCGCGACCACCAGACAGGCCGGCCGCAATCGTCCCGGCTGCTGATCGGCCCGTCCGCCGAGCTGCTCACCGCGGTCGGCCGGATCGACCAGCCGGCGCCGGCCGCCCCGCCGGTACGTCGCCGCGGCGTCGTCCTGGTCGACGAGGACCAGCTCGGCCGGCTGCTGCGCCTACCCGACGACTGGCGGGTCCTCGCCTTCCAGCCCTACCCGATGCGGCTGGCGATCGGCCTGCTCGTCGAAGGCCCCGGCCTGCCCGAGTGCCACCCCGGCGCCGAGCCCCCGCTCGTGGACACCCCGGCACCCCCGGCCGAATCGGTCGGCTACGCGACCGCAGTCAACGCGATCGAGCGCTGCGCCCACGCCGGCCACGCCGACCCCACCGACGAGACAGCCCGGGCGTGCCTGGCGTGCACCCGCGATGCGGTGGTCGCCCTGCTCACCGGCCGCCGCACCGGATAGGCATGTCCACGGGGGGCGACCGGCCGGCGCTGGCCGGCATCGACGTCGCGGCGCTGCACATGGCCCGTACGTACGGGCCGGATACCAGCGACGCCACGGTGCGCCGGTGGCGCGGCCGGATCCGGGTGTGGGCCATCCGGTACGCCGGCGAGGTGGGCGACCACGGCAGGGAAGGCCGCCGCCGCGTGTACGACCTGGCCGAGCTGCAACAGGTGGCGACACGCGTCCTGTCGGCTGATCTTTGACGGTCCGAGGAAGGCGTGTAACACTTCCTGCGAGCAGGCGACGTGTGCCCGGCCCCACCTAGACGGGGGCCGGTCACGGGTCGCCTTTCGCTGTGCCCGTCCCCCTGCCTGCGCCCACATCCCCCGACCGTCCTGCCTGCCGCAGCGGCCGGCCCGGCGCGCGGGTCATGCACGCGGCGGCCGCCCAGCATCCGAGCTGCTGGGCGGCCGCCGACGTGTCCAGGCTTGCACCCGTCATCTAGCGCTCCAGGATGCCCGCGGGGAGAGTCGGCGCACCAGGCCCCGTCCGCGCGGGGGCTGTGCCGCCATCGCCGCGGGTCACGCCGGTTGGAATCCGGCCGGGTGCCCGGCCGGGCAGTTGTCGGCCGCGGCCGGGTCGTCGAGCCGGAAGCAGGCGGTGCGGTCAGGCTTTGCGGACCAGGAAAGACGAGGTGGCGAAGCCGCTGGGCGTCAGGCGAAGCCAGTAGCGGCCGCCGGGGGTGATCTCAGTGACTGTGGCCGGAAGTTCGGCGGGCGCGTCGTCAAGAGTCGCCAGGACCGCGTCGCCGACCTTGATCTGCGTGTTGTCGGGGGCGAGGTGGGCGTACCTGCCGGCCTCGGTGCGGTACCGGGCCGCGGTGTCCATCGCGGCTGTGTGGTGGCTGTCGGTGTCGGCGGCGCCCAGCATGAGGTACTCATCGACTCGTGTCTGGTAAAACGACGCTTCGTCGGTGGTGATGTTCATGGTGGGTCTCCCTCGGTCCGCGCGCTGCCAACAACGCACACGTTACACGACCACCAATTAGACCGCAACAGCGCGGGGTGTGATTCCGGGAGGGGTCATCGTGGCGGACACCGAACAGCGCGTTGACCAGGACCAACCCGCCGAACGCTGGACCGACTACATGCGGCTACCCGACATCGCCGGCGCACCCCGCAACCCCAAGAGACACGCCGCCGCCGACATCAGCAACAGCATCCACCAGTTCGGCCTGGCCGAGCTCCCCACGCTGGACGAGCGGACCGGCCGGCTCGTCGCCGGCCATGGCCGCCTTGACCAGCTCACCGCGAAACGCTCCGCCGGCGACCCGCCGCCCCGCTACGTGCGCGTCGACGACGACGGCGAATGGCTCATCCCCGTCTCGCGTGGCTGGGAATCCGACACCGACGCGGCCGCCGCGGCATACCTCGTCGCCTCCAACCACCTGACCACCAAGGGTGGCTGGGACCGCGACGACCTGGGCCCGATGCTGGCCGGCATCAACACCGTCGACCCGGCGCTGTTCCACGCGACCGGCTTCACCGACCTCGAGCTGGCCGCGCTACTCGACGCGCCGGACGGCGAGAACGACAACCCCGGAGGCGGAGGCGGGGGCGGCGCCGGGCAGGACACCAGCGTGCGGCCCGGCGACGTCTGGCACCTCGGCGCCCACCGGCTCACCATCGGCGACGACGACAACCTGTTCATCGTCACCCGGATCATCCGCACCTGGCAGGTCGAGACCGGGGACTTCCCCGAGCGGGCACGCGGCGACGGGCCGCGTGAGCCAGTCGACTTCCACGACGTCTGAGACGGCCGCGCCGCAGCCCGGCAATAGGGGTGACGGGTAGGCGGTGCGCCACACGGTGACGGCGCCGACCCTTGAGCAAGGCCGGCGCCGTCACCACCCCACCGGGCTACCCGTCCGGCTGCTCGGACGCCACCTGCTCGGCGATGTCCAGCAGCCACCAGATCGCCGTCGACACCGTCGGCGTGTACGTCACCACGCCCTGCGCATTGCGGAGCACCTCATACAGCCGGGCCACCGCTTCCGCGTCGATGTCGACCATGACCAGCGGTCCCAGATTCGCCGCCTCATGTAGGGCCGGCTGCTGCGCCTTCACCCAGTGCTGTGCCGTGCCGTGCCGGGCGGCCACGTCCGCCGCCCACCCGATGATCTGCCCGTACGAGTCCAGCTCGCATGGCCGGCCCGCAGAGACGACCCGGTCGAGGAACGCCACCATCGCCGTCGACAGCAGCTCCGGCCGGGTCTGCCCCACCCAGTCAGCCCGCGTCACCCGCTCACGCTCACCCACACGGCCACACCCTTTCCCGGTCTCGGTACGCGCGGGCTGTCCAATGCCGACGCGATCCCCCCAACGTACCCGCACCGCAAACAAGACCACAACGACAAGGGGCGGCCTAATCGCTGGACGTGTCGCGGCGTCTGCCTACCCAACCGCGAACCGTAAGGACGTGCGACCATGCCCGCATCACGCGCTCAACGGGCCGCCACCGCCATCCGCCGTCAGAAGGCCATCGCCATGCGACTCGGCGGCGCCGACTGGGACACCATCGCCGACCGCCTCAACTACGCGTCCAAGGGCGCCGCGTGCACCGACGTGACCCGCGCCATGGAAGCCGCCGCAGCCGACGCCCTACGCGACGCCGACGTGCTGCGCCACATCGAGCTGTCCCGCCTCGACCGGCTGCAGGTCGGCTTGTGGACCCGCGCCGCCGGCGGCGACATGGACGCCGTCGCCTCCGTGCTGGCCATCATCGACCGCCGGGTAAAGCTGCTCGGGCTCAACGCCCCGATCAAATTCGCGGGGGTGAGCCTCAGTGCCATCGAAGCCGAAATCGCCCAGCTCGAAGCGCAGGAAGCCGACGGCGGGCCGGGGACTGTCGCCCCTGGAACGGATCCGGCTTGACCGGCTCCGCCACCTGCGCGAGCTGGCCCGCCGCCGCGCCGAGGCCACCCGCGTCCGCAACGCGAAACGGTGGGACACCCCCGGTGCCATGGCCGCCGAGCTTGACCCCGACACCGTCGAAACGCCGGCGCTGGAGCTGATCGACCGCGCCCTGGTCGACGTCGCCGAGGGCCGCTGCAAGCGGCTCATCATCAGCGTCCCGCCGCAGGAAGGCAAGAGCCAGCGCGTCTCGCGGCGCTTCCCGCTGTGGCTGCTGACCCGCCGGCCGTCCGCCCGGATCGTCATCGCCGGCTACGAGCGCGGCATCGCCCGACGGTGGGGCCGCGCCATCAAGGCCGACATCGCCACCCACGGTGAGATGCTCGGCCTGTCCGTCCGCGACGACACCTCGGCGGCGCACGAATGGCAGCTCGCCGGCGAAGAGGGCGGGGTTTACTGCGTCGGCATCGGCGGCGCGCTGACCGGACGACCCGCCGACGTCATGGTGATCGACGACCCGCACAAGGGCCGCAAAGAGGCCGACTCGCTGGTCCAACGCGAAGCGGTGTGGGACTGGTGGACGGAGACCGCCCGCACCCGGTTCGGCCGCGACACCCCAATCGTCCTGATCCAGACCCGATGGCATGAAGATGACCTCGCCGGGCGGCTGATCGCCCACGACCGCGACTCGTGGAAGGTCATCAACATCCCCGCCCAGGCCGACCACAAACCGGAGGCCGGCGAAACCGACCCGCTCGGACGTGAACCCGGCGAGTTCCTGGAGTCCACCCGCGGCCGGCACCTGACCCGGCCGCTCGGCAAATGCCCCAAGCACCCGACCGGCATCGCCACAGCGGCCGGCGCGGTACGGGAGTGCTGCGACTGGGACGACCTCAAACACGACGTCGGCTCCCGCGGCTGGGAGGCCCTCTACCAGGGCAACCCCACCCCCGGCATGGGTGTCATCTTCCAACGGGGCTGGTGGAAGGAATACGAGCAGCCACAATGGATCGTCCGGGGTGACGGCTCGCACTGGGCGGTCAGCTTCGACGAGATGATCATTTCGGTGGACTGCGCCTTCAAGGACACCGAGGGCTCCGACTACGTCGCGATGCAGGTGTGGGGGCGCCGCGGCATCCGGGCGTTCCTACTCGACCAGGTCCACGACCGGATGACGTTCGTCGAAACCTGCGAGCAGCTCCGCAAGCTGGCCGCGAAATGGCCGCAGGCCCTGCTGAAACTCGTCGAGGACACCGCCAACGGGCCGGCCGTCATCAACTCGCTGACCCTGCGCGTGCCCGGCCTGGTCGGGGTGACCCCGGACGGGAAGAAGGCCGCCCGGGCCGCCGCCGTGTCGCCGTTCTGCGAGGCCGGGCAGGTGTGGCTACCCGCCCCGGAAATGTCCCCGTGGGTGGGCGCCCTGATCGCCGAGTGCGCACAGTTCCCGCAGTCCCCGCACGACGACCGGGTCGACGCCCTGTCCCAGGCACTCAACCGGCTGCTACTCAACCGGCTGCTGACCGAAGACGAGGTCATCGAGGACGACGAGGAAGGCCCCGCCGAGGGGTCGATCTCCCTGTACTAGCCGGCCCGGGGGTGTGCGTTGGCCAAGCATCTTATCCCCAACGACGGCACCGCGCACGCCCCGACCAGCGAATGCGGCTGCGGACCCGAGCGCGTGCACCGCGGCGGCCGGTGGGTGTACGTCCACACCAACCAGCGACCCGACCGACGACGAGGGGGCACCGGTGACCAGCGCGACGACTAGGGCCCACCTCGACCTCGACCGCTTCCAGGCCGGCCTATGGCCCCGCGCCGCCGGCGGCGACACCGAAGCCATATCCGCCGTGCGGGCCATCATCGACCGCCGGGCGAAGCTGCTCGGGCTCGGCGAGCAAGGGGGGCCGGATGACCACGACGACTAGGGCCCGCCGCAACGGCCGGCCCGGCCCGGCCCCGGCCAGCCTGCCCACCGTCGAGGCCGCACTGCGCCGCGAGCTGCGCGTCACCCAGGACAACCTTGGGCTGCTCGCCGCCCGGATGGAAGAGTCCGCCGCCCCCAACCCATACGTCCAGACGACCGAGGCCGGGATCGCCGACCTGGAGCGGGCCATCATCGCCGACCCCGGCTGGCGGATGTTCACCACGCTGGCCCAGCAGGAGTTCACCGAGGAAGGCCGCCGGCAGGTCCGCGCCGTGTGCCGGCTCATGGCCGTCGCCAACCCGCTGATCAAGCGCGGGCTGAACCTGCGGGCGTTCTACGTGTGGGGGCAGGGCTGCGAAATCGTCGCCCGCGCCAACGGCAAGGCCAAGTCAGACGGTGGCGGGGAAGAGCAGGACGTCCGGTCGGTTGTGTCCGCGTTCGTGATGGATCCGGCCAACCAGCGGGCGGTGTTCGGGCAGCAGGCCCGCGGCGAGATGGAACGGGCGCTGGGCACCGACGGCGAGCTGTACTGCGCACTGTTCACCCGGCCGCAGTCCGGATGGGTGCAAGCCCGCACGATCGTCGCCGGCGAAATCACCGAGATCATCACCGACCCGGATGATGCGGCCACCCCGTGGTACTACCGGCGGTGCTGGACCCGGCGCACCTACGACGAGCGCGGCGTCCTGGCCGACGAACAGCAAGAGCTGCTGTATCCCGACGTCGACTACAAGCCCAGGTCGAAGCCGGCCACATTCGGCGGCACAAAGATCAAATGGGATGCGCCGATCGTCGCCGTCCAAGTCAACCGGCCGCTGGGCTGGCTGCGCGGCGTCCCCGACGCCTACGCGTCGATCAACTGGGCGCGGGCGTACAAAGAGTTCCTCGAGCAGTGGTCGTCGTTGATGCGCTCGCTGGCCCGGTTCGCGTGGCGGCTCACCGCCGAAGGCAAGAACCGCACCCAGGCCAAGACCGCGCTCGCCGCCGCAGCGGCCGGCGACACCTCCACCACCCCCGGGCAGCGCAGCGACGTCGGCGGCATCGCCCTGACCCCGCTCAACGGCAACCTCGAGGCCATCCCCAAGACCGGCGCCACCATCGACGCCGAATCGGGCAGGCCGCTGGCCATGATGGTCGCCGCCGGCCTGGACGTGCCCGTCACGATGCTGCTGGCCGACCCCGGCCAGACCGGCGCCCGCGCGACCGCTGAAACGCTGGACTGGCCCACCGAGCTGGCCATGATGGACCGCCGTTCCCTGTGGACGGCATTCCAGTCCCGGATCGTCTCCCACGTCATCACCGAGGCCGCCCGGGCGCCGAAGGGTCCGTTGCAGGGCAAGGTGAAACGTGACCCGGTCACCGACCGGGAAGTGGTGGAGCTGGCCGGCGACACCGACGACACCGTCGACATCATCTGGCCCGACCTCGACGAGACCGACCCCAAGCAGGTGATCGACGCCGTTGTCGCCGCCGCCGGCACCGGAACCATGCCGCCCGAGCTGGTGCTCAGGCTGCTGTTGCAGGCGTTGGGCGTGCGGGAGCTGGACTCCATCCTCGACGAGATGGTCGACGAGCAGGGCGTCTTCCAGTGGCCGCAGGCCGCCCCGATCACACCCGGGCAGCAGGCCGCCGACCTCGCCCGAGCAGGCCAGGATCCGGCCACCGCAGGCGAGCCCGGCCAGATGGGCCCCGACGGCCAACCGATACCCGACGGCGGGCCCGGCCAGCCCGGCGGGCCGGCCGCACTTGCGGAGGTGCCCGGAGTGAGTACGGAAGCCGTAGCCCGCCAGGCCGACGCCGATTTCGGGCTGTTCGGCGGCAAGGGCGCAGACCAGGACGCCGACACCGACGGGCCGGGCGCCAATGTGGACGCCGAAGGTGAGCAGCTCGACGGCGAGCCGATCGGCGCCGGCGAGGCCGGCGAGAAACCCGCCGACATCTACGACCCCGAGTTCTTCACCATCTAGCAGGAGAGGGGGTGCGGCGTGGCTGCTCGCCGCAGTAAGTGGAATCCGTCGCTGCACCCCAGGGACGCCCGAGGCCGGTTCACCCGCTCGTCAACCCGGGTGATGAAGCCCGCCGACACCAAACGGGCACGGTCAGCCACCCAGGGATTCCAGCCGGCCAAGATCGGCGGGGCTGGTGCGGCCGGCGGATGGCTGACCCGCAACGGCGGCGCCAAGCCCGCCCAGGCCGACACCGCGCTCGGCCGGTACCTGGCCGGCGGCTGGCGGGACACCAACACCGAGATCCGCCGGTCGAAGACGCCGCCGCCCGACGTGGCCGAAATCGACGCCGAGTTCGCCGGGCTGCCCGAAGACCTGGTGCTGCGCAGGCAGGTGCCGCTGGCCATGTTCGCGCACATCCCCGTCGACCAGCTCGTCGGCATGAAGGTCCGCGACGCCGCGTACGCCTCCACCAGCATCGACCACCCGGAGGCCGGCCCGTCCGCCCCCGACGCGGTCACCCTGCACATCGCCGCCGCCGCAGGCACCCCCGCCTACGTGCACGCCGACGCCGGGGAAATCCTGCTCGCCCGCGACACCGAGATCGCCATCGCCCGGGCCGAGCCCAACGGGCAGGGCGGCTGGGACCTGTACGGCGTCGTCATCCCCAAGACGGCGGTAACCCGCGACCAGCCCGCCGCAGGCGATCGCGACCAGCCGGCCGGCGGCGACACGCCGACACCGGCCGAAGACGAGACCACCACCCCGCCCGCAGGTGACACTGACACCGGCGATGAGGCTCCCCAAGCGCCGGCCGCAGCAGCCTCCGTGCCAGCCGGCGCCGCCGCCCCACCCGCCCGCCAGAGCGGACCGGGCGGCGAGCCCACCACCAGCCCGCCCGACACAGCAGGCGGTGGTGATGGCGGCCGCGGCGCCGCGGTCGGCGGACCGCGCGCCGCGGCCGACCAGCCGCGCCCGAACCCGCGCGAGGACCCCGAAGGCTGGGCGCGGTCGTTGACCGACGCCGAGCTGGAGCGGTGGTCGGCCACACGCGGCGCGCTGCCCCGGGTCAAGAAGGCGATCGCCGCCGAGCAGGCCCGCCGCGCCGAGCAGGACCAGGGTGCGCAGACCCCGGCGGCGGGTACCCGTACGCCCGCCGCCGGCTCACTCGCAGCCCTCGACCCGCTCGACCGAGAACGGGTCCGCATCGCAGTCGAAGACCACGCCGGCCGCATCTTCCGCAACCCGCTCATCGGCGGCTCGACAGACAACGTCGGCCGGTACGTCGCCGAGGGGCACCTCGGCGCGCTAACCGAACGGTACGGCCTGTCCCAGGTGTGGCGGGCAGTCGCGCAGACGGTGGAGGAACGCCCCGAGCTGCTCGAGCGGTCCGACGCCGACGCCGATCAGGGTGCGCGCGAACGCGGCGAGGCCGCCGAGCTGCTGTCCACCCAGGCGGCCGGGCAGGTCCGCGACGGCGACTTTGCCGCCGCGCTGGCCACCATCGACCAGGCCGAACGACTCGACCCCGACCACCGGGCAGGCGTTGGCCGAAGCTGGGACGAGCTACGCACGATCGTGGCCCGCCGCCAGGAGGAGACCAGCCGGAAGCCGGCCGGCTCTGCCACGCCCCGCGAATCTGTCGCCGGCCGCGCCCAGCTCGACGCGGCCATCGAGTCCGGCACCTCTTCCACCGAGAAACTCGACGGCGGGGGCATCGCACAGTCCGTCGACCTGGTGACGTTCAACGACGGCACCCAGGCCGTGCGGAAGGTCACCAAAGACTCCAAGACCATCGAGCGGTCGGGGGTTGATCAGGCCGACGCCGAAGAGGTCACCGCCTTGATCGCCGCCGCGGCCGGCGCGAAAGTACCCGCGGTGCACCGGGCCGGCGACACCGAAACCCTGACCGCCTATGTGGACGGTCAGACCGGCATGGAAGCCATGTCGGTGCTCGGCCTCGGCGCGGCACACACCGAAAGCCTGCGTCTGGCCAACACCGACCCCGGCCGGCTACTCGGCCTGGTCGACGTGCTCACCGACAACCCGGACCGGCACACCGGCAACTGGATCATCGACCAGGCTGGCGACCCGGTCGGCATCGACCACGGCAACGCCTTCCTGTACTCGGGAGATCCCGGGTCGGCCGGCGACAACTCGTGGAAGCCGTTCGCCGCCCACTACATGCAGTGGGACGCAGCCACCGGTATGCCGTCCGGCTGGGCAGACAACGACCTCACCCCCGCCGACGTCCAGACCGTCAGGGAACGGCTGGCAGCGCTGCGCCCAGAGTTCGACCGGATGGGCCACGGAGACTGGCACGACTTCGCCATGGGCCGCCTCGACGCGGTCGGCGCCCACGCCACCGGCGACCGCAACCGCATCGCAGACGGCGGCACCCCCGCCCCGGCAGGCACCCCCGGCCAGCCGGCCGGGGAAACCCCCGGACAGCGCATCGACCCGCCCACCGGCGGGGCGCTGGCCGGCCTCGACCCGCTGGACCGGGAACGGGTCCGGGTGGCCGTCGAAGACAAAGCGGCCACGATCTTCCGGACACCGTTCATGGGCGGCTCCGAATCCAACGTCGCCCGGTACACCGCCGAAGGCCGCGAGCTGGCCGCGTTGACCGACCGGCACGGCCTGGCCACCATGGCCGCCGCCGTCCGGCAGATCATCGACCAGCGGCCCGGGCTGCTGCAGCGCTCCGACGCCGACGTCGAAGCGCACCGGCAGGCCCGCAGGCAGGCCGCCGAGGCCCGGGCCAACACCGGCGCCGACCTGGCCGCCGCCGGCGACTTCACCGCCGCCCGCGCCGAGATCGACGCCGGGGAACGCATCGACCCGACGTGGGTATTCACCTCGCCGGGCGGGCCGCCGCTGAACTGGACTGCGGTCCGGGCGCTGGTCGACGACATGGAACGCGACCGGGCCGCCGCCGACGCGCCCGAACCGGCAGGCGATGCGACGCCGGTCGCTGACCCCACCACGCCCGCGACCGACCCGGCCAGCCAGATGACCGCTACCGCGGCCAGCCCCCGACGCACCCTCCTGGCCGCAGACAGCGGCACGGACGGCGCCTTCCTGTATTTCGGGACAGGCGACCGGCCCACCGACGTCGGCGTACCCGTCTCGGCGATGCAGCTCGGCCGCGGCAACCGGTCCACGGTCGTGTTCAACGACTATGTCGACAGCAAGCCGCAGGGCGGCGAGCACCGCATGGGCGACCGGGTCTGGCTGGCTCCGCTGCCCCCCGCGGATGTGGTGGACAGCTACGTCGCCGGGATCCGCGATGAACGCCGCGGCGGCCGCCCGCTCGACACCGGCCAGCCGGCCGCACCCCCCGCCGCGGCCGAGGTGCCCGCGGCGCCCGAGGCCGACCCGAATGGCGGCATGACCGTCGTCAAGACCCGCACCGGCTGGGCGGTCAAGGGCGGCGAACCGTTCTACCTCGCCGAGCGGAAGACCAAACGCGCCGCCCAGCAGTGGATTGACGACGCGATGACCGCCCGGCGGGCGCTGGCCGACCACGAGGCGCGGAAGAAGCAGTCCGCCGCCGACCTGATGGAACGGGTCGGGCTCGAGGAGGTCCGCCCGTCGCAGCTCGCCGAGGGCGACGTGTTCACGTACAAGCTCGGCGGCGGGTACACCGCCACCGTGACCGCCGTCGAGAACCTCGGCAACGGCATGGTGATGGTCCGGCTCACCCCAGGCCCGGACGCACCCGACGACGCGATGCCTCACCTGCTGCTACGCGACTCCGACCCCGTGTTCCGGCTGCAGGACCCAGGTCGCGCCCAGGTGTGGCAGGACATGATCGCCGCCGACCGGGCCGAGGCGGCACGCGAGCTGGCAGACCTCGAGCGCGGCGACCAGGCCGGCGCACCCGCGCCGTCGGCTGGCACCCGTGTGTCCGTCGAAGACCTCGACGCCGACGAGCAGGGCCGCGCCCTGTCCGGGCAGACGTTCGCCCGCACCGCCCGCATCGACCAGGACCCCGACTCGACCCGCCTGCGGATGGTCCGCGCCCGCGTCGGCAACCGTGAGCTACGCGTGCACGACCCGGCCAGCGGCGACCAGCTCGGCACCATCACCGAGCAGCGCGACGGCGGCTGGACGGCCACCACCACCGACGGCCGCGAGATGGGCGCCGGCCTGGACGTGGAAGCCGCGATCGGCGCACTGGAGAACCCAGACCCGGCCGGCCCGGCAGACAGCGACGTGCCCGCCGCCGATCAGCCGGCCGCCGCCGGCCGGCCCGTCAGCGAACTGCAACGCGGCGACTACGTCACCGTCACCGGCCGGCCGCCCGGCGGAGAGCAGCAGACCACCCGCACCGGCTACGTGACGGCGGTCATGGCGACCGGCCGCAGCAACGAGCAGATGGTCAGCCTGTCCGAGTTCCCGATCGGCGCCGGCCGCACCGAACTGGTCATCGCCGCACCGACCGCGCCGACCGTGCCGGCCACACCGCCGGCCGACCCCGATGTGGTGCTGTGGCGCAACCCGACCAACGGCCGTCCGGTGCCGAACCCTTCGCAGGTGTCGATCGTGCGCGGCCAGGTTGTGCGCGACACCCGGCGGGAGGAGGCGGTACGCGCTCAACTCGCCCAGCGGGCCGGGACAGATGCCCCTACCGGCCGGGACACCCCGGCAACCCCGCCGCAGGCCGGCGAGGGCGGCGGCTGGCCCGACCAGTCCGGTGGAGGCGACCCGCCCGACGGCGTCGAGCTGTACCCGATGGACCGGCTACGCGCCGAGCTGAAATACGGGACGGACGGCTTCAACTACGGCCGGCCGTCCGGCTGGAAACTGCTGCTCAACCGGGCGGTCGAAGACCCGCGCACCCCGGAATGGATGGCGTCGATCGCCGAGAACGGTATGCAGCCCATCCAGGTCACGTTCGACGACGACGTGCCCGGCTCGACCGGCCGCCAAGCCGAGCTGCACAACGGCAACCATCGGCTCGCGTTGGCGCTGCTCATGGGCGTCCAGGACATCCCAATCTCTAGCCGTGACCTGGAAAACTGGGACGACGAAGGCGGCAAGGTCGCGGTGCGGCTCGGCGGGTCGCCGGTCACCGACATGCCCGACGGCGCCGCCGACGTGATCGCGCGCGCGCAGGCCATCGTCGCCCGCCGGCGGCAGGCCGACGCGGCGCTGAACGCCGACACCCCGGGTGAGGCCGGGACCGCTGACACTCCCGCGCCCGCGGCTGGGCCGCCCGAGCAGCTCGACCTGGCCGGAGGCGCAACCCCGTTCGACGCGTCTCGCACCGAAGTGGGACTGCCCGAGCGGCCACAGGTGGGCAGGGAGCGGGCGATCGCCGCCACCCAGCAGCTCGGCCTGTTCGCCTCCGACGAACGGGAGATGGACGGCCAGGTGGGGCTGCTCGACGCCCTGCTGAACATGCCCGCCGGTGACACCGCCGGGCCGCCGCCGGACGCCCCGCCCCGGCCGCTGCCCGAGGCGCCCGGCCAGGACAACGCAGGGGAAGAGCTGCCCGCCGAACCCACCTCGATCGTCCCCGACGACCTCAGCAACTGGTCGGACGAGCAGCTCGCCGACCTGTTCCGCGACGTGTCCGGCGTCGAGTCCGTCGACCAGCTCGACGAGCCCGGGCTGCAGCGCATCGCCGACGAGTGGGACCGCCGCGAGCAGGCCATGGCCGACCTCGTCGCGACGGTGCCGGACGACCTCACCGCGCTGGGCGACGGCGACGTCGAAACCCTGTACGCCCGGCTGACCGGCGAGCTGGGCACCCTGGACCACGACGCGGTCCGCCGCGTCGAGGCCGACCTCGACCGGCGCACCGCCGAGCAGGCAGCCGAAGCTGGGAACGCTCCCAAGCGTGCGTTGCTGGCCCGGCCGGTCGCCGACCTGACCGACGAAGAGATTGAGACCGCCGCCGGCTACGCGGCCGACCTCGGCGACGAGCCCGCCATCGTGCGCGTGTTCGCCGAGTGGGAACGCCGCGACACCGCCCGGGAGGCAGCCCAGGCCGCCGCACAGGCCGCGCAGGCCGTCCGGGAGCAGGAAGCCCACGCCCAGGCTGTACGCGACGCAGAGGCCGCCACACAGGCCGCCGCCGAACGGGCCGCCCAGGCACGGCAGGCAGCCCGCACCGACGCCATGATCGCAGCCCAGGCCGCATCGGTCATCCCGCAGCCGGTCGACCGGGAAATCCGCGACGCCGCCCGGGTGCTCGGCCCCGACGGGCTGCGCCGCCTGTACGGCGACCCGCAGGTAGACGAGTGGCTGGCCGGCGTGCCCGGCGACCCGGCCGACGCGCCCGACTCGGTCGTGGCCACCGCGCTCGGCAACGGCGTCATGCGGCTCGAGCCCAGGCAGCGGCTGCGGGCGTTCGACGCCGCCGCCGACGTCGAAACCGGCGACATGGCCGGCAGGTCCGACAAAGAGCTGCTCGACATCATCACCGACGGTGTGATGGCCACCGGCGACGACCGGCAACAGGCCAAGGCGCGGGGCCGGGTAGCGCACCGGGAGCGGACCCGCCGCGCCATCGAGCAGGAGCGGTTCAAGGGCCGCCGGGCGTTCTCCGAGTGGCTGGCCCGGGCCCGCGTCGACAACCCGGCCGACCTGACCGACGCCGAACTGGAGACCGCCCCCGGCGTGGTCGCCGCACTGTCCGACGACGATGACCCGGCGCTCGCCGGGCGGCTGGCCGATCTCCGCGCCGAAGCTGACCGGCGGATGGCGTCTGCCCAGCAGCGCGCCGACGACCTGGCCGCCGGCCCGGCCGGCCCGGCCCGGCTGGCCAACCCCGTCGAACATCTGGCCCGGCTGCAACGCATGGTCGAGGGCTACGGCAGCAGCGGCGAGGCTCGCGACGCCGCCGACCGGCTGCGCCGGGCCCGCGCCGTCACGTTCGGGCTGGGCGAGGACGCCACCGATAAGGACATCAACACCGCCGCCCGCAAGGACCCGCGGCCGCTACCGGACCAGGCCGCGCAGATCATCGCCTGGTACCGGCATTACGGCCGGTTCGCCGACCTGCCCGACGACCTCCCCGACTACCGGCAGTGGCTGCGCGGCCCGGCCGACGAAGACGTACCCGACACCCCGGAGCCGCTGCCCGCCGCGAACGTGTCCAAACCCGACGAGGTGTGGGACCAGATCAAGGCCAACGCCCAGCAGGAGTTCCAAGCCGACCAGTACGAGACCGGCCGCCGGCTGCTACGTGCCATCGGCCGCGCCTACCGGGTACCAGTAGAAGACGACATCCCGGCCACCCTCGAGGGGCTGACCGAACTGCAGCGCCGGGTCGGCGCGGCGCTCAACGCCGACCAGCGCACCCCCCGGCAACGGGCCGGGTTTCTGCTGGCCGAGTTCCGCCGCCTCGCCGCCGAGGACGGCATCGACCCGGCCGACACCCTGCGGTACGGACCGCCCGACAAGGCCGGCCGCACACCGGCCCGGGCCAGCTTCCGCACCTCCACCCCGGAGCAGGAGCAGCGCATCGACGCCCTGGTCGCCCGCGGCTGGGACTGGCTCGACGCGTACGCCGAAGTCCACGGCGCCGACTCCGACGCGCTGCGCCGCGAACGGGCCCGCGGCGTCTCTGGCGGGTCAGAGAAGGCGATGCGCCAGCAGTACGCCGAATGGGTGGCCATGCAGGCCAAAGAGGCGGAGGCCGCCACCGCCGGGCACATGCTGACCAAGAAAGCCGAGACCCGCGGCGTGGACGTCGTCAAGCTGTTCTCCGGACCGTGGTCGACCGCCCGCGCCAACGCGTCAGAGGAGCTGCTGCGCTGGTGGGCGGAACACCCGCGGATGACCTACGCCGAGTGGAAAGCGATGCTCGCCGGCGGGTCCGACGCCCGGGCCGCTCGAGAGAGGATGATCGGGGCAGGGAAGGGGAACGAGTTCGCATGACGACGACAGAGCAGGCGCTCGCCGGCGCTCGCCGGGTAGCCCGCCGGGCCGCCCAACGCGACGCCGGCCTGGCAGCCAACCCGTACCCACCCGACGGCACCCCAACCCAGCGCGCCGCCCGCCGCGCCTGGCTGCGCACCTACCTGCACTGGCGTCCCGCCGCGGCCGCCGACCTGGCCGACGCCGTCGACTACGGCGACGACCTGACCGCGCTCGCGCACGGCCCCGACCGCCGCGACCAGGACGACACCGGCCACGACCCGGCCGCAGCAGCAGCCCAAGGGATGATCGTCCCCGACCCGCCGGGAGGTGTGCGATGACCGCGCTGCTGGTGACCGTCGTGGACGGCGGAGCCGAGCTCGACCGGCTCACCCTCGACGACCAAAACAAAATCACCTACCGGACGGGGGCTGCCCGCGACATCGTCGAGTCGAAACGGCGGCACCTCGACGTCGGCGCCAGCGACACCGACGTGCTCGCCGCCCTTGCCGGCTGGTCCAACGGCTACATAGCGATTGCCGACGACGAGGCAGGCGAGCCCGCCGCCGCGGCTGAGGAGTAACACCGTGGACACCATGGCCATGGTCGCCGCCGACACCGGCGAGACACTGGACATCATCAGCATCGGATCCGCCCGCATCATCTACGCCACCGCCGCCGCCCGCCCGGTCGTGGAAGCCGCCCTGAACGCGTACGCCGCCCGCGGCATCCAGGTGGGCTGCCCCGCCGCGGTGCTCGACGGCTGGACCGACGGCGCCGTGCGGCTGGTCGCCACCCAGGAGACGCTGGAGTCCGGATGGGTGCCCGAGCTGCCCAACGTGCACCCTGTCGATCTGCGGGAGGCCGGGTCGGACCGTAAGCTGCGCACCTACTGGACCAGAGGTGAGGGCGCAGCCAAGATCGGGTGGGGCAGCGGCGGCGACTTCAAACGGTGCGTCTCCCACCTCGGCAAGTACGTCGCCGACCCGGAAGGGCTCTGTGCCGAGTACCACAAGGCGGCGACCGGGCAGTGGCCTGGCCGCGGCCGCAAACACTGACCAGGGGGCGCTGGTGGCCACGATGCAGCCGATCGACGTGACGAAAGGTCCGGCCGGTGAAACGATCATCCGGACCGGCCCGCCTCGTGTCGGGTTCTCCGCCGGGCTGATCGCGCGATGCCTGGCCGAGCCCGGGCCGCTGACCGTCGAAGGCGGCGAGCTGGTGTTGCGCGGGGTCGACCCCGACGGCGCCGCCGTCGAGTTGCGGTACCGGCCGGTCGACTTCAACGCGGGGCAGGCCGTCGACGAGGGCGGATTCCTGTTGTGCGACCGGGTCGACGTGGCGCCCGTGGTCGTGCACGTAGCCGGCACCCCCGGCCCCGACCACATCCAACGGTGTGTGTCGTGCGGCGCCGAGCTGATCGACAACAGCGCCGCCATGACGTTGGACAGCGACGAGCGTGGGCCCGGCTGGTGGGGGGTCGGCAACCTGGTGGCCGTCGACAAGCCGTCCGGGGTGCGCGGGCCCGGCGTGTCGTACATGGTGGCCGCCCTGACCGACCTGGGCGTACGCGAGCGGCCGTGCACACCTACGGGCGGGTAGCGGTGGCCCGGCCGCCGTGGAAGGTGCAACGGGCGATCACCGACCCCGATGAGATCCACATCCGGCCCCGCAACGACCGCCGCTGGCACCCGCCAGCCGCGGACTGCTGGTGCGGGCCGAAGGCCGAAAACCTGGGCTGCGGCGCCGGGCACCGGCTGGTCACCCACCAGGCCGCCGACGGACGCACCCCGCTGGGACGGGTGGACGGCGTCGAAGAGGGTCCGGTCGACCGGTGGGCGGGCTGGTCCGGCAGGGACTGCTGATCGTGCACCTCGGCCCGCTCGCGCCTGTCGACCCGGACACCGGCCGGGACCTGGTCAAAGTGCCCGAAGCCACCGACGCCGACCTGGAATGGCTGGCCCGCGTCGACGAGCTGTCCGGCCGGCATGCCGCCCGGTACATTTCCGGCGACCCTGACGCCCCGGACCCGGTGACCGGCTGGATCACCACCGAGACGGTTCGCTGGTAGCGAACGGCGCCGGGTGAATGGAAACCCGGCGCCGCCCCCTTGCACCCGCCCCCGCAAGGGCCGGATGACGACCGTACCGACCCGGCCGCCGTGATCGGAAGAGCACCAAGGACGCGCCCGCTGATAGCGAACGGCGCCGGGGTTGCCCTGTAGGGCTCACCCGACGCCGTCCTCTTGAGCGTTCTTCATGTGCCATGCCGAGACTGACTGAGAGCCTCGCCGGTGAAGAGCCACACCGCCAGGTAAGGCGGGTGACGCCACACCGGCGCCCGCGCCGCCCGGAACCGATTGAAGGCGACGCGGCCACGAACGGTACCGGCCCGACCGGCATGATCGGAAGAGGGGGCGCGGGGTGGCTGTCACCAACCGGACCCTGCGACTCTTGCGGGCGCTGCGCGTCGACATCGGCGACCAGGCCGACGACGTCGTCCGCGACCTGACCGCCGCATGGGTCAAGACGTGGAACACCCTGTCCGGCGAGTGGGACCGGGCGCTGGCCGACGCCGTCGCCCTGTACGTGCGCACCGGCGCCTGGCCGCCGCCGTGGCACCTCGCCCGCCTGGAGCGGCTCGTCGCCGCCCAGCAGCAGACCGCCCAGGCGCTCGCCGCCCTGGCAGCCACCGCCAACACCACCGCAGGGTCCGGCGCCACCGAAGTGGTTGCCGCCACCGCGGCCGCCGAGCCCGCCATCATGGCCTCGCAGCTCCCGGCCAGCCTGGCCGCCGCCGCGGCGGAAACGTACGCGGCGAACGTGGCGCCGTCCGCGCTGGAGTCGATCGCGTTGCGGGCCCGCCAGCAGATCCACGCCGGCACCTGGCCGCTCACCGAGCAGGCGGTCGAGGCGATGCGCCGGTCCCTGATCACCGGCGTGGCCACCGGCGCCCACCCGACCGAGGCGGCCGCCGACATGCTTCGCCAGGTCGAGGGGGTTTTCAACGGCGGACTCACCCGGGCGATCAACATCGCCAGGACGGAAATGCTCGACGCCTACCGGGCCACGTCCGCCGCGGTGCACGAGGCCAACGCCGACGTGCTCGACGGCTGGACCTGGATCGCCACCCTCGACCGGCGTACCTGCCCGAGCTGCTGGGCGATGCACGGCACCCACCATCCGCTAGAACAGGCCGGCCCATGGGACCACCAGCAGGGCCGATGCGCCCGCATGCCGAAGGTCAAATCGTGGGCCGAGCTGGGCATCCCCGGCGTCGAAGACGACGACCTCACCCCGGACGCCGAAAAGGTGTTCACCGCGCTCCCCCTCCACGAGCAGCTCGCGGTGATGGGGCCGGGTCGGCTCGCGCTGCTCAACACCGGCCGCGTCCAGTGGGCGGACCTGGCGGTACGCCGCGACAACCAGGCGTGGCGTCCGTCGTACGTGCCCCGCCCGGTGCGGGAGCTGGAGCGGCTCGCCAACCGGCGGCAGGTGGCCTAACCCAGCGATACGCCCCGACCATCGGGCCGAGGCGTATCCGTCGAGATGGGGCGGGGTCAGCGGCGTAGCGGTCAGAGTCGGTGGGCGCGCTCGGCGGGGACCTCGTCCAGCCAGGTCACGTCGCAATCGGCGAACTGCTCGCGGTTGGCGACGCGCACCGAGACGCGCTCGCCCGGGGTGAAGGTGCGCTCGTGGCCGTTCTGGTAGGTCCACACGACCTCGGCTCGGTCGTACTTGCCGGACGCGTCCCGCAACGTGCGGGTGATGACCTCCACTGATTCGAGGGTGAAGTTCCGGCCGGCTTCCGGGGTGGTCGTGGGCCAGAGCTGCACGCTGGTGGGGGCGGTTTCGGCGGTAACCAGTGCGTCGAACATCGGGGTTCTCCTCGCGTCTCGGTTGGGGGCGGGTTGGTTGGTCAGAGCCAGACGACGTCGTCGCCGGGGAGCTGCTCGCGGTTCTCGACGCGGACCACGATGCGCTCGCCCTTGGCGAAGGTGCTGCGGCCGCCGTCCTGGTAGGTCCAGTGGACCCGGGTCTTGCCGCCGAGGAACGGCTCGACGGTGACCTCGGTGAGGGTTTCACCGGCCGGCTTGCTGGTGGGCCAGAGCTGCACGCCGGTCGGGGCTGCCTCGGCGGTGATCATCGCGTCGTACATGTCTGGCTCCCTCGTCTCGGGTGGCGGGTGTCCGGCCCGACCAACAACAGGGACGTTACACGACCAGCAACTAGACCACAACACCCCGGGGGTTGCTCGTGCTGCCCATCACCTCGATCTACGACCTACAGGTCGGCGACCTCGGCTTCGCCTCCATCAAAGGCCGGGCCGGCGCCGGCGTCCTCGCCGGCCAGACTGCCATCGACCTCGCCGCGCTGCTCCGCGGCCGCCGCGTCGAAAACGCCGGCTGGATCACCCACGCCTTCATCGTCGCCAGCATCCCCGGCGACGGCACCGCCGAGCTGGTCGAAGCCATGCCCGGCGGCGCCCGCACCGTCTGGACCGAGGGCGGCGGCGTCGACCACAACGCCTGCCGGATCGGCGCCGGCTTCGCCTACGTGCGGCTACCCGCCGACGCCGGCCCACCCGGCTGGCAGACCGCCGCCGGGAAAGCCGCACTGAAAATGCGCGGCACCCCGTACGGCTTCGCCCAGTACGCCGCGCTGGCCGCGCTCACCCTCACCGGCGGCGACGCCGCCAACCACCGCGGCCCGCTCGCCCGCTACGTCAACCGTCGCAGCCCCGCCACCGGCCGACCCGTCCAGGTCATCTGCTCCCAGCTCGTCGACGAGGCGCTGCGCCTGGCCGGCGTCGCCCTGTTCGCCGACGGCCGGCCGCCGCAGTACGTCACCCCAGGCGGCCTGTTCTGGCAGGCCGCCCGGCTCGGCGACGTGTGCATCTGCTGCTGACCGTCCACGCCCGGCACGACCCGATCAGAGAGGGGGCGGGATGGCCGCCGACTCGCCCAGATACGCGACCACAGTGGCCGACGTGGTTTCCACCGTCACGTTCGGCCAGGACTACGAGGTAGTCGAGATCGTCAACCTCGACGGGGTCGAGGCGTCCGCCCGCGTCGGCGCCACCGCACCCGAGGCCGGCGCCACCGGCACCGAGGTACTCCCCGCCGCCATCGGCGTCCTGCGGCTGCCGGTGAAAACCTCCGGACCCACCGTCGTCAAGCTGCTGTCCTCCTCCTCCGGCCGGTTCTGCGTGCGGGGCACCGAATGACCGGCCCGGCCTACTCGCCGTTCGCGCCGGCGGCGACCCCGGAGTACGGAGGCAACGGCGCCGCCGCGGCCGGCGGCATCGAGTCGCTGTCCCGGTTCGGGCTGACCACCCTGACCGGGCAGTCGTCTGGCCGGCTGTGGGTGTCCTACGTGACCGCCGCCGCGTCCGGCCCGATCGGCCGGCTGATGATCGCCAGCGGTGACATTGCGGCGCTGTCGTGCACGCTGGCCCGCATGGGGCTGTTCACCGTCTCCGACGACGGCTCGCTCACCCTGGTCGCGCGCACCGCCAACGACACCACTATCGCCGCAGGCACGTTCACCGCCTACGACAAGGTGTTCGCCACCGCCGGCGGCTACCCCGCCACCTACCCGATCACCCGCGGCCGCCGCTACGCGCTGGGATTCCTGCAAGTGGCCGGCACGCCGGCCAGCCTGCAAGGCATGTCCGTGCTCGACGGGGCGGAACCGCCGGTGGCGTCGCGGATCGTCGCCGGGCAGGCCGACATCGCCGCCTCGTATGCGGTCGGCTCCCTGTCCGCGCACTTCCTGTCGCTGTACGTCCGCGGGCTTCCGCCGACGTAAGCCCAGCCGCCGATAATATCGGCCCGATCTTTAACGACCGGCGTGTTTGCGCAGGTCAAGAAGGGGAACGCCATGGCCACCGACGACACCGCCGACCAGCGGACATTCAGCGAGAAGGAGCTTGACGACGCGCAGACGCTCTACGCGGCGTACGGGGAGACCACCGGGGGGCTCAACTTCCGGGGCGAGCCGATGCCCGACTGGGATGGGCTCGGCGGCACCATTCAGTGGGCGTGGGTCAATTCCGGCGCCAAGCTACGCGCCAAGGTGGAAGCCGAGCAGGCCGGCTAGGCCGCGAACAGGGCGAGCTGCCCCACCTCGGCCGGCTCACCTTCCGGCGCGTCCGACGTGGCTGCTGGGCCGCGGCGCGCGAGGGTTATGCGGCTGTCCTTGCACAGCGCGCCCACGCAGGTCGGCCCGTCGCCGACCTGATAGGCGATCTCGACCCGGCCGGCGTCCAACGGAACCGCACCCGACCTGATCGTGATGGGGCGCCGGGACTTCATGCCGAAGCTGCCCGGGACCGCTACGTCGCCGGTGGCCAGGTCCCGGCCGTCCACCACCTCGGCGAGCACGTCGACCAGGTCGACCTGCCCAGAAATTTCCGGAGCCGCCGCCGGCGTTGGGCGCCGACCCGTGGCCACCGGACGAAGCTGCCGGGCGGTGCCAGCCATCAGGGCGAGGCGGGCGTGCTGCTCGCCGATCCCCCGGGTGCCTTCCAACGGGCGTTCCGCGGCCGGCCACACCCTGCGGATCACGTCGGCGTACGACCGGCCGGCGAGCACCGTCACCCGCGACGCGCCCAACACGCCCAGCGCGAACGCCTGCCCGGCGACCTGCCCGGGGGTGACGCTGCCGGGCTGGCCCATCCGCAGGTCGTAGGGCTCGATCACGGTCTCCGGGTCGATCAGGCCGTACTTCGCCGACAGGATCAGCAGCAGGCCGCCGCGGGCGGCCGCCGCCCGGCGGGTCGCGGCGTGGTAGCTGCCCACGTACATCTCACCGGCCGGGGCCGGCCGGTCCAGCTTCTTCCCGCCGCACGGCACGATGATGATTTCGTCGGCGGGTGCTTCCGCGGCACGCTCGGCGATGATCCGCGCGTTGCGCTGCTCGCGCTCCCGCTCGGCCCGCTCGCGTGCCTCGGCCCGCTCCGTCTCCGCGCGCTCGGCGGCCGCAGCCGGGTCGAGCTCGACGCCGCGTTCGCCGGCGACCCGGCGCATGATGGCCAGCCGCCGGTCGAGGCGCTCGAGTTCGTGGTTGGCCTTGCGCCGGTTGCCGGGGGCCGCACCGGTCGTGATGTCCGTGACGCGCTGACGGCCGGGGCTGCTGCTCTCCGCCGCGTACTCGCGGACCAGCTCGGCGTCGGTCATGTCCTCGATCAGGCCGGTCTGGCGGTAGGTGCGGCGGGCCGGGGTGGGCGGGGAGTACATCGGGTCGCCGTCGGCCAGGCCGCCGCCGTGCTCGGTGACCGGGGTGGTCGGCGCCGCCTCGTACGCCCGGTAGTCGGGCTCGAGTTCGGCGACCCGGGCGGTGATGGCCAGCGCGAGCGCGCCGTGGCCGGCCTGCGCGGCCGCGAACATGCGCACCCGCAGGGTGTTGTAGACCAGCGCGACGGTGGCGCCTGACCGGCCGTTGGTGGCCCACCGCATGTGGTCTTCGACGCCTTGCTCGAGGCGGGTGACGGCCGGGCCGGCGTCGGCGATCTGCCCGGGGGTGATCTGGGCGGCCGCGGCGAGCCAGATCAGTGATGAGCCACCCAGCTCGGCGAGAACTTCGCCGGTCGCGGCGTCGACGGCTTCGACGCGGGCGCCGGCGGCGATGAAGTCGACGACGCGGCCGGAGCCGCTGATCTCGCGGGCGGTGCCGAACCAGCAGGCCCTGGCCGGGGTGCCGTGGCCGCGGTAGGTGCCGCGGGTGGGTCGGGCTGCGGGGCCGAGGTTTTCGATCATCGCCGTGTCCTCCGTCTCGGTGTCGGGGTGTCCGGCCCCAACAACACGCACGTTACACGACCAGCGACTAGACCACAACGCGACGGGGCGGTACACGCGCCGCGCATCCGACCGGCAGGAAGGAACCACCATGGCAGCACCACGACGAGGCGCATACATCGGCGACCTGCCCCAGGGCGTCGCCGTGGCCGACGCCGCCGCAGCGACCGTGTCCGTACCGGCCGCCATCACCGGCGGCGAGGTCCCGACCGAGGCCGAGCACAACGCGCTACGCACCGCCGCGGTCGCGCAGGCCGCCGACGCCGCCGCGCTGCGCACCACCATCAACGCGCTGCTCGACGCACTGCGCGATCAGAACATCATCGCCACCGCATAGACCGCCACCACCTCACCTGAGGTGCCGAAACAGGAAGCCCCCCAGGTCACCCCGGGGAAAAGGCGGCGGCGGCCGTAGGCGCTGGTAGGTCGCCCACGGCCGCCGCCGTCGCCCAGGCCCAGGAGGTGCCCATGCGCCGCGCGCTGGCCTGGTGGCGTCGGGCCGACAAACGGGTCCGCATGGCCGCCGCGGTACTCGCCGCCGTGCTGTTCGGCTGGCCGGCCACCTCCACCGCCCAGGCGCTCGGGCTGCCGGTCTTCGAGCAGGTCATGTTGGCGCTGTCCTGGCTGGCCCCGGCCATCACCGCCCTGGACCTGCTGTTCACCGCCCAGCTCCACGCCAAGCAAGACCGCGACGCCGGCGCCGCCGGCCAATGACCGGCCCGGGAGGTCGACCATGTCCAACAAGCGCAAGACGCGCATCCCCGGCCGGTACGAGCGGCCGGCCCACCTGCGCGCCCCCCTGGGCGACACGCTCGGCGAGGCGGGCATCCGCGACGGCTTCGTCTCAGCGCTGCGCATCAACGCCGCAGGCCGCCGCACGGTGGCCACCGTCGAATCCGACGACGACCACGACCGGGAGCTGGAAGAGGCTCTCGCCGATCTCGACGACAACCAGGTCGACGCGCTCGGCGTGCTCGCCGACACCGACGAGGCCAGCCGGTTCGACAAGCTCGCCGGCAAGCTGGCCGGCAAGGGCGTGAAGGACCCCAAGGCGCTGGCCGCGCACATCGGCCGCAAGAAGTACGGCAAGACGGCCATGGCGAAGATGGCCGCCGCCGGCCGCAAACGCAAGGGCAAGAAGACCGGCGGCACCAGCGAGGCGTTCGCCGAGGCCGCCGCCGGCGGCATCCACGAGGCCACGCCGGGCGCCCAGCCGGGCACCTACGTCATCGACGTGATCAAGTCGGGGTGGAATAAGGCCAGGAGCCGCCACTACCCGGCTGAGGTGCTCGAGCGTGACGTTCCCAAGGTGTACCCGCGCGGCACGCAGATGTTCATCGATCATCCGACGCAGTCGGAGGCCGACGACCGGCCGGAACGGTCCGTGTCGACGCTGGCCGCGGTGTTCACCGATACCCCGTGGGCGGTCAAGGAAGACGACGGCAGCGTGACGATGCGCACCACCGCCCGCGTGTTCACGCCCTGGCAGCCGCTGATCGGCGAGGCGTGGCCACACATCGGAGTGTCGATCAACGGCATCGGCAAGGGCGACCACGGGCAACGCGAGGGCCACTACGGGCTGCTGATGGAAGAGCTGACCCACGGGGCGTCCGTCGACTTCGTCACGAAGCCCGGGGCGGGCGGCCGGGTGGTCGGGCTGCTCGAGTCGGCTGCGGCGGCGGCTGACTCGCCGGCCGGCCGGGCCGCGGTGCTGCGCGAGGCCGGGTCGTTGGGCGCGTTCGCCGAGTCCCGCATCCACCTCGGCTTCACCCAGCTCGCCGACGAAATGTACGGCGACGGCCGGCTCACCCGCGACGAGCGGATCACCATGTCGGGGGCGATCGGCGACGCCCTGGCCGCGTTCGTCAGCCGGCTCGATGCTGACGCGCCGCAGCTCTACCAGCGGTCCCGGTGGGCCGACCCGGACGGGCAGGAGACGACCGAGTCCGCCGCGGTGGCCACCCGCGAGGCCACCGCCGAGCAGACCCGGCAGGCGATCAGCCGGGCGCTGTCCGACCAGTACGCGACCGCACCCGCCCAGCCAGGCGGGCCGGCGCACTACTGCTGGTACCGCGACCACGATGAGGGCCGCGGGCTGGTGTGGTTCGACGCCTCTACCGCCGACACCGGGCACAACACCTGGCAGCAGTCCTACCAGATGGCCGCAGACGGCGAAGTTGAGCTGCTCGGCGGCCGCATCGAGGTCATCCCCGAGGTCGTGTACCGGCCGGCGCCGCCGGCCGACGGCGGGGGCGACACGTACGAGGCCGACCCCGGCGCCGGGGTGGCCCATCACCGCATCACCGAGACCACCGACGGCGACCAGCCGGCGGGTAGCAACCCGGGCCCCGCGCCCGAGACCACCAAGGAGAGCGACATGGGCGAGAAGACCGCCGACGTCGTGGCGCGCGAGGCCGCCGAGGCCCTGGCCGCTACGAGCACGAAGGAGCGCGACGAGGCTCGCGCCGAGCTGGCCCGCTACCGGGCCGGCGAGACTGCCCGGCCGATCCTGGATCGGCTGCTGACCGAATCGGCGCTGCCCGCGGCCGCGTACGACAAGGTGCGGGCCGACTTCACCGCCGACCGGCTGCCGCTGACCGAGTCCGGTGCGCTGGACGAGACCCGGCTGCGGACGCTGGCCGAGGCGTCGATCACCGCCGAGGCCGCGTACGTGGCGAAGCTCCAGGAGGAGAACGGCGCGGGCCGGGTCGCTGGCATGGGTGCGACGCCGGTGCGGGCCGGGTCGGCGCTGCCGGCGTCGTTCGGCGGGGTCACCCGGGAGGCCGACGTTCCGGACAAGGCCGTCCAGGAGGCGCTAGCCGAAATCTACAAGCGGCGCGGGCTGGTGCCCGAGGCCGCGATCGCCGCCGGCCGCGGACGCTGACGCGTCCGCCATCAGGCCACACACGACAGAGAGAGGTAACCAGCGATGGCCATCGAGGACTTTGAAGTCCAGCCGGACGGCGCCCAGGTGTTCCGCAAGCTCACCGCCCCGTCCACGGGCGGGGTTGTGGGTGATCCGGGGCTGGTCGGCGACCGCCCGTGCGTGCTGCTGACCGACCAGGACGCCGCCGGGTACGCCACGGTGCGTTTCCAGGGCGCCTACCGGTTCCTGGTCGAGGGGGCGGACGGGTCGGGTGACTCCGCGATCGCGATCAACGGGGCGGTGTACTACGACACCGCCGCAACGATCAAGATCAACGAGGATTCGACCAACGGTGTCCGGTTCGGCACGGCGGTCGAGGCCGTCGCGTCCGGCGCCGAAACCGTGATCATCGTCGATATCCACCACGGCTGAGAGGGCCGATCAACATGACGACCACGACACTGGCCCGCACGCACTTCACTTCCACTGTGGAGGGCATCGACGCCCGCACCACCGACATCCGCACCCTGTTCGGCGGCGGCATGACACCCGTCGCCGAGTCGACCCGCAAGACCGGCATTGACTTCTACGGCCGCCGCGAGTGGGACTCGATGCTGCTGGAGGCCGAGCAGTTCATGGAGACCATCAGGTCGGGCAGCCGCGGCGTGCACGTCTTCACCGAGGCCATGTCCACCGACCTGTTCCCCCAGCTCTTCGGCGACTCGCTCGACCGGCAGCTCTACGGGGCGTACACCGCGGCGCCGGTCACCTGGCGCAACTACGCCCGACGCGCCATGGTCAACGACTTCCGGGACGTGAAGCGGTTCGCCCTGTCCGGGATCCGTGGTCTGCTGACCCGCACCCCGGAGCTGTCCGAGCACGAGCGGCGCACCACCGACGAGGCCGTCTACACCTACGCGGTCAACAAGTACGAGGCCGGCTTCGGCTTGTCTTTCGAGGCCATGGTCAACGACGACCTGGACGCGTTCGCCCGGCTCCCCCGCGACCTGGCGCAGTCCGCCGTCGACTCGGAGGAGTACTTCGTGACCGGCCTGTGGGCCGGCGCGTCCGGGCTGAACACAACCAACTTCACCGTCGACAACGACAACATCCTCACCGGCAACCCGGCGCTGACCAGGGCATCGCTCCAGGCTGCGATCACGAAGCTGATGCAGCGGGTCGACGAGCGGGGCAACCCGATCCCGGTCACCGCGGTCGAGCTGGTGGTCGGCCCGGGTCTGGCCCTACAGGCACAGGAGATCATCTCGGCGACCGAGTACCGGTCGGTCGACGGCTCCGGCAACGTCACGATCATCACCGGGAACGGCATCGCGGCGAACCTGCGGGTGTCGGTCAATTTCTGGCTGCCGTCCGTGGCGACCACCGCGAACGCCGACACCACCTGGGCGGTCTTCGCCAACCCCGACTCGTCCGGCCGCCCCGCCCTGGAAATCGGTTTCCTGAGGGGTTACGAGCAGCCCGGCCTGTACGAGAAGGTGCCGGACATGCGGCGCATCGGCGGCGGCGAAGTGCCGTGGAGCTTCAACCACTCCCAGCAGGAGAAAAAGGTCCAGCACATCTTCGGCGGCACCTTCGTCGACCCGCGCATGGTGATCGGGTCCAACGGATCGGAGTCCTGACCCGTGGCCCGCGCAGATGGCGGGCCGTCGTTCGACCAGCGGGTCGCCGCCGCGAAACTCTCCCCGCAGCAGCGGGAGAACGCGGCGGCGACCCTGCTGCTGGCCGGCCTGGTCGACGAGCTGTGCGGGCTGATCCGCGAGCAGAACGACCACCTGGCCGAACAGAACGACCTGCTCGACGACATCCGCAACGGCCGCCGCGGCGAGCGCTCGTCGGCGGGCGGGCCCGCCGACGAGGAGAAGGCAGGTGGCGCCGTGCGTATCACTGAACCCGAAATCCCGCCACCCGACGACGACACCGACGGCCGGCCCGTGGCCGAACCGTCCCCGCCCGCGCAGGCCACCGGGGGCGCGCCCGCCAAGAAGGCCGCCGGTAAGGCGACGCCGGCCAAGAAGACCACCACCGCGGCCGCGCGTCGGCCGCGCGGCACGACCGGGAAGGGGTAGCCGATGGCCTCCGTGGTCGCCAACATCAGCAAGGGGCGGGTGGCGGCATACGCCGCGATCGTCCAGGGTGCCAGCGGGTCGGTCGTGGCGATCCCCCTGCTGACCACCGGCATCGTGTCCGACGACGCGTTGCAGGACTACGACACCGTCGAGGATCTGCTCGCCGGCGCCACCAACGAGAACACCACGATGACCCGCAAGACCCTGGCCTCCGTCACGGTGTCGGTCAACGACACCACCAACGTGACCAGCGTGGACGCCACCGACCCGTCCTGGACGTCCGGGCAGATGGGCGGCGGGGCGATCTCCAAGCTGTGCCTCGCCTACAGCCCGGCCGGCGCCGTCGATGACGGCGACCTGATTCCGCTGGTGTACCTGGAGGCGTCGGTCACCCCGGACGGCAACGCCTGGACGTACCAGTTCGACGCATCCGGCTGGTATACGGCCAGCAACCCGGCGTAAGCCCGCCGCGGCGAGGCACCCGACGGAAACGTCCGGCGTCGGGTGCCCGCTGCGGCGTCCCCACGGTGTGAGGAGGGGCGCGGTGGCCAGGCTCTACACCCTCGGCTGGGAGATCAGCAGCGTCTCGTCCGGGCTGGACGTCCCCAACCGGACGACCACCTCGGCGACCCTGTCCACGTCGGTGTTCCGGTCCGGGCTGCGGTCCGGGCGGATCAGCTCGCTGGTGTCGGCGACCCGGTCCGGGTGGGGCGGGCAGTTCGTATCCGCCCTGTCCGACGGGCCGTACTACGCCCGGTTCGCGTTGCGGGTCGCCACCGCACCCAGCGCCGCCAACATGATTTTTGCGTTCATCGCCGGCGCGTCCGTGGCCGCCACCTCCGCCAACGACGGATCGATCAAACTCAACTCGGATCGGACGTTGGCGCTGTTCGCCAACGCCTCCCAGGTCGGCAGCGCCAGCGCCGCCCTGACCCTCGACACCTGGTACGTCGTCCAAGTGCTGTACGACAACAGCCCGGCGTCCGGGTCGAAGGTGCTGCGCGCCTACCTCAACGGTGTCGAGTTCGCCGGCACCGCCGTCAGCACAAACGTGGGCGGTACGACCAACGGGTTCGCTATCGGCGGCAACCTGGTCGCCGAGGCCCAAACCCAAGGCGACTGGCACTTCGATGACCTGGCCATCAACGACGGCACCGGCGGCGTCGAAGACGGGCTCCCCGACCACAACGGCAAGGTCATCTACCTGCGGCCGGACGGCACCGGCGACAGCAACCAGTGGCTCGACACCGCCGCGGCTGCCGGCTCAGCCAACAACTACCAGCTCGTCGACGAAACCGCCCCCAACGACACCACCGACCTGGTCCAGACGGTCACCAACAACCACCTGGACCTGTACGCCATGGAGTCGGCCGGGGCCGCCGGCATGTCCGGCGGAGACGCCGTCAACGTCGTCCAGGTGTACGGCCGCAGCCGCAACAACGTCGCCGACGCTACGACCGCCTGGTCGCCGGTCGTGGTCAAGACCACCGGCGGCACCCAGTCGACCGGCACCGCGTACGTGCCGAACACCACGACGTGGCGCACCGGCTCCGTCCAGTCGGCCAGCCAGATCGCACCGAACCACACCCTGTACGTCGATCCGGACGGCGCGGCGTGGACGCAGGCGACGCTGGACACCATGCAGGTCGGCCCCAAGCTGACCGTGGCCGGCACCAACCGGGCGCAGGTGTCGGCGATCTGGGCGGTGGTCGACTACACGCCGACCAACAGCTACGCCGGCGACGTCGCGGAGGAAACCGACACCGCGGTCACCGGCGCCGGGGTCAAGACCACCACAGCCGGAGTCGCCGCCGAGACGGACACTGCGGTCCCCGGCGCCGGGGTCAAGACCACCGCGGCCGGGGTGGGCGCCGAGACGGACACCGCGACCGCAGGGGTCGGCGCGAAGACCGGCACCGCCGGCGTCGCCGCGCAGCTCGACACCGCCGTCACCGGCGCCGGGGTCAAGGGCACCCCGGCCGGGGTGGCAGCCGAGACCGACACGGCGGTCACCGGGGCGGGCACCAAAACCACCGCTGCAGGGGTCGGCGCCGAGGCCGACACCGCAGTCGCCGGCGCCGGGTCGAAGACGACCACGGCCGGGGTCGGCGCGCAGCTCGACACCGCCGTCACCGGGGCAGGGGTCAAGGGCACCGCGGCCGGGGTGGCAGCCGAGGCCGACACGGCGGTCACCGGCGCATCGGCCGGCACCGCGGACGGCGACATCGCCGCCGAGGTCAACACCGCCATCACCGGCGCCGGCGTCAAGACCACCGCAGGCGGGGTCGCCGCCGAAGTCGACACCGCGGTCCACGCCGCGCTGACCCACGTCCCGGTGCTCACCGCGTACGTGCGCACCGGCACCACCACCGCAGCCGCCCGCAGCGGCACCACCACGTCAGGAGTGAGACGCCGATGACCACCGGCAACCCGCGCGAACTGTGGATCGACGGTGTGTTCGTGCTCGAGTGGGACCTGATCTCGGTCGAGACCGGGGAGCCGCTCGACGACGCCGACGTGGCCGGCACCGTCACCCCGCCATCCGGGTCGACCGCCGCCATGCAGGTCGACCACGAGACCGGGTCGGCGACCTGGCGGATCTCCTACTCCCCCACCGCGGCCGGCACCTACGGCTACCGGGTGGTCGCCACCGTCTCGGGGGCGCCGGCCGGCGCCATCGGCGGCATCTTCGTCGTCAACCGCGACACCACCGGCGCCGCCCCGATCGAGCTGGATCCGACCACCCCGGTCGGGCTGGTTCGGCTGCTCATCACCGACACCGACGAGGCGTTCCCGCTGTTCACCGACGCGCAGCTCGTCGCGTTCCTGACCGCCGAAGGCGATGTGGTAAAGCGCGGCGCCGCGCTCGCCTTGGAGACCATCGCCACCTCCGAGACGCTGATCGGCAAAAAGATCACTACGCAGGATCTGTCGACGGACGGGCCCGCGGTGGCCAAGGCGTTGATGGACCGGGCGAAGGTGCTACGCGGCCAGGCCGACACCGAGGCCGGGCCGGTCGACGATCCCGATCAGTACGGATTCGACTACGTCGATTTCCCCACCTCGTCCAGCTACCCCAGCGTGCGCTGGTCATAGCGCATGAGCCCGCTGCTGTCCCCGCGCCCGTGACCGGGCACGGAACCAATCCCCGCACGCCCAGAGGAGAATCGTCATGGCCGAAATCGCCGTCATCACCTTCCCGCCGGACGGCAGCCAGATCGAGCTGGAGGCGGCCGCAGCCTCCGACACCGCGAAGTGCGGCTCGAACCGGATGCTGATGGTCAACAACGGGTCCGGCGCCGACGTGGATGTCACTATCTCGGTGCCCGGCAACACCGAGGTCGGTGAGGCGGAGCCAGACAACGTCGTGACCGTGCCGGCTGGCGAGATGTGGGGAATCCCGCTGCTCGACGTCTACAAGGACCCCACCGACCGGCTCGCCCACATCGCCTATGAGTCGACAACCACCGTCACCGTCGGCGTGCTGGAAATCTGACCCACGCCGCAGGGAGAGGGGGCGGTCGGCGTGCCGCTGTCCAACACCCGCATCATCCACCCGCGGTGGCGGCCGCACCACGAGCCCGCCGTTCACGGCACCATGACCGCCCGGGTGCGGCTGTCCAAGCCCGCCGCGTTGGGCACCCGCAACACGACCACCGGGGCCACGCCGCTGCTGGCCGAAACCCGCTACTACGAGGGCCCGGGCCGGGTCCAGACGCAGGGCGGCGGGTCGCCGTCGGAGTCGCTGGCCGACCGGGAGGTCGACACCGCCCCGTACCTCGTGGCGGTGCCCGTCGACCTGGACGGGGCGACCCCTGAGCGCGGCGACCTGGTCGACGTCCTGGAGGCCGACGACCCGCTGCTCGTCGGGACGCGGCTGTACGTCACCACCGTGCCGAAAGCGACCGTCATCCTGCAACGCAACCTGGGCTGCGACGACCACCAGCCCACCACGCCCGGGGGGTGATCGCTGTGGCGTCGGTATGGGTTGAGGGCGTCGAAGAGATGAACAAAGTTGCGGTGGAGCTGCGCCACAAGAACAGGCGGATCGGCGCGCAGGGCGCCGCGGTGGTCAAGGCCGCAGCGTTTCAGGTGGAGGCCACCGGCAAGCTGTTCTGCCCGGTCGACACCGGCCACCTGAAATCGACGATCGGGCCGCCCAACTTTTCAGGCGACGGCCGGGGCGGCGCCATGGAAGCCGAGATCAGCGCCACCGCCCGGTACGCCATCTATGTCGAGTTCGGGACCAGGAACATGGCGCCGCACGCGTTCATGGGGCCCGCCCTGGACCGGGTCTCCCCCGGCTTCGTCGCCGCCGTGTACGCGATCTCCGACCCGTTCGACGGCGGCCTGGTCGGAAGGCGCGGCGGTGGCTGACCTGGAGCCGTCCCGGCTGCACGCCGCCGCGCTGGTGACCCTGGCCACCGCGCAGCTCGTCGAGCTGGGCGCCGCCCTGACCGTCTACCTGGATCAGGTCCCACGCGAGCCGACCTACCCGTACGCGGTGTTCTGGAGCTCTCCCGCAGGCCCGTACGCGTCCGGCGAGCGGATGGCCGGGTGGGGGCAGGACGTGGAGACCGTCACCCAGGCGACGGTTGCGGGGCTGACCCGCCTCGACGTGATCGGCGGGGTCGACCGGCTCGCCCGGGCGCTGCACCGCCGCCGGCCCGCCATCGCCGGCCGCACGGTGGGCGACGTCGACCTCGACGGTGTCCCGGCGGCGCCGGCCCGCGACCCCGTCCCGACACCTGACGGTCAGGAGGTCTGGACGACGCCTGTGATCTTCCGCTTCGCATCCAGCCCAGTTACTAACGAGTAAGGGAGCGTGACCCGGCATGGCCGACGACACGATCGACACCAGGCCGGGAGTGGTCCCGGCCGATCTCAAGACTGGACCCGACGGCGCCGCCCCCGACCTGGGCGGCCGCCGCGCGTGGATCTGGTGCCGCGGACCGTTGGGAGACCGGTCGGACTTCCGGTCCGACCGGCTGGAGGCGGCGGCCCGCCGCGGCTACCAGCCGGTGCCCGACTACCCGATCAATTTCGGTGCGTCGGCCCGGCCCGGTAAGGCGCACACCAGCAAAGGGGACGACAGTCCGCCGGCCGAGCTGGCGGGGACGTTCAGCGACGGCGGTGCCTCGACCGGAACGGTAGGCGGCGAGTCGGTCCAGGTCGACGTGCCGTCGGACGGCGCGCAGACCGAGGCGGCGGCGAACACCGCCGAGCAGCCCGTCGAGCCTGACACCGCCGACCCGGCCGCCGTGCCCGACGACGGCGACGACCAGGCCGCCAAGACCACGACGACCCGGAAGCGGGGCAACCGATGACGCAGCCGATCCCCACCGCCGTCACGACCAACGGGACCATGCTGGCCCTGTTCGTCGAGACGCTGGCCGACTACACCGCGCCCACCGTCGCCGAGCTGACCGCCGGCTCCGTCATCGACCTGACCTGCTACATCACCGGCGAGGGTCTGACCACGGAGACGACTGAAAACAACGTCGAGGATCCGCGGCTGTGCTCGAGGCAGATTTACGAGGCCCGCGGCGACTTCACCAACACCCTCGAGCTGACGTACGTGTTCAACCCGGCCAGCCCAGCCGACGACGAAGCCCGGCTGGGGATGCCGCCGGGCACCGCCGGCTACATCGCCATCCGGTGGGCGCGTGAACACGAGCTGGCGATCGCCGCCGGCCACGAGTTCGACGTGTACCCGGTCGAGATGGGCGAGCAGCGCAAGCAGACCCCCGCCCGAAACGGCGTCCACCGGATCATGCAGAAGCCGTTCGTCGTCGGCGAGGTCGCCCGCGACGTGGCCGTCATCGCATAACCGGCCGGACTTGATCGTGCCGGCCCGTACGTCCCCGGGCGGGAGCGTACGGGCCGGCACCCCGCCTCATCCCGCCCATCCCGCCCGAGAATCGAGACCGACGATCATGGCCACCCGTGAACCTGTCAACGTGCCCGACGCGGTCGGCACCACCGACGACGACTTCGACAGCCTCATCGAGGACGCCAACCTGCCGTGGGATGTGGTGCCGCTGTGCCTCAACGGCAAGCTGCGCCGCGAATATGAGGAGGTCAAGCAGCGGATCGCCGACCGGGCCGCCGAGCGTGACGCCGCGGCGACCGTCGCCGCCGCGGAGGCCGCAGGCATGACCGACGTGCGGCTGGCCACCCGCGGCCCGGAGCTGCCCGGCCCGGACGTCCGCGACCCGGAGCAGGACCGCCTCGACGAGCTGGCCGCCAAGATGAACAAACAGCTCGTCAAGGTTGTGTTGCAGGCGTTGCCGTCCGTCGAATACAACAAGATCCTTGAGAAGCATCCGCCGCGCCGCGACCCGGCCACCGGCCGGTTCGACGAGCGCGACTACCGCGGGTTCAACTCCCGCACGTTCTTCCCCGACCTGGTCCGCGGCTGCGTCGTCAAGCCCACCATGACCAACGAGCGGTGGAAGAAGTTCGAGAGCGCGCTCACCGACGCACAGTTCGACAAGCTCGCCGACGCGGCCGCCCGCGTGAACAGGCAGGAGGGCGACATCCCTTTCTCGCCCGGCGACTCGGAGCCAACCCCGAGCTGAGACGCCGGCTGGCCGCGGCCCGCGTGCTGGGCGTCAGCCTGAAACGGTTCGAGGGGTGGGAGCCCCGCACGATCACGAAGGTCACCAGGTACGACAAGCGTGGCCGGCCGGCCGTGTGGGAGACCCGCACCGAGCGGGAGTGGGATCCGCGGGAACGGTCCCTGATCCTGGCCCTGGGGTTCTGGGAGGCCGGGCTGTGCCGCAAGTGCGGCGAGCACCTCGACGCCACCACCGACCCGGCCAACGACCAGGACAACCCGGCCACCTCGTACGGGTGGGCCGCGGACGGGCCCGACGAGTGTTTCGCCTGCAAGGCGTTGCACCGGGCCGAAGAGCGCCGCCACAAGGAGGCACCCGACGTCGGCCCGTACGAAATCTGGTCGCCGGTGCTGCTGGGCAAGAAACCGCGGCTGAGACGCACGACCTAGCGGGAGGCGGGGCGGCATGAGCGACCGGAATGTCACCGTCCGGCTGCGGATGACGGCGCGGGACTACATCGCCGGCGGCACCGAGGTCGACCGGGTCAACCGCAAGATGGCCGCCTCGGCGCGGGACATGGGCGCCGCCCACCGGGCGGCCGGCGACGACATCGACCGCACCAGCCAGAAGATCGAACGGTCGGGGCGTCGCAGCGGCCGCGGCATGCTGTACGCCGCGGCCGGCGTCGCCGCGCTCGGCGCCGCCGGCGGCTCGCTGAAACTGCTTCCCGGGCTGATCGGCGGCACCGCGGTCGCGGGCGCCGCCCTGCCGCCGATGTTTCTCGGCGCGGCCGGCACCGTCGGCGTGCTGGTCACCTCGCTCAAGGGCGTCGGCAAGGCCATGGGCGAGGTCACCAAGACCGACGACCCATTCGCCGGGCTGGGCTCCAACGCCCGCAACCTCGTCGCCCAGGTCAAGGCGCTACAGCCGGCCATGCGCGGGTTCCGGCAGGGCATCCAGGACCGGGCGCTGGCAGGGGCGTCGCGCAACCTCAACGCGCTGGCCACCGTCACACTGCCCGCCGTGTCCGACGGCCTCGACGACCTGGCGACCGACTGGTCGCAGGCGTTCCGGCAGATCACCCTGGCCGTGACCGACCCGCACTTCACCAGCGCGTTCAACACGGCCACCGCCGGCGCCGACGATTTCTTCGACATGCTCAACGACCGGATCCAGCCGTCCGTGCGCAGCCTGTCCACCCTGGTCAAGTCCGCCGACCCGCTGGCCCGGGCGTTCGGTATGTCGATGATCGGCGCGATCGACCGGTTCAACGCCAAGATCGCCTCGGCTGCCGAGTCTGGCAAGCTGGGCGAGTTCTTCGCCGACGGCGCCGAATCCGCCGACGCCTTCCTGGATCTCGCACGGGATGTCGCCCGCATCACCGGGCAGGTCATCGCCCAGGTCGCCAAGCAAGGCAACACCCTGCGGGACACCGGCGCCGAGCTGGCCGCGTACATCGAGTCCGGCCGGTCCGCTCAGGATGTGGCCGGCATCGTCAATACGCTGACCGTCGCCTACGAAGGTGTGCGCGATGTGCTGGGGCCGCTGGCCGGCATGGCCCGCGACGCCCTGGCCGACCCGGGCACCGCGCAGGCGCTGGCCACCATGTTCGACGTACTCCAGGCCGGCACGCAGGTACTGCGCGTCATATTTGATCTTTTCCAGGCGTTGCCGGACGGCATGCAGGCCACCGTCCTGGCCGCGGTCGCGCTCGCCCTGATCGCCCGGAAGCTGTCGACGGGGCTGATGCTCGTCCAGGCCGCCGCAGGCAAGACCGCCGTGTCGCTGACCGCGATGAGCACCGCCGGGGCGGCGGCCGGCCGAGGCCTGAACGTCGTCGCGGCGGGGGCGGGCAAGGCGCTGGGGGCGCTGCTGGCGCTGCAACTCGTCGGGGTGGTGCTGGACCAGTTCGACGGCGCGGCGCCCGACATGGAGGCGCTGGGGCGGGCTGTTGCCCGGTTCGCCGACGAGGGCGAGCGGGTCGGCGAGATGACCCGGCTTTTCGGCGACGGCCTGGAGGACATGGGGCAGGCCGCCCGCGGCGCGTCGGACGAGTGGTTCCCCAAGCTGGCGCGCAGCATCGAGGGGCTGATCCCGCCGACGAAGAGCCTCAACGAAATGCTGTTCGGGGGCAGCTTCACCGGCGATACGGAACGCTTCGCGGCGCTCGACGCGGCGCTCACCCAGTACGCGCAGACCACCGGCGACGTCACCGGCGCCCAAGAGACGTGGAATGAGGCTTTCCGCCAGTCCGGTATGGACATGGCCGAGTTCTCCAAGCTTTTGCCGTCGTCGACCGCCGAGCTGGCGCGCATGCAGGACGCCGCGCACGCCAACGCCACCGGGCTGGGCGCCAACGCCGAGCGGGCCGAGGCGATGGCCGGCAGCTTCCAAGAGGCGTCGATGCGCGGCAAGGATCTGGCCGCCACCCTCGATTTGATCAACGGGAAGAACATCAGCGCGGTCGAGGGTCAGATCGCGCTCGAGGCCGCCTACGACTCGGCGGCCGACACCGTCGACGAGTACGGCCGGGTGACCAAGAAAGGCACCCACGAGATCAACCTCAACACGGAGGCCGGCCGGGCGTCGATGCAACAGTTGATCGGCATATCCCAGGCGGCTAAGGCGTACGCCGACTCCGAGGTCAAGCGGACAGGGAACATGCAGGACGGCATCGACATCCTCAACACCGCCCGGGCCACGTTCGTCGGCCTGGCCACCGACATGACCGGGTCGAAGGCGGCGGCGGAGGAGCTGGCCAACCAGATCCTCGGAATCCCCGACGCCGATGTGAAGGTCGACGCCGACACCAAACCCGGCCAGGACGCGATCGCCGACTTCGAGGGCAAAAACAAGGGCAAGTCGTTCAACTTCCCGATCAAAGCCTCGCCCAACCCCGGCCAGGGGCAGGTTGACGGGTTCATGGACCGCAACCAGGGCAAGTCGTTCAACTTCCCGATCAGCGTGAACACCGGGTCAGCGAACGCCAAGCTGCAAGGGTTCTTCGACCGCTGGGGGCGGCGCACATTCAACTTCCCGATCACCGCGTCCGCAGCCAACGCGGCCGGCGGGGTGCACCTGCCCCGCGCAGGCGGCGGCTACTCGGTGCCATACGGGCAGCCGATCGCCGCCGCGATGGGGCTGGTCCGCCCCGACATGTACCCGGCGTCGGACCCTCCCCTGTACCAGTTCGCCGAGAAGCAGACCGGCGGGGAGCTGTTCCTACCCCGCCGCGGCATCGACGTCGAACGCGGGCGGGCGCTGCTGGCCATCGGCGCATCCTGGTACGGCGGCATGTTCGTGCCGATGGCCCGCGGCGGGGTCGTGGCCGCACAGTCCGGGCTGGTCAACGTGGCACCCGCCCAGCAGTCCGGCAGCCGCACGACGCGGCTGGACTACGCCGAGGCGTACCTACGGGCCAAGGACGCCATCAAGTCGCTGTCCGTGGCGCTGAAAGAGAACGGCCGGGCGTTTTCGTACAACACGGTGAAGGGCCGGGAGAACCTGTCCGCGCTGCACTCGTCGATCCGGGCGGCCGAGGACGCCGCCGAGACCAAGTTTGAAGAGACCGGCAGCGTGAAGGCCGCGAACGCCGCGTATGCGGCGCACATCGCAGCCCTGCGGAAAACCCTGGCCCAGCAGAAGGTCAACTCGGCGACGGTCAACAAGCTGCTGGCGTTGGCGGTCCCGCCGGTATTCGGCACCGCGGCGGCGCCGAAGAACAGCCAGTCGAATATCGCGTTCGCCAAGTCGAACATCGCCGCCCGGGCCGGGCTCGGCGACCTGGCCGACGCCCTGTCACTCAACCGGCCCGGCATTTCGATCAACACACCGGAAGGCCGGGACAACCTGCTGGCCATCATCGGCTACCTGGAGACCATCGGCGGAGCCGCCCAGGACCGGTTCTCGCAGACCGGCAACGCCAAGACGGCCACCGACTACTACAACACCCTGCTGGCCAGCCTGCGCAAGACGCTTCAGGGGGCGGGCTACTCCAAGCAGACGATCGACGGCCTGTTCTCCGCGTACGGGCGGATCACCTTGCAGCGCAACGACCGCGGCGGCATCTACATGGCCGCAGCCGGCGGGCTGGGCATGCTCAGCCAGGGCGGCATCTACCCGGGCTCCGGCGGCGGCATGTACGGGTGGGCCGAGAAGTCCACCGGCGGGGAGATGTTCCTCCCCCGGCTCGGCGACCGGGCCCGCGCCGACCGGCTGCTCGCGGTCGGCGCCGGCTGGTACGGCGGCCGGTACACCCCGGCCGGCGGCGGACAGGGCAGCGGCGGCATGACGGTCAACAACAACCTGACCGTGCACGGCCGGATGGACCCGCTGACCATCGGCCAACTGTCGGGCTTCATGCGGCAGATGGACGCCGAGGCGCGGGTCGGCCGCCGCAAATAGGAATCCGGACCCGGCTGACCTGCGGCAACAGGGCAAGGCTGTCCACTGTGGGGTTTCGTCGCGCCGCATCCCTTGCCCTGCCTAGAGCGGCCCGTCCGGGCGAGACGTTTACGCAGGTCAACGGCATGACAGGAGAGGGGGGCCGCTGTGCCTGTCGCCAGAGGGCTAGTCCAGGTCCCGCAGCCCCCCACCCTGCCGACACCGACCCGCAGGGTGATCGAACCGCCGGGTGTCTACCTGGCCACCTGGATCGCGCCGGACGGCACCGAGCTGGACCTCAACCCGCACCCGGACGCCGGCTGGTTCTCGCTCAAGGCCAACTCGGGGCTGGGCGCGGTGCCGGTCGAGCACATCACGACCGACAACCCTGACGGCGGGGTGATCGTGGAGGCGACCCGGCCGAAGGAACGGACCATCCTGTGGCCCATCCGGATGAGGTCCAACACCCACCTAGAGCTGCTCGCCACGATGCGCAACATCGCCGACCTGTTCACCCAGACCCGCGACCTGGGCGCCGGCCGGCTCCGGCTGACCCGCCAGGACGGCACCTCGCGGGAGATCCTCGCCTGGTACTCGTCGGGGCTGGAGGGCGAACCGGAAGACGGGGCGTGGCTGCAATTCACGGCGGTTGTCAACCTGCTGTGCCCAGACCCGTTCTGGCGGTCCACCACCGAAATTGTCCAGGAGTACCGGGAGGGCGACCGGCCCGCCTACCTCGACCCGTACATGACCGTCTCGTCCGGCAGGGTGTTCGGCACCACCACGATCCCCAACGACGGCGCCCGGGCGGTGTGGCCCGACTGGACGATCCGCGGGCCGATGACCGAGCTGACCGCCACCAACCACACCCGCGGCGAAGAGTTCACCGTCACCCACGCGCTGACCGCCGGCGAAACGTTGACGATCACCGGCCGGCCCATCCAGGTCCGCGGCCCGGCTGACGAAAACCTGATCGCCGCGCTGGACCTGGCCGGCGGCGGCGGCAAGCCGTGGCGGCTGGACCGGCGCACCGTCTCCGACGTCGAGTTCTCGGTCACCGGGTCGGCGCCCGACACCACCCCGACGTCGGATGACGGCACCCGGGTGCGGCTGTCGTACGCGCTGGACTACGAAACCGGGTGAGGGGGCTCCGATGGGTCGCAGCGCCGAATACACCCTGCTGATCACCGACCCGGCCGGTGATCAGGTTATCGCCGACCCGATCCATGTGGGCGACCCGCGCACCGGCGACCCCGGCTGGTCGGAAATCCGGCTCGGCCCGCGGCTCAACGAGACCGGGTCGGGTACGTTCACCTGCTCGGCGCGGCCGGCGCTGCTCGCCGCGGTCAATGACCCCGACAACCGGGTGGTGGTGCTGCGCGACCACCCCGACGGCGGCGCGACCACCATCGAGATGGCCGGGCCGATCGAGCGGCCCAAGCATCCGTATCAGGCGGCCCGGGACGGCACCGACGGGCCGGGGCTGCTGACCGTGTCGTTTGCCGACGACCTGGAGCTGCTCACCGACCGGCTCGTCTACCCCGACCCGGCTCAGCCGTCCACCAACCAGACCACGCTGACCCGGTACGCCATCACCGCGCAAAACGCCGAGGATGCGATGCGGGCGCTGGTCAACCTGAACGCGGGCCCGGGCGCGTTGGCGGCCCGGCAGACGCCCGGTCTGGTGCTGGGCGCAGACAACGGCATCCTGCCCGGCGTCACCGTCTCGACCAGCTTCACCCGCGACGCGGTGCTCTCCGACGCGCTGCGTGAGGTGGCCCGCCTCGCCGGGGTCGCCGCCGCCACCGCACCCCGGGTTCCCCGCTTCCGCATCATCCAGGGCACCAACCAGCTCGAGTTTCTGGTGACCATGCCCGCCGACCTCACCGACTCGGTGATCTTCTCCCGGGAGCTGGGGAACATCGCCGAGCTGGAGTACGAGCCCGAGGCGCCGATCAACACAGTCGCCATCGTGGGGGACGCCACCGCCGGTACCGGCCGGATCGTGAAGGAACGGGCCAACGCCGACGCGCATACCGCCGGATGGCGGCGCCGCGAGGTGTGGGTCGACGCCCGCGGTGCCGCCAACGCCACCGAGCTGGAGCAGGCCGGCGACGCGGCGCTGGAGGAAGGCGGCCCGAAAACCCGCTACGTGCTACAGGCGATCGAGACACCGTCGACCCGGTACGGCTACGACTACGTCATCGGCGACCTGGTCGGCACCGAACCGTACGCCGGGGCGTTCGTGCCGGCCGTCGTGTTCGGCGCGGACATCACCGTCACCCCGTCCCGCGGCGAAGAGGTCAAGCCGATCATCGGCGTGGAAGGTGACCAGATCACCGACCGGAAGGCCGCCGAGCTGCGGCGCATCCAACGTCGGCTCGCCGCGCTCGAGGGCGCTCTCTAAACCACCAGACAGACCGGAAAGCGAGGGCTCACCGTGGCGTCGATCGCCTACCCCACCGCCGGCTACAACGCCGGCGCGGTCACCCAGGACGAACACGAGCAGCTCACCGCGTCCGGCCTCGGATCGGGCATCATCGGGCATCCGGACACCACCAGCCAGGTCGCGTTCGCCGACGGCAGCGGCACCCGCACCGTCTGGCTGCGCGCCGAGCGGCGGGTGATCAACCGCGGTTTTGTGTGGTACTCCGGCGGCAGCAACATCGCGATGGCGCA
>Ga0190270_10000028_pt1 | contig 100643 bp, 43 predicted proteins | sample Popmic320T_FD_133748 | JGI IMG/M metagenome (GOLD analysis project Ga0190270, IMG submission 133748) | Populus adjacent soil microbial communities from riparian zone of Weber River, Utah, USA - 320 T | ecosystem: Environmental > Terrestrial > Soil > Riparian zone | place: USA: Utah | collected...
GATAACTCCCAGTTATCGACTATCTCGTCCAGAGTCGGCGCTACCGCACACATCACCCGGCCGCCACTACGCTTCCCACTGGCGCCGTCGACACGTTCGTCTTCTGCCGAATCGTGCAACCATGGGGTCATTTGGTGAGCCGTCACGCCGTGAGGAAAGTCACGCCCAGCCACCATCGTCGTCATGCTCTAAGAGTGGAACCTGTGCGACTGGCGGCACCGCGAGGTTCCTGCATCGTTGCTCTGTCGGGAAGAACGGAACGATGGTACAAAATCTCTCAGGGGATGTCCACAGAGTTTCGTGGGAATGGCGGCTTGCGAGACCGCCGGTTGAGGGTCTGCGTCGAGTTCGCCGGCGCGTGGGCAGGGACGTTTGACTCAGCAGGCGAGTCGCCGATGAAGTTCTTACCGCACGCCTTCGCGGTGGGCGTTGAAAGCCTGTTTTACCTGACGAACAGACAAACGTGTTCATTGCATACGGACCCGGATCTGTTCAACGGCCGCTCGTACTCTCTCGAAAGCTTCGTCAACTTCAGTACGCCCTATCTCGATCATCCGGAAGAGTTCTTCACGACAGATGTTGGGTTGGACGCGGTGTGTGTACGCGAGGGCCGGCATCCGAACGCCAGCCGGCCCTCGCCGCGCGATTACGTCGAGATGCTGATGGACAGCCCTGCGGTGACGCCATGGCGCGAGAACAACAGCGTGCCGTTTAAGTGGTTTCGGACGGAACAGGCCAATACCGTTCTCTTGTTTGTTCCGGGCTGGGGACGCCGCAGCCAGACGTTCGAGGAGGACATGAGTCGTCGCTTTCGACGCCACGGCGTCGACGTCGCATTACTAACGGTCCCGTTTCACCAGGCGCGGACACCTGCAGGGTCATTTAGCGGTGAGTACTTCATTAGTGCGAATCTCCTTCTGACTGTCGAAAATTTCCGAGCATTCGTCGCAGAGATCCGACTTATCACGGAGCATCTTAGGCGGTCTTACAAACGTGTGGGAATCCTCGGAATGAGCAGCGGCGGCTTTCACGCTGGCTTGGCATCTCTGTGCGAATCGTTTGACTACTTCTTTCCCGTTGTTACGGGCTGTAATCTTGGGAAAATTGTGTGGCACGGGCTCAACACGCAGCACATGCGTCGCGATCTCGAGCGGCGCGGCATAACTGAACGTGAATTCTCGCGCGTGTGGAAGATTATCGACTTAGCCGCTCTTGGTCACCACTGCCGCGCCCGTTCCGTCAAACACTATATTGCTCGGTACGACAGGGTAATACCGGTCAAGCACCAGCTGGCTCTGTGGCGTGCCTTGGGTAAGTGGCCCCGCATGGTGCTGAGTGCTTCGCACTACAGTTCATACTTTTACCGGCACTCTGTGGTAGACGACATTGTTGGAACCATCGCGATGTCCGATGAAGGCCCGCCAGCTAGGTTATTGCTCGCACCACATTCGCGAGAAACTGTAATTAGCTAGCAGGAGCGGCGTGACGTCAGCGGCACATAGGTATGCGTTTCATGTCGATGCACCTATGTGAGCGCGGCGGCGCACGCGAAGGCGGATACCGCCTTTCGGCCGAAGCGTGATCGACGCCTGCGGCACAACCGCGTGTGGGTACGATTCGAGGTGCCACCGCTGCGCAATCGTTGCGAGCGCTAGGACGCCTTCCATCCAAGCGAAGCCCTCGCCGATACAGCCTCGGGCTCCCGCTCCAAAGGGCAGGTAAGCAAACTTCGGATGCGTTGCCGGCTGCACGAACCTAAGCGGATCAAAACGAGATGGTTCGCGCCACCACCGAGCGTCGCGATGCGTGACTGCAAAACAGACGACCGCCAAGGCATCCCGCGGCACATGCCAGTCGCCCACCGTGACGGGTTCGAGCGCTACTCGGCTGATGGCCCACACAGGAGGGAACAGGCGCATCGACTCGGCAAAGACCATTCTGGTGTAAGGCAGCCGCACGTATTCAGGCGTGCCTGTGCCAATCTCTCGCTGCATCTCGCTGACGATGCCAGGGTTCTGTCCAAGCTGATACCACGTCCATGCCAGCGCATTCGCGACCGTTTCTAGACCGGTGAGAAAGAGCGTCATGACCTCGTCTCGAAGCTGAGTCGCAGTCAGCGCGTCGCCCTCCGCATCTCGGACGCAGAGCAGCATCGAGAGGAGGTCACCGCGGTCATCAGCGTCAGATCGTCGGCTGTCTATGATCGCGTTGATCGTACGGTCAAGCCGCTCCACCGCACGTTTGAGGCGACGCGTTTTCGGAATCGGCAGCCACAACAGCAAATCGGCGAGAGGGTTCAGAAGGCGTGGAAAGAGATCGACGAGGTCGGTTAGCGCGGAGCCGATGTCATCGGCGGCGTCATCGACCTCGGCGCCGAAAAGCGCCGCAGCAACGATGGACAGCGCAGTGCGCGTCATTTCCTGATGGACGTCGATCACTTCGTCATCACGCCACCGCGCGCAGGTCCTCAGCGACCGTTCGATCATAAGATCGGCAAACAGCGCCGTTCGATCGCGGTGGAACGCTGGCTGCGCAAGCCGTCGCTGTCGGGTATGACCCTCCCCTTCCGCTGTCAAAAGGCCATTACCCAGAATGACCTTAGTACGACGGATGGCGCGGCTCTTCTGGAATGAGCGGCCCTGCGTTACCAGAAGCTCGCGGATGAGATCAGGATGATTGAAGACTACGACTTTCTGTGGACCAAGAGAGAACTGAACGGCATCGCCATAATCGTGGGTGAGGTGCGTGAAGAACCCGACTGGGTCACGTCGCAACGTTCGGAAAAGCGGGCCACAAAGGAGCATGCCCGGGCCAGGAGGGACTCTGGTCACCACCGCCTCACACAAGTGATAGCCAAGTCCCGCGACGGGGGGTGATGTAGTCCAGCACCGTATACGATCCGGCCCATCGAACTAATCATGGCACGAAACAGTCGTCCTTGGCCGACTGAAGGGCTACGGATGACGCGCGGTTCGAGCTCGGCGCCCCTCACCCCCGCCCAACCAATCTTCGCTCCACCGCCCTCCCTCGCAGCTCTTCCCGAAAGTCGGGATGGGCGATCGAGATCAGCGCGTCGGCCCGTTCGCGGAGCGACTTGCCCCAAAGATCGACGGCACCGTACTCGGTGACGATCCAGTGCACGTGGCCGCGGGTGGTGACGACGCCGGCGCCTTCGCGCAGTGAGGCGGTGATGCGGGAGACGGTGCCGCCGGCGGCGGTGGATGGGAGGGCGATGATCGGGACTCCGCCGTGGGAGAGTGCGGCGCCGCGGATGAAGTCCATCTGGCCGCCGATGCCGCTGTACAGGCGGAAGCCGATCGAGTCGGCGACGACCTGGCCGGTGAGGTCGACTTCGATGGCCGAGTTCACGGCCACGACTTTGTCGTTCCTGCGGATGACGGCGGTGTCGTTGGTGTGATCGGCGGCGTAGAACTCGACCAGCGGGTTGTCGTCGACGAAGTCGTAGAGCCGCTGCGAGCCGATGGCGAAGCTCGTGGTGATGCGGCCGGGATGCACTTTCTTGCGGCGGTTGGTGATCACGCCCGCGTCGACGAGGTCGATCAGCCGGTCCGAGAACATCTCCGTGTGCACGCCGAGGTCGTGCTTGTCGAAGAGGCGCGAGAGCACCGCGTCGGGAATCGCGCCGATCCCAAGTTGCAGGGTGGCGCCGTCCGGCACGAGCGGCGCGATGTGATCTCCGATCGCCCCCTCCGCCTCCGACGCGACGGATGGCGCATGCGAAGGAAGCGGGCGGTTGGTGTGGACGTACGCGGTCAATGCGCTGAGCGGCACGAGCGTGTTGCCGTGCGTGCGCGGCATCTGCTCGTTGATTTCCGCGATCAGGACTTTCGCAGTGCGCGTGGCGGCCACGGCGGCGTCCGCGGATGTACCGAGCGTGCAGTAGCCGTGCTTGTCCGGCGGCGAGAGTTGCAGCAGGGCGGCATCGAGCGGAATGCGGCGCGAGCTGAAGAGCAGAGGAACGTCCGAGAGAAAGACCGGAACGAAATCAGCCCGCCCCTCGTTGACGGCCTGACGGAGCGACGCCCCGGTGAACAGCGACGTGGGGCGGAAACACCCTTCCAGTCCCGGCTCCGCAATCGCAACGCGGCCCTCGAGATGGAGGTGATACGTGGTGACATCCTCCAGATCCTGACGCAGTGCCAGCGCATCGATGAGCGGAGTCGGTGTTGCTGCCGCGCCGTGAATGAAGACCTTCGTCCCACTCGAAATCGCCCGCACCGCGTCTGCCGGGGAAACCGCTCGCTCGATCCACGTCATGCCGCGATGCTAATACGCGATCCGCCGCGACGCGACTGGCACCACCGGCTCCACGCGAATGCGTGCGTCGACCGCGGAGACTCCGTGCTCGAGCACCTTCAGCGGATTGAGGTCGAGCTCGCGGATCTCGGGACAGACGTCGAGCAGCGCGGACAGTCTCAGGATGCTCTGGTAGTACGCCTCGGCGTCCACGGGCGCGTGTCCGCGATAGCCGCGCAGCAGTTTCGTGCAGCGCAGCGCGTCGAGCATCTCGCGCGCGTCGCGGTCGGTGAGCGGGTGGATGCGGAAGGCGACGTCGCCGAGGAGCTCCACGAGCGTGCCTCCGGCGCCGGCGGCGATGACGTGGCCGAATGATGGCTGCCACGTCGCGCCGAGCATCATCTCCACGCCGCCCGCGACCATCGGCTGGACGAGCACGCCGGTCAGACGATCGCCGAGGGCCGCGGCCATTTCTTCGTAGGCAGTGACGACCGAGTACTCGTCGCGCAGGTTCAGATGCACACCGCCGGCGTCGCTCTTGTGGAGCAGCTCCGGGCCGTAGGCCTTCAGCGCCACGGGGAAGCCGAAGCTCATCGCCGCTTCCGTCGCGGCCTCGGCGGACATCGCCAGGACCGTCGTCGGTGCGCCGATTCCAGCCGCGCGCAACATGGCCTCCACTTCCAGCGGGTGCAGCCAGCGACCGCCGTTCGTGCAGGCCGTGTCGACGACGTCACGGAGCTGTGCGACGTCGAGCTCGAACAGCACGCTGACGCCCACCGGCTTCGCGCGCCATTCTGCGTACCGCGTCACCTGCGCCAGGGCATTCACGGCACGCTCCGGGAACGCGAACGACGGCACGGGCGCGAGCGCGGCGGGCACGCCGGCGGAGCTCATGAACGTCGCCAGAATGGTCTTCGGCGAAACGGCCGACGCGCGGATGGCCGCGGCAACGTCGGGCGCGTCCGTCGGCAGCACGGGAATGTAGATCGCGACCACGGCGTCCACCGCGGGATCCGCGAGCAGCAGCTCCAGGCTGCGGCGATACTGCTCCGGCGAGGCCGAGGCGATCATGTCGATCGGATTGCCGACGCTCGCCGCCGCCGGAAGGAACGACCGCAGCGCGGCCGCGGTCGCGTCGCTGAGTTGCGCGAGCTGGAGGCCGTTCGCCTCGCATGCGTCCGCGGCGAGGATTCCGGGGCCGCCGGCGTTGGTGAGGATGGCCACGCGCCGCCCTTTCGGCAGCGGCTGATTGGCGAGCAGCGCGGCGACGTCGAACATCTCCTCCAGCGTGCCGGTGCGGATGATGCCGGCCTGCCGGAAGAGGTCATCGACGACGGCGTCACTGGTCGCGAGCGCACCGGTGTGCGAGCTGGCTGCCTTGGCGCCGCCCGGGGAACGCCCGGCCTTCACGGCCACGATCGGCTTGGTGCGTCCGACGCGGCGGGCGATGTCGCCGAACTTGCGAGGGTTTCCGAAGCTTTCCAGGTAGAGGAGGATGACGTCGGTCTTCGGGTCCTCGGCCCAGTATTGAATGAGGTCGTTGCCGGAGACGTCGGCCTTGTTGCCTACGGAGACGAACGTCGAAAAGCCGATGTTCAGCGACCGCGCGTAATCGAGCACCGCCAGCCCCAGTGCGCCGCTCTGGCTCGACATGGCCACGTTGCCCGCAGGCGGAAAGACCGAGGAGAACGTGCCGTGCATGCGCACGCCGGGATCGGTGTTGATCACGCCCATGCAGTTCGGGCCGACCATGCGGATGCCGGCGGCGCGAATCTTCGCGACGAGCGCCGCTTCGCGACGCTTCCCCTCTTCCCCGACTTCCCCGAAGCCGGCGCTGATGACGATCACCGCCGCGACTTTGTTCGCGATGCAGTCGTCGAGCGCGGCTTCCACGCCCTCGGACGGCACGGCGATGATGGCCAGCTCGACCTGCGCGCCCGTCTCGCGCAGCGACGCGTACGCGCGCACGCCGTCGATCTCGTCGGTGTGCGGATTGATCGCGAACAGCTCTCCCGTGAAGCCGGACGCGCGAAGGTTGTGGAGGACTTCGCGTCCGAGCTGGCCGGGACGGCGGCTCGCGCCGATCACGGCGATGGAGCGCGGCGCGAATACGGGCCGCATCGACGCATACGCGGCGCTCTGCGAACGCTTCGCCGCCCGCTCCGCAGCCGCGGCCGTCGCGGCGATGGGAAATTCGAGATGGACGACCCCTTCTTCCGTGTGCCGCACGACGTCGAAGCCCATGCAGAGAAACACGTCGACCATGCGGTTGTTGTCCCAGAGCACCTCGGCCTCGAAGCGCTCGATGCCATGCTCGCGGGCGGCGATGACGAGGGTCTCCAGCAGTTTCGTCCCCGCGCCGCAGCCCTGCGCCGCATCGGAGATCGCGAACGCCACCTCGGCCGCCTCGGGACGTTTGCGAAAGGCGAAGTAGTGCGCGACGCCTTCGATCTCACCGCCGATCTCCGCGACCGCGCCGAATTCGCGGTCGTAGTCCACATTGACCGGCGAGGACGCGGCCGCAGTCTCCGGGCGGAGAACGGCAAAGAATCGCGCGTGCAGACTCGCGGGCGAGAGCCGCGTATAAAAGTCGATGAGCCGCTCGCGGTCTTCCGGGCGAACGGGACGGATGTGCATGGTCCGGCCGGTGCGAAGCACGACGTCGGACTCGAACTGCACGGGATACTCGAGACTCGTCAAGGCATGACCTCCACTTTGCGTCCGGTGAGCTCGAGCAGGAAACGCGCGAGGTCGTCGTTCGAGAAATCATCCCACCCGCCGCAGGCGTCGTGCTCCAGCTGCTGCACGTCGCAGGCCGTCGTCACACCGACCACATCCTGACGCGCCAGTTGCCAGCGGTCGGCGATTGCCTCGAGCTCTTCGCGCGGAACGTCGGGATTCTTCTTCGCGATCCACGGGTAGTGCTCCCGGAGCTGGTCGTCGGTGTAACGGCGGAAGCCCTTGCAGAAAACACCCGTTTCCGCGGCGAGCCTGCAGATCGACATTTCGCCGCGTGCGCGGCGGCCCAATTCCTCGCGGAGAGCCACGATGAGAGTTGGGCGCGAGATGTAGTCGGGCTTCGTTGTTATCAACGTCTGCTGCGGGTTTGTCATGGGTGCCTCCGCCGTCATCCACAAGATCGCTCCTTTTGCACGGATAGGCCGTGGAGGCGCTCACATGGATGTGTGACGTCTGCTACATGCGCTGCCGCGGCATGGCCGTTCACTGGCCCGGTGCTGAAACCGGTCGAGCTGGAGATCGAGCTGTTCTGCCGCGGTCTGCGCATCGAGTCGGAAGCGGGCGACGGACGGCCGATCGGACGCACTCGCGCCGGCCTCGGCTCGGGTCTGGAGCTCATCCTCAGCGGCGGACCGAAGCCGATCTGGGTGAACGTGCCGGTGGTCGAGCCGTTCGCGCGGCAATCGCCGTTCGTGCTGCGAGACGCGACGCTGATCGACGAACGCGACGGCACCGAGTATCGCGTAGCGCTTCCGCCCGAGCCGCACTGGTATTCGCGCTGGACGTCCTCGGACGTGCCGATGAGCCGCATCGGCGTGCTCCAGGGCAACTACCTCGGCATCTATATCGGCAGCCGCTGCGCGTACTGGACGGCGAAGAGCTCCGAGGCGTGCAAGTTCTGCACGACCGGCGAGAACATCGGCACGGCGGAAGAGGCGCGGAAGAGCGTGGAGGACGTGATCGAGGTCGCCCGCGCCGCCCGTGACGAATCGAACTGCGTGTTCACCCACTTCAACACCGGCTATCACTTCGAGGAGCGGAACGATCTGGAGCGAACGCACGGCCTCCGTCTATGCGAGCCCTACGTCCGTGCCGTGCGCCGGCACGTCGGCGGATTCATCGGAGTGCAGGCGGCACCGGTGCCGCGGAGCTCGTTCTACGAATACGACGCGCTGATCGAGGCGGGAACGGATCACTTCTCGTTCTGCTACGAATTCGAGAATCCGGAAGTCTTCGCTGCGATCTGCCCCGGCAAGGCGCGGACGCTCGGGCAGTACGCATTTTTCGAGGCGATGGAGTACACGGCGAGGAAGCTCGGCCGCGGGCGCGTATCGGGAGAGATCATCGCCGGCGTCGAGCCGATCGCCGACACGATGCGCGGCATCGACCGCATCGTCGCGGCGGGTGCCTTTCCGACCGTCTGCATCTTCCGTCCGACCGTCGGCAGCGCGATGGAGAGTGTCCCGCCGCCCGATCCGGAGGCGATGAAGGAAGTGTTCGCCCACCTTCACGAGAGCTGCCGCCGCGCCGGCCTGCCGGTCGGCATCCTGCCGATCGAAGTTTCGCTCGTCGTGCAGGCCGAGGAGACCGCGGACCTCGTGGCGCCGAACGCCGCCACGAGCTGGTACGGCTTCAGGAATCGCGCGCTTCGCTGGGCGGCTGCGCCGTACGTGGCCTGGAAGCGGCGGCCGGCGCAGGCGTGAGGCGCTCCGCGAGCCACTGCCGGAATCGACCGCCCGCACGATACGAGTCATACTCACGAACCCGCTCCACGTAATCCTCGGACGATGCCGGATCGAGCTCCCAGCGGCCACGAGATCTCATGTTCATGCGTCGAACGTAGAAGCACACACGCACCGCCGGTGTGATGTGCGACACCGGCCGGCGTGTCGGCAGTCATCGGCAGGCGCACGTCGCCCGGCGACACTGATGGCGGAGGTGCGCCATGTGTCTCGGCTTCCCTGGAGAAATCGTCAGCATCAGTGGCTTGACCGCGGTCATCGAATGCTGGGGTACGCAGAAGCACGTGCATCTCGATGCCTTTGCCGACACGGTGCTGCCGGGCGACTTCGTCATCGAGCACGACGGCATGGTCGTCCGCCGTGTCGCGCCCGATGACGTGAACGACACGCTGACCCTCTACGAAATGGTCCTGGGCGAGGCCTGACTATGCTCGCCGCCGACCCCCATCCGACGGTGCTGTGGGAGCTGACGCGTCTCTGCGACCTGCACTGCCGTGGCTGCCCGTCCGGTGCCAGCGAGCAACGCGATCCCAACGAGCTCTCGACGTACGAGGCCTACAAGACATCGACCAGATCGCGTCACTCCGGCCGCGCGAACTGATCATCAGCGGAGGCGACCCGCTGGAGCGCGACGACGTCGATCAGATCGTCGACTATGCGCGCCGCCGCGGACTCGATCCTTCGCTCGTGCTGGCGCCGTCCCGCGACCTCACCTTCGATGCGATTGCGAAACTGCAGAACAACGGCCTCACGTCCGTCGTTGTGAGCGTCGACGGCTCGACCGCCACGATTCACGAGAAGATGCACGGCGTCCCTGGCACATTCGCGACGACGTTGCGCGCGATGCGTGGGGCAGAACGCGCCGGCCTTCGCATCGAAGTGAACACGCTGGTGACACGCCACAATGCAGACGACCTCGAAGCGATCGTCCAGCTCATTCGGCCCTTCTCAACCACACGATGGAACGTGCACTTCGTCGTCCCCATCGGAGCCTCACGCGACCTGGCGATGATCACCGCCACGGAGGTGGAACAGGTATTCGCGACGCTGGACGAGATTCGCGCACGTGAGACGTTTGCGCTGCGGACGGTCGAGGCGCCGCACTACCGGCGTTTCCTCGTGCAGAAGATTCTCGGGTCGTGGGGCGATTTCACCGGTTATGCCGATGAGAACGACTCCAGCCGAGACATCCTCGACGCAGCGCTCGACGGTGCTCGCAGCTTCGTCTACATCTCGCATTCGGGCGAGGTCCGGCCCAGCGAGTTCGCCCCTCACAGCGCGGGCAACCTTCGTTACCGTCCCCTCGGCGACATCTACCGCGGCAGCGACCTTTTTGTCGCTCTGCGCGATCCCGACAATCTTCACGGGAAGTGCCGCGCGTGCGACTACCGCACGCTATGCGGCGGTTCCCGCGCGCGGGCATATGCCATGACGGGCGATCTGTTCGGCGCCGATCCGCTCTGCGCCTACGAGCCGGGCTCCGTAGGCGTCGTGCCGCTCGCGAGTCGCGGCAAGGAGTTCCAGACATGAGCAATCCATGGATCATCGACGAAGCCGACTTTTACGAGCTCGAAACGCATCCGGAGCAGATGACGTTTCTGCTCCGCTACGCCATCCTCGCGCCGTCCGGGCACAACACGCAGCCTTGGACGTTCCGCATCACCGCGGACGGCGTCGAGGTCATGGCCGATTACTCGCGGCGGTTGCCAGTCGTCGACAGCAACGATCGCGAGCTTCTGATGAGCGTCGGGGCCGCGATCGCCAACTTCCGCGTGGCGGCGGCGCACTTCGGCTTCGACACCACCGTCACGTACGAGCCGCGCGCGCTGGAGAGTGTGCCGGTGGCAACGATCCGCGTCCGGGAGACCTGCGCTTCCACCGACGCGCTGGCGACGCTTTTCCCTGCGATCCGGAAACGCCACACGAACCGCGAGCTCTTTGACGGGCAGTCGCTCGATCCCGAGGTGCTCCAAGCCATCCTCAATGTGGTGGACGACAATCCGGCGACGCTGCGGCTGCTGTTGCCTCGCGACACGGAGCGCGTCGTCGAGGCTCTCGCCTCGGCCGACCGGACGCTGATGGCCCGGCCGGCGTACCGCGCGGAGCTCGCGGACTCTCCGCTGCCGCCCGAGGCGTTCGGCATTCCGAGCGCGCTGTCCGGTGTGACTCCCTGGCTGATCCGCACGTTCGACGTCGGCGACCTCCAGGCGCGCCGCGATTCGGAGCGCACCCGCTCGGCCAGCATGCTGGTCGTCGTAACCGCCGGCGACGATCGCGTGTCGCTCCTGAAAGCCGGTGAGGTGCTGGAGATCCTGCTCCTGACCATCACTGCCGCCGGCCTTCAGTACTCGTTCCTCAACGCCGCCGTGGAGGTGGAGGAGTCGCGCGACCACCTGCGTATGCTCGTCGGCAGTACGCACCCGCCACAGGTTCTCCTGCGCATCGGCTCGGCCGCCACCGCCGCGCACCCGACGCCGCGGCGGCCTGTCGCTACCGTGATCGCTGGATAGAGAGAGACGACGAGAGGCCTCCGGTCGTTCCCTCTACCGGCGAGCAAGGTACTCGTACATCTCCCGCCGGGCCGTCACGTCGTGTTGCACCGCGGCGGTGTCCTGCACATGGCTGAAGCGCGTCTCACTGTGCAGAAAGTCCGCGACTGGCGTCGAGATCGCGCGGGAGTCGAGTTGCAGCGGATTCCCCTCGCGGCGCGGATCGTGGCGGTACAGCAGCCACTGTCCGGACGACACCAGCGCCTTCTGATGCTGCAGCGCGGCGCCGATCTCGAATCCGTGTGCGATGCAGTGACTGTACGCGATGATCAGCGACGGCCCGTCGAACGCCTCCGCCTCGAGGAACGCCTTCAGCGTCTGCTCGTCCCGGGCGCCCATGGCCACGCTCGCCACGTAGACGTTTCCGTACGTCATCGCCATCAGGCCGAGATCCTTCTTCGCCGAGCCCTTGCCGCCGGCGGCGAACTTCGCCGTCGCCGCGCGCGGCGTGGCCTTCGACATCTGCCCGCCGGTGTTCGAGTACACCTCCGTGTCCAGCACGAGGATATTCACGTTGCGGCCGCTGGAGAGCACGTGATCGAGACCGCCGAAGCCGATGTCGTATGCCCAGCCGTCGCCGCCGACGATCCAGACACTCTTCTTCACCAGCAGGTCGGCAATAGCCAGCAGCTGCTGCTCGTCGATCGCGTCGAGTTTGTGCATCCGCGTCATCAGCTCGGCCCGGCGCAGGCGGATCTTCAGGAGCTCCACGCGCTGGCGCTGCTCGAAGATCTCGGCCTCGTTCTTCTGAGGGCACGCGATGATCGCTTCCGCGAGTGATTCGCCGATCGTCGGCGCGACGCGCCGCAACAGCTCGAGCGCGAACTCGCGCTGCTTGTCGAGCGAGACGCGGAAGCCGAGGCCGAACTCCGCGTTGTCCTCGAAGAGCGAGTTGCACCACGCCGGGCCGCGGCCGTCGGCATTCGTCGACCACGGCGTGGTCGGGAGGTTGCCGCCGAAGATCGACGAGCAGCCGGTGGCATTCGCGACGACCATGCGGTCGCCGAAGAGCTGCGACGCGAGCTTGAGGTAGGGCGTTTCGCCGCAGCCGGCACAGGCGCCGGAGAACTCGAACAGCGGCTGCTGGAGTTGCTGATGGCGAATCAGCCCAGGGTTGATCTGCGTGCGGTCGCGTTCCGGCAGGCCGAGGAAGAAGTCCCAGTTGGCCCGCTCCGCTTCGAGCAGCGGCGCCTGCGGCTGCATCACCAGCGCCTGCTGGTCCGGATTCTTCTTGCTGCGCGCGGGACAGACGTCCACGCAGATCGTGCAGCCGGTGCAGTCCTCCGGCGCGACCTGAATCGTGTAGGCGAGGCCGGTCCAGTCCTTGTGCATCGGCTTGAGCGACTTGAACGTCGCCGGCGCGTTGCCGATCAGCGCCTCGTCGTACGCCTTGTTGCGAATCGCGGCGTGCGGGCAGACCATCGCGCACTTGCCGCACTGGATGCACGCCGCGGCTTCCCACACCGGGAGCTCCTGCGCCAGGTTCCGCTTCTCGTAACGGGCGGTGGCGGTGGGAAACGTGCCGTCGCACGGCATGGCGCTGACCGGGAGCTCGTCGCCGCGGTTGGCGAGGAGCATCGTCAGCAGATCGCCTCCGGCGTCACGCGCGGGAAGCTTCGCGGAGGCGGTGACCGTCACTTCGTGCAGATTCGCCAGCGTGGCCTCGATCGCCTTCAGGTTCTTCTCGACGACCGCCGTTCCCTTGTGCGCGTACGACTTGCGCGCCGCGTCGCAGATCGCGTCGAGCGCCTCGTCGAACGGCATCGCATTCGAACAGGCGAAGAAGGCCACCTGCATGATCGTGTTGATGCGGTTGCCCATCCCGCACTCGCGCGCCACGCGCGACGCGTCGATGACGAACACGCGCGCGTGCTTCGCCGCCAGCCCCGCGTGCAACTCCTTCGGGATCTCGCTGCCGTTGAAGAGGAACGTCCCGCCGTCGGCGAGGTGCTCGAGCACGTCGACGCGGCCGACGAGGGACGGGTGATGGCAGGCCACGAACGCCGCGTCTTCGATGAGGTACGGAGCGCGGATGGGCCGCGGTCCGAAGCGAAGGTGCGAGACCGTCATCGCGCCCGACTTTTTCGAGTCGTAGACGAAGTACCCCTGCGCGTAACGCCCCGCGTCGCCGATGATCTTGCAGCTGTTCTTGTTCGCTCCGACCGTACCGTCGGATCCAAGGCCGTAAAACAGTGCGCGCACGACGTCGTCGCGCTCGATCGAGAATTCCGGATCGTAGTCGATGCTGTTGTGCGTGACGTCGTCGCGAATGCCCACCGAGAAGTGATTGCGCGGACGCTCGGCCTTCAGCTCGTCGAACACGCCCTTGACCATCGCCGGCGTGAACTCCTTCGACGACAGACCGAAGCGGCCTCCGACGACCACCGGCACCTCGCGCCCCGCTTCGCGCAGGGCGGTCACGACGTCGAGATACAGCGGCTCGCCGACGCTGCCGGGCTCTTTCGTCCGGTCGAGGACAGCGATGGCCTGCACCGTCGGCGGCAGGCAGGCGGCGAAGCGCTTCGCATCGAACGGGCGGTAGAGCCGCACTTTCGCCACGCCTACCTTCTCGCCGAGTGCTTCGACCGTCTCCTCAATCGTCTCGCACGCCGATCCCATGGCCACGATCACGCGCTCGGCATCCGGCGCGCCCATGTACTCGAATGGTTTGTACGTGCGTCCGGCCTTCGCCGCGAACCGCTCCATCGCCTCGACGACAGCGGCGACGCAGTCGCGATAGAACGGATTCGCCCGCTCCCGCGCCTGGAAGAAGACGTCGGGATTCTGCGCCGTGCCGCGCAGCACCGGATGGTCGGGCGTGAGGGCACGGGAGCGGTGGTCGAACACGAGCTCCGGATCGATCATGGCCCGGAGCTGCTCGTCGTCGAGCAGAGTGACGTTCGCGATCTCGTGCGAGGTGCGGAAGCCGTCGAAGAAGTGGAGGAACGGCACGCGCGACTCGAGCGTCGCCGCCTGTGCGATCAGCGCAAAATCGTGCGCTTCCTGCACGCTGGCCGAGCAGAGCATCGCCCATCCCGTGGCGCGCGCGGCCATGACGTCGCTGTGGTCGCCGAAGATCGACAGCGCATGGGTGGCGATCGTCCGCGCGGCGATGTGGAACACCGCCGGCGTCAGCTCGCCGGCGATCTTGTACATGTTCGGGATCATCAGCAGCAGGCCCTGTGACGCGGTGAACGTCGTGGCCAGAGAGCCGGTCTGCAGCGCGCCGTGGACGGCACCCGCGGCACCAGCTTCGCTTTGCATCTCGATCACGGAAGGGACCGTGCCCCACAGGTTCGGCCGCTTCTCGGCCGACCAGGCGTCGGCCCATTCCCCCATCGACGACGCGGGGGTGATCGGATAGATCGCGATCACCTCATTCAGTGCATAGGCGACGCGGGCGACGGCTTCGTTTCCATCGAGCAGGGCTTGCATGCAGTGAACGTACGCTCCGGGCAACCATCGGCGGATGACGGTCGTCAGTTCCTGCTGTGATGGACGTCACCGGCTCACCGCGCGGCCATCGTCCGGATGTCGTCATAGACCGCGTTGACCTCGCTGCTGAGCACGCGCAGGACGCTGAACCAGACGGCCGGCGAGTCATCGAGCGCGCGCAGGAAGTCGTCCCGTTCGATGAACGCGACCTCGCACGGCTCCGCCGCCGTGGCCGTGCAGTCGTGCGGGCGCTGCGTGACGACACAGCTCAGACCGAGGATCTGCCCCGGCTGCGCTTCACGCAGGGGCTTCGCGCTCCCGTTTTTCGCGCTGAAGAGGAGATCGACCGTTCCCGAGTGCAGGACGTACACGCCTCGAGGCGTCTCACCCTCGCGGAACAGCGTCTCGCCCGCGGGCAACCGAAGGAGTGTCTCGCGATCGGCGAGGTTCGTCTCGATGATTGATCGGCTCACGCGATCCAGAATGGACCCGCGGTCAGAGGCGAGCGGTGATGGTTGCTACATGGCGCCGTGAGCGCCGTCTCACGTCGAGACCATCTCTCGCATCTCGCCTGTCGAGAGGAGGAAGAGACTCGAGCCCTTCATGCTGATCAGCTTCTTTCGTTTGAACTCGCTGAGCAACCGGGTGACGGTCTCGCGGGTGGTGCCGATCATCTGGCCGATTTCTTCGTGCGTCAGCAGGACCTGCAATCGCGTCCCCTGCGGTGTCTCCTCGCCGCTCGCACTCCAGCTCAGGAGCAACCGGGCCAGCTTCTCCGACGTCGTATGCGCGAGCCCGAGGGAACGGATCTCGCGCTGCGCGGACTCGTACTTTTCACTGAGCTGCTGCGCCGTGTGCATGCACGCCTCCGAGTAAGCGTTGAGAAAATGAAGGAAGTCGTCGCGACGGATGAAGCTGACCTGCGACGCCTCGAGCGTCTCGGCCGACACTTCGTACGGTCGTCCGAGGATCGCCGCGCTGACGCCGAGAATCTCGCCCGGGCTCGCGATTTTCACGATGAGCGTGCGGCCCTCCGTCGAGGTCGTGGTGAGCTTTGCCCGTCCGCGGCAGAGCACGAACACGCCACGAGGCTGTTCGCCTTCGACGAAGAGCAACGCTCCCTTCGGATACGCGCCGGTGAACTTCATCGAATCCAGCGCCTCCACCGGCTCCGCGGCCATGTTGCAGAACCCACCGTTGGTCTGGCGTTGTGAGCATTGGCTGCAGTGTTCGACGAGAGCGAGGTTATACGGCGACGGCATGCTGCGACTCCTTCGTTACTCTTACAACATCGCACCTGAACGCGTGATGCGCCCCACCCCGCGGGGTGGGAAGGGACACACCAACGGGTGAGGCACGTCACGTTCGCCGCAGTCCCCGCGTCAGGCAATCCGGAGACGTGATTGCCGCGGTCGCCTCCCGAGTCGCGTTCCGAATTCGCTTCGCGCGCCGAACTTGACGTTTTCGAGAATAAACGTGAAGTCCGATCATGTCGTGGCGATCTCCCGCGAGCTCCGCATCCGCTCGTAGTGTTGCTGTCTGCGTTTGTCGGTGACCTGTGCATATTTCGTCGTCGACGCGATGCTCTTGTGCCCCATCGCGTCTTTTACGTCGACGAGGTCGGCGCCGGCATTTAGCCGGTGCGTTGGTGAAGAATGCCGGAGCGTGTGCGGGTGGCACAGATGTCGGGGGAGCCCGGCCGCCTCCGCATAACGCCGGTAGAGCGCATAGATCGTGGCGCCGGTGATGGGTTGGCCCGGACGCTGGCGACTCGGGAAGAGATATGGGTTCTCGTCATCCCCGCGTTGCCGCAGGAACGCGCGCAAGTAGCGTTTCGTGCTCGGAAACACTGGGTAGTAGCGCGACTCGCCCCGTTTCAGCCGCGTGATGCCAATCTCCCATCGGGTTCGCCCACGCTTGATGTGGTCGAGGCGAACGAGCGTCGCCTCGCCGCGTCTGAGGGAGTGGCGATAGATCACGTCGAAGAGCAGGCGGTCGCGAATCTTCTCGGGAGGAATGACCGAGAAAAAGGCTTCCGTCTCTTCCTTCGTCATGAAGGAGAAAGGCAGGGTCGGCGCGAATGGCATCGGTGACTGGCGCTCTCGGTGTTTCTTCGGAGCGCCGATCTTCACGTTTTTTCTCGTTTTCGTGAACTCGTGCAAGGAGTGTGTTCGGGAAGAGCACCATCCACTCTGCGCGTGCGAAAGGCCGCTGTAAAGCTGACATCGTTCGCGATCGGCATGTCACTCTTCCTGGCAAGTCCGCCTGCCCGCGGCGACGAAGAATCCAAGCGACTGGTCCGAATGCAGAACGTAACGGACGTCGAGCATCGGATTGCGGTCGCCCGCACGTCATGGACGCTAATTCCTGGCGAAGTGCTCGATGTCGAGCTCGAGGCGCAGGATCTCGCGGCGCTTCATCCTCCCGCGGGAATCGTCATCGTCGAGCGACGGGCGATCGACGGAGAGGACACAGAGGAGCTACACCTCGTGCGGCAGTCGACCGCTGCGGCGTGCGGGACCAGCGTTCCTGTGCGCGTGCCGCTGGTCGCCTGCCGCTTTGGCACATCCGAGGCGCAAGTCGAGCCAATCGCCGGCGCTACTTACACGTGGGCGGCCGAGGGCGGGACGATTCTTTCCGGGAACGGCACGCCTTCGGTCCTTCTCGGCTTCGGCGGTGCCCTCTCCGCCCTAGCTCGGGTCACCGTGACGCATGACGGCTGCGTCGCTACAGGCGCGGCGATTCTCAATCTTCGCGATCCACTCCAGGCGGTAATCTCCGCACCTGACGCGAACGTCGGCACACCCGTGCGTCTCACCTGGAGCTATAACAGGACGGAGCCCATCCTCACGCAGATCCTCCAGCTTCCGGATGGATCAACGCTCGTCCGGCTCGATCCCCACGTAAGGTCGTACGTGTTTACACCAACCAACGAAGGGCTAAAGACGGTGAAGCTCACCGCCGCACTGTTCCGCATCGGGGCGCGACGGCGCGCGGTGAGGAGCGGCAGCGGCCCTCAGGCGTCATCGTGCAGTCTCGTCGAGGTGCAGCGCGAGCTTCGCGTGCGGCCCCGGTGCACGAGTCCAATCGCACGCGTGTCCGGCGGCGGCGCCGCATGCGGCACGGCAACGATCCGTGCAGACTTCGAAGGTTCGCCACCTTTCAAGGGCCGCTGGTCGGATGGCATGGCCTTCGAGACATCGTCGGCACACGTCGATCGAACGGTCACCGAAAGCGGCCTTTACTCGATCGAGGAGTTCCAGGACTCCAACTGCGTTGGGAGCAGCGTCGGGGAAGCACATGTCGTCCTTCAGCCACCCACGCGTCTCACTGCTTTCTCCGTCACTCCTCGAGCAATCTCCGTTTTCAGTACAGCAAACATCGGCTATTCGTTCGTGAATGCAACGGCGTGCCGTTTCACCGCTGCGGCTCTCGGCAATCCCATCAGCGCGGCTCCGTCGTGCAGCGGAACGGGCTCTGGCGGGCTAACGTACATCGCGGACAACGCCTCCGGCACGGAGACAATGACTCTCGAAGTGAGTGGACCCTGTGGAACCGACGAGCGGACGCTGAGTTTCCTCGTCTGTGATTACCACGCCCTCGTCACCGCCAGCGGCCCGACGACATTCTGTGAGGGCGGCTCGGTGACACTCAATGTCGAGAAAGCCGGGAACAACGCCGGACCGCCGTACGGGGAGTATCGCTTCTACCGCTGCACAAATACCGGCCCCGGCGCCTGCCAATACGAATCAGAGTTCACGCTCGTTCAGGCCGGAGCGGCGTCGACATACGTCGCAATGCAGTCGGGCGTCTACCGCGCGTCCACTACAGACCGGCTCGGGTGTCCCTCCGTGGAAGGAGGGAGCCTGAAAGTGACGGTGAATCACTGTCCGTGATCAGTCGCTACCCCAGCGCCTCCCCGAGCGTCTTCCTCAGCTCTGCCAGGCCGGGTCGGCCTGACTGCCGGGGCAGCGAATACACGACGACCGGAATCGTCTGAGGGAGCGACTGCACTGCCGCCGTAAGAGCCGCAATTCGGCGTGCCCCGACCGTCAGGACCACGATTGCCGTCGGTTGCCCACTGCACCATCCAGCGAGCGTCTCTTGCAGCACCCCAAGCTTGGGGACGAGCACGTTCTTCAGTCGCTCTCCGCCGAGGTCCACTTCCACCGCCAGCACGCCTTCGGGCACTCGATCTTCCCCTACACGGATCGCCAGAACGTCAGGAATGGCCGCGGGCCGCAACGCTGCGAGCCTCCTTCGCAGCGCCCAGCACGGCGTGAGCTCGAGCGCCGCGTCGAGCCGTGACAGCATCAGACCCGCATCGACGATCCAGAGATGATGCGCAAGGTCTTTCAACGCCACGGGCTTTTCAGGGACGAAGAGAGTAGACGTGGCGACCCCTCGATCGACGAGAACGTTACGCCCACGGCTCGTGAGCCGAATCAGGTTCACTCCGATCCGATTCCATCGCTCAACGGCGATGTAGCCTGCGGCGACCATGCGCCGCACCGATCGAGACGCGACCGTGGGCGACCTCTGCGAGAACAAGGCATCCTCGAGCTGATACTGCGCGACCTGATACCACCGACCGATGTATTCGAGTGCCGCGTAATCCCGCTCCGGAAGCGGCGAACTGCTTCGCGGGTCGCAGCGCCGCCGAACGGGCTGTCTCGATGCGATGGCCAGCGTCATTCGAAGTTCTCAGAGGACGCGCAGCGTCGCCGCACATTGGTCGCAGGTGATGGTCTTGAACGTCGTCTTACAAAACGAGCAACGAAGGACGGAGCCCGGCTCGGTCGAGCGGCACTTCGCGCACGTCGCCATTCGCGTCAGCGGGTTTACGTACGAGCAATACGGACACTCGAGGACATCGGCTCGAATGCGCGCAATCGTCTTGATCTGCTTTCGCACGTCGAGTATCCACTCGACGAGGAGCAGCGGAGCGGCGAAGAGGTACATCAGGCCGATTCCCGTCGCTTTCGCGAGCGCCTTCCGGAGTGCCGTCATACGGCACTTCCTCTCACCCCGCCGGTGCGCCGGGCGCGCGACCGGTGGTTCCGCGCGAGGCCGGCCATGTGCGTGAGCCATGCAATCGCGTAGTCCGTGTGCGCGCCGGCACACCGGCAAAGGGTGATTGGAAAGATTGAGCAGCCCAGCCTGCAACGATCTACTGATGTGGCGCAGGGCGATACGTGCACAGCTCGACAACTCGGCGCAGATACGCATCCGCTACGGCAGCTGCGAGTCGTGAGTGTCGCCGACGCGCCGTGATGATCACGAGATAGATCGGTCCGTGCGGTGTGGAGTCCGGAAGGATCATCTGACGATCGAGGATCACGCGAACGGTGAGCTGAGCGTCGAACTCTTCCCGAAGCAGCTTCCGAAGACGAACCCAGTGATGTGGCGGTATGACGAGCATCCCCGATGTGTGAAGAACAGGGAGGAGCCGCCGAATCGTGCGATTCATAGGCTGTAGGAGTAAGAAATGGGCGATCGTTCGACCGCTGCATGGGCCGCTCAACTCTTTGTGTCTTGATGGCCTCCTCTCGGGCGGAACCGGTATTTCCGTGCGGATCGAGTGTCTTCGTCATTTGCCGCTCTCCGACCCGCCGTTCAGGATCCTCCGGAGCTGATCCAGCCCGCCGTCGACGCCGTCGCTACGCGGCCGAGGCGCCGGTGCGTTTTCCCTGACCTGTTGCTGCCCCAAAACTTCAGCCTCCCACTCCTCGATTAGGCGCGCTGCCAGGTCGACTGGAATCATCGACGTCGGGGCGAGATTCCGGTCGAAGATGTCCAGCAACTCTTCTTCGCTTCGATGTGCCGCGGCTGACGGAGGAGGAACATCCGAGGTTCGGCATCTCAGCGCAGGGTGACCCTTTGCGAGAAAGTAGAAGTACTGGCGCGGCAGTGACTGCATCTGGCGGGCGAACTCGCGCCTGCGTTCCGACTCACTCGCACCCAGCGCGCCGTCCACGATGACATGCGGATATACGAACTCTGCTTCGTCAGGTCTCGTCTGGAACATCGACCATGTATGCGTATTCAGCAGGACGTTCTCCACCACTGGTTTCGGCAGCGTGCCGCTCAAGCTTTGCGCGCACAGCATCAGCGCGACATTGCAGCTGCGAAGCGTTCGGAGAGCGTTCATCACGAGGTCGGTGACTTCGGGCGAGCCGGCTAGGAGCACGGGCAGCTCCTCGAAAACCATCCACAGTGGGGCGGTCGTTTGGCGACGTGGCGCCGAAAGTAGTCGTCGCACGACGTGCCAGCGAAAGCGTGCGTGACCGAGCGACTGCGGCTGTGCGTTCGTCGTGCCGAAGTTCGCGAGCGTCCATCGAACGTCGGTCGGGAGCCCTAACCGGTCGAGCTGTGTCGGTGGAATGCTCGTGGCGTAGCGATACTCAGGAAAGGCCTGCTCCGCCCAGATTCGCCTGAGAAACGCGTCCTGGGTTTGCTGCGCCGTGATCTGACCGAGGACCGCAAAGTATTGCCGTACGTCTCCGCTTTTCACGCGCGAGAGCACGTGCTTGCGAAACGTTGCATCGCGGAAGAATCGCAACGCGAAGTTGAAGTTCGGCGGATAGCGAAGATCGATCAGTAGGTAGCTCCACATGAAGAGGAGCTGGCGAAGCGAGTCCGTGTAGTTGACCTCAGACGCTTCGATCGTGACGCGAGTGTGGAGCTCCGCGGCGTAAGCGTCGGTCATCACGCCGTCGCTGTTGTCGTACGGCGCAGTCGGGGTGATGCGATCGCGCGTCCAGTCGATCACGTGCACGGACCGAGCAATCTCTTCGCGCACGCGCTCATCCGAGACGAGCCACCACGCGGCAAGATGTTTCTTCAGCTCGGTGAACGTCTCGGACTTCGGATCGAACAGTTCGAACTCGAACCTGCGCCAGAGCCCGAGCACACAGCGCTTGAGCAGGCGGTCCAGGATCGCCCGCGTCTTCCCACTCCCGGTTGCGCCGGCGATCACGGCGTGGCGGTCGAGCGTCTCCAGCCCCACCCGCAGCGGATCACCACGATCGGTGACGCCGAGAGGCAGCGCTTCCGCACCAGCCAGCGCATCGAGGGCGCCGCGATACGCCTGCTGCGGGGACACAAGGGCTGCAGACGCCCGCGTGCGTTCGTACGCGAGAGCTGAGCCACGCATCCGCTCCTCGTTCGTTTTCAGGAACCAGCCGACGAGGTTCATGACCGCGGCCCATCCGGAGGCTGGTTCTCGGCGAGGAAGGCGAAGAGATCCTGCTGGCGACGCGATCGCTCGATCGGAGTCTTCTCGAGGAGCCGGTGCTGCTTCTTCGCAGGATCGTCGCGCAGCCATCTGCGGATCGCATACGCCGCATATGCCGCCGCGATGGCGACAACGACGGAGAACGTCATCGCTATCGGATGTTCCGAGATCGAGACGCCGACTCCCTCGGGGAAGAGCAGTCCGAGAACAAGCGACGGCACGAGCGCCGCAGCCAAGCAGAACCCCGCTGCCCGGCGAAGCACCCCTCCCATCGCCGTAGCGTGGATGGGAAGACTCAGCACGAACAGCGCGACGGCGGCGGCGAACAGCATTCGAATCATGTCGACTCCTCGCGCAGCGCGGGCCATGGGGCCACTCTCAAGATCACTCTCAAAACGTGTCCACCGAGACTCGTTTGAGAGCGATATTTCGGTGGACACGGCCGAGCCGTCGCTTCAGCTAATCTTTTCGATCTGCTGGAGTTGCAGGAGTTACACTGGGTGCAGGAGGATCAGAGCGATCGGGTTCGAATCCCGTATGCGCTACCAACCCTCCTCTTTCTCTCCTCCAGCATCCTTCTCCTCACGGTGTTCATTTTTCTTCGTTGTTCATGCATAATGAACACACGGCAAAAATGAACATGCGCAAGGAAACCACCCTCATCGGCGACGCGATTGCCGCGGTGAACGAGCTCGGACTCAAGGCCACCGAAGATCGGGGTCAGGCGGGCGGGCGAACCGACGCAACGATCACGGTCCACCACGACGGGAAGAGACACCGCTTTCAAGCGGAGGTGAAACGGAGCCTGACACAGTCCATCATCGGACTGGTCACCGTTGCATTCGAGGGCATCAAGGACCGGCTGCTGGTCACCGACTACGTAACACCCCCGGTCGCGGAGGAGCTCAAGCGCCGAGGCGTGCAGTTCGTCGACACGGCAGGAAACGCATTCCTCCAACGGCGAGGACTGTTCGTGTTCGTCAGCGGAAGGCGCCCGAACAAGAGCCTGCCCGCTGCCCCGCGACCGAGCCGCGTCTTTCAACCCAGCGGCATCAAGATTCTGTTTGCGATCCTCTCGGCTCCGCAGCTCCTGGGAACACAACGGAGTATCGCTGCCGCTGCAGACGTCGCGCTCGGCTCGGTCCCCGCCGTGCTCGAAGGTCTCGCAGACCTCGGCTACCTCGTGGAGATCGATGGAACGCGGCGGCTGGTGCAGCGCGAGCGCCTCGTCAATCAATGGACGGAAGCGTACGCAAGGGTTCTCGACCCCTCGCTCGAACTGGCTCGCTTTGCAGCGCCTGCAGACTGGTGGCGCCAGACCGATCTGGCGACGCACGGTGTGCAGTGGGGCGGAGAAACGGCGGCCGCCATTCTTCAACGCGGCCTCGTACCAGAGCGCGCGGTCATTTATACAGACGCCATTCCGACCCGTCTCATCTCACAGTACCGTCTGAAACCTGATCCAGCCGGAAAGGTGATCCTGCGGCGCCGGTTTTGGAACTCCGTCCCGAGCCCACGGGCGGACGTCGTACCGCCACTCCTGATCTACGCCGATCTCATGACCGCTGGCGACGCGCGTTCGATCGACGCCGCAAAACAGATTCGCGATGCGTACCGTTTTTGATCTCAGCGGCATCGCTGAGCTGCAGCCGTTGGCTGAAATCGTTCGTGCCATACACGGCGCAGCCGACGACGAGACCGACAAGTGGCTGATCGTCGGCGCAACGGCGCGCGAGCTCATTCTTCGGCACGCGTACAAACTTGACGAAGGACGGAGAACCGAGGATCTGGACATCGCCATGCCTGCCGGAAGCTGGCACAGCGTCGAAGTCGTCGAGAAGCGCCTGATCGCGGGTGGTGCGGAACACGCTCGGACGTCTCGTCGCCAATTCAAGCTCCACGGGTGGAAGATCGATATTCTGCCGTTCGGCGGCATCGAGGAAGACGGCGTCGTTCTCTGGCCGCCCGACCAGGACACAGCGATGTCCGTGGTGGGATTCGAGGAGGCAAGCCAGCATGCGTTCGAGGTCATCCTTCCCGGCGCGACGCGGGCGTTCGTCGCATCACCGCCCGGTCTCCTCATCCTGAAATTGATCGCCTGGAGTGAGCGGCACCTCGACCGTCCACATCACGATGCCGTCGACCTGCGCGCCCTCCTCCAGAGCTACGCCGGTCGATGGAACGAGGATCGCCTCTACGACGAAGCCGACGATCTTCTCCAGCGGTTCGAGTACGACAACGAGCTTGCCGGCGCCGCGCTGATCGGCCGCGATTCCGCGGCCATCGCATTTCCGAACACCCTCGACCGCATCAGGACGATCGTCGCGCGAGATCTCGCCGGTGAATCGTTCGGACTCGCTGCCGACATGGGCGGCCGCGTCTCCGATAACATCAACCTCTTACGGGCGCTGCTGACAGGACTCCAGGACGCCGCCCTCTCACGGCGGTAACACGGGTTCGAATCCCGCATGCGCTACCAAACCACCCTCACAAGAGCAGTGCCGGATTCCGCTGCCACAGCGTCCAGTTCAGCGCGACCGCGAACGTCACCCATGCGAGATACGGCAGGAGGAGCAGCGCGGCGGATCGGCGGAAACGTGCGAACCACACGACGAGAGCGATGATCATCAGCCACAGCAGGACGATGCTGGCGAACGAGCCGGCGCCGAGGTGCCAGTGGAAGAACAGCCAGCTCCATGCCGCGTTCACGACGAGATGGATCGCGAAGAAGGAGAGGGCCGCGCGCGTTCGCGGCCAGGGCGCGCTGCGCCAGACGAGTAGCGCCGCAATGCCCATCAGCAGATACAGCACCGTCCATACGGGACCGAAGAGCCACGCCGGCGGAGCCCACTCCGGCTTCTCCAGTTGCACGTAGAACACCGGTGCGTTGGTGGACGCGATGCCGCCGACTGCTCCCGCGAGGAGCGGCAGCGCCACCCAGACGATCGAGCCGAGCACCTTCATGCCGTCAATGTAGGTTGCGATGATGAGGGCCACCTGTAGGGGATTGCCGCGATGCAGCCGTACCCTTCGCCACAGGGTCGCCCGAGGCCACGATGGACATCGTGCAGATCCATCGTACCTTCGCCGCAGTGGTCCACCGGGGCGTGCAAGGCCACGGTGGACATTGACCCACGTGAATCACACCTTCGCCGTGTGTTCGTACGCTCGCCGCGACTCCAATCGACATCGCCCCATGTCGGCCGTACCTTCGCCGCAGCTCTTCACAGCATCGCCCAGGGCCACGATGGACATCGCGCATATCCATCGAACCTTCGCCCGCAGCGGTCCAAAAGGATCGTGCGAGGCCACGGTGGACATCGACTCACTTCAATCACACCTTCCCCCGGTGTTCGTACGCTCGCCGCAACTCCAATCGACATCGCCCCATGTCAAGCGCACCTTCGCTGCAGCTGTTCACAGGATTCTCCGAGGGCACGATGGATGTCGCCCATATCCCTCACAGCTTCGCCGCACCCTTTCGCGGGGTCGCCCGAGACCACGATTGAGATCACCTCATATCCATCGCGCTTCGCCATACCTGATCACGCGATCGCCGCGGTCACGACTGAAGTCACCCGATGTCCATCGCACCTTGGCTGCAACTGTTCACAGGTTTATCCGAGGCCACGATGGAGGTCGCCCCATATCCCTCATACCTTCGCCGCACCCCTTCGCTGGGTCGTCCGAGGCCACGATTGAGATCACCTCATGTCCACCACCCCATCGCCGTGCCTGCCCACACATGGCCGCGGTTAGGATTGAGATCACCCGATATCCGTCGCACCTTCACCGGACTCGTTCACAGGGTCGGCCGGGACCTCGGTGGAGATCCCGTTAACTCCATCGAAGCTACGTCGTAGCCCCCACAGGGTCGTCCGCGGCCACGGTTGACGTCATCGATATCCATCGCAACCTCGCCGCACCTGTTCCTACGATCGCCGCGGTTCCGATCGAGATCACCCCATGTCGACCGGGCACCGATCGAGTCCATCGTGGGCTGCGCGAAACCTCTTTCCGGCTTCCGCCGTCCTATTCACATGTCAAACGATGATCGGCAGACTTCTGCTTCTCCCGTGGTGACGATCGAACAGGCCGGGACGGCTCCGGCGCCGGTGGCGGCACCCGACCGGCTCGGGCTCGTCGCCACGACTCCGCCGCCGCTCGCCGACCCGGACATGCTCGTGGAGGGACTGCGCTACCTGCGGCAGCACATTCCCGGATTTACGCAGCTGACGGTGCAGGAAAAGCGGACGCACTCGCGTGCGGCGCACCTCGATCCGGAGTTCCTCGAGCATGGCCTCCACACGGCGGTCGCGTGGCAGGACACGAAGGGGTTGGTGGGACGGAGCGGCGAGGAGCTGCGGGAGGAGCATGAGGAGACGCGCCGGTGGGACCAGGCGATCGTCGAGCTGCGTGCGTTCACGGACGGGATCGAGGCTTCGAACACGATGCGGAAGCATCGCGTCGGCAGGGCGATCCTGCTGATTTACCGGGCGCTGGGGCTCCGCCTGCACGGTCCCATGGCCTGGGACACCCATATGCGCCCCTATTACGAAAACATGAAGCGCGCCTACCTGAAGACGCAGCGGTTCCGCAGGAAGACAAAGACAAACGAGCCGGCGGCGGAGTGAGGGGAGTCCGGGCGTCGGCCTGAGGTTGCGTATCGCCTGTCGCACGGCCCAGCGCGCAGACGGCCCTGCCGGTCATGTGTGCCTGGTCGTCCCGGAAACACGGGCTTCGTCAGGCGAGATGCACGCGGTTGCGTCCTTCTGTCTTCGCGGCGTACATCGCTTCGTCGGCGCGGCCGAGCAGTACCTCCGCGAGCTCGCCATGTTGAGGGTAGAGGGCGATGCCGAAACTGCCGCCGATCCGGATCTCTTCGCCCTCCCATACGAGCGGTTCGCGGATCGCCTCCAGCAGTGAGGCGGCGAGTTTCGTCGCGTCCTCCGCACCGTGCAGCTTGTCCACGACGATGCAGAATTCGTCTCCTCCGAGCCGCGCCGCGGTGTCTTCCCCGCGAATCCTGGCGCGTATCCGTGCCGCCGTCTCGCGCAGGACGAAATCGCCCGCGGCATGCCCGAAACCGTCATTCACCGGCTTGAATCCATCGAGATCGAGGTAGAGCAAACCGACGATGCAGGCGCCTTCGCCGCGGGTTTTCGCACGCTGGGCACGCGCGATCGCGCCCTGGAGGTGGTCGAAGAACAGGGTCCGGTTGGCGCAACCGGTCAGGGGATCGTGCATCGCCTGATGCTCGAGCACCCGCTCGGCGCGCAGTCGCTCCGTGATGTCTACCGCGTGCACCAGAACGTACGGAGAGCGAGCCTCGGCCGCGGCCACCCACGAGTTGCGATACATGAACGTTCTCTCGTCACCCGATCGAGCACGAAGCGTGACCAGCCCCTCGCCGGTCCCTGCTTTCCGCAGCGCATCGAGGGCAAACGAGGCGCGTGCACGGAGCCGCTCGGGAACCAGGTCGATGAGCGAGGTTCCGGCCAATTCCTCCGGTGCATAGCCGAGGGCCGCCGCGCCCGCGGGGTTGATGGAAAGGAGCGTTCCCTCGGCGGTATGTGTTGCGACCAGCGCCAGGCTGCGGTCGAAAATCTCGCGGAATCGCCGCTCGCTCTCGGCGATGGCCTGTTCCGCGCCGCGCCGGTCGGTCACGTCGCGGCCAATGGCGTAGAGCGTGCCGTCCGGAGCCGGCTGACACGACCAGGCCAGCCACTTGTAGTCTCCGGCCTTCGTGCGGAACCGAACCTCGAAGTAGATCATCGGCTCGCCGGCGGCGAGCTTGCTCACTTCGAGAACCGTTGCGGCCACGTCGTCGGGGTGAATGAGCTCCATGAACGGGCAGCCAAGCAGCTCCTCATCCGTGAAACCGAGCGTGCTGTGAAAGACCGGGTTGACGCGCTTGAAATATCCGTCCGTGCTGGCGATACAGAGCAGGTCGAGCGATAGCCTGAAGAAGCGGTCGATCTCCTGCTGGCTCATGCGCAGCTCGGCCGCGCGCTGCGAGACCCGTTGCTCGAGCTCCCGGTTCAACTCGCGGAGACTTCGATCGGCGCGCGTCCACTCCGCAACCACGGACGAGACGAACAGGGTCATGATGGTCACGAATCCGGAAAATCCCTGCAGCAGCATCAGCGATGCGTTCGGCGAGCCACGGGCGAACTGGCCGTGACCGGCGACGACGCCGGCCAGATTGACGGCGAAGAGCAGGAAGGATGCACTGAACGCTTCTCTCGGGCTGAAACGGAAGGCGGTCCAGAGCAGGAAGGGAATGGTCGCGAAGCCGAGCGGTGTGTTGCCGAGGCGCGATCGAAAAAGAAACCCGGACATGAGAGCGGCCGTGAGGAGCAGGAATGCCAGCACCGCCGCGGCTTCCAGCACTTTCGCTCTCGTCCATTCCACCCGCTCGCCCGCGTTCCACGCCAACAGAAACGGGGTGAACAACAGCGCGCCCATGGCATCGACGAACCACCACGTCAGCCAGAGCGAACCGAACGCGTGCCACGGCGCGGCCCCGCTGAGACCGAGCGCGAGGACACCGATGGTCGCACTGGCCGTCGTGGCCGCGAGCGCGCCGAAGGCGACGAAACGAAAGACGTTGGGCGGATGATCGAACGCGCGCCGTCCGCCCGCGTAGCGGTTCACGAGAAACGCCGCCAGGAGCGCCTCGATCGTGTTGCCACCGGCGATGCCGAGAGCAGCGCCGAGCGGCACGGCGATCGTGGCGTTCGTGAGGAATGCGCCGAGGAACACTCCCGGCGCCACTCGGGGGCCAAAGACCAGTATTGCGGCGAGGGCGATGCCGGTCGGTGGCCAGACCGCGGTCGCACTCGCGTGGACGACGGCGAAATGCAGCCCGAGCTTGCCGGCCGCGAAATAGAGCGCGGCGACTGCAGCCATCTGCAGGATGAACCGGACGCGGCCTCGCTCTTTCGGAATGTCGGCCGCAGCTACCTCGTGCGCCAGCTCGGACATCACAATGGCCAGTATGCGCTTCTCAGCGCGTTTCTACGGCGATTGCGCCCGCGGGGCGCGGCAGCGCCACACAAACGATCGAGCCGAAGACTTCACACTGGCAGTGTAGGCGTCGATCGTGAGGGCAAGCTGTAGGCGATGGCCGCAGGACTTCTCTGGTGACACGCGACGATTGCACCATCGCTGCTTACGGTACGAACCCAAGCAGGAACACGGACGAGCCGGCGGCGGAGCGATGACCGGCCGTTACGGCCGGTCCATCGGGTACCGCTGCAGCATCCCTTCCTCCTTCATCAACGCCTCGATGGCGTCGACGTCCGTGGGGACGAAGTCGCTGACGATCTCTTTGCCGGTCTCGTTGATGATGATCAGGTCTTCCAGGCGGATGTAGATGTTCTCCTCGGGGACGCGCAACGCGGGCTCGATGGTGAAGACCATGCCGGGGCGGAGGGGGCCCGGGTCGGTGCCGACGTCGTGGGCGGCCATGCCGACCCAGTGGCCGAGGGTCTGGCGGGGGTTGTCGGTGGCGCGGCGGTAGGCGTCGATGAAGTCGCGGGCGGCTTTGGCGTGGAGCTCTTTCGAGAAGCGGCTTCGGGCGAGCAGCGCGTCCATCGTCACCAGGGCTTCGCGGCGGATGGTCTGCGGGGTGACGCCGGGGCGGATGGCGTCGAGGATGGCGCGGTAGGCGCCGAGATAGAACGTGTAGAGCTCGCGCTGCTCCTGCGTGAACTTGCCGTTCACCGGCCACATGCGCGTGACGTCGCTCATGTAGTAGCCGACGTCGGGGGCGTAGTCCATCAGCAGCAGGTCGCCGTCCTCGAGGCGTCCTTTGCCGGCGTTGTAGTGCGGGTAGATCGCGTTCGGGCCGTTGGCGACGAGCGAGTAGTAGGCGTCGCCCTGGGCTCCGTTGCGATAGAAGATGAACTTCGCCATCGCGTCGAGCTCGGACTCGAGCATGCCCGGCTGCGTCGAGCGCATTCCTTCCATGAGCGCGAGGCCGGAGAGGCGGGTCGCTTTGCGGATGAGGGCCAGCTCCGCGGGGCTTTTGATGAGACGCAGCCTGTCGAGCGTGGGGGTGAGGTTGCGCACTTCGAACTGCGGGAAGCGCGCACGAATGAGTCCGAGGAGCGCCGCCTCGCGCGAGGCGCGGCCGTCCCATGGGTCGTTGACGGTGTCGGCGATGCGGCGCAGGGCGAGGTCGCGGCTGGTGGCCATCCCTTCGGCGGGCTGGAAGGGGGTGAAGACGGTCCACGGCTCGGCGGCACGGGCGAGGCGGGCGAGATGCTCGGCGAGCAGCTCGAGCGCGAACACGTTCTCGATTCCGGTGAGCTTCGTGACCTCTTCCGCGTCCTCGGCGGAAAGGAGCTTGCCTTCCGCGGCCTCGCGCGGCACGTGGCGGTGCGGAAGATAGAGCGCGGCCTTCTTTTCCGCGCCGTCGAGCAGGAGGTAGGCGTGCGGGGACTCGATTCCGCTGAGGTAGTAGAGCTCGTTGTTCTGCCGGAAGCGGGTGTAACTCTCCGGCGACGGGTTGCCCTGCAGCAGCGCGAGGCCGTTCGGGCCGATGGCGGCGTAGACCTGCGCGCGGCGCGCGGCGAATTCGGCGGGAGTGAAGTCGCTGGTGAAGCGCGGGACGTCCTGTGCGGCAGATGCTCCCGCGAGGAGGAGCAGGAGGAGCATGGAAATCGTCTTCATGGCGGGAGTCTAACCGGCACCGTCATCCCGAGGGGCGCGTGCACATGCCTCACGCTGAACGCATGAGCCCCACGCTGCGCCAGCCCCGCCGCCCAGGTCCCTCGCTCGACGCTTCTTAAGGAAGCCTTTCCGGCGTCTCCTCGCCCGCGTAGCGGGGGAGAGATCACTAGCCCCCGGCTTCAGCCGGGGGGAATCGGCCCCCCCCATCGAGCCCGCGTAGCGGTCGACAGAACTCTTTCGGCCGCTACGCGGACTCGACTCTGTACCCGCCATTTCCCCCGGCTGAAGCCGGGGGCTATTGATCTGACGCCGCCTACGGCGGCGCACCAAGCGTTGCACCGTAACCGCTTCCTCCCAATCAACCGCTGCGCCTCGCGCAGTGCCCAGTCTCGGGATGACATCGTTTTTCGCGAGCCGGTCGTGCATCCATAATGCAAACCGGGATGCCGCTCCAATCCACGACCACGAATGTCGCGCCGCGGGTGTCGGTGATCGTCGCCGCCTTCGATGCGCACGAGACGCTCGAGCGCTGCCTCGCATCGCTGCGTGCGCAGACGTTTCGCGATTTCGAGGTGATCCTGGTCGACAGCTCGCCCGGGGAGGAGAGCGCGCGGATCGCGAGCGCGTTCCCGGAAGTCCGGTTCGACCGGAGTGCGTCGCGGCTCTACCCGCACGAGGCGCGCAATCGCGCCGTCGCCCAGGCACGCGGGGTGTTGCTCGTCTCGATCGACGCGGACTGCTATGCGCATCGGGAGTGCCTGGCGGAGCTGGTGCGGGAGTACGACGCGAGCGCGCAGGTGATCGTGGGTGCCATCGCCTGCCACGGCCGGCGCCTCCGCGATCTGGGGATGCACTTCTGCAAGTTCGCGAAGTTCCTGCCGGGCGGCGCGGTGCGCGCCATCGATACGGCGCCGACGGCGAACCTGCTCGTCGCGCGAGCCGACTTCGAGCAGGCCGGCGGGATGCACGGCGGGCAGTATCTCGCCGACGTTTCCCTCGGGCAGGCGCTGGAGGCGATGGGGCGGGAGCTGCGCTTCGCGCCGCGCGCGGTCGTCGAGCATCACCACACGGACTCGATCGCGCGCTTCCTGCGCGAGCGGTACCTGCGCGGTGGGATGTTCGGGCGGCTGCGCACGTCGTGGCTGACGACGCGGCGCTCGGTCGCGCTCTACTTCATCGTCTCGATCCTGCCGGTCCGGCTCGCGCGCATCGCGGCGCTCACGTACCGCTACTGCGCGGCCGCGAACATGCGGGGAGCGTTTCTGCTGACCTGGCCGCTCGCGTTCGCGGGGCATGCGGCGTGGCTGGCGGGAGAGTCGCTCGCCTATGCGCGCGAACTGGTGCGCTTCCGCGCGCGGCGGCCGAGCGCGCGGAACAACGGCGCCGCGCTGGCGCGCACCACGCGCTGGGGCCCCCAGTAGAGTATGCGCAGCAGCGGGCGGAGGGGGGTCTTCATCAGCGGCTTCACCAAGCGCAGGCCGGCTTCGACGATGGCCTCGCGCGTGCGCCAGCGGCGGCGTCGATCCTCACGCGCGGCGGCGAGCACCAGCGGCTCGATGCGCAGCTCGAGCGGCGCGGCCTCGCGGCCGGGACTGGCCGCGGCCACGGCCGCCCAGGCGGCATTGAAGCGTCCGTAGAACACCTGCTTGGTCTCTTCTCGCACGCCGTGCAGCTCTGGATCGATGGTGCGGCTCGACGGACGCAGGCCGCGGCCGATGGTGGGGTTGACGTTGATCTCCCACGTCTGCACTTTCCCGTCGAGCAGCGAATAGTCGATGCGGCCGTAGTCGATGTTCGCGATGGCGAAGATCTCCCGGAGCTCTTCCTCGTGCGGATTCTGCCGCACGTACTCGAGCTCCTCCCGCGCCATGGCCATCGAGAAGTCGTTCCCGGCGAACTTCAGCACCCAGTTGCGGCCGTAGTTCAGGCTGCGGGGGACGATCCGCCCGTCGACGTTGAACGCGGCGTACTTGCGGTACGAGCCATCGGCATCCGCGGTGTCACAGAACTCGACCACGAGCAGGTCGTCGATCGGACGTCCGAGGGCCAGGACGCGGCCGATCCAGGTCTCGATGGCGGTGGCTGAGTGCAGGAGCGGTGAGAGCGCGCCGTCGTGTGCCCCTTCCGAGCGGATGAACACCGGGAAGCGGACCGCGCCCAGGTCTCCGTTCGCGCGATGGCTGCGGAAGGTGTTGCGTCCGAGGCGCGCCAGCTCCGCGTGCAGGTCGTGGCGGCGGAGGACGCGGCGCGGATCGTTGAAGATGCGCACGTGAGGCGACTGGCGCAGCTCCGCCGCGAGCGCGTCGACATAGCTCCCCATCGCGCCGCGCATTTCATCGAAGGTCGTGAATACGTAGGTGCCCGGCTGGAAGCGGGTCTCCCGCAGGAGGTGCTCGTAGCGCAGGATGCGGAGCTCGGAGCCGGCGAGCTCCCTCCCCCAGTATTCGAGGTACTCGCTGAACATCGTCCGCCCGTCGAGCGTGAGGTAGTGGATCATCCCGGCACTCCCGAGACGGCCGTTGTCGCCTGCGACTGCGCAAACCAGAGACGCTGGTACGTCTCGCACGTCGCGAGCAGTTCCTGGTGCGAGCTCAGTCCGACCGCGCGTCCGCCGTCGAGGACGAGGATGCGCGCCGCGTTGCGCAGCGTCGACAGGCGGTGCGCCACGGACAGCACCATCCGGCCCGCGACGAGCCGGTCGAGCGCTTTCTGCACGCGCGTCTCCGACCAGGAGTCGAGGCTCGACGTCGCTTCGTCGAGCAGCAGGATCGGCGCGTTCTTGAGCACCGCGCGGGCGATGTTGATCCGCTGCGCCTCCCCTCGTGACAGCGTCCGCCCGCCGTGCCCGACCACGGTCGCGTACCCCTCGGGCATGGCCATGATGTCGTCGTGAATCTCGGCCGCGCGCGCGGCAGCCTCGATCTCTTCCTGTGCCGCCGCCGGCCGGCCGCGGGCGATGTTGTCCGCGATGGTCGTGCTGAAGAGGAAGGGATCCTGCGTGACGATGGCCATGCTCGCGTGGACGCCGGAGAGGCACAGCGCGCGGAGGTCGATGCCGTCGATGGTGATGCTGCCGGAAGCGGGATCGTGGAAGCGCGCCACGAGGTTGAGCAGGGTGGTCTTGCCGGCGCCGGAAGGGCCGACGATGCCGAGCGTCTCGCCGGCACGCACGGAGAACGTCACCCCGTCGAGGATCGGCCGGCCGTCGCGGACGAACGTCAGGTCGTGCGCCGTGAGCGTGGCCGGGGCGGCATCGAGCGGACGTGCGTCCGGCGCGTCGCGCACGGTGGGCGCGGTGGCCAGCATCGCCTGGATGTTGCGCACGCTGGCGGCGTGGCGGCGGATGTCCATCCAGGCCGTGTTCATGTTGTTGAGCGGGCCCTGGGCGGCACGGGCCGCGAGGAAGAAGGCCAGGAGCTCCGGCCAGCCGAGGGTGCCGCGCAGGACCTGGAGACCGCCGGCCACCGCGACCACGATCATGTTCACACCGGACATCGAATCGAGCGCCACGCGTGCCAGGGCCCGCGTGCGCTCCATCGCATCCGCCTGCTCGAAATAGCCGCGCGCGCGGTCGGTGGTGCGCGCGGCCTCGTGTGCCTCGGACTCGTAGATCTTGATGATCCGGATTCCGTGCACGAGCTGCAGGAGCATGTCGTAGATGCCGGCATTGCGCCGCCGGAGGATCGCCGAGCCTTGCAGCGTGCGGCGGGCCGCGATCGTGATCGGTACGGCCGCGACGGGAATGAGCAGGAACGCCCAGAGCGCGAGCGAGGGGCTGAGCTTCGTGGCTACCGCGATCAGCCCGAGCGCCTGCGTCGCTTCCAGCAGGAGCGTCATCTGGGCCGCGGCCACCAGACGCAGGTTCGTCACATCCTGACGCACGCTCTGCATGAGCTCCCCGTGCGTGCGGTCGTCGAAGAAGTCTACGGAGAGGCCGAGGATGTGGGAGATCACGCGCTCCATCGTCCCCAGCTCGAAGACGGTGAGGATCCTGTGCTCGCTGAGACGTGAGTCGTACGCGAGCACGACGGCGCCCAGCTGCACGAGCGCGAGCATCACGATCGCGGACGTAAGCGACAGCGAGATGCCGGCGCGATTCAGCAGCGCGGTGACCCAGCCGCCGGGCTGTCCGAGGACGACGGCGAGGAACTGGTGGATCAGCAGGATCGTCGCGGAGGTGAGCGCGGCCCGCCCCAGCGAGCCGGCGATGAAGCGGAGCACGAGCCCCGGCCGGCGCCGGAGCAGATCGAGCGGGAGCTCGAGCGATCCTCTCAAACGGCGCCCTCACCCGCGAGAGCGCCTGCGTCCTCCATCGCCACCGCTTCGCTCGTCCCGCGGCTGGAGCGCGACAGGATCGCGGCCACGGACATGTCGCCGGTCACGTTGAGCACGGTCTTGAGCATGTCGGGCGCCATCGACGTGGCTTCGAGCAGGATCACCCCTTCGACGGGAAGGCCGGCGGCGACGTACGCCGGCAGCGTGGAGAACGCCTGCCCGCCGTTGGGCACGCCCGCCGCGCCGAAGCTCAGGAGCGTGACGGAGAGCATGAAGACGACGATGGTCCACGCGCTCAGCGGAATGCCGTACACGTGCGCCAGGAAGACGAGCTTCGCCGTCGACGAGACGGTGCGGTTGATCTTGAAAATCGAGACGCAGAGCGGCAGCACGAAGCCGGTGAAACGGGGCGGCAGCTCGAGGTGATCGATGCCGCCCTGCACCAGCGCGGGAAGGGCGGCGAGCGAGGAGAGCGTGCTGACCGCCACGAGCTGCGCGGGCGCGACCGCTTTCGCGAACGTGCGCACCGGAACCTTCGCGGCGATCGCGGTCACCGGATAGAGCAGCAGGGTGAAGAGCGCGAGCAGCGCGCAGACCAGGACGATGAAGGCGCCCATCATGCCGGCGACCGCGCCTCCGGCATCGAGGGCAGATGCGTAGCTGAGTGCGAAGACCCCGGCCGGCGTGAACACCAGCACCCACCGGACGACGATCATCATCGCCTCGGCGAAGCCGCGGAACAGGTTCGTGAGCGGAACCCGCCTCTCGTCCGGCAAACGGGTCACGGCAGCGCCGAGGAGCGCCGCGAAGATGAGGAGAGGAAAGATCTGACCTTTCCGTGCGGCTTCGACGAGGTTCGTGGGCCACTTGTCGTCGCGGCCGGTGGCGCCTGTGGCTTCCGGCGGCGGGACGACCGAGGCCGTGAACGAAGGTCCGGCGTCGTAGAGCGCGACGAGCGGCTTGCTGAGGGCGAGCGTGAGGGCGCCCGCCGCGAACAGCATCAGCACGAACAGGAGCACCGTGCGGAGGCCGAGCTGCCCGATCTCCCGCCCCGCTCCCCCGCCCGCACCCGTGATCGCGGAGAGGAGCTGGCTGAGGATCAGCGGCAGGAGGAGCATTTGCAGCGCCGCGAGCCACAGCGCGCCGACCGGCGTGACCAGACGCTCGACGGTGCGGAAACCATCCGCCCCCGTGGCATGCCCGAGCACGCCGAGGATCAGCCCCCCGAGGAGAGCGAGCAGCGACCACGTGGCAAGCGAGAACCGCGGACGAAGGAGCAAGCGTGGGGAGTATGCATCATGTCTGAGGGCTGAGGGCCGAGAGCCCCGTTCCTCGCCTGTGGCACGGCCCCTCACCCGGCCGTTGGCCACCCTCTCCCCGCTCGACGCGGGGAGAGGGGCTACTAATTCTCACTCTCGCGAAACGGGAACTTAGTAGCCCTTCTCCCCTGCAAGGGGAGAAGGTGCCCGAAGGGCGGATGAGGGGTCACGCCTCAGGCGAGGAACGTGGCTCTCGGCCATTTCTTCCCTCGGCCTCGGCCCTCAGTGACACTTGTCGTGGAGGAAGCCGATCAGGGCGTCGACGTCGGGGAGTTGGCTGAAGCTGGACATCGGCTCGTCGAGCTCGAGGCGGTCGAGGAGCATGAGGATGATCTCGACGCGGTCGACCGAGTCGGCGCCGAGGTCCTGCAGGTGCCTGTGGCCGGCGATGGCGGTGGTGGGGACGGAGGGGAGGACGACGGCGATCACTTCGCGCACGGCGCGGGCGACCGAATCCCTGCTGACGTCAGGCGCTGGCATGGCTGGAGTGCTCCGATCGGATGTTGAGGGTGCAGACGAGGACGAGCCGGTCTCGTGCCGGATCGCGCATCACGATATTGAAGATCTCCTCGCGCGGATCGTCGCGGCGGCGCCAGGAGCGGAGCGTGAGCCGCACGGGAGTGTCGACCTCCACGTTCGCCGCGTAGCAGATCTGCCGGTCGCGCACGACGCGGTTTACGAACGAATCGACGTCGCGGCCGAGGTGCTTCCAGAGCTTCAGCAGGCTGCTGTCGACGATCGAGGCGAAGGAGGCGAAGAAGACCAGTCCCACGCCGTTGAGGTCGCGTGCCGCGTCGATCGTGTAGTCGACGGTGTACTCGTCGACCACCGGCTCGTACTCGGGAGACGCGACGTCGTGAAACGTCCCCGACCTGCGGGCCACGTCGTAGACGAGCCGCGGCGAGTGGCGCTCCGGCAGCACGGGCAGGTGGCTGGTGACGATTCCGGCGGGAGAGGATTTCACGAGCGCCTCGTTGCCCGGCCGGCTGCGCGTGATCCAGCGGTTGAGCGACTCGACGTAGAGGCAGCTTTCGTCGCGGCGCTCGTAGAGCTCGTACGCGGACACGGCGCGCGGGGGAGCGCCGCCGGGAGAGGCACGCGCGACCCGGTGCAGCGTCAGGATCGATTCGCTGCCGAAGTTGTAGGCGGTCGTGACCACGTCGATGACGTCGCCGAACGTCAACTGGTGCATCTGCATCGCGGGTCCGCCGAGGATGCGCAGGTAGTAGAACGAGAGGTAGGTCGGCATGCCGTTGCCGTTCTTCTCGCGGTACATCTCGGTGCCGCAGGTCTCGCTCACCGTCCCCCACGTCCAGTCGGCCACCTGCGCCAGGAAGAGCGAGTTGTGCCCGCACGACGCGGGGGTGAGCGTCATGCGGCGGTAGAGCGAGTGGTCGCCGAGCATGCGCGGCACCGGCTCGAATTCCAGGGCGGCAGCAGCGGCGTCTTCTACAGGTAAGCGGTTCAGTAAAGAGTCGAGCATAGTGGTGGATGTCCTCGATCCACGTCGTCATCAAGCAGGGTTGCGGTCGTGAAGGATGCTTTCCATGCGCATCTGCACCAGGGGCTTCCAGTCGGGGTGCGTGAGGATGTAACACTTCTCATCGCGGATGGCGTCGAACACCTGAGCGGCGACGCTCCGAGGGGACAGGCCGCCCTCTACAGCGCGCCGGACGAAGAGCTCCGCCAAGGTGTCGCCCTGCGTCTGCGGCTGCGCGCCCGCGGGGCGGTTGCGCGACGCGGTTGCGATCCCGGTATTCACCGCGCCGGGACAGAGGACGGAGACGTTGATCTTTGCGCCCCGCTCCTTGAGGTCGTAATAGAGCGTTTCGGAAAGGTTGACCACGCCGTTCTTGGTCACGCTGTAGACGCCGCAACCGGCGGCGGCGGTCAGCCCGGCCATGGAGGCGGTATTGACGACGTGCCCCTCGGTGTCCTGCGCGAGCATCAACGGCACGAAAGTGCGGATGCCGTGAATCACCCCCCACAGGTTCACCCCCAGCACCCACTCCCAGTCGTCGACGGTCGCTTCCCACACCGGTCCGTATTGCGCGACCCCGGCGTTGTTGAACAGCAGGTGAACCGCGCCGAAGGCCTCGATGGTCCTGCGGGCGAGGTTCTCTACTTCGCTCGCCTTGGAGACGTCGGTCGGGACGGCCAGCAGAGTCGCGCCGTCGTCGCTGAGCTCCTTGGCGGTCCGGGCCAGTGCGCGCGCTTCGACGTCCGCGAGCACCACCTTCATCCCTTCCGCGGCGCAGCGTTCCGCGAGAGCACGCCCGATGCCGCTGGCCGCACCGGTGACCACGGCCACTTTGCCTTTGAAGTCTTTCATGGCGCGGCCTAGGCGTATCGCCGTTGGAACTCTTTGATCTCGGTCAGGAACAGCGTTCCGTTCCCCTGGGCGTTCCTGGCCGGGGGAAGGAAGCCGGTGTCGAGGACGACATTGCGGGTGCCGAACTTCACGGCGTTGCTGCCGACGAGCAGCCGGTCGTACTCCTGCATCGAAAGTTCATATCGCTTGTCGAGCTGCTCGTTGATCCGCAGTTTACGAACGCGGTCCTGGCCGTCCTTCGTGACCACTCCGCTGAAGAACTCGGAGCAGCAGCCGGAGCCATAGGAGAAACAGCCCACTCGCTGCGGCGTGTCGAAATCGCCGTGCTCGATCGTGCTGAGGAGCGACAGCATCGTGGTCGCGCCCATGATGTTGCCGACACGCTGGCAATAACGGATGCCGGGCATTACACGGCGCTCGAAATCGGCGTCGATCTCCTTCGGGGTGCCCCTGACCGTCTTGCGCATCATGTCGCGATGCGCGCCCTTGACCATGCCGCCGAATGGAGTGTGCATGGCCAGATAGCCGAAGGTGCCGCCGAAATCCGCGCCGGTCACGCGGTTCTGGTACTCCTTGTAAGCGCCCTCGAAGCAATCGAGGTACGAGAGCAGCGACAACTCGGCATCGCCCGCCTCGCTGTCGGCAACGGGGCGGCAGGTGTCCATCACCTCGTATCCGTAATAGCCGTTCGCGCCGACGTCGATCTGGAACACGTGCGGCGTCTCGCTGACGAGCATGGCCACCGCGCCCGCTCCGCCGCTCGGCTCGGCGAACGACCAGTCCTCCGACAGCGCTTCGCCTCCCTCGACGGCCAGGAAGCGGGAGATGTCGGTCGCGATCACCAGTGCCTTCGCGCCCGGCGAGACCTGCGAGAGCACGAAGTTGACCGCCGTCTGCAGGCCGGCCACGCCGGAATAGCAGGCGTTCTTCAGCTCGAACAGCCGGCAGTTGCGGTTCAACCCCAGCAGCCGGTGAAAGTACGTGCTCATCGACTTGCCGAAGTCGAAGGCCGACTCGGTGCAGGTGATGACCATCTCGATCCGGTCTTTTTCCTCCGGGCTCAATGCGTCGACCAGCGGCCGGGCCGCGTTCACGCCGAAGGTGATCGGATCTTCATACGGCAGGGCAACGGTCTTCTCCTTCATCAGGAGGTTCGCGAAGCGGGTCATGTCCAGTTTGCGATGCCGGGCGAGCTTCTCTACGTCGAGATAGGCACTGCCGGCGAAAACATTCATTGCTTCAATTCCAACGGCGGTCATATGGGTTCCTCTGAGCTCCTCGCATTTTGGTACTCAACTGAAGTTGAACAGTCTCGCCTTGTCCTGGCCCCGTCTGAGCCGGAACGCGGCGAACGATTCCTTGTCCGAAAACTGCAGGTAGATGTTTTCCTGAAGCAACTGCGCCATCGTCCGCCCCGGCTGCTGTCCGTATGAATGGCCGGGGAAAATCCGCGTCTGTGGCCCCACCCGGTTCTTGATCCGCTCCAGACTCGCGAACATGGCGTGCGCGGCTTCGGTATCCGCACAGATGCCGCACCCCTCGGAAAACAGCACGTCGCCCGTGAACAGGTTGTCGCCGACCAGGTAGCACGTGCTGCCGCGTGTGTGGCCGGGCGTGAATAGGGGCTCGATCAGCAGCTTCCCTACCGTCCAGGGCTGCGACTCGATGGCGGCCAGTTGGCGCGCACTGAACCCGGAGACCCCGATCTCTGTTTTCGACATCCAGATCGGACAGTCGTATTTCTCCGCCAGCGGCCTGGCCAGGTCGATATGGTCGCGGTGGGAGTGGGTGACCAGGATGCCGCGCAGCGTGGCCCGCTCGGCCGCGATGGCCGCCTCGATGGTGTCGATTTCCCAGGCCGGGTCGACGATCACGGCCTCGAGGGTTTCCGGCTCGACCACGAGATAGTTGTAGTTCTTCATCTCGCCGTTGCGCACGGCCAGTATGACCACGCGCGGGGCGGCCTCACGAGCGTCTGCGATTGCCTGCTGTCCGCTCATCCCAGCGACTCTCCCGACATGCTGAGCAACCGCCCGCCGCCGGCCGGCATGGCAGGGACGAGCGGCTGGCGGCTCGGCAGCGGCCCTGCCAATGGTCTTACGTACAGGTTCCTGATCCTGACCAGCACGTCGCCACTTTCATTGAGGATGCGGATGTTGAACTTCATGACGCCGGAGTGATTCTGCGCGTGCGCGTCGGCCCGTTCGGCGTACGCGTAGCACGTCTGCGGGACGGGGCTGAGGAGGTCGATCTCATCGAGCGCGAACGGCAGGTAGGGCGTCACCGCCGTCTGACCGCCTACGAGGCCGGCCACGGTCTGCAGCGCGCCGTCGATGATGCTCGGATGGAGGATGAACTGGCCGAAGTCGCCCCTCAGGTGCTCGGCGAGCTGCATCCTGGAGAGCGCGAACGTGCCGTTGACGTAAAGCTCCTGGATTGCCTGGAAGGAGGGGCCGTACTGCAGGCCGAAAGTGCGGAACGTGTCGTAGAACGCGGCCCGGTCGCCCGATTTCGCGCATTGCTCCTTCAGCGTCCGCAGCGAGATGCGGTCTTCGGCTTTATTGATTGGGCTTCGGCCGAAACTGAGCTTTCCTTCTGAATGCACGACGGTCTCGCCCGCGTCGTCGAGCGAGGAAATCTCGTAATCGACGTCGTCTCCGATCCGCCTCAACACGGTGCGCACCGCCTGCGCGCCGGACCGGAAGCTCAACGGCCGGATCCAGACCACGTCCCTGATCCTCCGCACCTTGCGGTCGCTGGCGATGTTCGCGGAGATGCACGCCATCTCCAGGAAGGCCGCTCCCGGCAGGATCCCTTCGTCGTGCACCTTGTGATCGACCGCGTAAAAAGCAGTGTCCGAGAGCGAGGAGCTGAAACTGACTTCCGTGAGGCTGGACGAGTTGTAGGCGATCAGCGGATGCAGTTGCGCGGTGGGAAGCGCCGCACGGGCGGGCACGAGGGAATCCCAGATCCAGTACCGCTCGCGAGCGAAGGGATACGTAGGCACGCTCATGCGCCGCGGGGCACGGGAGTGGATGCTGTCCCAATCGACGTCTTCGCCGGCCGACCACCTGGCTGCGAGCTCGGTCAGGCCGTGCTCGCCCATGGCCAGTTTCACGGAACGCTTCCGACCGCGGCGCGGCCCGAGGCTGCCGCGGAAGACATCGGCGGCGGCGGCGTGCTTTCTCCAGTCACCGAGGCGGGTGATGAGGTCGGCGACATCGGAGACGACGATGGCCAGTCTCTCTTCCATCGCTTCCCTGCCGGTCTGGAGCGTGTAGCAGAGGCTCCCGAGGTCCAGATGCTCATCGTCATGCAGACGCGCGAGCAGGCGATCGGCGTAGGCCTGCAGGCGCTCTTCGTTTCTGGCGGACAGCGTGAACAGATACGGCGCGTCTGCGGATGCGTCGCCGGCGAGGCTCGGCTCCTCGTATTCCTCCATGACCACGCAGGCGTTCACCCCTCCCGCACCGAACGAATTGATCAGCGCACGCCGCGGGTGGTCGGGCGAGCGCTTCCACTCCGTGAGTCCATGCTGGAGATAGAACGGCGACTCGTCGAATTCGATATTGGGATTCGGCTCGTCCGAATGGATGGACGGCGCCAGCTGGCGGTGCTGCATCTGCAGGAGGATCTTCGCCACGCCCGCGATGCCTGCGGCCGATTCCGAGTGCCCGACGTTCGCCTTGACCGAGCCGATCGGGCAGAAGTGCTTTCTCTCCGTCTGTTGCCGGAAGGCCTGGGTCAACGCGGCGATCTCGAGGCTGTCGCCCAATTGCGTGCCCGTACCGTGGCCTTCGACGTAATCGATGGTCTCGGGATGGATGTGCGCCTTCTCCAGCGTGCGGCCGATCAGGGCCGCCTGGGCATTCGGGTTGGGAGCGGAGTAGCCGTTCGAGCGGCCGCTATGGTCGTACGCGCTGCCGCGGATGACGGCGTAGACGCGGTCGCGGTCCGCGAGCGCCTTGCGGAGCGGCTTGAGGACGAGCGTGCCCACGCCCTCGCCCGGCACGAACCCGTCGTCGCCGGCGCCGTAGCTATGGCATTTCCCGTCCTGCGAGAGCGCGCGTTTCTGGCAGAGGCCGTGGTATTTCGAAGGATGCAGATAGAGGTTCACGCCGCCCGCGAGCGCCACCTGGCAGTCGCCGCTCCTGAGGCTCTCGCAGGCGAGATGGATCGCGACCAGCGACGAAGAACAGGCCGTGTCGACCGGCATGCTCGGGCCGTTGAAATCGAAGAAATACGAGACGCGGTTCGCAACGGACCACGGCAAGGCACTGGGAGTCACGAAATTGCCGCGGCTCCGCTCTTCCGGCGCCCACAGGTGATAGGTGTTGCTGGTGACCCCGACGAACACCCCCACGTCCGCGCTGCCGGCTTTGGGAAAGCGCGCCCGGAGGCTGTCGCGGGTGTAACCGGCGTCCTCGATGGCGGCCCACGCCGATTCGAGGAACAGACGCTCCTGCGGATCCATGCTCTTTGCGTCCGCGGTGGAGATCTTGAAGAAATGGGGGTCGAACTTGTCGTAGTCGTCCAGGAACCCGCCCCATTTGCAGTAGATCTTTCCGTCCGCCGCCGCCGCCGGGTCGGGGTGGTAGAGCTCTTCATAGTCCCACCGCTGCGGCGGCACGACGTCGATCAGGTCCCGTCCCTCTTTCAGGTTGTTCCAGTACTCGGAGAGGTCGGCGGAATGGGGGTAGTACCCATGGATGCCGATGATGGCGATTGCGTCGGGGGCCTCGCTTTCCTCCGCCGTTGCCGCGCGGACTGCAGTGACCTCTTCCTCGGCGGCAATTGCGGGAAGAACAGGCTCGGACTCGCCGGGGCCAAACAGCGCGAACAGCTCGCTCAAGGCCTCGGGGAACTCCCGCACCAGGAACTTCGCGAGGGCGGCCACGGTCTCGTGTTCGTAGAACATGGTCTTCGGCAGCTCGTCGAGGTCGCGCTCCAGGCGGGTATTGATGCGGGTGATGGTCACGGAATCGATGCCGAACGACTCCAGCGGATCGGCTGAATCGATCCGGTCCGGCGCGAGGTTGATCTCCTCGCCGATCACGGCCTTCAGATAGGTTTCGGTCTGCTCGAGGGACGCTGCGCGGTGCCCACGCGCTTTACGCTGCGCCTTCGCCGGCGGCTGCGCGATCCGCGCGGCGATCCTGGACGGGATGCCGTAAAGCGCGACGCCTTGCGTAGTGTCGGAGCGCAGGAAGTCTTCCCAGTACTGGATGCCGTCCGGCGTGGGCATGGGGCAGATTCCGGTCTGCGTCTCCAGGCGCGCGATGTCGGCGGCAGAGAGCGACATCCCTCCCTCTTCCCACAACGGCCAATTGATGGAGAGCGTCCGGCCGGTTCCGAGGCTCTCGCGCGTTCCCGCGAAAGCGTCGAGGAAGCGGTTTGCATACGCGTAGTCGCTTTGCCCGACGTTGCCCAACACGCCTGCCACGGAAGAGAAGAGGACGAAGAGGTCGAGCTGCTCGTCGCGCGTGGCGAGATCGAGGTTGATTGCGCCGTAAACCTTCGGCGCCAGCACCGCGTCCATCTGTTCGCGGGTTTTCCTGAGGATGAACGCATCGCGGTTCACGCCCGCGGCGTGAATCACGCCGTCGATGCGGGTGAAACGCGCCTTTGCCTCCCGTACGATCCTTTCCGCGTCTTCCGGCCTGGAGACGTCGGCCTGCAGGACGAGCACCTCCGCTCCGTAGCCCTTGAGCCTGGCCAGCGCTTCCTCCTGCTTCGCGCCGGGCGCGGAGCGTCCGACGAGGACCAGCTTCGCCTGGAACGTCCTGGCCAGATATTCACTGAAGATCAGCCCGAGGCCGCCCAGGCCGCCCGTGACGATATAGACACCGTGTTGCTTCAGCGGCAGCTCGGTTCGCGACTCTGGCGTGTGCGGCGCCAGCACGCGTACGAAGCGCACCTGCTCGCGGTAGCGGATCTCCTGCGTCGTCCAATTCGTTTCGGAGATCTCGGCTGCAATGAGGGCGGCCTTCTGTGACGGCGAGCCGGAAAGCTCGATGGCCTTTGCAAGCACCCGCGGGTCTTCCAGCGTGAGCGTCCGGAAGAAGCCGCCGATTGCGGAGGCCAGCGGAGAGTGGCTGGAGAAGACGGACATGATCCGCGGCGGCGTTTGATGCTTCCCCGCCGCCAGCGTCTTGCAGAGCTGGAAGAGCGTGTAGAGGCCGTGCTCGAGCTGCTGCGCCACCGCCCGCGGGTCTTCGAGGTTGCACGGTTCCGGCGAGTGGTGCAGGACCACGCCGGGAAGCAGCGCTTTCGTTTCGAGACTGGCGACGAGCTCCTGGAAGTGTTCTTCACGCCGCGGGTCGAGCGTGTAGACGTTCGCCTCGAGCTCCGCGAACGCCTCGCCCGGCCTGACCCAGACCACAGCAGCGGCCGGCCGCTGCTCGCGCATCGCGAGCACCAACGGCTCCGTCGCGTCGAGGATCAGGATCGGGCGAACGTCCGTCGCGTTCTCCACCTGCGCCGGTAGCGGCTTCGACGTCCACGCGGTGGAGTAGTACGTCCTCCCCTTCTCCTCGGCATGCACGGTTGCCGCGACTTTCGGGTCGACGAGCCGCAGTGCCGGCACTTCCTGGTCGATCCAGTATCTTTCTTTCGCGAATGGATAGGTCGGAAGGGAGACCCGGCGCGGGCTGCCCTGCCGCTTCAGGAGCGACCAGTCGAGCTGAGCGCCGAGAGTCCACTGCGTGGCGAGTTGCTCCAGATTGCCGTCGGTCAGGTCGCCGGCGCGGTGGTGTCGGGTGTCAGGTGTCTGGGGCTCGTCGCCCGGGCGATACACCCCAGATACCTGATAGCCGACACCTGATACCTCCTGGTTCTCGCGGGCATTTCCCTGGAAGACGCTGTCCGCTTCATCTTTCCCTGCGAGCCATCCGGTCAACCTGCCGCGAAGGTCCTCCACGCTCGAGGCGACGATCGCGAGCCGCGCGTCCATCGCGGTCCGTCCCACGCGCGAGGTGTACGCAATGTCCGCCAGCGACGCGTCGGGCGCGTGGTCCAGGAACCGGACCACCGCTTCGGCATACCGGCGAAGCGCGGCCGGGTTCTTCGCGGAGAGTACGAACAGGTCGGGGGACGTTGCCGGTGTCGCGATCGCTTGCCGCGGCACGGCGTCGTATTCCTCGAGGATGAGGTGCGCGTTGGAGCCTCCCGCGCCGAACGAACTCACGCCCGCGCGCCGCGGGTGCGCGCCGGTCCGCTTCCATTCCGCCAGTTCCGTCTGGACGTAGAACGGCGAATCCGCGAAGTTGATGTTCGGATTCAGCGGCTCGGCGTGGAGCGAAGGAACGAGCTGCTTGTAGCGGAACTGCAGGAGAGCCTTGGTCACGGCCGCGATCCCCGCAGCCGATTCGAGATGCCCGATGTTCGACTTTACGGAGCCGATGGGGCAGAACTGCTTGTCGCTGTTCGAACCTTCGAACGCCTGCAGCAACCCTGTGATCTCGATCGGGTCGCCCAGCGTCGTGCCCGTTCCGTGGGTCTCGACATAGCCGAGAGTCTTCGGATCTACATTCGCTTTCTTCAATGCCTCCAGAATCAGGTCGCCTTGTGCATTCGGATTCGGGACGCTGTAGCCGTTCGTCTTGCCGCCGTGATTGATGGTGCTCGACTTGATGACCGCGTAGATCTGGTCGCCGTCGCGGAGCGCGTGCTCCAGGGATTTCAGCAGCACGGCACCCACGCCTTCGCCCGGCACGTAGCCGTCCCCTCCCGCGCCGAAGCTCCGGCACCGGCCGTCGCTGGCAATGAATTTTCCCTGGCTCAGGCTGAGGTATTTATAAGGATGGACCGTGAGGTTGACGCCGCCCGCAATCGCGGCGTCGACCTCCCCACGCCGCAGTTCCTCGCACGCGAGGTGGATGGCGGTGAGGGACGACGAGCACATGGTGTCGAGGGCGATGCTGGGCCCGCGGAAGTCGAAAAAGTACGAGACCCGGTTGGCGATCGAAGCGTGGGAGGAAACAGGGATGGCCGTGTTGCCCCTGAGGACCGATTCCGCCCCGAACAGCTCGTACTGCCCCCACATCACGCCGACGTAGACGCCGACGCGGCGCCCGGAGATGCTCTCCTTGGTATAGCCGGCATCCTCGATCGTCTCCCACGCCGTTTCGAGGAACAGGCGTTCCTGCGGATCGATCAGCGCCGCTTCTTTCGGCGAGATGTTGAAGAAGAGCGGGTCGAACTTGTCGACGTCGTCGATGAACCCGCCCCATTTGCCGTATGTCTTGCCCGAGGCGTTCCTGTCCGCATCGAAGTAAACCGAGTGATCCCACCGTTCCGCCGGAACCTCGGTGATCGAGTCGCGGCCGTTCCGCAGGTTGTCCCAGAACTCCAGCAGGTTCCCGGCTTGCGGATAGCGTCCGCTGACTCCGACGATGGCGACGTCCTGTGGCGGCTTCGTCTTCGCGCCGGCGAAACGCTTCCTGATCCGCAACGCCGGCTGACTGATGACCGGTGCGTCGATCACCTTGGGAGCTTCGGCTGACAGCCCGAGCTTCTCCTGGACGACGGCGGCATGCGCTTTCGCGAAATAGCGGGCCAGAGCGGCGATGGTCTGGTACTCGAACAGCAGCGTCTTCGACAGCGACCCGAACGTCTTTTCCAGCTCGTTCGTCAGCTGCATCACCATCACCGAGTCGATCCCGTAGCGCTCCAGCGTTGCCTCCGGATCGATCTTATGAGGCGGCAGTTTCAGCACCTTCGAGAATTCCTCGCGCAGGTACTCCTGTGTCCTCGCGGCCAGGCTCTCCCTGTCGATCGCGGCGACCGCCACCGGCTGTGCTGCCAGCAATGCGGGCGGCATTTCGGGAGCCGCCAGGAACGCCCGCCGCATCCGCGCGACGTCACCTTCCACGACCAGCAGCTGGTCGCAAGGCAACGCCAGGCTGCGGTGGAAGGCGTCCATGCCGGTCTTCGTCTGCATCGGCTGCATGCCGGTGGTTCGCTGCAGCAGCTCCTCGATCGCGCGATCGATCCCCATCCCGCCGGCCTGCCACAACGGCCAGTTGATCGACCGCGTGCGCCCGCGGCGCTGCCTCGCGGCGACCTGCCGGTTGCGATACGCCGCGAACTGGTCCATGAAGCCGTTCGCCGTCGCGTAATCGGCCTGCCCGAGGTTGCCGAGGGCGCCGGCGATGGAGGAGAAGAGGACGAAGAAATCGAGTGCTACCAGTTGCGTGGCCTGGTCGAGGTTGAACGTGCCGGTGACCTTCGGGGCCAGCACCGCGGCGAAATCGGCGTTGCTCTTTTTCAGGATGAAGTGATCCGCGGTCATCCCGGCACAGTGCAGGACGCCGTCGAGCCGGTGATAGTCGTACTGGATGCCGGCGATGAGCCGCTTCACCTGGTCGGGATCGCCGAGATCCACCTGCCGGTAAGTCACGCGGCCGGTGTTTGACGACAAGGCCGCGATACGCGCTTCGCTCTCACCGCTCAATGGCGAGCGACCCGTCAATACGGTGCGCGCTCCCGGTGCGCGCTCCAGGATCTCCGCGGCGAAGACGAAGCCCAGTCCACCGAGCCCGCCGGTGATCAGGTACACCCCTGCATCCTTGAACGCGACCGGCGCCTGCTCGGGATCGGAGGGGACCTCATCCCAGCTGAGGACCTGTCGTCCGCCCAGCTCATAGCGAACGACCGCATCCAGCCCGCGGCTCCGCTCTTCCTGCAGGCGCCGTCCCAGCTCTTCTGAAGTCACGTCCGCCGGCACGAGGACGACCTGCCCCACGAAGTGCGGACTCTCCAGCGCCGCTGTCTTCAGCAATCCCGACAGGCCTGCAAACAGCACCTGCTCCTGCTGGTCGGGGATGACGAGCTGGACGAGCACCTTCCCCTGCGGCTTGTTCCGAAGGATGGTCTGCACCCGCTCGAAACTCGTAAGCGCGTATTCGCTGTAGCGCTGCGCGATGTTCTTTTCGTTTCCGGCCTGCAGCGAGAGGCCGTTCGCGAACCGCGCCGCGTCGAGGTCCGGCAGCTCGCAAAGGATGACGTGCTGTTCCGCGAAGTCGATGGCGTCCGCGGAGAGCGCGGCGCTGCTCGCCTGCCATACCGGCATGGCCAGCAACGTACCGACCGCTTCGTCCGCGGCGGCAGTCGCTACGCGCGAGGAGAACCCGTGCAACTGCACGCAGACGTTCCCACGCTCGTCACATAAGTCGATATCCAGCCGCACGACGTGCTCCGCCGTCCCGCTCCCAGTCGCGTAACGCGCCCAGGCCACCATCTCCCGAGTGCACGGCGCGAGCATGCGCAACGACTCCAGCGCGAACGGCAACGGCGGCCGGCTGGATGCGGCGCCGTCCTCCATCAGGCCGATCGCGGCCTGCAACGCACCGTCCATCAGGCTCGGATGCAGGACATAGTCTCCCGCCCGCTCCGAGTCCGCGACGACGGCCGGCAGCCGCAGGTGCGCCAGCACCTCGCCGTTCCCTCGGTCGATCGCGGTGATCGCCTGGAACGCCGGTCCGTACGCCAGCCCCATTCCGGCACAAAGCGCGTAGACGCGCGCCGGCTCCAGCCTGCCGCGCGTCATCCGCCGCTCGAGGTCTGCCAGGTCGAGCTTCGCCGAGGCCACCGAACCGGCGAAGACCGCGCGGCCCTGGCAATGGACAAGCTCCCGCTCCCCCTCCCCGCTGGTGATCTCGTAGTCGATCCCGCCGCTGTCGTCCGGCGACAGGACGATGCTGACTTCCTGCGGCTCGTCAACGAAGAGCGGCTGCGCCCAGACCGTGTTGTGCAGCTCCAGCGACGTCGACTCGGGCAGCTCCGGCAACGCCCGCGCGATCGCCGCGCGCGCCATCTCGAGGTACGCGACGCCGGGCAGCACCTTCTGCCCCGGCTGTCCGATCGCCTTCACCTGATGGTCGGAGAGGAAGAACTCTTCGCCCGTGAAGGTCGTGAGGTAGCGCTGCTCGTTCAGGTCGGACGTGTTGCTGTGCAGCAATGGGTGGAGCACTGCACCGCGGACCGGCACCGGCGTGCCGGAGGCGAGGTCGAGCCAATGGCGCTCCCTGGCAAATGGATAGACGGGGAGGCTGACGCGCGGCGGCCTGACCTCTCCGTAAAGCCTGTTCCAGTCGAGCTCCAGCCCCCGGACCCAGAGGTCGAGCAGCTTGGCGAGCTTGCCGCCGGCGAGCCATTTATCGATGGTCTGTTGCAGGTCGGCATCGGTGCTGAACACCGACAGGGCGTCGTCGCCGCCTTTCACCTGGCCGCGATACCCATCTTCGATGGCCTGCTCGCCGGCCAGGAACGCCTCGAGCTTTTCGGCCAGTTGTTCGGCCGAGCTGACGAGGAACCCGAGGCGCTCGTCCATAGGCTCGCGGCCCACCTGGAGGGTGTAGGCCATGGCAGGAAGATCGAGGGTGCCGAGTCGCGGGCGCAGGAAGGCGAGGAGCTCGAGCGCTTTCTGCTGCAGCCGCTCCGCCGTTTTCGCGGAGAGCAGGATGGCGGCCTGGGTGAAGGCCATCGGCTCGCGCGCCGGCGGCTGGTACTCCTCCACGATCAGGTGCGCATTCGAGCCGCCCGCGCCGAAGGAGGAGATGCCGGCGATGCGCGGCAGCGTCCGGCCGTCGATCACCGGCTGCTCCCAGGGGCGCAACGCCTGATTGACGGTGAATGGGGTCTTCGGAAAATCGATGTGAGGATTCAACCGCGCTGAATGCAGCGAGGGGACGATCTGCTGATGCTGCATCTGCAGGAGGACCTTGGTCAGGCCCGCAATGCCCGCCGCCGATTCGCAGTGGCCGATGTTCGACTTGGCGGAGCCGATGAGGCAGAACTCCGTCTCCCTGGTGTCCTGATGGAAGGCTTTGGTCAGCGCGGCGATCTCGATCGGGTCGCCGAGGGTCGTGCCGGTGCCGTGCGCCTCGATGTAGCTGATGTGGCGGGCGTCGATGCGCGATTCCGCGAGTGCGCGAGTAATCGCGCTCGTCTGCGCCTGCGGGTTCGGGACCGTGTAGCCGTTGGTCTTTCCGCCATGGTTGATGGCGCTGCCGCGGACGACGCCGTAAATGTGATCGCCGTCCCGCTTTGCATCGGCCAGGCGTTTCAGCACCACCACGCCCACGCCTTCTCCGGGGATGTAGCCGTCGCCCCCTTCGCCGAAGCTTTGACAGTGACCGTCGCTGGAGATGAACTGGCCGCCGCTCAGCACCAGGTATTTGTTCGGATGAATCGTGACGTTGACCGCGCCGGCCAGCGCGAGGCTGATGCGGCCCTGCCGCAGATCCTGGCAGGCCAGGTGGATGGCCGTCATGGACGACGAGCACATGGTGTCGAGCGTCATGCTCGGACCGTGCAGGTTGAGGGCATACGACACGCGATTGGCGATGCTGGCGGGACTCCCGGCCACGCCCATCCGCTTCCCGCGCGCGCTCGCTTCGGCGCCGAACAGCTGGTACTCGATGTACATCATGCCGGCGTACACGCCGACCTGCCCCGGCAGGTCTCCCGCGTGCGGCACCTGCAGGCTGGCCCTCGTGTAACCCGCGTCTTCGACCGCCATCCAGGCGTGCTGCAGGAACAGCCGTTCCTGAGGGTCGATGCGCTCCGCCTCGGCCGGCGACATGTGGAAGAACAACGGGTCGAATTCGTCGACGCCGGCGATGAAGCCGCCCCATTTGCTGTAATGGCGGCCTCGCTCGTTCCGGTCTTCACTGAAGTACTCGCGCCAGTCCCACCGCTCCCTCGGCACCTCGACGATGCAGTCCTTCCCGTCGCGCAGGTTCTCCCAATACGCGCCGACGTCGATGGACTCGGGATAACGTCCGCTCAAGCCGATGATGGCGATCGGCTCGTCATTCGTCGTCGTTGGGGACGTACCGCCGCGCAGACGCCCGGAACGCCGCTTCGACGCCCGCGTCACGGGCGCGGGCTGCAGCGCCATGGGCACGGCCGGCACGGGCTCGCGATTCGAGCCCGGCGCGAAGAGCGCCGTCAATTGCGCGGAGTAATTCTCGACGAAATATCCCGCCAGCTCGCGGATGGTCTGGTACTCGAAGAACAAAGTCTTCGGCAGCGTGCCGAACGTCTGTTCCAGCTCGCTGGTCAGGCGCATGGCCAGCATCGAGTCGATGCCGTAATTCTCCAGCGCCGCCCGCGGGTCGATCCTGTGGGAGGGGACTTTCAGCAACGCCGACAATTGCCTGCGCAGGTACTCCTGGGTCTTCTCAGGGAGGCCCTCCGCTTCGACGACTACCGCGGGCAATACGGGTGCTTCCGCTTCTAAGGGAGAAACCGGTGTGCTGATCTCCTTTCGCAGAACGCGCGTCGAAAGTCCGTGCATCTGCACGCAGATGTTGCCGCGCTCGTCGCACAGATCGATGTCGAGCCTGACGATCCTGTCCGCGGCCTGGCTGCCGGCCGAGTATCGCACCCAGGCCACCATCTCGGAGGTGGAGGGCGAAACGATGCGCAGCGAGTCGAGCGCGAACGGCAGGCGCGGCTCATTGGAAAGCTCGGTCAAGTCGATCAACGCGACCGCCGCCTGTAATGCGCTGTCCATCACGGCCGGATGCAGCACGTAATCGCCGGACGTCCGCTCCACCCCCTTCGGCAAACGGAGCCGCGCCAGCACCTGGCCGCTCCCGCGCTGGATGGCCGTCACTCCCTGAAATGCCGGACCATAGATCAATCCCATCCGGGAGCACGCCGCATACAGGCTGGCCGGCTCGAACAGCCCCTCCCCCATCTGCGCCTCGAGCTGCGCGAGATCGAGAGTGGCCGTCTCCGGCGCGCGGCTCAGGACCGCGCGCCCCTGGCAATGGATGATCTCCTGATCGCCGTCCTGACTGTAAATCTCGAAATCGAGCTCGTCGTGGTCGGCCGGCACGAGGGCGAGGTTGATCTCCTTCATCCCGTCCACCACGATCGGGTAAGCCCATGCGGTGTTGCGCAACTCCAGGACGGTCCCCTCGGCTCGCTCGTGTGATACATCCGCGATCGCTGCACGCGCCATTTCGAGATAGGCAACACCGGGCAGGATCTTGTGCGCCTCGTGGCCGTCCGCCTTCACCTGATGATCGGTAAGAAAGAACTCTCCTCCCGTGAACGTGGACTGATAGCGCTGCTCGTCGAGGTCGGACGTGTTGCGATGAAGGAGCGGGTGAATGACCGCGCCTCCAGCCGTACCGGAGGAGCGAAGCGAAAACTGCCGCACGAGTGCAACAGCATCTCTCTTCGAGAGTCGCTTGCTCTTCAGTTCCGCAACGACATATTCGATGAAGTCGACCATATCTCTCCTGGGGCGTGGGGTGTCGAAGCAAGACGGGTTCACTCCGGCCAGAGAGAACCGACGGGGGGCCTCCGGCGGGCCGGCGTGGCCGGCGGCATTTGTTTGCGCACGGACCGCGCTTCCTGCGAGACGCGTGCGTTCAGCCTTGGGCAACCAGTGCTGCCGGCCACGCCGGCCCGCCGGAGGCCTCTCGTCGGCTCTCTCGAGCCGGAGTGCAATGCGTTTTTCTTAGACCAGCACCCGGAGCAGGCGGACCGCTTCGTCTGCGTCGATCGCGTCGTCGCCGATGCGGTCGATGACTTCTTCGATCGAGCGGAGGTTGCCGGCGATCTCCAGTTTGTGCTCGAGCGTGTGGCTGACGGGCGGGTCGTCGATCCAGTAGTGTTCTTTGGCAAACGGATAGGTGGGCAGGCTGACGCGCCGCGGTTTCACGTCGCCGTACAGCTTCTTCCAGTCGAGCTCCACGCCTCTGGTCCAGAGCTCCAGGAGCTTCGGAAGCTTCTTCCGCGCGATCCAGCGGTCGATCGCTTCCTGCATGTCGTCGTCGCGGCTGATGAAGGTCATGTTCTCGCTGCGGGTCTCGGCGCCACCGCGATAGACGTTCTCGATGTTCGTCGTGCCGGCCAGATAAGCGCTCAGCTTTTCCGCCAACTGCTCCATCGAGCTGACGATGAAGCCGAGCCGCTCTTCCATCGCGTCGCGCCCCACCTGGAGCGTGTAGGCCACGCCGGCCAGGTCGACCGGCTGTGACGCGGCGATGCACTCCAGCAGGTCTGCCGCCTTCTGCCGCAGCTGCTCCTCGGAACGCGCAGAGAGAGGGACGATGTAGTTCGCGTCTCCGCCTGCCGGTGCGACGGGTGACGGGTATTCCTCGATCACCACATGAGCATTGGTGCCGCTGAAGCCGAACGAGCTGATCGCGGCGCGCCGGACATCAGCGTCCCACTTCTGCGTTTGCCTGCTGATGTAGAACGGTGAATCGGCAAAGTCGAAATGTGTGCTTTCCTTCGCGACGTGCAGGGTGGGCACGAGCGTGCGGTGCTGCATCGACAGCAGCACTTTCTGCAGGCTCGCCACGCCCGCCGCCGCGGCTGTATGACCGATGTTGCTCTTCACGGAGGCGAGGGCGCAGTAGTTCTTGCGGGCCGTGTTCTCCTTGAACACGCTGCTGAGCGCCGTCAACTCGATCGGATCCCCCAGCTTCGTGCCGGTGCCATGCGTCTCCACATAGCTGATCGTGGAGGGGTCGATGTTGTACCGCGAGTAGACGTTGCGCAGCAGCTCCGTCTGACTGTGGACGCTCGGCGCGGTGATTCCATTCGTCCGGCCGTCCTGGTTGATCCCCGACCCGAGGATGACGCCATAGATCAGGTCCTGGTCGCGCTCCGCGTCCTTCAGGCGCTTGAGCACTACCACGCCCACTCCTTCGCCGACCACGATCCCGTCCGCCGCGTCGTCGAACGCCCGGCATTGTCCGGTCGGCGACAGCATGCCGGCCTGGCTCATCGACAGATACGTCTCCGGCGCCAGCCATAAATTCGCTCCCCCCGCGAGCGCCATGTCCGTCTCGCCGTTGACGAGCGCCTGACAGGCGAGATGCAGCGCTACGAGCGACGACGAGCAGGCCGTATCGACCGCAATGGCCGGGCCCTTCAGGTTCAGGTAGTACGCGATTCGCGCGGCCGCGACGGCGAAGCTCATGCTGGTCACCGGCGCCGAGGCGGCGCCGTTCTGCACGATGCGCAGCGCGTACTCGCTGTTGGAAATGCCGAGATAGACGCCGCACTTTGTCTCGTTCAGGGCGTCGGACGAATAGCCCGCGTCTTCGAAGGCCTTGTAGCTCTCTTCCAGGAAGAGGCGATGCTGCGGGTCCATGTGCACGGCGTCGTGCGGAGCGATCCGGAAGAACAGCGGATCGAAACAATCGATGTCGTCCAATGACCCGAGCCATTTGGAGCAGGTCCTCTCCTTCGCATCGGGAGCGGGATCGTAGAAGCGGCTCACGTCCCAGCGATGGGGCGGGATCTCCACGATCGAGTTCTTTCCTTCAGCGAGGTTCCGCCAGTACTGCCGCAGGTTGGGCGCCTGTGGATAGCGGCCGGACATCCCGATGATGGCGATCTTTTCAGCGGCGGCGGGTCGGCCCCTTCTGATCGGGCGGAGGCGACGTGGGGCGGCTCGATCCTCCCGCGGCTGTGATGCAGGAACTTCCTGCGCAGGAGCAGACGCCGGCAGTTGCTGCTCGACCAGCGACGCCAGCGCCCGGACGGTCGCGTAGTCATAGACGGCGATGGTCGCGATCGCGGTTCCATACCGTTTATTGATGGCGTTGATCCACTCGGTGCCGAGGAACGAATCGAGTCCCAGCTCGCTGAACGGCTGGTCCACGTCCACCTGTGACGGGGTCAGGTGAAGCAATTCGGCCAGGCTCGCGCGCAACTCGTCTTCCACCTGCCGCTGCTGCATGCGCGGCACGGCCTCGGCAGGTTTTGGCCTGATGACGGGCGAACGCCGCGCGCCGTGATAAACCTTCTGCAGGAACTTCTCTACCCGCGCCGGCTGCCCCACCATGACCATGGTCTGCGGCTGACCTGCCTGCAGGAGGTCGTGCCAGATCTCCAGGCCGGCTTGCGTGGACAGCGGCTCGTTCCCGAACTCCAGTGCGGCCATCTTGAGATAACGCGCGGCCTGCTCCTGGTCTTTGAAGCCCATCCCGCCGTCCTGCCAGAACGGCCAGTTGATGACGAGCGTTTTCGTCTTCCCTGACGCTTGCAGCCGCGCGCCGTGCGCCGTCTGGAAACGGCTGGCGACGGCGTAATCGGCGGCACCGTGATCGCCCAACGATCCGGCGGTCGACGAGAAGTGGCAGATGAAGTCGAGGGGGTGGTCGCGGAACACCTCGTCCAGGGCGAGGGTGCCGAGAGTCTTTGCGCGCAGCACCGCGTCGATGTCGCTCGCCGTGCGTTCGAAGAACGTCCCTTCCGATTCCACACCGGCGGCGTGGATGATTCCCGAGATGGAGTCCGTCAGCGACTGCGCCCACGCCCGCAGGGCCGGTTCGTCGCTGACGTCGACGGCGTGGTACTGCGCGTCCCGGGAACCCGCCGCGACGAGCATGTCCAATTGTGCCTGGATCTCTGACGTCCGTGCGCGTCTGCCCAGCAGGAGCAGCTTCGCTCCGTAGCTTTCGGCGAGATGGCGAGCGAACTTCAGCCCCAGCGCGCCGCCGCCGCCGGTGATGAGATACGTCGCGCCATGCCGGAGTACGGGTTCTTCCGAAACCCGGGACAGCTCCACCGGTTCGATGGACAACACCAGGCGGCGGTCATCCCTGTACCAGAAAATGCCGCCGTCCTGCGATACCTCGAGCAGCTGCTGTGCCGTGCAGGCGCTCGCATTCGTGTAGAGCACCGAGATCCGCGTGTTCGGCAGCGAATGCCTGAGCGAGCGTTCGAAGCCGCCCCACGAGTACTCCCAGCAGGTCTCGGCGACCGCGGGATCGTAGCGGCCCGCGAGGATGACGTGGCCGATCGGATGCGCGGACGCCCTGACCGTTTTGAAGAGCTCGAACAAGTCGTGAATGCCTTCGAGCCCCTTCCCCTGCGCCCACGTGTAGATGATGGTGATCGGCTGACCTGCTGCAGCGGCGGCTGCCTCCTCGAGCACCTTCCGATAGTCCTGCGCCTGGTGCACGACCAGCGCGTCGGCAAAGTGCCCGTCGACGTCGCTGTCGACGAGTGCGGCCTGCCGTTCCGGATTCGTGAACAGGATGAACTTCGTGCCGTTCGGCTGGACCGCGGTGCTGGGCGACGATTGTTCCTTCCAGCACTCGCGGAAGAACAGTGGCCGGGAGGGTTCCTGCGTCGGAGTGCTGGAGCGCCGGCGCCGAGGGACCAACGCTCTCATTCGAGCTCGATGAGCAGCGCGCGGACGAACGGCCTGTTCCGTTGCCGCCGCTTCGATCCAATAGCGTTCCTTTGCGAACGGATAGAGCGGAAGGGCAACGCGTTGCGGCCTGGCGTCCCCATAGAGCTTGCTCCATTCCAGGTCGAACCCTTTGACCCACAGTTCCAGCACCTTCGGGAGCTTCCTGTGTGCGATCCATTTGTCGATCGTTTCCTGCAGGTCGGCGTCGCTGCTGAACAGCGACAGCGCCTCCCGGTTGCGTTTCACTCCTCCTTCATGGACGTCCTGCAAATTCCGCTCGCCCTCGAGCCAGGCGTCGAGTTTCTCCGTCAGTTGCTCGATCGAGCTCACCACGAACCCGAGGCGTTCTTCCATCGGGGTGCGGCCAACCTGCAGTGTGTAGGCGAGCTCGCGGAGCTCAGTGGACCGCTCGGTGCGAATGAAATCCAGGAGATCGCGTGCTTTCTGCTGAAGCTGGCCGGCGGTGCGCGCCGACAGAGGGATGACCGCGTTCCCGTTCGGAGACGTGACGGCAGCGGCGCGTGCGACCTCCGCAGCGGGCAGGTGCTCCCCGATCACGAGATGGGCGTTCGTGCCGCTGAACCCGAAGGAGCTGATCGCGGCCTGGCGAATCGCCGCGTCGCCGGGCGACCACTTCTGCAAGCTGGTATTGACGAAGAACGGGCTCTCCGTCAGGTCCATGTGCTCGTTGAGCCGCTCGAAGTTGATGGTGGGCGGCAGTTGCCTGTGCTTCAACGCCAGGAGGAGCTTGATCACCCCGGCGATTCCCGCCGCGGTCAGGCAATGGCCGATGTTGCTCTTCACCGACCCGATGGCGCAGAACTGTTGTTTCCGCGTGTACTTTTTGAACGACGCTTTCAAGCCATCCACTTCGATCGGGTCGCCCAGTTTGGTCCCCGTGCCGTGGGCTTCAATGAGCTGGATGTGCTCCGGATTGATCCGGTATTTGTCATAGACGTCCTGCTCGAGGCGCGTTTGCGAGTCGGGATTGGGCGCGGTGATGCCGTTGGTCCTGCCGTCCTGGTTGACGCCCCATCCTTGAATGACGCCTTGAATGAGGTCGCCGTCTCTCCGCGCGTCGGCCAGCCGTTTCAGCATCACGACGCCCACGCCTTCTCCCGGAACGAATCCGTCCGCCCGTTGATCGAAGGTGAAGCACCGCCCTGCGGGCGACAACATGGCCGCCTGCGAAGTCATGATGTGCATCTGAGGACCGGCCATGACGTAGACGCCGCCGGCGAGGGCCAGGTCGCTGCTGCCGGAATTGAGGCTGTCGCACGCCTGGGCGATGGCCACCAGCGACGAAGAGCAGGCCGTGTCGATCGAGACACAAGGGCCCTGCAGGTTCAGGAAGTACGAGATCCGCGCGGCCAGGATGGACATGGCGTTGCCCGTGAATCCGTGCGCACTCAATTGCTGCTTTGGTGACACCTCGTGGTAGTCGCCGGCCGCACAGCCGACGAAGACGCCGCACTTGCTCCCGGACAGCACCCGTGCGTCATACCCGGCGTTCTCGATGCTGTGCCAGCAGGCCTGCAGGAACAGGCGCTGCTGTGGGTCCATGTTCTCCGCTTCCGTGGGCGAGATGTTGAAGAAGAGCGGATCGAACAGGTCGAATTGCTCCAGGGCGCCGAGCCACTGGCTGTAGGTCTTCCCCGGAACCACCCCGCCGGGCTGATAGTAGGCATCCACGTCCCAGCGGTTGCCCGGAACCTCGGTGATGCAGTTCTTCCCCTCGGCGAGGTTTCGCCAGAACGCTTCCAGGTCGTTGGCCTGGGGAAACTGGCCCGCCATTCCAACGATTGCAATGGGCTCTGTACCTCCGGCAGCAGCGGGGCGCCGCGACGACCTGCGGCTGCGACGGGATGCGAGTCTCGCCGCCGGCGATGGCACATGAGCTGCCGGAGCCGCGGCGGCGTTCGCCGTAACACGTGCCTCGGGCATCGGGAGCGTCCCGTGGGTTTCTGCTTCCTCCAGGACATGGCGGCTGAACTGCGCCAGCGTCGGGTAGGCATAGACCTTGGTCGCTTCGATCGAGGTCTGGTACCTGTCGTTGATCTTCCGAATCCACGTCACGCCGCTGATCGAATCGAGGCCGAGGTCGATGAACTGGGCGTGCTCGTCGACATCGCTCTCGCGCATCTGCAGCTCGTTCGCGAGGAGCGTCCTGAGGGTCGCGGTGACGGCAGCCAGTGCATCACTCGCGACCATCCGCGGCGCTGCTTCCACGGGCACCGGCGGTTCGCTCTCCTGATGGAACCTGGTCTGGATCTGCGCCAGCGTATCGGCCTGCCCGACGAACGTCTGCTCGTGCATCGCCACTTCGAGGCGATACGTCTCTTCCAGCGGCTGGCGTACGTACGCGGTCAACTGTTGCTTGAGCGCGATGGAGCGGCTGCGGGAGTGTTGCGCGATCTGCTTCGCGAGCGCCATCGCCGCCGCCTCTACCTCGGCCCGCGGCAGGACGGAGAGCCTCACTCCTCTCTCTTTCAATTCGCGGCCGGTCGAGGGTCGAGCGGTGAGCAGGCTCTCGCGCGACAGGTCGTGTCCGAACCTGTCGGACAGAACCCACGTGGCGCCGGCGCCCGGCGTGAATCCGTACTCCATGTACGGGCTCACATACCGGCTTTCCTCGCTCAGCAGCACGACGTCGGCGAACATCCCCAGCGACCACCCCGCGCCGATGCCATGTCCCTGCATCGCCGCGATGACCGGCAGCCTGCAGTCCAGCGGCAACTGGAAGACGCTCGTGTCGGTGAACTTCGCCTTGCCCGCCTGGATGGCCAGCAAGCCCTCTTTGGTGCCGCCCGACGCGAAGTAACTGTCGTAGCCGGTGAGGACCACCACCTTGTACGCCGGCGTCTGCTCGATGTGGGCAAAGGCTTCCGTCAGCCCCGCGATCAGGGCCTCGGAGAACATGTTCTTCGCGTCCCGATCCTCCATCTTCACCACCACGATCCCGCCGGGATGCGCCGTGGCGGTGACCGCGTGTGACTGAAGGAGAATCGGCGCCGGTGCAGCGATGGCCGGCTCGGGCGTTTCGTCGTTCTGCTCGGATCCCGTGGGGAGGGTGCTCGCGCTGTGGCTCTTCCAGGACGCCAGAACCGCCGGTGGCAGCGTGGCCCAGTGCTCGGCGAGCTCAATTGCGGTCGGCAGCACGCGCTCGCGCTCCGTGACGAGCAACGTACCGACGCGCTGCCGGAGCTCCACTCCGCGATAGTCAGCACCGGTCAGCAGGATTTCCCTCGCTGCCTCCGCACCGAAGCGATGCGTGAAGCTCGCGGCCGCGGTCTGGCCGATGCCGCCCGCGGAGTAAACGCCGGTCTCGCTGTAGACGCAGGCGTCGCACCACTGCGCGACGAGCCAGGCCTTGCCTCTGGCATTTCCCTCCAGCGCCGCGACGACCGGGATCTCCGATTCGAGAATGACGCGCTGGAGCTGCGCCACGTCATCGTCGGAGACGTCCTGTAAAAAGTCCGGACCATCGCTCGCGAGCACCACGGCCTTGTAGTCAGATGAAGCGACCTTCGCGAACACATCGCCGAGCTCCGCAACGAGGTCTTTCGCTGCGGCGATCCGGAGTTGGAGGATTGACGCGAGGGGCTTCGCCTCCGTCTCTGGTGCGGCCATCGCAACGTCGACTGGCGTCAAGGCCGCGACCCGGGCGGCGAGGTTGCGTGTCAAATGCTGCTTCAGGAGACGGAGCGCATCGCGCGACTTCGCCGCCAGAGCGGACGCGAGCCCCCGCGTGTACAGCTCGATCTCGGCGGACGGCAGGATGGGACAAGTCCACCCCTTCGCTCGCAGCTGCTTTCCGGTGGACGTGGTCGAGCCGTACAGCAGGTCCTGCGCGCGAAGCTCGCCGAAGCGTTCGCTGAACACCTCTGCCACGGCCGACGTCCGATACACATGGCGCTGCACATCCGTGAACCCGTAGTGCGCATCTTCGTCGCACACCATGAAGTCGCACAGAGCGGCGAACAGGAACCCGGCACCGGCCGTATCTCCCTGCAGGACGGCGATGACCGGGTACGGGAACGAAATGACGGCCTGATAGAGACCGTGCGCGAGCGCGTCATCGTGATCGAGACCTCGCTCCGCGCCGCCGATCCGCAGGACCTTGACCGACGTCTCCTGTTGCACCCTGGCCAGGGCCGACAGCAGGAGAGGAACGACGTCCCTCGCCGCCCCGGCGCCGAGCTGGATCGAGAAGATCCCGTCTCCCTCTTCGTACAAACGAACCGGCGACGCGGCAGGCACCGCGCTCCCGGTGCTGACGTCGGAGAGCGTCCTCGGCGCGCGCGCTGTCGCAGGCGTTGCGGCCGTACCGCCCGGCGCCGCTAACGAAATCGATGCGGGCTTTTTTCGTTCGGCCGACACATCCGAAACCAGCACGATTTCTCTGCGGGACGCGATCGTGAGCGTTTCCCGTGGGGCAGGTGCCGTGGCGGCTTTGACCGGAGTGATGCCCGCTGCCAGCCGAAGCCGCGCGTCCATACGCCGATGTTTCCCTGCGCGTCGCACCCGGGTCGCCACCTGCTTCGCGGCGACCGGACCCGGTTGGAGATCGATCCAATAGCGCTCTCTGGCGAATGGATAGGTTGGCAGGCTGATCCGAGGAGGGGTGGTCTCGCCGTAGAGCCTCCGCCAGTCGATCGCGAGGCCTTTGACCCACAGTTCCAGCAGCATGGCGAGCTTCCCGCCGGTGAGCCACTTGTCGACCGTTTCCTGGAGGTCGGAATCGGTGCCGAACAACGACACTGTTTCCCTGTCGCGTTTGACTTGGCCGCGGTACGCGTCCTCGATCTCGTGCTCGCCCGCCACGAACGCCTGAAGCTTTTCAACGAGTTCCTCGGCGGAGCTCACCACGAGCCCGAAGCGTTCGTCCATCGCCTCGCGGCCGGCCTGGAGCGTATAGGCGAGCGATCCGAGATCGATCGTGTTCAGCCGAGGTTGGAGGAAAGCGAGGAGCTCGCGCGCTTTCTGCTGCAGTTGTTCGGCCGTGCGCGCGGAGAGCAGGATGACGACCTGCGCAAACGCCATCGGCTGGTGCACAGGAGCCTGATACTCCTCGATGACGAGGTGGGCGTTCGAACCGCCCGCGCCGAACGACGAAAGTCCGGCGATGCGTGGCAGCGTCACGCCATCGATGACCGGCTGCTCCCATGGCCTCAAGGACTGATTGACGACGAAGGGGCTGGCCGGGAAATCGATGTGCGGATTCAACTGCGCCGAATGCAGCGACGGCACGATCTGCTGATGCTGCATCTGCAGGAGGACCTTGGTCAGGCCGGCGATCCCCGCGGCGGATTCACAATGGCCGATGTTCGACTTGGCGGAGCCGATCAGGCAGAAGCCGGTGTCCTGCGTGTAGGACTGGAAAGCCCTGTTCAACGCGGCGATCTCGATCGGATCGCCCAGCTTCGTGCCGGTGCCGTGGGCTTCGATGTAGCTGACATGACGCGCGTCGGTGTAAGACTCCGCCAGCGCGCGGCCGATCGCACTCCCCTGCGCCAGCGGGTTCGGGACAGAGTAGCCGTTGGTCTTCCCGCCATGATTGAGTGCGCTGCCGCGAATGACACCGTAAATGTGGTCGCCATCCCTCTTCGCCTCGGACAGCCGTTTCAGCACCACGGCTCCCACGCCTTCTCCCGGAATGTACCCGTCGCCACCTTCGCCGAAGCTCTGGCAGTGGCCGTCGCTGGAGAGGAACTGCCCGGCGCTCAGCACCAGGTACTTGTTGGGGTGGACGCTGACGTTCACCCCTCCGGCAATGGCCAGGCTGGTACGCCCGAGCTTCAGGTCCTGACAGGCCAGGTGGATCGCCGTCAACGACGAGGAGCACATGGTGTCGAGGGTCATGCTCGGACCGTGCAGGTTGAGGACGTACGACACGCGATTGGCGATGCTGGCCATGCTGCCCGGAATCCCCATCCGCCTGCCCTGCGCACCCGCTTCCGCGCCGAACAACTGGTACTCCATGTACATCACGCCGACGTAGACTCCGACCTGCCCCGGCAGATCGTCCGCCGACGGCACCTGCAGGCTCGCGCGCGTGTACCCCGCGTCTTCGATAGCCATCCACGCGTGCTGCAGGAACAACCGCTCCTGCGGATCGATGGCCTTGGCCTCTTTCGGCGAGATGTTGAAGAACAGCGGGTCGAACTCGTCGACGCCAGTGATGAACCCACCCCACTTGCTGAGATGGTGTCCGGTAGCGTTGCGGTCCTCGCTGAAGTACGCCTGCCACGCCCACCGTTCTTTAGGAACCTCGGTGATGCAGTCCTTGCCGTCGCGCAGGTTCTGCCAATACGCGTCGACGTCGACGGCCTCGGGATAGCGGCCGCTCAAGCCGATGATGGCGATCGGATCCGATTCCGTCGGGGCGCGTCGAGCAGGAGCGGCGCGCCTGCTCGACGCCTGCTTCGGCTGCACAGAACGTGGCGCAACAACGTCCTTCGGCCGGCGCCTGCCGGAGTCCGTTCCGGCAAACAGCGTCGCCAGCCGCGCGGAATGAGACCGCAGAAAGTATTTCGTCAGCTCGCCGATGGTCTGGTATTCGAAGAACAATGTCCTGGAGAGCGCACCGAACGTCTTTTCCAGGTGGTCCGTCAGCTTCAGCGCCAGGATCGAGTTGATCCCGTAAGTCTCCAGCGCCGCATCCGGGTCGATCTGGTGCGACGGCAGTTTCAGCAATCCCGACAGCTCTCTACGCAGGTACTCGCGTGTCTTTCCGGCGAGGTCCTCTACATCGATTGCGGCAGTGACCGCCGCCTGTTCCGCCCGCGGCTCGGTAGGCACCACCGCACCGGCAAGCAGCACGCGGCGCATCTGCGTGAGATCGCCCTCGGCGACCAGGATCTGGTCGTAAGGCAGCGCCAGGCTGCGATGGAACGCGTCCATCCCGGTCGCCGTTCGCATCAGTTTGCCGCCGGTGGTCCGGAGCACGAGCTCGAGGGTGGCGGGGTCGAGACTCATCCCGCCGGCCTGCCACAACGGCCAGTCGATCGAGCGCGTGCGCCCGTGCCGTTGCCCCGCGGCCACCTGCCGGTTGCGATAGGCCGCGAACTGGTCCATGAACCCGTTCGCGGTCGCGTAGTCGGCCTGTCCCACGTTCCCGATGGCGCCGGCCACGGAGGAAAACAGGACGAAGAAATCCAGCTCGACGTCCCGGCTGGCCTGGTCGAGGTTCACCGTGCCGGTAACCTTCGGCGCCAGCACTTCGCTGAATTCGGCGCTGCTCTTCTTCAGGATGAAATTGTCGGCAACCATCCCGGCACAGTGGAGGATGCCGTCGAGCCGTCCGTGCTCGTCCCTGATGCCGGCGATGAGCTGCTCGACCTGGGCGAAGTCGCCGAGGTCCAGTTGCTGGTAGGTCACGCGCCGGGATAAGCCGTCGAGCAGGGACTGCTTTTCGCCGCTCAATGCCGAGCGGCCGGTGAGGACGATCTGCGCGCCGGGTGCGCGCTCCAGAATTTCGTGGATGAACAACATGCCCAGGCCGCCAAGACCACCGGTGATCATGTAGACACCGTCGTCCTCGAAGGTTGCCGGCGATGTTTTTGCGGTTGCGGGCAGCTCCTGCCAATGCAGGACCTGCCGGACGCCGGGGGCGTATCGGACCACGGTGTCGAGTGCACGCGACTGTTCGGCTGTAAGCAGCGTGGCCAGGTCCGCGGCCGTCGTGTGCGCGGGGACGAGGATGATCTGTCCGCTGAGCTGCGGGTTCTCCAAGGCCATGGTCCTGAGCAGTCCCGCCAGGCCGGCGAAAAGCGCCTGCTCCTCATCGCCGGCAGCGACGAGTTGGACGAGCACCTTCCCATGTGGCCTGGCGTGCAGGATCTTCTGAATGCGTTCGAAGCACGCGAGCGCGTAGCCGGTGTAGCGCTGCGCGATGCTGCTCTGCGGTCCGGCCGTCACCGAGACACAGCGGCTGAGCGGAAGCAGCGAAGCGAGTTCCTGCGCGTCCACCTGCGGCAGCTCACCCAGAATCACGTGACGTTCGGTGGATGCGGCGCTCGCGCCGGCGGCGACTTCGCCATCCATGGTTTGCCACAAAGGGGTTTGCCACACAGGCGTCGCCAGCAGGACCCCGGCGCTCGCGCCTTGTTCCTGCAGCTTCAGCGCCCTGACTCTCTCCAGCGCTTCGCTCTGAGAGAGCCTGCCGTTCACGACGTCGTCGTAGATCTTCTGCAGGAATCGTTTCATTGGTATTACGTCCGTGTGCGGCGGATTGGGTTCTTGTAGAGGAGGGAGGAACGGAGTTGGAGGGCCGGCGCGGGACTACCCTACCTCGACGGCGTCATGGACGGAGACGTCCCTGTTCGCGACGTCCGCAATGAGCTTTTCATAGAAGGCACGATCGAAGACAACCGCGTCCTCGGCCGGATTCACCTGATCCAGGATCGGAATCCTGATCGCGTGAGTTGATTTCACATCACCGGTCAGGATGCGCGACGCGAACCCGTGCATCTGTACGCAGACGTCCCCGCGCTCATCACAGAGGTCGATATCGAGCTTGACGACTGCGTCTCCCGGCATGCTGCCGGGCGAGTACCGCACCCACGCAACCATCTCGCTGGTGCAGGGGGCAAAGATGCGCAGGGAGTCCAGCGCAAACGGCAACCGCGGTTGTTCGAGGTCTTCGGACGCTTCGTCGAGCAGCCCCACACAGGCCTGGAGCGCACTGTCGATCAAGCTCGGATGAAGGACATAGTCGTCCGACGTGGTCTCCACGAGCTCGGGAAGCCGGAGCTGCGCCAACGCCTGCTCCGTTCCGGGCTGGATTGCGGTGATCCCCTGGAACGCGGGTCCATAGAGCAGACCCATGCCGGCGAACGTCGCGTATACGCTGCCGGGCTCCATCTGCTCCCGCCACATTTCGCCCGCCAGTTGCTCGAGATCGACCCCTGCCGGCGGCGCCTCGGAGCTGGTTGCGGCGCGGCCACGGCAATGCACGAGCTCCGTCCCTCCGTCCTCGCTGTGGACGACGAAGTCGAGCTCGTCGCGATCGTTCGGCACCAGGGTGATGCTCACTCGCGTAGTCCGCCTGACGACGACCGGCTGCACCCAGACGACGTCGCGCAGTTCCACGACAGCCGCTGCGGGCCGATCGGCCCATGCCTGCTCGACCGCCGCCCGCGCCATCTCCAAATAGGCGGCCCCCGGCAGCACCTTCTGTGCGGTGCCGCCGTCGGCACGGACCTGGTGATCCGTCAGGAAGAATTCGTCGCCACTGAAGGTGGCGCTGTAACTCTGCCGGCCGACGCTCGACGAGTCGATGTGCAGCAGAGGGTGAATGAAGAAGCTGCTCTTCACACCCCCAAGCGCTGGCCTCGCCGCCGTATCGATCCAGTAGCGCTCCTTCGCAAACGGGTATGTCGGGAGCGCGACCCGCCGAGGCTTGGTTGCGCCGTAAAGCTTGCTCCAGTCCAGTTCCAGGCCTTTGGTCCAGAGCTCCAGAAGATTCGACAGTTTTCTGTTGGCGACCCAGTTGTCCACGATCGCTGCCTTGATGTCATCGTTCTGGCTGATGATGCTCAGGGGATCGGTGGCACGCGTGACTCGTCCGCGGTGGAAACCGGCGAGCTCCGGCTCTCCGGTAACGAGCGCCTCGAGTTTCCCGATCAGTTGCTCGACCGAGCTCACCACGAAACCCATCCGTTCGTCCATGGCCGTTCTCCCGGCCTGGAGGGTGTACGCGACAGCGGTGAGGTCGGCGGCCGGCTCATGACGCAGGAACGCCAGCAGGTCGACGGCTCGTTGCTGAAGTTGTTCTGCCGTTCTCGCAGAGAGAGGGATGATCACGTTCGGATCGGGAGAAACTACGGAAACCGGACTAGCCATGTGAACCGGCGGCAGGTACTCGCCGATGACGATGTGGCCATTGGTGCCGCTGAAGCCGAATGAGCTGATCGCGGCCTGGCGTCTCCCCGCGCTCCCGGCCTTCCATTCCTGCAGCCGGCCGTTCACGAAGAACGGGCTGTCTGTCAGGTCGATGTGCTCGTTCAGCCGCTCGAAATGGATGGTGGGCGGAAGCTGCCTGTGCTTCAGCGCCAGGACGACCTTGAGCAGCCCCGCCACTCCGGCCGCCGTGAGGCAATGGCCGATGTTGCTCTTGAGCGAGCCGAGAGCGCAGTACGCCTTGTTCTGCGTATATTTTTTGAACGCCTGCTTCAGGCCTTCCACCTCGATCGGGTCGCCCATCTTCGTACCGGTACCGTGGGCTTCGATCAGTTGAATGCCGGCCGGATCGATCGCGTATTTGTCGTATACGGCCTGCTCCAGGCGCGTCTGCGATTCCGGGTTCGGCGCCGTGATGCCGTTGGTCTTGCCGTCCTGGTTGACGCCCCACCCCTGAACGACGCCGTAAATGATGTCGCCGTCCCGTTCCGCGTCGGCCAGGCGTTTCAACATCACCACGCCCACCCCTTCTCCCGGGACGAGTCCGTCCGCGCGGTCGTCGAACGTGAAGCACCGCCCCTCGGGCGAGAGCATGCCTACCTGCGCGGTCCTGATGTGCATCTCAGGCCCCGCCATCACATAGACACCGCCGGCCAGCGCCAGATCGCTGCTTCCCGACGTCAGGCTGTCACAGGCGCTGGCAATAGCCACCAGCGACGATGAGCAGGCGGTATCGATGGAGAGACAGGGGCCATGCAGGTTCAGGAAATAGGATGCGCGCGCGGCGAGGATCGACGTAGCGTCGCCGGTGAAGCTCTGGCCGCTCAACTGCTGTTCGCGCGACAGCAGGTGATAGTCACCGAAGGCACATCCGACGAAGACTCCGCACCGGGTCCCCGAAAGCGACCGCGGATCGTACCCGGCGTTTTCGATGCTGTGCCAGCACTCCTGCAGGAAGAGGCGCTGCTGCGGATCCATGCTCTCCGCTTCAGCCGGCGCGATATTGAAGAACAGCGGGTCGAAACGGTCGTACTCGTCCAGCGCACCGAACCACTTGCTGTTCGTCTTGCCCGGCACGGCGTCGCCGGGTTGATAGTAGGCGTCCAGGTCCCATCGCTCCCGCGGAACCTCGGTGATGCAGTCCCGTCCTTCCGCAATGTTCCGCCAGAATTCGTCCAGGTTGTTCGCCTGCGGGAACTGCCCGGCCATGCCGATGATGGCGATGGGTTGCGAAGAACTGGGCTCGGCGGCGCCGGCGGCGAACCGCGACGACGTCCCGGTGCGCCACGACGTGAGCTTCTCCGTGGAACGCTTCGTCGCGGCCTTCTTCTGTACCGGGATGGGATTCGCTGTTCCCACGGGAGGCGCCGCGGCCAACGTACCCTTCGCTTCCGCCTCTGCCCGGACATAGCGACTGAGCTGGGCAAGCGTCGGATAGCTGTAGACCTTGGTCGCTTCGATCGAGGTCCGGTACTTTTCGTTGATCTTGCGGATCCAGGTCACGCCGGCGATGGAGTCGAGTCCCAGGTCGACGAACTGCGTGTCGTCGTGGATGTCGCTTTCGCGCATCTGCAGCTCGTTTGCGAGCAACTGCCTGAGGGTGGCGGCGACGGCGGGCAAGGCATCACTGTCGGCAGAGTGACTTACGACCGCGGCTGGTGGCGGTACTGACGAAGGCGCGTCGGTCTCCTGATGGAAATTGTCCTGAATCTTCGTCAGCGTCTCGGACTGCCCGACAAACGTGGCGTCATGCATCGCAAGCTCGCGCAGGAACGCTGCTTCCAGCGGCTGGTGTACATACGCGGTCAACTGTTGCTTGAGCGCGATCGACCGGGCACGAGAGCCCTGCGCGATCCGTTTCGCCGACGCCATCGCCGCCGCATCCAGCTCGGCGCGCGGCAGGATGCGCAACCTCACTCCCCGCTGTTTCAGTTCGCGGCCGGTGTAGTGCTGCGCCGTCAACAGGCTCTCTCGCGAGAGGTCCTGCCCCAGCCGGTCCGGCATGATCCACGTCGCGCCGGCACCGGGGGTGAACCCGTAGTTCATGTACGGGCTGACGTAGCGGCTTTCCTCGCTCAGCAGCACGACGTCGGCAAACATGCCCAGCGTCCAGCCGGCACCGATGCCATGTCCCTGCATCGCGGCGATCACAGGCAGCTTACAGTCGAGCGGCAAGCGGAACACCGTGGTGTCGGTGAATCTGGCCTGCCCTGCCTGAATGGCCAGCAAACCTTCTTTGGTGCCACCGGATGCGAAATAGCTGTCGTAGCCGGTAAGGATCACGACCTTGTACCCCGGCGTCCGCTCGATGTGCGCGAACACTTCATTGAGTCCATCCATGAACGCGCCGGAGAACATGTTCTTCGCTTCGCGGTCCTCCATCTTCACGACCACGATGCCGTCCGGATGGACGGTCGCCGTGACGACGTTCGACTGCAGCGCAATGGCGCCTGGTGCGGCAGCCAACGGCTCCGGTGTGTCGTCTTCCTGCGCCCGCTCGGCCGGCAAATTGCGAATCCTCTCCGTGAGGGTCGTCGAAGTGTGCTGCTTCCAGGAAACCAGCGCGGACCGCGGCAGCCGGGCCCACGAGGCGGCCAGTTGCACAGCCACGGTGAGCACCTGATCGTGTTCCGCGACCGTCGACGTAGCGGCCCGTTGCTGGAGCTCGGCCGCCGAGTACTCCCCGCCGGTCAGCAGGATTTCGCTCGCCGCCTCACTGCCGAATCGATACGCGAACACCGCGGCCGCCGCTGGTGCGATGCGGCCGGCAGAATAGCTGCCCTGCCGACTGTAGACAGAGGCATCGCAGGATAGCGCGGTGAGCCAAGCATTCCCATTCGCGTTCCCCGGCAGGGCGGCGACGACCGGGAGCTCCGACTCGAGGATGACGCGCTGCACATCGCGCAACACATCGTCCGGAACATCTGCGAGAAAATCGCTCCCCTCCGCGGCCAGGACAACGGCTCTGTAATGACCGGTCTCGCGAATCCGGGACAGGATGTCGCCGAGGTGCGCTCCGAGGTCTTTGCCGGAAGCGGCGCCGAACTGGACGAGCAGGACATGCTCGACCGGTGTTTCCAGGTGGATGTCTGCCGCCGGCGAGACGATCGTCACGTCGGAGGATGCCTCCGTCGCGACCGCAGCTGCCTCGATCGGCGTCAATGCCTCGACCAGAGCAGGCAGGCGGCGCGTGAGGTGCTGCTTCAACAGGCGAAGCGCGTCCCGCGACTTGGACTCCAGCGTGGACGCGAGTGTCTGCGCATAGGGCTCGACCTGAGCTGCCGGCAGGATTGGACACGTCCATCCTCTCGCTAGCAGCTGCTCGCCGGTCGACGTGGTCCGGTCGTATAAAAAGTCCTGCGCCAGGGCGTCGCCGAAACGTTCGCCGAACAGCGTCGCCGCCGGAATCGTTGGATACAGCTGCGCCTGCACATCGGTGTACCCGTAGGTCGCGGCTTCGTTGCACACCATGAAGTCGCACAACGCCGCGGCCATGAATGCCGCGCCGATCGTGTCGTCCTGCAGGACGGCGATGACGGGCCAGGGGAAAGCGACGAGGGCCTGATGGAGCTTCTGTTCGACAGCTTCGTCGTACTGCTCGCGTCCGCGGCGGCCGAAACCGCGCCCCAGGCCGCGGAGCAGCAGTACCTTGCCGTCCTCCGCCTGCTGCACCTTGTCCAAGGCGCGCAGCAACTGGCCGATCGCGTGACCGCTGCCTGACGTCGGGGTGATCTCGATCGAGAATCTGCCGTTCCCGTCGTCAAACAATCTGACGGCAGGAACATCGGGTGTGGGGCTTTCGTGTTCGGGCGCGGGCAGGGCGGTCGTGGCGAGAGTGATCGACGCACGGCCTGCAGGTCGCTCTGACGCAACGACGGCGCCCGGCGCGGAGAGAGAGACCGCGGCCGCCTTCTGCCGCTCACCCGCGGCGAACACGAGTCCGACCTCCTTCCTCATCGGCACGGCTTGGTCGATCGCCGGTTCGTGCGTATCCAACGAGGCCTGGCGCCAGCTGACGCCCCGCATCTGTGCGCTGATGTTGCCGTTTGCGTCGCAGAGATCGAGATCAAGCTTGACGACGGCGTCGGCGGCCCCGCTTCCGGGGGAGTAACGCACCCAGGCAGCCATCTCCGAGGTGCAGGGTGCTACGACGCGCAACGTCTCCAAGGCAAACGACGTGAAGCGCTGGTTGGAGCCGGCTTCGGCGTCCAGGAGTCCCATTGCAGCCTGCAGTGCACCATCGACCAGACTCGGGTGAAGGACGAAGTGTCCCGGCTCGGTCGCGACGGTACTGAGCAACCGCAGCTGCGCCAGCAACTGGCCGCTCCCTTGAGCGATCGCGGTGAGATCGAGACGCGGCGGCGCCGGCTCATGACGCAATACCGCGCGGCCCTGGCAGTGGACGAGCTCCTCGTCCGCATCCTTGCTGTAGATCTCGAACGCGGTCTCGCCGGGGGCGTGCGGCAATAGCGCGATGGTGACGTCCGTGCCGCGGGTCACAGCGACCGGATGCGTCCAGACGACGTCCTGCAACTCGATGAGGACTCCGTCAGTGATTCCTGTGGCGTGATGGACCGCGGCGCGAGCCATCTCCAGACACGCGGCCACGGGAAGCGTACTGAATTCTTCGCCGCTGAATGTCGAACTGTAGCTCTGCTGGCTCAGGTTGGAGGTGTTGGTGTGCAGCAGGGGATGTAGGACCGCTGCGACCTGCGTGGCGGCAACAGCGACGTTCGGGGCGGTATCGATCCAGTAGTGCTCCCTGGCAAATGGGTACGTGGGCAGGCTGATCCGAGGAGGTTTGGTCTTTCCGTACAGCTTGCGCCAATCCAGCTCGAGCCCCTTCACCCAGAGCTCCAGCAGCCTGGAGAGCTTCCGGTCGGCAATCCATGTGTCGATTGCCCGTTGCAGTTCGGTGTCGGTGCCGAATACCGACAGCGCTTCCTTGTTGCGTTTCACTTCTCCGGAATAGACGTCCTCGAGCCCCTGCTGGCCGGCCACATAGGCCTGGAGTTTTTCCGCGAGTTGTTGTGGCGAGCTCACCACGAAGCCGAGGCGTTCGTCCATCGCTTCGCGGCCAACCTGGAGCGTATAGGCCATGGCCACCAGGTCGATCGTGTGCAGGCGGGGAAGCAGGAAGGTCAGGAGCTCGCGTGCCTGCTGCTGCAACTGGGCGGCCGTTCTCGCGGAGAGCACGATCGCCGCGGGCGCGAGCGCGAGCCGTTCCCGCACCGGCTGCTGATACTCCTCGACGATCAGGTGCGCATTGGAGCCACCCGCGCCGAACGACGAGATTCCAGCGATCCGCGGCAGGGTCCGGCCGTCGATCGCCGGCTGGTCCCACGGTCTCAGCGTCTGGTTGACGATGAACGGGCCGCCGGCGAAATCGATGTGCGGGTTCAACTCCGCCGAATGCAGCGACGGCACGAGCTGCCGATGCTGCATCTGGAGCAGGACTTTCGTCAGTCCCGCGACACCGGCCGCCGATTCGCAATGCCCGATGTTCGATTTCACCGATCCGATCCGGCAGTATCCGGTGTCCTGCGTCTGCTGCTGGAACGCCTTGCTCAGCGCCGCGATCTCGATCGGGTCGCCCAGCCTGGTGCCCGTGCCATGGGCTTCGATGTAGCTGACGTGACGCGGATCGGTATTCGACTCGGTCAGTGCGCGCCGGATGGCGCTGGTTTGCGCCTGCGGGCTCGGCACCGTGTAGCCGTTCGTCCGGCCGCCATGATTCAGCGCGCTCCCTCGTATCGTTCCGTAAATGTGGTCGCCGTCCCGTTGTGCGTCCGAAAGCCGCTTCAATACGACCACCCCTACGCCTTCCGCCGGGATGAATCCGTCGCCTCCTTCGCCGAAGCTCTGGCAGTGACCGTCCGTGGAGACGAACTGCCCGGCGCTGAGCACGAGATATTTGTTGGGATGAATGCTGACGTTGACCCCACCCGCGATGGCGAGACTGGTGCGCCCCAGCTTCAGGTCCTGACAGGCGAAGTGGATCGCCGTCAGCGATGAGGAACACATGGTATCCAGCGTAACGCTCGGTCCGTGGAGATTGAGCGTATAGGACACGCGATTGGCGATGCTGGCCATACTGCCGGGGATTCCCAGCCACTGGCCCTGGGGGCCCGCGGCCGCCCCGAGCAGCTGGTATTCGATGTACATCACGCCGGCGTACACACCGACCTGCCCGGGGAGATCCTGCGCGTCGGCCACCTGCAGGCTTGCCCGCGTGTAGCCGGCGTCCTCGATGGCCATCCACGCGTGCTGCAGGAAGAGACGCTCCTGCGGATCGATGGACTTCGCTTCCTTCGGCGCGATGTTGAAGAACAGAGGATCGAATTCGTCGACACCGCTGATGAAGCCGCCCCATTTGCTGTAATGGCGTCCGCTCTCTGTCCGGTCCTCCGAAAAGTATTCACGCCATTCCCACCGGTCCTTCGGCACCTCGGTGATGGAATCCTTCCCCTCCCGCAGGTTCTCCCAGAAGGCCTCGACGTTCACCGCGTCGGGATAGCGACCGCTCAATCCGACGATCGCGATCGGCTCGGTCTCGGTTCCGGCGCGTGGAGCAGCACTGAAACGTTTGCCCGGCATCCGCCTGGAGTGCGCAGGAGGCCGCGTCTCCAGCCTCGTCTCGGCCGACTGCGGCGGGCGATCGCCGGTGCCGGCCGCTGCAAACAGTGTCGTCAGCCGCTGCGCATGGGACCGGATGAAGTACTCGCTCAACTCGCGAATGGTCTGGTACTCGAAGAACAAAGTCTTCGAGAGCGGTCCGAACGTCTTTTCCAACTGGGTGGTGAGCTTCATCACCAGGATCGAGTCGATCCCGTACGTCTCCAGCCGCGCGTGCGGATCGATCTGGTGGGACGGGAGTCTCAACAGCTCCGAGCACTCCCTGCGCAAAAAATCCTGCGTCTTTTCTGCAAGGGTGTCGGGCGCTGGTGCGGCCGCGACTGTCGCCGAAGCAATCGGCCGTGCCGCAACAGTCATCGGCGCATGTGGCTGGATCGCGGTCACCGTGCGGAGGACACCGTCACTTTCCGCCGCGATGATCTGCTGCCCCAGCGCGCTTGCTTCATTGGCGGGATACAGCACCGGACCGAAGCCCTCGGACTGCAACACCCGCCGCCACCCTTCCGCAGACAGGCCGGGGCAACCCGGCAGTCGCAGCTCCGCGTCTTCGAACCTCCACCACCCGTCGGTCAGTCCGAAGGTCAGGTGCAGGAAGAGGCTCTTCGCGGTGAGCTCGTTCAGGAGCAGGATGCCGTGCCGCTTCAACGCGGCCTTGCTGTTGAGTACCGTCGCGCGGATGTTCCGCGTGGCGTGCAGTACGTTGCAGGCGATGACCACGTCGTAGCTGCCCGTCTCGATCCCCTGCGGCGACAACGGCTGCTCGACGTCGAGCAGCGCGCATTTCAGGTAGCGGTTGCTGCCGTAATGCTGCTCGGCGTGCAGCAGGAACGCCTTCGAGACATCGGTGTACGCATACTCCTCGATGTGCTCCTCCAGCCCCGCCAGCTTCCTGAAGATCGCGGCGCTGCTCCCTCCGGTTCCGGCGCCGATCTCCAGGAGCCGCAGCTTCACGCCACGGTCCTGCTTCACGCGCTCTGCTACGTACGCGGCCACGAGGTCTGCCAGCGTTTCGTTGAAGTAATCCGCTACCGCGTTGTCTTTGTAGATGCCCTCCACCAGCTCCATGCTGGCATTCGGGAACAACACGTCCGTGGCGGTCCGCTCGCCGCGCAGGATGTCGGGCAACGCGCGCAATGTGGCATCCACCAGCCTTACCTGCGCTTCCTGTCCCCGCTCCAGTGCCCTCTGCTTGTACCTGTCCCACTCGTCCCACGACGCCTGCGCATCAGCAGGCGCTCCGTCCTGCACGGTCCAACCTTCTCCTGCACGGGCGAGCAATCCGCGCTCGGCCAGCATTCGCAGGCTCTCGTCCAGCCACGCTGGATTGAGCTCCGGCGAGCCGATCGATTCGCCGGTGAATAGGCCGATCGAGTTCAACTGCGCCAGCAGCAGCTTCCCTAAGAGATGGTCGAGCTCTTCTTCGCCTCTGCTGTTCCGGACGAGGTCGTGGTGCGTTTCCCCAGCCTTTATGTCGTCCAATTTCGCCAAAACCGGAGCCGCTTCGCGCACCACGATGTGCAGCAGTGCTCCGGGCTGCAATTTCGCCATGGCCTCGGCCTTGGTGAGCTTCACGAGCGCCATCTGCGCGAGGGGGCTGGCGAGCAGTTGCTCGAGCGCCAGCATCCCTTCCTCCGCCTCGATCGACCCGAGGCCCGCCTGCGCCATCCGCTCCTGGTACCCGGTCCCCGCCACGACCCCTACGCTTCCCCAGTAACCCCAGTTCATCACCTTCACGGTGTGCGGCGTATTGGCGGACTGCCACTCCGCAAAAGCGTCCGCGAAGGTGCAACCGGCGGCGTAGTTGCTCTGGACCGGCGCCTTGACGAAGCTCTGTACCGACGAACAATAGAGAACGAAGTCGAGCGGGTCGGGGCCGAACACCTGCGCGATCCGTACTGCGACGTCCACCTTGGCGGAAAGACTGGCGCGGAACTGCTCTTCCGGCATCTCCGCAAGGCTCTGGTCCGCCAGGATGATGGCGGAATGGATCACGCCATCGATCTGTCCGAAACGTTGCCTGATCTCCTCAGCGGCGCGTTCCAGTTCCTCACGCTTCCGCGCATCCGCCGCGACGTACAGAGGCCGCTCTCCACCGGCGGCTGCAATGCGGTCCAGCTTTTGCTCGATCGCCTCGTCCTGCTCGCGTCGCCCGATCCACACCACGCGCGCCGCGTATCTGCGGATCAGATACTCGCTCAGCACTCCTCCCACCCCACCGGCACCGCCGATCACTACGTACACACCTTGCTGTTTGAACCCGTGGGCCTTACTGGCGCTCTCGGCCGATACGCATTGCGCCAGCCGCCGCCGGTACCACTGCTCTTCCCGGTAGACCCAGCCGTCGCCACGTTCATCGAAGCCGAGGCGCAGGAGCTCTCCCCACGGCCAGACTGCGCCTGCCATGTCGAGCAGTCGCACCTTCCAGTTCGGGTACTCCTTGGCCATCGAGCCGATCAGGCCATGCACGCTGCTGTGCGCGGGATCGACGGTCTCCCGGCCGTTTCTCCCGATGCTGTATGTCTCACTCGTGACCACGGTCCATGTGAGCGCCTCTGCTCCGTAGCCCTCGCGCAGCAACGCTTTGATCAGGCGGAATCCGAGCAGCAATCCATCTTCCTGCTCTTCGATGAATCCTTCACTCTCTCCGCCACGCTTTTTCGCTCGCGGTAAGACCCAGATCACATGATCGATCCGACGGTCGCCGTCCAGCTTTGCGGAGATCTCCTCCACCGTCGAGTGGCTGTCCAATTCGACGGCTTCCGCGCCCGCGCATAGTTGCGACAGCGCGGCGTGCTGTTCCTCTGGCGCGCCGACTACCACCACCCGCTCGCCGGCTCTAGGACTTGTTTGCCCGAGATCCGGCTGGACGGCCTGCCAAACCGGCGCGAGCGTGACCAGCCCCACCGGCGTTTCGCTTTCTTTGCTGTCACCGAAGGCGCCTTCCAGCGCGCGAGCGGTAAATCCCTGCATGCGCACGCACACCCGCCCCTGCGCATCGCACACATCGACATCGAGCTTGACGACGCGATCGCCCGGCTGACCGTCGTGCGCGTAACGCACCCACGCGACCATCTCCCGCGTACACGGCGCCGAGATCCGGAGTGAGTCGAGGGCAAAAGGCAGTAAAGGCCGGGACGAATCGACCAATGCAAGACAAGCCTGCAGCGCGCCGTCCATGAGACTCGGATGCAGGACATAGTCTTCCGCCTGCTCCTCTACGCATGCCGGCAGCCGCAGGCGGGCCAGTAACTGGTTGCTTCCGCGATGAATGGCGGTGATTGCCTGAAGGGATGGTCCGTAGACGAGTCCCATACGCGCGCACGTCGCGTAAATGCTGCTGGAATCGAGCTCGCCCTCTCCCATGACGTTCCGGAGCTGCTCGAGGTCGAGCCTTTCCGGCTCCGGTTCAGAGCTCCAGACCGCGCGTCCCTGGCAATGGACGATCTCCTGTTCACCGTCCCGGCTGGTGATCTCGTAGTCGACCTGCTCCTCTTCGTTCGCCAGCAACACGATGCTGATCTGCCTGTTCTCCGCGACGACGATCGGCTGGCTCCATACCGTGTCGTGCAGTTCGAGGACGGCGAAGTCGGGCGGCGCGCCGGATGCCTGCACGACCGCGGCCCTCGCCATTTCCAGGTACACCACGCCGGGCAGGATCTTGCGGCCCTGCACCACGTGATCGTGGAGGAAGAATTCTTTCCCACTGAGCTCCGCGCGGTAGCTCTGCCCGGCGAAGTTCGAGGTGTTCTCGTGCAACAGCGGATGCAGTTGCCTGATCCCACGCGTTACTCTTTCGCTCGCCTGCCGCGCGGGCTCCTCATTCACCGGAACCCAGTACCGATCCCGCGCAAACGGATACGTCGGCAGCGAGACGCGCCGGTAGTCGTCTCGCGTGAAGATACGCTCCAGCGGCAGCAGGTAACCCTGCCCGAACAGCTCGCCGATCGCCGTGAGGCGCTCGACATAGCCGGCCGGGTCGACGCTCTTCCGGCATTCCTCGATGCACTGCAGCCCGTAATCCTTCAGGGATGCCTTCTCGTGCCTGTCGTTTTCCTGGATGTGAAAAACGCTCACCTGCGGCGCGTAGCCTTTGTCCAGCCATCTCTTCAGCGCGACGAGCAAGTCCGCCGAGCTGCGCACGACGCAGGTCAGGCGGTGGTTCCAATGCTTCCGCCCGAGGAGCAGCGTGAAGCTGATGTCTCCGCAATCTTCCAGCTGGTTCTGGTCGACATGCCGCACCAGTTGCTCCACCTGCTGGCGCAGTTGCTCCGCCGTTCGCCCGGAGAGTGCGATCAAATATCCGGGACGCTCGCGGCGGCGGCGTTCCGGCGGCGGGGCTTCTTCGATCACGAGGTGGGCGTTCGTGCCGCTGAAGGCGAAGGAGCTCACCGCGGCACAACGGCGCCAGTCTCCCTCCACGGTCCACTCTTTGAGGCCTGTATTCACATAGAAGGGGGAGCCGTCGAACTCGATGTGCGAGTTCCCCTTCTCGTAGTTCAAAGACGGCGGGATCTGCCGATGCTGCAGCGAGAGCAGCGCCTTGATCACCCCTGCCACTCCGGCCGCCGAGGCGGTGTGGCCGATGTTGGTCTTGATGGAGCCGATCGCGCAGTAGTTCTTCTTGTCGGTATCCTTCCGGAAGCTGCGCGTCAGGGCGTGATACTCCACCGGATCTCCCAGCTTCGTCCCGGTGCCATGCGCCTCCACCATCTGGATCTCTTCCGGGTGGATGCCGAAGCTGTCGTAAATGTGGCGCTCCAGCCGCTCCTGCGAAACCGCGCTCGGTGCGGTGATGCCATTGGTCGCCCCATCCTGGTTGATCCCCGACCCGCGCACTACGCCGTAAATGTGGTCGCCGTCGGCGATCGCATCCCGGAGACGCTTGAGCACGATCACGCCTACGCCTTCGCCGGGCACGAATCCGTCGGCCCGGTCGTCGAAGGCATGGCATCGGCCGCTGGCCGAGAGCATTCCCGCTCCGCCGGACGCGAGATGAAAGTCCGGAGTGCATTGCAGGAACACGCCTCCGGCGATTGCCATCTCCACTTCTCCCGACCAAAGTCCCTGACAGGCAAGATGAATCGCCACCAAGGAACTGGAGCAGGCCGTATCCACCGCCACGGCGGCTCCCTGCAGGTTCAAGTAGTACGCGATGCGGGCCGGAATCACCGAGCCGGCGTTGCCCCAGAACGCTTGAGGCGGGACCTCGCCTTGGAATAGCTGCCCATAGTCCCCCGCGGCGCATCCGACGTACACGCCGCACTGTCGTCCCTCGAGTACTGCACCCGCGTATCCGGCGTCTTCCAGCGCCTTCCACGCTTCTTCGAGGAAGAGCCGCTGCTGCGGATCCATGTAGGTCGCTTCCACGCCGGAGATGTTGAAGAACAGCGGATCGAAGCGGTCGATCCCCTGCAGGAACCCTCCGCGCGGACAGAGCTCCGCGGCCTCCGGGGTGCGCGGCCAGCGCGATAGCTCTTCGGTCAGGTCCGCGCCGCGCGCCAGCGACTCCCATAGCTCGCCGACGCTGTTCGCCGTGCCGAACCGGCCGCTCATGCCGACGATGGCGATCGGCTCTTTCCGGATCGCGCCGGTGACGCTGACCTTCACCGCACCGACTGGAGGCTCTGTCAGCGCGGAGTCGCGGTATCGATACGCCTCCGGAATCGTGACCACGACCTTGCCGATGTTGTCCCGGTTTTCCAGCCGCCGGTAGGCCTCCTGGATTCGCGGGAACTCCACCACGTCGCTGACGGTCGGCCGGACCACTCCTCGTGCGACCAGTGCCATCAGCTCACGGCAATACTCCGCGACCAGCTCCTGATTGGACCGCGCAAGCCTGAGCAGGTCCACGCTGTAGAACGCCTGATTGTTGCTCAGCACGGACAGGTCGATGTTTTTCGCCGACTTCAGCGCGGTCATGGCGATCTCGACGTAGCGCCCGCCGGGCGAGAGGCAATTCAGCCCCTTCTGGATCGCGTCGCCTGGCAGGGTATTGATCACGACGTCCACCCCGCGGCCGCCGGTCATGCTCCGGATCTCTTCTTCGAAGTCCAGCTCGCGATAATTGATCGCGTTGCTTACGCCCAGCGTCCGGAGGTAATCCAGCTTGTGCGGCGCTCCGGCGGTCGCGTAGATCTCCGCACCGGCATGCTGCGCCAGTTGCACGGCGATCAAACCCGTCCCTCCCGCCGCGGTCTGGATCAGGATCTTTTCCCCCGCTCGCAGCTGGGCCTTGCGGAACGCATCCATCATCGTGATGCCGACCGCCAGGAGCGAGCATGCTTCGTCGAAACCGAGCGTGTCCGGCTTATGGAATACCTGCCACTCCCGGCACGTGACGAGGGTGGCATGCCCGCCCATGGCATCGCCCATGAGCGCGATGACATCCGCGCCGACGGCGAACTGCGTCACTCCATCGCCGACGCCGACCACAGTACCGCTCACTTCCAGCCCGGGCGTAAACGGGAATGGGGGCATGGTGGGATACAGGCCCTTGACGCATAGCAGGTCCCCGAAATTCAGCGAGAACGCCCTCACGGCAATCCGCACTTCGTCTTCTCGCAGAGGCGTCACCTCGGACTCGACCGACTGGATGTCGCCGACGCTTCCCGGTCTTTCCACGATGAACCGGCGATAGATTCCTGCCCCTGTTGCTCGCATCACCTCTTGGCCATCGTCACCGGCGGACGGCGCGTTCAGGGTTTCGCTATCCAGACGCCTGAAGATGCGTTTCGGCCCGAGGGCCACTTTGGCCGGCGCTTCGTCGACAACGTCGTCGCCGTCGGCCGAACCGCCGGCCTCTCCCTGAAGCATCGACAGCACGGCAGCGCGATGCTCCAGCGTCAGGTACTTTACGAGCTGCTCTACGTTGTTGTGGTCGAAGACGACCGTGACCGGCAGCGTCACGCCACATTGCTGGCTGACCCGGTTCACCAGCTTCACTGCGATGATCGAATCCACACCGTAGTCGGAGAAACTACGATCGTCGTGAATCCGCGATTCCTCGATCCTGAGCGCGTCCGCGATGCTTTCCCGGACCATCGCCCGCACATGCCGGTCGATCATTTCCCCGCTCATGGCCTGTGTCTTCGGGCGGACCGCCGTCACCCGCTTCGGCGGCTCGACCCGTCGCATCTCCACGAGAGCGCTGCTCTTCGCCGCAGGCGGCCTGATTGCGGACCGGATCCCCCTGCGGATGACGCCATCGCTTTCCGCCGCGATGATCTGCTGGCCAAGCGCGCTCGCGCCATGGGCCGGGAACAGCACCGGACCGAATCCCTCGTACTGCAGCACCTCCCGCCATCCCTCCGCCGACAACCCCGGGCAGCCCGGCAGCCGCAGCTCCGCGTCTTCGAACCTCCACCAGCCCTCCGTCAGGCCGAAGGTGAGATGCAGGAACATGCTCTTTGCGGTGAACTCGTTCAGCAGCAGAATTCCGTGCCGCTTCAACGCCGCCTTGCTGTTGCGCACCGTCTGCCGGATGTTGCGCGTGGCATGCAGGACGTTGCCGGCCACGACCACGTCATAGCTGCCCGCCTCGATCGCCTGACCAGGCACCGGTTGCTCGACGTCGAAGACGCAGCATTTCAGGTACGGCAGGCTGCTCCACTGCTCTTCGGCGTGCAGCAGGAACGCCTTCGACATGTCGGTATATGTGTATTCCTCGATGGACTCCTCGCGGCCGGCCAGCTTCCTGAAGATCGAGGCGCTGCTTCCTCCGGTTCCCGCCCCTATCTCCAGGATCCGCAGCTTCGCTCCGGGATCCTGCTTCAGGCGCTCGTCCACATATTCGGCGACCAGTGCGGCCAGCGCATCGTTGAACTGGTCGGCAACGGCGTTGTCCTTATAAATCCCCTCCACCAATTCCATGCTGGCATTGGGGAACAACACTTCGGTGGCCAGCCGCTGCCCGCGCAGGATGGCCGGAAGCGCCCGCAAGGTGGCGTCCACTACCCTGGTGCGCGCGCCCTGTCCTCGCTCCGCTGCCTGCTGCGTCCACCCGTCCCACTTTTTCCACGCCGCCTGCAGATCGGACGGCGCGCCGTCCTTGATTCTCCAGCCTTCACCTGCACGATCGAGATAGCCCCGCGCCGCCAAAGCTTCGACGCTCTCGTCCACCCACCGCGCATTGAGCTCGGGCACGCCGGTTTTCCGGCGCCACTCTCCGATCCCTTCGCCAGTGAATGCGCCCAATGAGCTCATCTGCGCCAGCAGCAATTCCGCCAGCAGCGTGTCGAGCTCTTCGCCGCTCCGTCCGCTGTCCATGAGCTCTTCGGAAGGTTCGCCCGCGTTGACGTCCGCCAGCTTATGGAGCACGGGAGCCGCTTCGCGCACCACGACCTGTACCCGCTCGCCCGGCTGCAGTTTGGCCATGGCTACGGCCCGCGTGATCTTCACGAGGGCCATCTGCGCAAGTGGCCTCGCGAGCAACTGCTCGAGCGCCAGCATGCCTTCGTCCGGCTCGATCGAGCCGAGACCGGCCTGCGCCATCCGTTCCTGATACTCCGCGCCGGCGACGACCCCGACGCTCCCCCAATAGCCCCAGTTCATCACCTTGACTGCATAGGGAACGTGCGCGGCCTGCCACTCGGCAAACGAGTCCGTGAAGGTGCATCCGGCCGCGTAATTGCCCTGGCCGGCCGCCTTGGTGAAGCTCTGGAAGGACGAGAAGTAGAGGATGAAATCCAGCGGCTCGCGGCCGAACACCTGCGCCAGGCGTATCGACACGTCGACCTTCGCGGAGAGGACGGCGCGGAACTGCTCTTCCTTCATGTTCGCCAGGCTCTTGTCGCCAAGGACGATGGCGGAATGGATTACGCCATTGATGGACCCGAAACGCTCCTTGATCTCGTCACGGGCGCGTTCCAGTTCCTCCCGCTTGCGCGCGTCCACCGCGATGTAGAGCGGCCGTTCGCCTCCACCCGCGGCCATGCGCTCCAGCTTCTCTTCGATGGCCTCGTCCTTGGCACGGCGTCCGATCCAGGCGACGCGCGCGTCATAGGTCCGGATCAGGTAATCGGTCAGGACTTCGCCCACTCCACCCGCACCGCCGATGACGACGTACACGCCGCGCTGGACGTATCCACCGAACTCGCGATCGCTTGGCCCCTGGCATTCCGCCAGCCGCCGCCGGTACCACTGCCCTTCGCGGTAGGCCCAGCCGTCCCCGCCCTCATCGAAGCCGAGCCGCAGCAATTCTCTCCACGGCACTGCTCCGCGTCCGACATCCGCGATGCGCACCTTCCACGTCGGATACTCCTTGGCCATCGATCCGACCAGACCGTGCACGCCGCTGTGGGCTGGATCCACGTCCTGTGCGTGGGCACCGATTCTCTGCGTCGCGCTGGTGACGACCGTCCATGCGAGACGCTCGGCGCCATAGCCCTCTTGCAGGAGCGCCTTGATCAGGCGGAATCCGAGCAGCAACCCCTCTTCCTGTTCGTCGATGAAGCCGCCGCTCTCACCGCCGCGGTTTTTCGCGGCCGGTGAGATCCACACCAGGTGATCGATCCGGCGCTCTGCGCTCAGTTTCCCGGCGATCTCCTCCACCGTCGTACGTCCGTCGACGTCCAGCACTTCTGCGCCGGGATATGCGTCCCACAGCTCGCGGTGCTCGACCCCATCTCCGCCGATCACCACTACTCGCTGACCGGCTTCAGGACATGTCTCGCCCGCTTCGACCTTTACCGCTTCCCATACCGGCGCAAGCGTGACCAGTCCGACGGGCACTTCGCTTTCGTGTTCCGGCAGAGCCTCCCCGCCGGCGTCTACTAATCTCCTCGTCCTGCTTTCAGCCAACGCTCCTTCCAGCGCGCGGGAGGCAAATCCCTTCATCTCCACACACACGCGGCCGTGTGCATCGCAGAGGTCGATGTCGAGCTTGACGATGCGATCGCCCGGCTGGCTGCCGGGCGCATACCGCACCCAGGCCACCATCTCCCGGGTACAGGGCGAGACGATGCGCACCAACTCCAGCTCAAAGGGCAATCGCGGCTGAGGGGAGCCCTCGGACCAACCCTCGATCAACGCGACAGACGCCTGCAGTGCGCCATCCATCAGGCTGGGATGGAGGACATAGTCCCCCGCGTCCTGCTCCACGCTCCTCGGGAGCCGGAGCTGCGCCAATAGCTGGTCGTGTCCACGATGAATGGCGGTGATGGACTGAAACGCGGGTCCATAGCGGAGACCCATCCGCTCACATAAGCCGTACACGGTCTCCGGCGAGACCAGGTCCTGCGTCATCTCGGCCCGGAGCTGCTCGAGCTCGAGCCTGGCCGGCGCCGGCTGGCGGCTCAGGACCGCGCGACCCTGGCAATGCACGATCACCTGGTCCGCCGTCCTGCTCGAAACCTTGTAATCGATCTGGTCGTCGTCGCCAGCGGACAGCGCGATGCTGACCTGCCTGCTCTCGCTGACGACGATCGGCTGGGCCCACACCGTATTGTGCAGCTCCAGCACCGTCGATCCCGGCCGCTCCGGCAACGCCTGCTCGATCGCCGCGCGAGCCATTTCCAGGTATGCGACCCCCGGGAGCACCTTCTGCCGTGCGCGCCCCTCCACCTCGAGCTGATGTCCGGCCAGGAAGAACTCTTCTCCCGAAAACGTCGAGGTATAGCGTTGCTGGCTCAGGTCGGACGTGTTGCTGTGCAGCAACGGATGCAGGACCGCGGTTGCGATACCGTTCGCGGCCGGCTGCCGGGCCGCCGTCGTATCGATCCAGTAGCGCTCTTTGGCGAATGGATACGTCGGCACGGTGATGCGCTGTGGCTTGACTTCGCCGTACAACGCGTTCCAGTCGAGCTCCAGGCCCTTCACCCAGAGGTCGAGCAGCTTCGAGAGTTTCCCGGCCGCGATCCACTTCGCAACCATGGTCTCTCGCAGGTCATCATCCTGGCTGATGATGCTCATGCTTTCCTTGCTGCGGTTGACTTGGCCCCCGTGGAAGTCGTCGATCGCGCTCTTTCCCTCGATATAGGCCTCGAGCTTGCCGGCCAGCTCCTCCACCGAGCTCACGACGAAGCCCAGCCGTTCTTCCATCGGCTCGCGGCCCACCTGGAGCGTGTACGCCAACTCGATGAGGTCGATCGGCGAACCGTTGTTGCGGATGAACGCCAGCAGATCGCGAGCCTTCTGGTTGAGCTGCTCCGGCCGCCGGGCAGAGAGCGGGACGATGCTCCTGGTGTTCTGCGGACCGACCCTCACCGCCGGCCGGACGGCGGCCGGCGGGAGATATTCGCTGAACACCATGTGGGCATTGGTGCCGCTCAACCCGAACGAGCTGATCGCCGCCTGGCGTCTTTCTCCTTCCCCGACGTTCCACTCCTGCAGCCGCGTGTTGACGTAGAAGGGGCTGTCGGTGAGGTTGATGTGCTCGTTGAGCCGTTCGAAATTGATCGTAGGCGGCAGTTGCCTGTGCTTCAGAGCCAGCACGAGCTTGAGCACCCCGGCGACGCCGGCCGCCCACATGCAGTGGCCGATATTGCTCTTCACCGAGCCTAATGCGCAGTAGTCTTTCCTGGAGGTGTGCTTCCGGAAGGAGGCCGTCAGTGCTTCGAACTCGATGGGATCGCCCAGTTTTGTACCGGTACCATGCGCCTCGACCAGTTGAATCCCGGCCGGATCGAGCTGGTATCTGTCGTAGACGTCCTGCTCCAGACGCTTCTGCGATTCCGGGCTCGGCGCGGTGATCCCGTTGGTCTTCCCGTCCTGATTGACGCCCCAGCCGTCGATGACCGCATGAATGATGTCGCGGTCCCTTTGCGCGTCGGCGAGACGCTTCAGCAGCACGACACCCACGCCTTCGCCTGGAACGAAGCCGTCCGCGCGCTGGTCGAAGGTGAAGCACCTGCCCGCGGAGGAGAGCATCCCCATCTGCGTGCCCCTGATGTGCAGCTCGGGACCCGCCATGACCCAGACGCCTCCCGCCAGAGCCACGTCGCTGGCACCCGAGGTCAGGCTTTCACAGGCCTGGGCAATGCTCACCAGGGATGAAGAGCAGGCGGTGTCGGTCGAGACGCAGGGCCCCTGGAGGTTCAACAGGTAGGAAATCCGCGCGGCCAGGATGGACGGCCCAACGCCGGTGAACCCCTGGTCGCTGAGTTGACGCTCCCGCGACAGCAAGTGGTAGTCGCCATACGTACAACCCGCGAAGACTCCGCATCTGCTGCCGGAGAGGGATCGCGCATCGTACCCGGCGTCCTCGATGCTGTGCCAGCACGCCTGCAGGAACAACCGCTGCTGCGGATCCATCCCCTCGGCTTCCCTGGGCGAGATGTTGAAAAACAGAGGATCGAACAGGTCGTACTCTTCGAGTGCCCCCACCCACCGGCTGTTGGTCTTGCCTGTCACCGCATCGCCAGCCTGGTAGTGGACATTCACATCCCAGCGATCGGGTGGGACCTGGGTAATGCAATTCCTTCCTTGCACAATGTTCTGCCAGAACTCGTCGAGATTCTTCGCCTGCGGGAACTGACCGGCCATGCCGATCACCGCAATCGGCTGCGTCGTGCGAGGAGTGGGGGTACTGGTGAACCTCGCTGCCGTGCGGCTCCGCCAGGACGTGAGCTCGTTCGCCGCGGCCGGCTTCAGCGCGGCAGCGCTACGCAATTCGACGCTGCTTGCCGACACCACTGCAGGCATCGCGTACCGGCCCGGCAGGTGGCCGACCTTCTCCGCTTCCGCCTTCACATACCGGCTGAGCTCAGCCACCGTGGGCGAGCTGTAGACCCTGGTCGCCTCGATCGACGTCCCGTACTTCTCGTTGACCTTACGCACCCAGGTCACGCCACTGATGGAGTCGAGACCCAGATCGACGAACTTCGCGTTGTCGTCGATCTCGCTTTCCGGCATCTGGAGCTCGTTCGCCAGCAGCGTCTTCAGCGCCGCGGTGACGAGAGGCAGCGCATCACCGTCACCGCGTGGTTCACCCTCCAACTGCCGCGGGCCGGCTGGCGAGGGGGCCGTCTCCTGAACGAACTTCGCCTGCACCTGCGCCAGTGTGTCAGCACGGCCTACGAACGTCCGGTCGTGCATAGCCAGCTCGAGCCGGTACGTCTCTTCCAGCGGCTCGCGCACATACCCGGTGAGCTGCTCTTTGAGCGCAATCAAGGTCCCGCGCGACGCGCGCGCGATCTGTTTGGCTAATGCCATCGCGGCCGGCACCACCTCAGTGCGGCGCAAAATCGGCAACCTCAGACCCCGCTGTCTCAACTCCTTGCCTGTATACGACTGCGCCGTATACAAGCTCTCTCTCGCCAGGTCTTCGCCGAGCTTGTCCGCCAATACCCAGGTCGAGCCGGCGCCCGGCGTGAATCCGAAGCTCATGTACCGGCTCTCGTACTGGCTTTCCTCACTGAGCAGCATCAGGTCCGCGAACAGCCCCAGCGTCCACCCCGCGCCGATGCCATGGCCCTGCATGGCCGCGATCACCGGCAGCCTGCACTCCAGCGGCAATTGAAAGATCTTGAAATCCGTGAAGTTGATCGTGCCCGCCTGGATGGCAAACAGGATCTCTTTGGTGGGACCTGACGAGAACCAGGTGTCGTATCCGGTGAGGACCACGACCTTATAGGACGGAGTGCTCTCGATGTGTGCGAAGGCTTCCCTGATCCCTTCGATGAAGGCATCGGAAAACATGTTCTTCGCCTGACGGTCTTCCAGCTTCACCAAGACCACGCCGTCCGGGTGAGCAGTGGCTGTCACGACGCTCGACCGCAGCGGAATGGAGCTCGGCACGGTGGCCAGCGCACCACGCGATTCGTCTCGCGGCTCCGACACAGGGGGCAGGCTGCGAATCTTCTCCCGCAGCGTCGCCACGCTGTGCTGCTTCCAGGACGCCAGTGTTGCGCGCGGGAACTTCGCCCAGAGCTCGGCCACCTCAATGGCCTTTGCCAGTACGTGCTCCTGGTCCGCGACGATCAGAGTGCCGATACGCCTCTCGAGATCGGCGCCAGAATAATCCGCTCCGGTGAGCAGGATCTCCTTGCCTGCGTCCTGCCCGAATCGATACAGGAACACCGCGGCCGCCGTCCGGCCGCTCTTCGCGGCTGAATAAACTCCCTGACGGCTGTAGACGCAGGCATCACAAACCTGGGCGACGAGCCACCCATCGCCTCTGGCGTTCCCATGCAGCGCCGCCACGACCGGGATCTGCAAGCCGGTGATGAGGCGCTGAAGCTCCAGTACGACGTACTCCGAAGCGGCTGGAAGGAAGTCGTGACCTTCGCTGAGGAGAACGACGGCTTTGTAGTAAGTCGACCCTCCAATCTGCGCGAAGAGATCGCCGAGACCTCGAACCAGTTCCTTCTCGTCGGCGATGCCGAGCCTGACGACGAGGACACGGTCGACTGGTGTGTCCAGCTGGATGTACGCCACCGGCGAAGCAATCGCCCCATCCGACGGTTCATCCGTCGCGGATGCAACGGTCTCCACGGGCGCCAGCGCCTGGACCAGATCGGTCAGGCGTCGCGTCAGATGCTGCTTCAAAAGATGAAGCGCGTCCTGCGACTTTGAAGCAAACGCACGCGCCAGTTGTCGAGCGTGCGCCTCCACGTCGGTCTCCGGCACGATCGCGCAACCCCACCCTTTCGCGCGCAGCTGCCTGCCCGTCGCATGCGGCGACACGTACAGAAAGTCGTGCGTCAGCACCTCGCCGAATCGTTCGCTGAACAGCAGCGCCTCCGCCGTGGTGGGATAGAAGCGGGTCTGCGCGTCGGTGTAGCTGTACGCTGCATCTTCACTGCACACCATGACGTCGCAGAGCGCGGCAGCCAGGAAGCCGGCGCCCACTGCATTCCCCTGCAGGACGGCGACGATGGGATACGGAAAAGAGAGGAGGGCGACATACAGCCCCTGTTCGACGGCTTCGTTGTACTCGTCTCTTCCGCCACGGGCGAAAGCACGCTCGATGCCGCTGAGCTTTAAAACCTTGAGCGACGCCTCACGTTGCACGCGGTCGAGGGCGGCACGCAGGTGAGCAGCACAGTCCGCTCCTGGCTCGTCCCCGATCTCGATCGAGAATATCCCGTCACCGTCGTCGTAAACCCTGACCGGCGACGCGGCAGGTGCGGCTCTCTCGAGCACCGTGTTGGAGAGCGTGATCGGTGCTCGGCCTGCACGCGTCGCTGCCGTCGAAACTCCGGCGCCGGGCGACGTCAACGACATCGCGGCAGGCTTTTTTCGCTCCACCGGGGTCGCGGCCGCTGGCTGAAGCGGTATGGATGTGATTTGTCTGCGTGCCGCCGAAGAGTGCGACGAAGGTCGATCACCGACAGGGGCGATTGCGTCCGGTGACACCTGCCGCAAGGTGACTCCTCGCAGCTGCGCGGCCACGTTCCCCGATGCGTCGCACAGATCGAGGTCGAGCTTGACGTCGTCATCCGTCGCCTGGCTGCCCGGCGCGTAGCGCACCCAGGCGAACATCTCCCGGCCGCATGGTGCCGCGATTCGCAACGTCTCCAGCGCGTGAAGTACGGCATATCCGGATACACCCGCGATCAGCCCCACCGCCGCGTGCAGCGCACCGTCCATGAGGCTGGGATGAAGGACGTAGTCTCCCGATGTAGCTGCTATCGCCTCCGGCAGCCGCAGTTGCACCAACAGTTGGGTGCTCGCTCGATGGACAGCGGTGATCATCGGGTGTAGCTCGACGCCGCCCAGCGTCATCTGCCCCTTCAACACCTGGAGCGCGATCGTGGCCGGCCCGGCCTGATGAGTCACGACCGCACGCCCCTGGCAATGGACAATCGCCTGGCTCGCGTCGCGCGTGAAGATTTCGAAGGCGGTTTCGTCCTGCTCGTCTGCGAGCAAAACGATATCGACTCGCCTCGCCTCGCCGACGACGATCGGCTGCGCCCACACCACATCGCGCAGTTCCAGGAACATCGATGCCGCTGGCGCCGGCAACGCGCGCTCGATGGCTGCCCGCGCCATCTCCAGAAGCGCGACGCCGGGCAGCACCTTTTGAACCGCCTGATTGTCAGCTGCTCCATGACGATCAACCAGAAAGAGCTCCCGGCCGGTAAACGTGGAGCTATAGCGCTGCTCGCTCAGGTCGGAGGTGTTGCTGTGCAGCAGGGGGTGGAGGATCGGTGCCGTGCCCGCGGACGATACCGCATTCGCTGCCGAGGGCTTTTCCGGCGCCGTATCGATCCAGTAGCGCTCCTTCGCGAACGGATAGGTCGGAAGACTGGTGCGTTGCGGCTTTTCCTCGCCATACAGCTTGCTCCAATCCACCTCGAGCCCTTTCACCCAAAGGTCGAGCAGCTTGGGAAGCTTGCGGTTGGCGATCCATTTCTCGACCGCCTCCTGCAGATCGACGTCAGTGCTGAATACCGACAGGGCTTCCTTGTTCCCTTTCACCTGTCCGTGAACGACGTCTTCGATCGCTTCCGCCCCCGCGAGATAGGCGCCTAACTTTTCGGCGAGTTGTTCAGCCGAGCTCACCACCATGGCCAGCCGTTCTTCCATCGCCTCCCGTCCCACTTGCAGGGTGTAGGCGATGGCCACGAGGTCGATAGTGGTCCTCGATACGTCAATGAATTCCAGCAGGTCGCGGGCTTTCTGCTGCAGTTGCGCCGCGGTCCTTGCCGAAAGCACGATGACGACGTGATCGAAAACTACCGGCTGGCGCACCGGCACCTGGTACTCCTCTACGACGAGGTGTGCATTCGATCCGCCGGCGCCGAAAGAGGAGATGCCCGCGATGCGCGGCAGCGTCCGGCCGTCGATCACCGGCTGCTCCCATGGCCTCAGCGACTGATTGACGACGAACGGGCTCTTCGCGAAATCTATATGGGGATTCAACTGCGCCGAATGGAGCGAAGGGACGATCTGCTGATGCTGCATCTGCAGCAGGACTTTGGTCAGGCCGGCAATTCCGGCGGCCGACTCGCAATGGCCGATGTTCGATTTGGCCGACCCGAGCAGGCAGAACCCGGTGTCCTGCGTATACCGGCCGAAGGCTTTACTGAGCGCCGCGACCTCGATCGGATCCCCAAGCTTCGTGCCGGTGCCGTGCGCCTCGACGTAGCTGATGTGCCGCGCGTCCGCGCGGGATTCGGCCAATGCCTGGCCGATCACACTCGCCTGCGCCTGGGGATTCGGCACCGTATACCCGTTGGTCTTCCCGCCGTGCGTGAGCGCGCTTCCTCGGATGATCCCGTAGATGTGGTCACCGTCGCGCTTCGCGTCGGAGAGTCGCTTCAGTACAACCGCCCCCACGCCTTCTCCGGGGATATAGCCATCCCCTCCCTCTCCGAAGCTCTGGCAGTGGCCGTCGCTGGAGATGAACTGCCCGATGCTCAGCAGCAGGTATTTCTGCGGATGAACGCTGACATTGACCCCGCCGGCGATCGCCAGGCCGGTCCGCCCCTGTTTCAGGTCCTGACACGCGACGTGAATCGCGGTCAGCGACGAAGAGCACATCGTATCCAGCGTCATGCTGGGACCATGCAGATTGAGCGCATAGGAGACGCGATTGGCGATGCTGGCGGAGTTGCCTGCAAACCCCATCCTCAGCTCCTCGACCCGCGCTTCGATTCCGAGGAGCTGGTACTCACTCCACATCACACCGACGTAGACGCCTACCGGTCCCGCGGGATCCTGCTCGTACGGCGCCTCCAGGGTTGCGCGGGTGTAACCGGCATCTTCGACCGCCATCCACGCATGCTGCAGAAACAGGCGCTCCTGCGGATCGATGTACTTCGCTTCTTTGGGCGCGATGCTGAAAAACAGCGGATCGAACTCGTCGACGCCCTCGATGAACCCGCCCCACTTGCTGGAATGGTGTCCGCTGCTGCTGCGATCTTCGCTGAAGTGAGCCTGCCAATCCCAGCGCTCGCGCGGCACCTCGATGATGCTGTCCTTGCCGTCGCGCAGATTCTTCCAGTAGGCGTCGACGTCGACAGCCCCGGGATACCGGCCACTCAAGCCGATGATGGCAATCGGCTCCGATTCCGTCGTCGCGGCGGGCGCCGTCGCGCGGGACCGGGTGAAGCGCCGGCCGGCGATCGGCTTCGTCTGCACAGTCGGCAGTGAGGATACGACTGCCGCTAAAGGTTCGTTCTTCCGGCTCGGGCTCGTGGCAAAAAGCGCGGTCAACTGTGGGGAATGCTCGGCGATGAAATAGCCGCTCAGCTCGCGTATGGTCTGGTACTCGAAGAACAGGGTCTTCGCGAGCGAGCCGAACGTCTGTTCCAGCTGATTGGTCAACTGCATCGCCAGGATCGAATCGATGCCGTACTCCCTGAACGCCTCCTGCGGGTCGATCTTGTGGGCTGGCAGTTTCAACAAACCGGAGAGCTGCTTGCGCAGGTACTCCTGCGTCTTCTCCGCAAGTGTTGCCGGATCGATTTCAACGCCCGCCACCGCTTGCTCTGGTTGTGATTCGACTGACAGCGGGCGTGCCCCGAACAAGGCAGCACGCATCCGCGCGAGCTCCCCTTCCATCACCAGGATCTGGTCGTACGGCAACGCCAGGCTGCGATGAAACGCCTGCATGCCGGTCGCCGTCTGCATGGGCTGCATGCCGGTGGCGCGTTGCAGCAGTTCCTCGCTCGCGACGTCCATCCCCATCCCACCCGCACGCCATAGCGGCCAATTGATCGACCGGGTGCGGCCACGCCGCTGCTTCGAGGCCACCAGCCGGTTGCGATACGCCGCGAACTGGTCCATGAACGCATTCGCGGTGGCGTAATCAGCCTGCCCGACGTTCCCCATCGCACCGGCGACGGACGAAAACAGCACGAGGAAATCGAGCTCCACGTCCCGGCTGGCCTCATCGAGGTTGAGCGTTCCGGCCACTTTCGGCCCGAGCACCTCGCTGAATTCAGCTTCGTCCTTGTTCAGGATGAAGCGATCCCTAATGGTCCCCGCGCCATGCAGAATACCGTCGAGCTTCCCGTACTCGCGGGTGATGGAGGCAATGAGTTGCGTCACCTGATCGAGGTCGCGGAGGTCCACTTCCCGATAGCTCACTCGTCCGCTTTGCGCGGACAATGCATCCAGGAGCACCTGTGTGTCCGCACGTAATGCCGAGCGTCCGGCCAACACCACCCGTGCCTCGCGGGTGTGCTCGAGGATCTCCCGGGCGAACAGGAGTCCCAGTCCTCCCAGCCCGCCGGTAATCAGGTAAACGCCCTGATCCTTGAATGTCACCGGCGCGGCCGACGCTTCTTCCCCCACGTCCTGCCAGCGCAGGACCTGCCGCGCGCCCGCCTGGACCCTGACGAGAGGCTCCCGTACGTGCAACCTCTCATCCTGTAACTGCCTGGCCAGTTCTCCGGCTGTCGTGGAAGGGGGGACGAGGAGAAGCTGACCAACGATCCTGGGATTCTCCAGCTCTGCCGTCCTGAGCAGGCCGGACAGGCCGGCGAGCAGACCTTGCTCGTGGTCATCAGGAACGACGATCTGAATCAGCGCTTTCTCGTGGGGTTTGCCGCCGAGGATGCTCTGGATCCGCTTGAAACCGGCGAGGGCATACTCGGTGTAGCGCGCAGCAAAACTCTGGTTTTCCGGCGCATGCAGCAGCAGGCAGTCGCTCTGCGGTAGGAATGACCGCAGCTCCTCTAGGTCGATCGCCGGCAGCTCGCACAGCACGACGTGGTGTTGCGTGGTTTCGACTCTGCCTTCGCTGGCCTGCGACGTGACGGGCTGCCATACCGGTGTCGCAAGAAGACTCCCTGCCGTCTCACGTCGCGTCGCATGTGGATCGGTCTCTCTGCCCGGAACGCGCGACGAGAAGCCGCGCATCTCGACGCAGACGTTTCCGCGCTCGTCGCACAGGTCGATATCCACCTTGACGATCCTGTCGGTCGCATGGACGCCCGGCGAATACCGCACCCAGGCAATCATGTCCGTGGTACACGGCGACAGGCTGCGCAGCGACTCCAGCGCGAAGGGCAACCGCGGCTGGTTCGCCGAACCGGACGGGCTCTCGATCAGGTCGACGGCGGCCTGGAGCGCGCCGTCCATCAGGCTCGGGTGAAGGACGTAAGCTCCGAACGTATCCGCGACGCCCTTCGGCAACCGCAGCTCCGCCACCGACTGGTTGCTCCCCTGATGAATGGCGCGGATTGCCTGAAATGCGGCTCCATAGACGAGCCCCATCCGCTCGAATGCGCTGTAGACGCCGGCCGGCTCCAGCCGGCGCTGCCTCATCTCTCCCTTGAGCGCGTCGAGATCGAGCGTGACCGCGTCCGGCTTCCGGATCACGAGCGCGCGGCCCTGGCAATGGACTACCTCCTGGTCCGTCTCGCCGCTGTAAATCTCGAAATCGATCTGGTCGTCGTCGCTCACCTGCAATGCGACGCTGACCAGCCTCGCTTCGTCGACGACGATCGGCTGCGCCCACACCACGTTGCGCAGCTCCAGGACCATCGGTGCCGGTCGTGCAGCCGTCGCACGCTCCACCGCCGCGCGGGCCATTTCCAGATAGGCGACCGCGGGCAGGACCATCTGTGCGCTGCCACCGTCCGCCCGCACCTGGTGATCCGCGAGGAAGAACTCCTCGCCGCTGAACGTCGCGCTGTAACTCTGCTGGCTGAGATCGGACGTGTTGCTGTGCAGCAAGGGGTGAAGGACGCGCGTCGCGGACATCGACGAGCCGCTGCCGGCCGAGCGCCCCGCGCCTGCTGCCGGCTCGATCCAGTGGCGCTCTCTGGCAAACGGGTACGTGGGCAGGCTGATGAATCGGGATGCTTCGTCTCGCGAAGCGGATTCCTCATGGTATTTGCGCCAATCGACCTCGATACCGGAGGTCCACAGGCCGCCAAGAAGGTCGTGGTCCCGCGCGGAAGCTGCCTGCTCGATGAGGCGACGTCCTGAATCCGTCTGCCACACGCGAGTGGCGCTCGAATCGCCTCGAGGCACCTCACCGGACCAGACATCCGCCGCATCGCTGCTCCCCGCGAGCCACCCGTTCAACTTGCTCAGCAGGTCGCCACGGTCCGTCGCCTTGATCGCCAGCCGCGTTTTCATGGCAGTGCGCCCAACCTGCCAGGTGAAAATTGCATCTTCGAAATGCGCGTCGGCCGCTTCGTGCTCCAGCCACTGGATCACGCGCCCGGCATAGGTACGCAGGCGCTCCGAGCTCGGAGCCGACAGCACGAACAGGGAGTCACGCTTCGGGCCGCTGCCCGACTCCCCGGCCGGGTACTCCTGCAGGACGACGTGCGCATTGGCTCCGCCTGAACCGAAGCTACTCACCCCTGCCACGCGCGGCTGCCCGGCGTCCCATGCGCCAAGCCGGTCCTGGATGAAAAACGGCGTGTCCTCGAGCTTGATCCTGGGATTGAGTTGCACGAAGTTGACGGTCGCCGGGAGTTGCCGATGGCGGAAGCAGAGGAGGATCTTCAAAAGCCCGGTAATCCCGGCGGCAGACTCCAGATGTCCGAGATTGCTCTTGACGGAGCCGATCGCGCATGGCGTGGCGGGCTTCGCCGAGCCGGAGGCGGCATAGGCATCCTGAATACTCTGGATCTCGATCGGGTCGCCCACGGGGGTGCCGGTTCCGTGGGCTTCGATATACGTCAGATCCTGAGCGTCGATCGCAGCGTCCTTCCAGGCGGCGATCAACAATTCCTTCTGCTTTTGCGGGTCCGGAACCGTCAGGCCGCCCGCAACGCTCGACGCCGCGCGCACCGCCGTCGTACGCGGCGAGCGCCATGCACCGTGGTTGATCGCGCTGCCTCGAATGACCGCGTGAATCTGGTTCCGGTCGGCAACCGCCGCACGGAGCGGTTTGAGCAACAACACCACCGCACCTTCAGAACGAACGTAGCCGTCTGCTGTGGCGTCGAAGGTCTTGCACCTGCCGTCGGGTGCCAGCATGCCGGCCTTGTGGTAAGCGATCGACAGGTCGGGATGGCAGATGAGATTGACCCCGCCAACCAGTGCAGTGGCACATTCGCCGGACCGCAACGACTGGACCGCGGTATGAAGAGCGACCAGCGAGGAAGAGCAGGCGGTGTCGACAACCAGACTCGGGCCGGAGAAGCTGAAGAAATACGAAAGGCGGTTGGCCAGGATCGCCAGCGAGCTGCCGACGCCCAGGTGCGCTTCGACCTCGTGACCTGACTCCTGGACCAGCCGGCTGTAATCGCAATTACTGGCGCCGACGAAGACGCCCGTGTTCGACCCTCTGAACGCCGCGGGCACGATGCCGGCGTCCTCGAGGCAGCCCCATGAGAGCTCCAGCAACATCCGTTGCTGCGGGTCGGTGATCCGGGCTTCGGCGGGCGATATGTGAAAGAACGCCGCATCGAAGGCGTCGACATCCTGCACGAAGCCACCCTGGTCGATGCCCGGAAACTCCGCCCCCGTCGGCCAATCGCGCCTCGTCCTGGGAAACGCCTCGATCGCGCACTGGCTCGCGGCCAGCACCTGCCAGAGCTGCTCAGGAGTCTCGATCCCGCCGGGAAGCCTGCAGGACACGCCGACGATGGCGATATCCGTCACGGCGTGAGGCCGCTCATCTGAATCCTGAATGTTGGTCGACACGTCTGCCATTGATCTACCCCGCGGGTCACGTCTCGTATGCTGCCTCGCCGACCCTTGCCGTGTGCGCGGCCTGGCCGTCCGAGCGTGTCGATTCGGGCGGTCCTGCGCGCAGAGCTACTTTGCCGGGATGCCTACGAGCCTCGCCTGCTGAATCTGTTCGTCACTGCCTTCGAACGTCGCCTGCTGATACTTTTCCTCGATGCCTTCGAATCTCGCCTGCTGGAACTTTTCCTTGTTCAGGTATTTGTCGAGGCCGCGGTTGAAGAACCTGTAGAAAGCGATCGGTACGAGACGATTGAAGAGCGGGTACGGAACGCCTGGATCGAGATGCGCCGTCAATTCGACCTCGACCTCGCCGTCACGCATCGGCGTGAACCGCCACGTGTCGTGGAAGACCGTCATGCGCGCACAACACTCGTTCCGAGGCAGCGCGTCGGGGAGTACCGTGAAATCCACCAGCACTACCTTGCTGCGCGGATCCTGAGTCACCTTTGCGTTGATCAGGAACTCGCGCGGCGCGTATGGCTTCGGATAGGCCATCCGGTACAGTTGGATGTAGCTGAGATCCTTGGGGTTCCACGGCTGGACGGTCTTGATGGCCTCACAGCCGGGGCCCCATTCCGCACAATCCTCGGTCTCGATGGACGTCATCGCCGCCACCGCGCGGTTCAGCGTGGTTTTGACGCGCCGCACGGTCCTGACATCCTTCAACGTCGATCCTGGTTTCTTCAGTGTATAGACCTGGATTCCCCTTTTATCGATCTCCAGCTCCCAGGCGTTCGACCCGGAGTATTTCCAGGCGAAGTGCGCCGTGAGAAGAAGCGCGACAACGAGCAGGACTCCGTACATCAGGACTCTGGAAATCGCACGCAAAACTCTTCTTGGACGGGGTGTCGCGTTCTGTTGGCTCACTTTTGCCTCCTCTGAATGCTCATGAATGAATTGTTGAGGGTCGTGGCGGTACCGCGCGTCACAACGCGGGCATCAATCGAGTCGCCAGGTACTTGCCGAGACAGATCAGCGTCAGGGTCGGGGCGACCTTGACGGTATCGGGAATGACGGATCCGTCGCAGACGTGCAGGTTCTCGTACTCGGTCTGCAGATTCTCGTCGACGTGTTCTCCGATTTTCATCACGCCGCCGATGTGCGCCGCACCCGCGGCCGACGTATAAATGTGCTTGCCGCCGGCATGACGGATGATCTCCCGCGCCATTTCGTTTCCCTTCTGCAACTTCGCGTGATCTTCCGCGGTCAATTGCTTGGAGTAACGGTTGTCGTCCCGCAGCACGCCGCCCAAGCCCTCTTTGACCATCACGCCCACGCCGATGCTTTGAGAGTGGCGGAACAGGCGGATCCATCTGCGATGGCCCAGCATCATCATCCGGTACAGGGTGCGAGCGGGATTTGCGTCCCCCACGCCTACACCGTCTTCTACTTCCGCCCCCATGCTGGCGATGAAGTTGTCGCCGGCCTTCAGCCCCGGTACGATGCCGTAGACCCCGAACGTCGGATGGCAATAGAACCCGCCGCTTGCGACGTCCTTCATCCCGCTGTTTCTGAGGATGATCGGCGACGCCGCCCCGCCTGCAGCGAGAACGATCTTCGTTCCGTAGGCTTGGCGCGTTTCGACCTCCTTCTTCTTCTCGATGAGCTTGTACTCCACGCCCACGGCACGTCCGTCGTCGAGCAGGACCTTGGCGACCCTCGCTCGCGTGACCAGGGTGGCGCCGTGCACCACCGCCTCCCTCAGGTAGGTCCGCGCGTTCCACTTCGCTTCGTAGGTGTATCCGCCATTGCACTTGGCCAGGTCGATCAGCATCGTGTTCTTCTTCCAGCGGTGGCCGAGCTCCAGCGCGCTCCTTTGGACCCTGAGCGCCTGAGCGCCGAGGAGCTCGTCCGGCAGGATTGAGAGCGGCAACTCCCGCCGGGCGTCCTCGAGCGCTGCGGAAAGATCGATGCCGAGGTCACGGAAGAGCTCCAGCGGAGGCTGATCGGCTACGGCGAAATAGACGGCTGACGTTCCTCCGGTCGTAAACGCCCTCGGCGCACCCGAAACCTGCTTGTCGCCTACTGAGACGGAATTGAGAATCGAGGCCATCGTACGGAACCCTTCGTCGAGCGGCGCGTCCCCGCCCCGCTCGAGGATGAGCACCTTCTTTTTCTGCTTGCTCAATTCCCGCGCGATGGTCGCCCCGCTCGGACCGGAGCCGACGACGATCGCGTCGAATTCATTGCTGCCGTGTCTATCCAAAGTGAACCTCCGGATCCAGGCAAATCCATAGGAGAGGAGAGTGCGGTGATGCGGAGGCGATCAGATCCTGATCTTCTTCCAGCGGCCGTCGGCCCAGATCGCGGTGATCAACACGGTCGCGAGCGCGCCGTAAACCATCTGCACGAGCCAGATCTGCAACAGGCCGTACCTCAGGTAAGGGCCGACGATCCAGACAGCAGGCAGGAAGACGATCCACTGAGTACTGAACGAGACCAGCAGGACGCGATTGCCATCTCCGACGCTGAATAGCGTATAGGCAAAGATGTAGATCAGGCTGCCGGCGCCGGTCGTCGCCGCTACCATCCGCAGCGGGACGACCGCCATGGCGATCGTGTTCGGATTCGAAAGGAACAACGACAGGATTGCTTCCGGAAACAGGAAGAGCGGCAGGCCCAGCGCCGTGATCCCGAGGACCCCGACCTTCCCTACATCCCACCCCCACCGCGCCGCCTCTTCGAGATCGCCTTTGCCGACGTTTCTCGAAACGAGGGTGGCCGAAGCCACGCCGAGAGCCATCGCGAAGAGACTCAGCACCATCGTGATTCTGATCAGAACATTTGCCGCGGCCAGCTCCGCCGTACCGACCTGCCCGACCATCCAGAAAAAGACGATGAATCCCGCGGACAGAAAGAACTCCTGCATCGTGGCGGGCATGCCGATCTTGAAGATGCGAATCAGAAGCGCACGTGCGGGCTTCGCTTTCAGAAACCCGTCCTTACGATAGTGAAGGTAGATGATGACACCGTTGATGAGGGCGCCGGCGTGCACGGCCAGCATGGTGCTCAGCGCGGCCCCGGTCGCTCCCATCACCGGCGCGCCGAACCGGCCGTAGATCAGAACGTAATTTCCGAAAAAGTTCAGGCAATTCATGACGACCACGATCGTCATGTACACCTTCGGCTTTTCCATTCCCGCCCAATGGCCGCGGAAGGCGGCGTTCATCCCTGTCGCAATGATTGCCAGATAGAGCGTCCGGAGGAACGGGACACCGATCCTCGTCACGTCAGGATCCGACGAGATCAGCGAAAAGAAGTAGGGAGTGGCCAGGTAGCAGATGACCGTCAGAGGCGCCCCCACGACCACCGCCGCCAGCAGCCCTCCGTTGAGCGGCAGGCACTTCGCCTCCGTGGAGCCCTCACCTCGTCTACGGGCCACCATCCCCTGGACGGCGGGCGCAATTCCCATCACGAAAGAGAGGATCAGCGAGTTGCTGAACATCGACAACCCTACCGCGGCGATGGCCTGGTTTCCCAGCGGCCTGACCATGGCGAGGTCCACCAGTGACATCACGACCGCCGAGCTGAGGGCGATGCAAATGGGATACGCCAGCTTGAAAATCGTCGCAACCCGCTCTTTAGGGATCATGTAAATTCCTCTCGATTCAATGACTGTTGGTGAATACGTTCGCTGGCTCCGCCGGAGCGAGACGCTGAGTGGCTCGTGTCTACGTCGCAGGGAGCTGGCGGGTAACTGGCGTCGCTCAGGGCTCGAGCGGGCTGACGAACTCGTGCGCGGCGTCGTCGAGCTCCGGTGGAGCGAAGGACGCTCCGGCCATTTCCAGGAGATCGGCCTTCTCCAATATCGAGTGATGATTCGCCTCGACGTCGTGGATTCGAAGCTGGTCGCGCAGCAACTGGCTCCATCCGTAGTCGCGAGGGGTGGCGCCGTCCCGCGTCTGCGTCGCGCGGTATAACGACACATCGATCGCGCGAGAGAGCGGCCGCGGCACGTAATCGCGGTAGCAAAGCAGGTTGGCCCGGTAGACTTTATAAAACGCGGCGAATTGCTCACCGGCGCCCTCGATGCCGCGAGCGTGCAGCAGTCCGCCGATATATTGGATCTTCGCGTCGTCCGGCAGCTGCCGCAACTGGTCGGCTTCGAGATCCAGGACGATGCCATTCAGCCCGGCTGCAACTGTGCATGCCTCGACGAGCTCGTCAGCCTCGTCGCGAGCAAGCTGTCCCTGCATGACGGACGGAGCTCTCGTATCCAGCAGAGTCAATGAGGCAATGTCGTCGCCCTGCTCCAGCAGCACTCTGGCCATCTCATAGGCGACCACGCCACCGTAGGAGTGCCCGATCAAGCTGTAGGGACCGAGTGGCTGCACCGCTTTCAACGCGGCAATGTTGGCGCGGGCAGTTTGCTCGACGCTGTCGAGCGGGCGCGTCTGGCCGTCGAGGCCCACCGCCTGCAAGCCATAGAATGGCTGTCTGCGACCGAGAGCTCGGCTGAGCGGCTGCAGTGACACCACATTGCCACCAGCACCCGGTACGCCGAATACCGGCCGCACGGTGCCGTTGGTCTGAATCGGCACCAGAATCTTGAATGGCTCGGCCTCTTCGCTGGCGATCAAGGTTGCCAAGGCGGCGATGTTGGGTGCTGTGAACATGACGGCCAGAGGGAGCAACCGGCCGAAGCCCATGTTTATCTTCGCGGTCAGACGCACCGCAGACAGCGAGTGCCCGCCCAGCTCGAAGAAGTTGTCGTTGACGCCGATTGTCTCGGGGGAGCGGTTCAAAACCTCGGCCCAGATGGCGACGAGCCGTCGTTCGGTGTCATTACGTGGTGCGACATAGTCCCGGGCCACGGCCAC
>Ga0190270_10000029_pt1 | contig 96947 bp, 80 predicted proteins | sample Popmic320T_FD_133748 | JGI IMG/M metagenome (GOLD analysis project Ga0190270, IMG submission 133748) | Populus adjacent soil microbial communities from riparian zone of Weber River, Utah, USA - 320 T | ecosystem: Environmental > Terrestrial > Soil > Riparian zone | place: USA: Utah | collected...
GGACTGCGCGCTGCGCCGCGCCTGAGGGAAAGAAACCGCCTTGAGTGCATCGCGCTCAAGGCAAAATGCAAGTGCTTGCAAATACATCGGTTGCGAACACGGAAAATCGAGTTTCTTGGAAGCCGCCGGAGCCGCGGCTTCTTGCGGCGGAGGACGGTCGAAGGATCCTCTTCCGACAGCGCGGCGACTCAGAGGCTGTGAAAAAAGTCGCCGAGAGCCACGCTCCTGGCCTGTGGCGCGACCCCTCATCCGCCCTTCGGGCACCTTCTCCCCTTGCAGGGGAGAAGGGCTACAAACTACCCGTCTTGCGAGAGTGAAAATTAGTAGCCCCTCTCCCCGCGTCGAGCGGGGAGAGGGTGAGGGGTCGTGCCACAGGCGAGATGCGAGTCTTTCGCCGATTTCGTCACACGCTCTCGTCAGGATGACAGGCGTGGTGCGGCACGCTCAGGACCACAGTGAATCGGCGCCAAGGAAGCTCAGACGCGCTTGAGCAGTTCGCCGAGCAGCAGGATCACGCCGCTCGAGAGGAGCGGGCCGCGCATCGGCGGTGCATCGCGGTCGCCTGAGACCTCGTGGACGGCGGCCTGCAGCGCGTCGACCTCGAACGGTTTCGCGATCACCCCGAACACGTCGTACTCCTTGATGCGCTGACTGTGGCGCGAGGAAAGCGAGGCCGTCACGACGATGACACGGCGGAGCAGGTCGGGGCGGTGCTCCGCGAGGAAGTCCAGCACGGCATACCCATCGACGAGCGGCATCAGCAGGTCGAGCAGAATCGCCGCATACTGCCTGCTTTTCAGCTTCTCGATCGCCTCGCCGCCGTCGCTCGCCACGTCGACGACGAAATCCGCCTGCAGCAGCGCGGTGATGAGCGTGCAGGTCGCCTCGTTGTCGTCCGCCAGCAGGACGAACGGTTTTTCCACGTTGTGAAGTTCTCCCGGAAGGTGTTGGACGCCTGCCGGAGATTGTAACCTATGGGTCTCACATGGATTCCACGAGATGAAACCTAAAAAACCGTCAGGCAGGATCCGCGGCGCATTCCGTAAAGATAAAGGCGGCGCGCGCGATCAGCGCGTGACCGAGGACAACTGGGAAGCGCTGCTCGACCAGCACGGCCAGTCGCGCAAGCGGCCGCAGATCAGCGAGCTGGTCCTGCACCTCGAGCACGCCGACGCGATGGTGGAGGTCGAGGAGGAAGACGCCGCGGGCGCCGCGGTGGTCTTCAACGTCGCGAGCGGCCGGTGCCGGGTCCTGCTCGACGGCGAAGAGATCGACTGCGTCATCCCTCCCGAGCTCGCGGTGCGGCAGAAGAGCGCCCTCGCCGTCGGCGACCGCGTGCTGATCGCGGAAGAAAGCGGCATCTGGCGACTGAAGGCCGTCCTCCCTCGCCGCACGGTGCTCGCGCGTCCCGATCCGCTGCACAAGCACATGCAGCGTCTCATCGCCGCGAACGTCGACGTGGTGATCCACGTGATCTCCCTGAAATCGCCGCCGCTGCGTCCACGCCTCATCGACCGTTACCTCATCGCCATCCAGCGCGGCGGCGCGCATCCGGTGATCTGCGTCAACAAGGTCGACCTCCTCTCGCCCGAGGAGCGGGATCGCGAGCTGCCGAAGCTTGCGCCGTATCTCGACCTCGGCGTGCCGGTGATCGGCTGCTCGACGAAGACCGGTGAAGGGCTGGACCAGCTCCGCCGCGAAGTGGAAGGGAAGATGGCGGCGCTCGTCGGCCACAGCGGCGTCGGCAAGTCGTCGATCCTCAACGCGCTCGACGAGACGCTGCAGCTCGCGACGAACACGCTGCACCGGAAACGCGCCACCGGGCGTCACACCACCACCGCCTCCACGCTCTACGACTTCGGCGGCGGGACGTACCTCATCGACACACCCGGCATCCGCGAGTTCGGGCTCTGGGACCTCGACCGCGATTCGCTGCGCGACTACTTTCCCGAGTTCGACGAGCCGAACGAGTCGTGCCGCTTCACCGACTGCACCCACGTGCACGAGCCCAATTGCGAAGTCAAGGCGCAGGTGGAGGCAGGGGAGTTGAGCGAGGCTAGGTATGAAACGTATGTGAGGTTGTGGGAGGACCTGGCGTAATTGGTGTCGGGTGTCAGGTGTCAGGTGTCTGGGGCTTATCGCCCTGGCGAGACACCCCAGACACCTGACACCCGACATCTCCTAACAACTCCCCGAGAGGCACGGGCCTCCCCAGCAGGAACCCCTGCAGCTCCGAGCACATGTGCGACAGCAGAAAGTCGCGCTGCTCCGCCGTCTCGACGCCCTCGGCCACGGTCTTCAGTTGCAGGCTGTGCGCGAGCGCGATGACTGCTCCGACCACCGCGGCCGCGCCGGGGTCGCTGGTGACGTTGCCGACGAACTGGCGGTCGACCTTCACCGTGTCGATCGGAAAGCGCGTCAGGTAGAGGAGCGAGGAGTAGCCGGTCCCGAAGTCGTCGACCGCGAGCGACACGCCCATCTCCTTCAGTGCGCGCAACGTTGCGAGCGTCGCTTCCGCGTTCTGCATGGCCACGCTCTCCGTGATCTCGAGCTCGAGGAGGCGGGGATCGGTGCCGGTCTCGCGCATGATGGCGCGCATCGTGTCGAGGAGCTCCGGCTCCTGCAGCTGGCGCGCGGAGAGATTGACGGAGACGCGCAGGTCGGCACCGCGAGCTTCGCGCAGGCGCTGCAGGTCGAGGCACGCCTGCCGCAGGACCCACGCTCCGACCGGCACGATCTGGCCTGTACGTTCGGCGATGGCGATGAATTCGTCCGGCGGCAGCAATCCCCGGGAGGGGTGCTGCCAGCGCAGCAGCGCCTCGACGCCGACCATCTCGGTCGAGCGGGCGTCGTAGATCGGCTGGTAGTGCAGGAGCAGCTCGTTGCGCTCCAGGGCGCGGCGGAGGTCGGATTCGAGCGCCATCTGGCGCGCCTGCTGATCGCGCATCTCCGGCGTGAAGTGCTGCACGCGGCCGCGTCCGAGCTCCTTCGCGCGATGCATGGCATGCTCCGCGTTGCGGATCAGCGCCGCGGACGTCTCGCCGTCCCACGGCGCCAGGGCGATGCCGATGGTCGCGGAGACGTGCACCTGGTTCCGGTCGAGCACGAGCGGCACCGAGATGGCCTCGAAGATCATCTTCGCGAGGCGTTGCGCTTCCGCGACTCCTTCCACGCCCGGCAGGAAGACGGTGAATTCGTCGCCGCCGACGCGAGCCACGTTGTCGTCATTGCCGGCCACGGAGCGGATCATGCTCGCGATCACCTGCAGCGCGTTGTCGCCGACTGCATGCCCGAACGTGTCGTTGATCAGCTTGAAGTGGTCGAGATCGATGAACAGCACCGCGGTCTGCTCGCCGCTGGCATTGCGCGCGATGCGCGTCAACACCGAGGCGAGCCGCTCCTGAAAATAGAGGCGGTTCGGCAGCCCGGTCAGCGGATCGCGGCGCGAGCCGTGCCGCACCTTCTGTTCGAACCGCGCGCGGCTGGTGACGTCGCGGTCGCTGCCGCGGAAGCCAGTCAGCTCGCCACCTTCGTCGAAGAGCGGGACGCCGCTCGCTTCGACGAAACACTCGGAGCCGTCGCGGTGACGAAGCCGCTGCACGAGATCCGTCCAGCCGCTGCGCGCGGAGACGATGCGCGCGAAGAACTGCGCGACTTTCTCCCGCGATTCCGGGAAGTAGAAGTCGGTCATGGCATGCCCGACCAGCTCTTCCGACTTGTAGCCGATCATCCGCTCGACGGCGGGGCTGCAGTAGGTGAAGCGCCCTTCGCGATCGAGCTCGAACACCCAGTCGTCCACGCCCCCGGCGGGCTCTCCCTGGCGCAGCGCGTTGTCGGACCGGCGGCGATCGGTGACGTCGCGGTAGTTGAGGACGAGCGCGGCGATGCTCGGATCCTCGAGCATGTTCACCGCCACTCCCTGCAGCCAGCGCCATTCTCCACCCTTGTGGCGTGCGCGGCATTCGAACATCACGGTCGTGCCGGGGCGGGCGAGGAGGTCGCGGCGCAGCTCTTCGATGCGCGTGACGTCCTCGCGGTGCAGGATCGCAAACCCGTCGAGGCCGAGGAGCTCTTCGTCGTCGTAACCGAACATCCGATGCAGCGCGGGACTGAGATAGAGGATGCGTCCCTCGGCGTCGACCAGACAGATCGCCTCGTACGAGTCGCCGACCAGCGCGGTGTAGCGCTGCTTCGCCTCGCGGAGAGCGCGCTCGGCGCGGTTGCGCTCCGTGACGTCGTCCGCGATCAGGAGGCGCCGGTTGAAGTCGCCGCCGAGGCGCGCCAGCATCGTCTCGACCTCGAGAATGCTGCCGTCCTGCCGGACGTGGACCCAGGCGCGCTTGCGGCCCTGCGTGAGCACGCCGTCGAGGTAGTACGCGACGGCGCGCTCCGCGTCGGCCGCCGGATGCAGCTCGTGCACGCGCAACTGCGCGAGGGCGCCGGCCGGGTGGCCGTACTGCCGGAGAGCGGCGTCATTGGCGGCGATCACCGAGAGGTCGTCGGCGTCGTAGATCCACATCGGCTGCGGATGCTCGTCGAACGCGGCACGGTACAAACCGCCGGACAGACCAGCGGCGGGGGTCGGACAGGTCAATTTGGTTCTGGTTCTCCTGGAATCGATAGCACCGACCGGTCGGCCGGGAAAGAACCGGCACTTTAACGGACGCGCTTCTGTCAGAAAAGACGAATTCCGTCCGCTACCGGCCATTTCTGACGGAAGTGCGGCGGGCGTCACCAAGAGTTTGCCGATACGGTAAGGCGGCGAAAGATCTGTAGACCCGGGCTTCAGCGCCAAGGGCGTTAACTTACGGTGGTCGCACGACCCCTCACCCCGCTGGGCGCCTGATCTTCTGACGTCTGTTCCTCTCGACTCGAACGTCGTTCGAAATTGCCGCGCGCAGGCGCCCATCTCCCTCTCCCCTAAAAGGGGCGAGGGGCTACAAAGCAGCGCGTGGCGAGGATGGGTCTGTAGCCCCTCGCCCCGCGTCGAGCGGGGAGAGGGATGCTCGGCACCTGCGGGTTCCGATCCGCACTTCCGGCGCGCTCCTGGTGACGTGTGGTTAGAAGACCAGGTGCCGGGCCGGGTGAGGGGCTGTGCCTCACGGCGTGCCGGGCCGTTTCGCCGCCATTGGGGCTCCAGCCCGGGGCTACAGATCTTTCGCCGTCTTCGGCGGCTATTTCTTCATAGCCTCGCGGCGGCCGGAGCCCGTGCGGTGTGCAGCAATATGCACGTCTCGCAGGGGGTATAAGTTCCTTTTGCGTCACACCGCCAGATGAGAGCGCGCCCTCACTAACTCAAATAACGCCGGCTGAGGCCGGACCAGGAGGGCTTATGCGACAGATGAATCTGGTGGGCCGAGGTGTGCTCGCCGTGGCAGTGGTGATGGTGCTGGCGGTGCCGGCGCAGGGGCGGACGAAGAACGAAGAGCAGGGCTGGAGCGGGCCGGGGCGCGATCAGATCGCGAAGATCCTGAAGATCGTGAAGAAGGTGAAAGGCGTCATCCGGACTTTCGGTGACGGCCTTTCCGATCCGAAGCCGTAATCAGTTCACGAGCACGAACTCGCGGGTCGGGTCAAACCGCAACTCCGTGATGTACGCGTGCACATGGCGAACGATCTCGGGCGTCGCGCTGCTCGCCGCAATCGCATCGTTGAGATATGCGAGTGCGGCGACGGCGCGACGGTTGAGCGCGGCGTCGGTGAACTCCTGGACTATCGTCGCTGCCAGCGTTCGTGCAGGTTCGAACTCGTCGCGAAGCATGCACGCTTCGACGATCTCCAGCCCGCTGAGGCCCGCCTCCTCGATGAAGGCGTGCTCGAGAAAATGTGAACGCGCATATGTGAGGTGTTCAATGGCGTCGTCGAGACGTCCAAGGCGGACGAGTGCGCATCCAGCACCGTACGTGGCGCGGACGACTTCCAACTGTGACGCGAGTTGCTTCTGCCTCCGGACCGCGTCGTTGAAATGTTCGAGGGCTTCCTCGGGCACTCCGAGGTGAATCGCGCACCATCCGAGCGCGAAGCGGGCGCGTGCTGTTGCCTCGGCGTCGCCATCTCTGAGCAGTTCCCGCAGTACCTCGCGCGCGGCGCGATAGTCCCCGCGTCGCACGAGCAGATTCCCGGCCGCCACTGTGCACTTTCGATACAGCGGGACATCGCCGTGATCGTTGAACACGGAGCGGCACGATTCCAGGAGCTCCTGTGCTTCGTCGAAACGGCGGAGGTGCGAGAGCACGATCGAGCGCACGAAGTCAGCGATCGCACGGTCGTGCGCGAGCGTCCCGTGTCCTTCGAAAAACGCATCGGCGCGATCGAGGGCGGCGAGGGCCTCCTCATAGCGGGCGAGATAGCAGAGAGCCCTCGCGCGATCCTTCCATGCCTGACCGCGATGCTGCTCAATGACGACGATCGGATAGGCGCCGTCCGGAAGTGCCTCGGCGATCGCGATCGCCAGTGCCGTAGCGGCGAGACTTTCCTGCGGATCGCGCTCCAGTTCAGCCGCGAGTTTTGCGAGGCTGTCCAGCGTACCGCTCGTCAGAAACTCGGGACGATCCACCAGCGTCGCCCAGCGATCCCTCGGCGTCTCCCGCAACACCCGCAGCACCGCGTCCGCCGAATCCGCCTTTTCCTGCATCAACTGGCGCGCGGTGGCTCCGAATGCCGCGACGCGTGCCGGGTCGGGATAGCGGCGCCTCCGGTCGAACGGCACTACCTTCGACGTTTCGTCGCGATTCATTTCGGCCGTCCCTTCTCACCGTAGAGACGCTCGGCGCGGCGGAGACCTTTCGTGATCAGCTTCTGCGCCGACTTCGGCTTGATCCCCATCCGCTCCGCCACCTCGGCTACGGTGCACCCTTCGAAGTACCTCAGGCGCAGGATCTCCTGATAGCGCGGCGGGAGACACTCCAGCGCTTCGCGCGCCGCGATCTGGTCCGTCAGGCTGTCGAGAATCCGCAGCGACGCCGGATCGACACGATCGACGTCCATCTGCGCGTCGCCGGTAACGTTCCGTCCGTTCTGCCGCCAGTAGTGACGGCTGGCGTGACAGATCGCGCCCACCAGCCACGACTTGAGGTCGAGCACGAGATCCGACTTCCGGAGGTAGGCCAGGAGCACGTCGTGGACGAGCCCCTCCGCTTCCGAATCGGGTACGCGGAACTTGTAAACAGAAATCTTCACCAGCAGGTCGAAGTACTGCTCGTACATCGCTTCGAAGAGCCGGTCGTCGATTCGCGGACTGGTTTGCGGCGTCATGGTGTCTCTCTGATTTGTGGCCACGTTACCACGAGGTGGAGGTAGGTAAACATGGATTTACGCACACTCCTTACAAGGAGACGCTAATTGACGCGCATGAGAGTCAAAACCAGCAGGATCAGTAACTTATACGTTCTAGTTGTCCATGAGCCGCGCAGCAGAACGCGCGTTGCGTCGCGCCGCGTGTCGCGGAGTCCGTTCCGGTCGATCGCCGTCGGCGACATCGTCCGCGCGCATGGAGTGAGGCTGCGCGTGACGTCGATCTCGACGCGCGTCGAGGATCGCGAAGACGCCGTCGAACATGTGACGGAGCTCTTCACCGCCGCCCTGGCCAGTCGCACGGCCAGGCGCATGCCGTCGAACGTCGTGCCGATGCCGACCAGTGGAGACCCGACGATCGCGCAGTTCCTCCGCTACCACGTACTCATCCGCTTGTTTCACGGCGATCCCGACGCGTGGCTCGCCCACTTGCAGGCGCGCGGAAGCGCGGCCGACGGCGGCGATCTCCGCTTCGTCCGGTGGATCCGTTCGCGGCTGCGCCAGGACCCGGCGCTGCTCGCGGCGATCCGGGACATGGTGGACGCCACTCCGTTCTGGCGCGTCGCGGAGGGGTGAGGTACCTTGCGCGCCGCATGACCGAATCGGAGCTCGTCGTCAACCCGCGCGAGAGCGGTTTTCACCGGCTCGACCTGCAGCAGTTGTTCGGCAACACCAACCCGGTGATCCTCGAGATCGGCTCGGGAAAAGGGCGCTTCCTCATCTCGACCGCGATGGAGCGTCCGGGCGTCAACCTGCTCGGCGTCGAGAAGTCGCTGCACTACCACCGGCTCATCCGCGACCGGGTGATCAAGCGACACCTCACGAACATCCGCCTCATCAACCACGACGCGTTCCTCGTGATGCGGGACATGATTCCGGCGGCCTCGATCGCCGAGGTGCATGTGTACTTCCCGGACCCCTGGCCGAGAGCCAGGCAGCAGAAGCGGAGGATCATCCGTCCCGAAGCGCTGGCGGAGATGCGGCGCGTGCTCGCCGACGGCGGCTCGGGGATCTACGTCACCGATCATCAGGAGTACTTCGAGGCGGCGGCGCCGTTCGTCGAAGCGGAGTTTCCGGGCGCGCAGCGGCGCGTACCGGGGGCGGACGACCTCCCGCGGACGAACTACGAGGCGAAGTATCGCGCCGAGGGGCGGCCGATTTTCGAGATCAGGTTCTGGAAGTGAACCTCTTCATTCATAATCTCCCGCAGTGCGCATCCTCGGCGTCGACCCTGGCTCCATCACCACCGGCTTCGGAGTCATCGACTACGAAAAAGGCAAACTACTCCTCGTAGAACAGGGAGCGATCGGCACGCGGCGCGGCGCCGAGCTTCCGGAGCGTCTCGGCGTCATTCACGAAGGATTGCGCGAAGTCATCGCCCGGACGCGGCCGCAGGCCATCGCCATCGAGACGCCGTTTGCCGGCAAGAACGTCAACAGCCTGATTCAGCTCGCGCACGCGCGCGGCGTGGTGCTGCTCGCGGCGCGGTCGGCGGAGCTCGAGATCTTCGAATACGCGCCGCGCTCGGTGAAGAGCGCGGTGGTCGGGTACGGCGGGGCGGAGAAGGAACAGGTCGCGAAGATGGTGCGCATGCTGATTCCCGGTTGCGGCACGGTGAAGATGTCGGCCGACGCGACGGACGCGCTTGCGATCGCGATCTGCCACGCGCACACCGCCGGCACCGCGGCGCGCCTGAAGATAAGAGCATGAGCGCGTCGCTCCCCGAAGAACAGGCTCTCGAGAACGAATGCGAACCGGCTCCTCCACGGAGCCCGCTCGCGCGTACGTTCGGCGCGTTGCACTACCGCGACTTCCGGCTGGTGTGGATCGGCGCGTTCCTCTCGACGACCGGCACCTGGATGCAGACCGTGGCGCAGGGATGGGTGGTCCTGCAGATGACCGACTCCGCCTTCCTCCTCGGCGTGGACGGCTTCCTGGCCACCGGTCCGATGCTCTTCTTCTCGCTCTTCGGCGGCGTCGTGGCCGTCCGCGTCGAGCGCCGCAAGATCATGCTGCTGTCGCAGTACCTGCAGATGTCGTTCGCGTTCATCCTCGCGGCGCTGCTCTTCTCAGGGAACGTGCAGGTGTGGCACATCTTCGTGCTCTCGTTCCTGACCGGGAGCGCCCAGTCGTTCAGCGGCCCGGCCTACATCTCTCTATTGCCGACGCTCGTGAAGCGCGAGGACCTGCCGAACGCGGTGGCGATGAACTCGATGCAGTTCAACCTGGCCCGAGTCATCGGCCCGATCCTCGCGGGCGGCGCGCTGCTGGCGTGGGGAGCGGCGGTCTGCTTCCTGGTGAACGGGCTCTCGTTCATCGCCGTGATCATCGCCATGCTGCTCATCCGCTCGCCGGGACCGCCGCCCGCCGACGAACGCCGCGGCGTGATGGCGGAGATGAAGGAAGGATTCCGCTTCGTGGCACATCGCCCGAAGCTGCTCGTGCTGACGTTCCTCGCCTTCGCCGGCACGTTCCTGGGGATGCCGATCGTCACGTTCCTGCCGGTGGTCGCGAAGTCGATCTTCGGCCTGAACGCGAGCGGCTACGCCTGGATGATGACCACGTACGGCCTCGGCTCGGTGACCGGCGCGCTGCTCGTCGCGGCGACGGTGCATGCGGCGAGGAAGGGGAAGGTCGCGCTGGAGCTGCAACTCGCGTTCGCCTGTCTCCTGATCGGCTTCGCATTCTCGCGCTCCCTCCCGCTGTCGCTCGTCATCTCGTTCTTTGCCGGAGCGTGCATCGTCGGCGTGATCTCGCTCTACAGCTCCCTCGTGCAGTTGACCGCGAGCGACGCCATGCGCGGGCGGGTGATGTCCATCTTCATGCTCGCCTTCCGCGGCGGCATGCCCCTCGGCAACCTGATCGCCGGCTACGTGGCGCAACGCTGGTCGATCAGCGTGGCCCTCGGCATCAACGGCATCGTGCTGGCGTCGGTGGCGCTGTTCTTCATCCTGCGCGGGACGAAATTGGATGAGGAACCGGTGGCGGGGTAGCTCCTCCTCGACGACGTAGCTCCGAATGGGCTACGGTTGTGAGCGTGAAACCGCGCGTGTATCTGGAAACGAGCGTTGTGAGCTACATCGTCGGGCGGCTGAGCCGCGATGTGATCGTGGTAGGCAATCAGGAGCTTACGCGCGCTTCAATCACGATCTGGCGGCGTTGTGCCGGTATCTGCGCGAGAAGGAACGCGAGCACCCCGAACGGGTCGTTACGCTCGAGCCTCGGCGTCCCGAGGTGGCGGACGTAGCGAAGAAGTGATCGCCGCCCCTCACTCCCTCCCGTCACCCACGATCGTGTACGCATCGCCCGTGTCGTTCCGTACCACCGAGGCGTAGGCGTAGAGCGGCAGGTCGGCGTCGATATTGAGGGAGAGACCTTCGTCCGGCGGCATCCCCACCACGTTGAAGATGTCGTTGTAGAGGATGAGGCCGTAGGCGGGGATGGTGACCATGCCGGCGCCGCCGTGCGAGTTGCCTTCCTTGTCGTACCAGGTCAGCCAGAACGAGGTGGCGGTGCCGTGCGGGTTGGCGATGCCGACGTTCGTGCGGAAGCCGCGGACGCCGATCAGGCCGTTCAGCCAGATGTTCTTTGGAAGCTGCGAGGGCGGCATTCCCTGGATGAGCTGACCGAACTCGCCCGCGGCGTTGCCGGTGTTGTAGACGCGGGCGAATGCGACGATGGGGACGTCTTCGCTGTCGGTGGTGAGCGTCAGGGTCCCGAACGAGCCGGGGACGCTGGCGCGCTCGCCGACGAAGTCGGTGATCGTGACGCTCTCGCGCGGTCCGAGGGTCATGCTCATGACGATCGGGATGCGATTGACGGGGTCGTAGACCATCCCCACCGTGGTGGTGCGGGTGGCGTGACGGCTCGAGATCACGACGTCGGTCCGCCACTGTGTCCCGTTCGCGCCGGCCACGTGTGTGACCACCGGAACGAACACCTGAGGGCCGGCGTAGTTGGCGGCGAAGGTGGTCGAGGCGAGGAGGAGAGAGGCGAGCGTGAGCAGGTACCGCATGGCGCCAGAATTCTATCGTCCGCTTACCCAGCGCTTACATCGCGTATAGAATCCGCCGCCACGGCGCACGATGTGCATTTCCGCCGTACGGAAACGATGGCTAAAGCAAAGAAAGAAAGCAGTTCCGCGGTCGCCGAGCCGCCCGCGGAGTTCACCTGTGCGCCGGAGTGGACCGACCTCCTCAAGGAGATGATCTTCATCCGCCGCTTCGAAGAGGCGACGGAGCGTGAGTTCCGCAAGGGCAAGATCGGCGGTTACCTCCACGTCTACATCGGACAGGAGGCGATCGCCTCCGGCCTCATCAGCGCGCTGAAGGACGACGATGTCGTCTTCTGCGGCTATCGCGATCACGCGCAGGCGCTCGCGCTCGGCTCCAATCCTGACAAGGTCATGGCCGAGCTGTTCGGAAAAGGCACCGGCATCTCGAAGGGGAAGGGGGGCTCCATGCACCTCTTCGACGTCGAGCACGGCCTCTACGGCGGCTACGGCATCGTGGGGGGACACCTTCCGCTCGCGGCCGGCGCCGCCTATTCGATGCGCTACCAGGGTGGCGACGGGATCGTGCTCTGCTACTTCGGCGACGGCGCGATGAACATCGGCTCGTTCCACGAGGCGATGAACATGGCCGGGCTGTGGGGCCATCAGGGGATGTGCCCGATCGTCTTCATCATCGAGAACAACGGTTACGCGATGGGCACCTCGGTCGAGCGCCACTCCGCGCTCACCGACCTCTCCGCCCGCGTCCGCGCGTACGACATCCCCACCGAGAAGGTCGACGGGCAGGACATCTTTGCCGTCCGCGGAGTCGCCGACCGCGTCTTCCGGCAGGTGCGCGAGACGGGTAAGCCGTACTGCATCGAAGCGGTCACGTACCGCTTCAGCGGACATGGCGCGGCCGACATCCTGCAGCCGTACCGCCCGAAGGAAGAAGTCGAGAAGCACCGCCAGCGCGATCCGATCTCGATCCTCCGCACGCGCCTCTCCGAAATGTGCGGGCTGACGGACGAGGACGTGAAGGCGATGGACGAACAGGCGACCGAAGCGGCGGCGAAAGCCGTGAAGTTCGCCGAGGAGAGTCCGCAGCCGGACCGCGAAGAGCTGCTGAAGGACGTCGTCGCGGAGCACCAGCCGCGCTGGGTGGCGGAGGACGAGACACACTGATGGCTGAGAAAAGCTACCGCGACGCGATCCGCGACGCGATGATCGAAGAGATGGACCGCGACCCGAACGTCCTCATCATGGGGGAGGACATCGGCGTCTACGAAGGAACGTTCCGCATCACCGCCGGCATGCTCAAGAAGTACGGCCCGAAGCGCGTGGTCGACACGCCGATCGCCGAAGCCGGCATGATCGGCACCGCGGTCGGCATGGCCATGCTCGGCCTCCGGCCGATCGTCGAGATGATGACCATGAACTTCTCGATCGTCGCCGCCGACCAGATCATCAATCACGCCGCGAAAGTGCGTTACTTTTCCGGCGGCCAGGTGGACGTGCCGATCGTCGTGCGCGGACCGCAGGGCGCGGGCGTGCAGCTCTCCGCGCAGCATTCGCAGACGTTCGAGTCGTTCTACGGCCACTTCCCCGGCATGCACGTCGTCGCCCCGGCCACGCCGGCCGACGCCAAGGGGATGCTCAAGACCGCGATCCGCGGTAAGGACCCGGTGCTCTTCCTCGAAAGCGCGGCTCTGTACGGGATGAAAGGCGAAGTGCCGGACGATCCCGATTTCACGGTGCCGTTCGGGAAGTCACGCGTGGCCCGCGAAGGGAAGGACGTGACCATCGTCTCGTACAGCCGCATGCTCCAGCTCTCGCTGCAGGTTGCCGACAAGCTGTGGAAGGATGAAGGCATCGAATGCGAGGTGATCGACCTCCGTTCCATTCGTCCGCTGGACATGGACCCGGTGTACGCCTCGGTGGCGAAGACCCATCGCGCCGTGGTCGTGCAGGAGCAGTGGAAGCTGTACGGCGCCGGAGCGGAGATCGCCGCGAGCATCACGGAAAACATGTTCGACGAGCTCGATGCGCCGGTGGCGCGCGTGACGGGCGAGGATGTGCCGATGCCGTACGCGCGCAACCTGGAACTGCTCGCGACGCCGCACGAGCCGGAAATCCTGGCGGGGATCAGAAGGGTGATGTACGCGAATGGCTGAGCTCATCATGCCCAAAGCGGGCGATGCGATGACCGAGGGGAAGGTCGTCCGCTGGTACAAACAGCCGGGCGATGCGGTGAAGAAGGGGGAGGCGATCGCGGAGATCGAGACCGACAAGGTCAACCTCGATCTCGAAGCGGAAGCCGACGGCACCCTCGGCGCGCACGCGGCAAAAGAAGGGGACATGGTGCCGGTCGGCAACGTCCTCGCGCGGATCCTCGCGGAAGGGGAGAAGGACGAAGCGCCCGCTCCCAAAGAAGACGCGCAGCAGGCAGCACCTGAGAAGGAAGAGGCGAAGGCGGACGAGACGCAGCAGCGCCGCGCGACCGACAAGAAGGACAGCATCCGCCACAGCACCGGCGAGTATGGCGAGACGGTCGAGCACAAGGGACCGCGCCGCGATCGCACCGCTCCTGAGCCGGCGGCGCAGTCCGGCTCCTCGGAGTCCGGCGATCGCAGGCGCTCGTCTCCGCTCGCACGGCGGATGGCGAAAGAGCTCGGCGTCAACCTCGAGGACGTGCAGGGGAGCGGTCCCGGGGGCAGGATCGTCGCCGCGGACATCAAAGGCGCGCAGGGGAGCGAACGCCCCGCCGCGAAGAAGCCGGCGCCTGAAGGAACCGCCGCTTCGCAGGAAATGCGGGCTCCCGCCGCAGCGGGTGTGCCAACGCTCGAGACGAAGATCATTCCGCTCACGGCGATGCGCCGTACGATCGCGAAACGGCTGGCCGAGTCGATCGGCCCGATCCCGACCTTCTATCTCACCGCCGACTACGACGTGACGAACCTCATGTCGCTGCGCCAGCAGCTCATCGAGATCTCCAGCGTGAAGGTCAGCCTCAACGACTTCATCATCCGGGCGATCGCGCTCGCTCTGCGCCATCACCCGAGCGTCAACGCGAGCTGGGGCGACGAGGCGATCACGCAGCACGGCGAGGTGCACATCGGGGTGGCAGTGGCCACGCCGGACGGTCTCATCACGCCGGTGATCCGCAACGCGGACCACAAAGCGGTGACGGACATCGCCACCGAGGTGCGGGCGCTCGCGGAGAAGGCGAAGAACCGCCGCCTCAAGCCGGACGAGTACCAGAACTCGACCTTCACGATCTCCAACCTCGGCGCCTGGGGCATCGAGGAGTTCACCGCCATCATCAACCCTCCCAACGCCGCCATCCTGGCCATCGGTGCCGCGGAAGCACGGCCGGTCGCCGATGCCAACCGCCAGGTCGTAATCCGCGACCGGATGAAGGTGACGATGTCGTGCGATCACCGCGTCGTGGACGGTGCCCTCGGGGCCGATTTCCTCAAGACGCTGAGGCAGTACATCGAGCAGCCTTTGCGGCTGGTGGTGTGAGTTTGCCCGTTTCGCGCATAAATCCCGCGAAACGGCTGTTACACTAGCAACATCCCCGAATGCCGAGCACTCAAGAGCTCCTCATTCTCCTGATCGCCATCTTCGTGCTGTGGTTCCTGCTGAAGCTGGCGCGTCTCGCGATCCGCGTGATTCTTTTCGTCGTCACGCTTGCCATCGTCGGAGGAGTGCTCTGGCATCTATTCATGAGGTGACGAGTTGAGCGATCGCAAATACAAGCATCGTGGTTACCAGGACAGCGGTGGTGGGTTCGGCTCCCACACCGGCGGCTCACAGCGCCCGCCGCAGCAACCGCGCGAGTTCCTGAAGGAACGTCTCGAAGACGCCCCGCGCGGACGCACCGCCGGCGGCTTCGGACCCGATGCGTTCAAATGCAACAAGTGCAGCCAGATCCGCCACAACCTCGGCGAGCTGACGCACGAAGACGTCTGCAACGGCTGCGGCGCGGACCTGCACACCTGCGGCAACTGCCGCTTCTTCGATACCACCACCCTCTGGGAGTGCCGTGAGAACATCCCCGTTCGCGTGGTCGGCAAGCACGCGAAAAACACCTGCACCTTCTTCACCCCGAAGATCGTGAAAGACCTCGCGGCCGACAAGGGCCAGAAGCTGCAGTCGCCGGACGAGGCGAGGAAGGCGTTCGACGCGCTGTTCAATAAGAAGTAGCGCGCTGACGCGCGGTTGCTGGTTGTTAGTTGCTTGTGACTTTTCGTCCAGGCGACACCTCACAAGTAACCAGCAACCAGCAACATCATGATCTTCCGCATCATCCTCTCGATCTCGTCGGGCGTCCTCTTCGCGTCCGCCTTCCCCCCCCTCGCCCAGGGCTGGCTCTCGTTCATCGCGCTCGCTCCGCTGCTGATCGCGGTGGTGCGCGCGGAGAGCACGCGTGAGGCGTTCGGGCAGGGGTGGCTGGCGCAGACCACGGCCTGGCTGTTGATGGTGCCGTGGGTGGTGCGGGTGATGTCGTACTACGGGGGCTTGCCGTACGCGGTCGGCGTGCTGCTCTACGTGGCCATGGCGCTGATCCTCGGGCTTTACGGCGCGCTCTTCGCCGTGGTCGTGAAGCGCTTGCCGCTCGGCGAGCGATTCGCGCCGTGGCTGCTCGTGCCGCTGGCCTGGGCGGCGGTCGAATACCTGCGCACGTACTTTCTGACCGGCTTTCCGTGGAACCTCATCGCCACGGCGCTCATCGAGTATCCGAGCTTCATCCAGCTCGACCGGTTCGCCGGGCCGTACTTCCTCGGCGCGCTGCTCCTGCTGCCGGCGACCGTGGCGGCCTGGTGGATCACGCAGCAGCCTCCCGCCATCGCGCGCGTCGTCGTCGGCGGCGCGATCGGCATCCTGATCCTGGTGTGGTGGGGCACCGGCCTCGTCGCCTCGAAGCTCAACGCGCGTCCGACCGGCGCGGAGCTCGCGACGGCCGCCCTCCTGCAGCCCAACATCACCCAGCAGATGCGCTGGGACCTCGAGAACACGCTCGCGATCTATCGCAGGATGGTCGAAATGACCGAGCAGGCGGCGAAGAACGGCGCGCAGATCGTGGTCTGGCCCGAGTCGACCGTACCGGCGGCGTACACCGAGACCGAGTACTTCCGCGAAGGGATCGAGAACCTCTCGAAGCAGTACGGCATCGACATCATCCTCGGCTCCGTGGCCACCGATCCGAATCGCCCGCAGCGGATCTGGAACTCCGCCTTCCTGGTCAGCAACGGCACGACCACCGGCCATTACGACAAGATCCGCCTCGTGCCCTTCGGCGAGTACGTCCCGCTGCGGCGGATGCTCTTCTTCGCCGAGAAGCTCGTACACGCCGTCGGCGAGTTCGAGTTCGGTACGAACGACCGCCCGCTCGTCGGCAAGCGCAGCTACGGCCCGGCCATCTGTTACGAGGTGGTCTACCCGCAGATCGCGCGCACGCAGGTGAGGAACGGCGCGGACGTGATCGTCACGATCACGAACGACGCCTGGTTCGAAGGCACGTCCGCACCGGCGCAGCATCTCTGGCAGGCGCGCCTGCGGGCCATCGAGACCGACCGCTACATGCTCCGCGCCGCGACCACCGGCATCTCGGCGTTCGTCGATCCCACCGGCCGCGTACTGTCGTCGCTCCCGATGGGGCAGGACGGGATCATCTACGCGAAGTTCCAGTCGCGGACGAGCATCACGCCCTACGTCCGCTTCGGCGATTGGTTTGCGTGGCTGGCCTGCGGCGTGGTACTTCTCGCCCTGTTTAGAAAACGAAAATCATGAACGACACGACCCTCACCCGCATCGACGAGCTCCGTTCCCGAATCCTCTCCGTCCGGAGCTATCTTTGACCTAGCCTCCGCACGCAGGCAGCTCGACGAAGTCGAGCGTGAGATGGGCGTCCCCGCCTTCTGGGACAACCAGGAGAAGGCGCAGGAAGTCGGCCGCCGCCGCTCCGCGATCGAGAAGCGCATCCAGGCCGGCGAATCGATCGACCGGAAAGCGGACGACCTCGACGTGCTCGTCGAATTCGAGCGCGAAGGGGAGAGCGTCGAGGGCGACATCGAGGCGCTGGTCGCGCAGCTCGAGCAGGAGATCAACGCCATCGAGCTGACCATGAAGCTCTCCGGCGAGCACGACCTCCGCGACTGCATCCTCACCATCCACGCCGGCGCCGGCGGCACCGAGTCGCAGGACTGGGCCGAGATGCTGCTGCGCATGTACCTCCGCTACTGCGAGAAGAAGGGGTGGTCGGGCGAGGTGGTCGATTACCAGGCCGGCGAGGAAGCAGGCCTCAAGGGCGCCTCGGTGATGATCCGCGGCGAGTACGCGTACGGCTACATGAAGGCCGAGACCGGCGTGCACCGCCTCGTGCGCATCTCGCCGTTTGATGCCGCGAAACGCCGCCACACCTCCTTCGCCTCGGTCATGGTCATGCCGGACATCGACGACACGATCGAGGTCGAGATCAACGACAAGGACCTGCGCGTCGACACCTATCGCTCCTCCGGCGCCGGCGGCCAGCACGTCAACGTCACCGACTCCGCCATCCGCATCACGCACATCCCCACCAACACGGTCGTCACCTGCCAGAACGAGCGCAGCCAGCACAAGAACCGCGACACCGCCATGCGCATGCTCCGCGCGCGGCTCTACGCGCTCGAGCTCGAGAAGCAGCAGGAAGAGAACGCGAAGCTGGCGGGGGAGAAGAAGGACATCGGCTGGGGCTCGCAGATCCGTTCGTACGTGCTGCAGCCGTATCAGCTCGTGAAGGACCTGCGCACGCAGCACGAGTCGGGCGATCCCGAGCGCATCCTGAACGGAGATCTCGACGAGTTCATCGAGGCGTACCTGGCGGCGCAGGCGCGGAAGACGGCGGAATGACGCGTATCGCCGTGTTCACTCCTCTTCCTCCGACGAAGAGCGGTGTCGCGCATTACTCGTCCCTGGTCGTCCCCGCCCTCGGCGCCACGGCCTTCGACTCGCTCGACGGCTACCGCCCCGAGGACTTCGACCACGTCATCTACCAGCTCGGCAACAACCCGCATCACGAGCTGATGTACCGCGAAGCGATGCACCACCCGGGCGTGGTGGTCCTGCACGATCTCGTGCTGCATCACCTGATCGTCGAGCTGACGCTCGCCCGCGGTGACGCCGACGGCTACGTCGAAGCACTCCACGCGAACCACGGCGATCCCGGCGCGGCATGGGCGCGTGGCCGCGCCGCCGGCCTGCACAGCGAGATGGGCAACTTTCTCTATCCCGCCTCGGTCGAAATCGCGCAGCGCGCAAAGAGCGTGATCGTGCACAACCGCTACGCCCGCGAGCGCCTGCTCTCGTTCGGCGTGACCACGCCGATCCACGTCGTGCCGCACCCCTACATCCCCGAGACCCGCACGTTCGACCGCGAGGCCTTGCGCGCGCGCTACGGCTTCACGCCGGAGGACCGCGTGATTGGCTTCTTCGGCTTCCTGACCTCGGCCAAGCGCGCCGAGGTGGTGCTGGATACCTTCCGCGCCGTGAAGGACCCGCGACTGAAGCTGCTGATCGTCGGCGAGCCGGCGCCGAACATCGACCTCGCCTCGCTGCAAGGCGAAGGGATCGTGCTGACCGGGTACGTCGCCGACGAAGAATTCGCGTCGTACTACGCGATCGCCGATCGCTTCGTGAATCTCCGCTATCCGACAGCAGGGGAGACCAGCGGCACGCTCATCCGCGCCTTCGACGCCGGAAAGCCGGTGGCCGTGAGCGACTACGCGCAGTTCGCCGAGCTCCCGGTCGACTGCGTGTTCAAGGTGCCGTTCGCCGAGGAGCGCGAGCGTCTGCTCGAATTCTTCACCGCCGACCTCCCGGACCCGGCAAAAGCGCAGCGGACGTGGCTCGAACAAAACGCCACCCTCGAAAAGTGTGTCGCCGGCTACAACGACGCGTTACGCGACACTCCACGAGCAACCAGCAACCAGCAACCAGCAACAATCCCCCTCTTCCCCCAACTCACCCTCGTCGACACCGCCAACGGCATCACGCTCAAAAACAACGGCCAGTCCACCGTGAGAACGCGCACCGACGGCCAACCCGAATACCGCCTCATCGCGCAGGTGATGCAGGACGGGAAGGTGGTCGACGACCGCTGGCTCGCGCTCCCGCGGGACGTCCGCCCCGGCGAGACCGTCGCGATCGACTACACGCCGCGCGCGGCGGGCACGCTGCGCCTCTATCACGCGCTGCAGGACGTGCCGCTCGTCGAGGTCGACGATGTTCGATGACGCAGCGCTCGAGCGCCTGCGGGCCATCCTCGCCAGCCGGCCGGCCATCGAGATCGACGCACCGCAGCACCGGCGCGCGTGCGTGCTCATCCCCCTGATCCGCAACGGCGGCGGCTGGTCGATCCTCTTCACGCGCCGCTCGGAGAACCTCGCCGCGCACAGCGGCCAGATCGCCTTTCCCGGCGGCTCGGTCGAAGGAGAGGAGTCGCTGGAACAGGCGGCCATCCGCGAGGCGGAGGAAGAAGTCGGCATCCCCGGCCGCCACGTCGAGCTGATCGGCCGCCTCGACGACGTCATCACCCACAGCGGCTTCCTGGTCGCCCCCTTCGCCGGCATCGTGCACGAGCCGTTCGACTACGTGATGCAGGAAGCAGAAGTGGTCGAAGTCTTCGAGGTGCCCATCGAAGCGCTGCTCGACCCGCGCAACCCCGAAGTCCGCTACGTCCCCTTCCGCAAGAAACAGTTCCCCGCCTACTTTTACCAGCACGGCCCGCACGAGATCTGGGGACTGACGGGCAGGATGCTGAAAGCGTTTCTGGACGTGGTGTGGCAGGCGATCTGATGGGCGGCTTTGCCGCCGCGGTGTCAGGTGTCGGGTGTCTGTGGGGCACCACCTGAGGCGAGTCATCGGCGAGGTCTGGTTCAGGCGATACCCCACAGACACCTGACACCTGACAACCGACACCGCGGCGAAGCCGCTACTTCAGCAACTCATCCACATACGCCGCCAAGTCCTTCCCTTCCTCGCCCGAGTCGACCATCGCGCCGTTCACCATGTAGCTCGGGGTGGCGCGGACGTCGTTCACGAAGGCGAGGCCGGCGCCCTTGAGGATCTGATCCTTCAGCTCCTGCGAGGCGAGGTCGGCGTCGTATTTGGCGAGGTCGAGCTCGTTGTCTCCGGCGAAGCCGCGGGCCCAGTCCCAGAAGGTGAAGGCGTTCAGGTTCTGCTGATTCGCGTACACCTGCTTCTTGTACTCCCAGAACACTTCCGGCTTCTGGCGATAGATGGCGCGGCCGGCGAGCGCGGCCGGGAAGGCCCAGGCGTGGCCGCTGAGCGGCAGGTCGAAGCGGATGTAGCGGACCTTATCGCCGTGCTTGGCGAGGATCGGATCGAGGTAACCGGCCGCGCGCTGGCAGGAGGGGCACTGGAAGTCGGAGAACTCGACCACCGTCACCTTCGCATTCGAGGCGCCTTTCGCCGGCGAGCCGGCCAGGAGCGGCTCGTACGTCTTCGCGCGGGAGGCGCGGAAGTCGCCGTTCAGCGGACGGAACGTCCCGAAGAAGAACGTGCGCAGGTTCTCGTCGACGTAGCCTTCCATCGGCATCTTGCCGTTCTCGGTCGTCTGGAGGAGCGTGATCTTGAAGAGTCCGTCCACGGTGCGGGTCTTGTCGACCACGACCGTCACGTTCTCCTGCATGTTGCGCCAGACGAAATTCGTCAGCTTCTCTTCGAGCGTCTTCCCTTCTTCGTCGGCAATCGGCCAGGGCGAGCCGACGAAGATGTTGCCGGAAGGGGAAAGCACGGCCGCCAGCTGCGTGTCGCAGGTGTGGCTCTGGCTCGGGCTCTCGACCCGCACGAGCTGGCCGGTGAAGCGGGCCGGCAGCTTCAGCGGCAGTTCCGAGTACGTGATCCTGGCGTCCTTGCAGACCGGCAGCGCGTCGCGCACGGCGCGATCCAGCTTCGGGTCGACATCCGCCGCGAAGAGCGGCGCACACATCACGAGCGCGAGAGCGGAAAAGAGAAGGGATTTCACGCCGGGTTGAACCGTGGCGGGAGGGACGGACATTCCGAAAAAAGAACGCCGGGCCAAAGCCCGGCGTCCTCGAGCGTTGCCGTCATCTTCGATGACGTCAGTTGTTCGGCGGCGCTTCGCTGATCGACTCGATCGCCTTTCCGACCTTCCCGTCCGAGTTCGTATTCGTCGAGATGTCCCCGATCGACACGATCCCGACGAGCTCGTCGTTCTGGTTCACGACCGCGACGCGGCGGATGTCGGCGCTGCTCATCATCTGGAGTGCGTCATTCACCGTCGCGTCCTCGCGGACGCTCCGGACCGACTTCGTCATGATCTCGTTGACCCGCATGCTCTCGAGGTCTTTCCCCTCGGCGAGCCCGCGGATGACGATGTCGCGATCGGTGATCAACCCGAGGATCTTCCTTCCCCCGTCGACCACCGGGACGACACCCGTATCCGAATCCTTCATGATCCGGGCGACGTCACGGATGCTGTCCTTGTCGCTGACGGTCTCGGGGTTCGGGGTCATCACGTCGCGCACGTGCCGCGAGTTGTCTGAACTTGCCATGGTTTTCCCTCCTTCAGATTGCTTTCGCAACCGAAGAAGAGAGAGCAATGACAGTGCCCGTATGGCTTAGAACGAGATGCGCAGGCCGCCGCCGAGGGTCAGATAGCGCGGCTGGAAGTCGGTACGGTTCCAGTGGTAAGCGGCCTCGAGCACGACTCCATAGCGCCGGGTGATCGGGAAATCAGCATTCACGCCGGCGTTGAAGCCGAAGTTGCTGGTCGTCTCTTCATCGGGCGCGCTCTGGCGGTACATGCCGACCCCGGCGAAGAGCCCGGTCGAACCGTACGGCTCCGAAAACCGGTATTCGACGTTGACCTCGGCGTGCTGAACTTCACCATCCGCGTCGCGGCGGTAGAGGTTCGGCTCGGTATCTACGTCATCGGGACTGTCGGGACCGATGTACGCAACCGGAATCGCGGACTCGATGCGGCCGATCTTGAAGCGCAGCCAGGTGGACGGATCCATCTGCGTAGCCCAGAAGAGATCGAACGAGTTGTTCGACAGGGAGAAGTTGGAGTTGCTGAACTCCACGCCCGGCTCGCTGTCGGCTCCGTCGACGAACATGCGGCTGCCGCCGACGATGAACCCGAACTCGTTCGACTGGCCAAACAGGGGGAGCGCGCAGAGCAGCAGCGCGGCAAAGAGGGAAGTCCGTTTCATGGCCGGCACTATACGGGATGATTTCTGGTTGTTCAAAGTGACACTCCTTAGAATGGCGGGCGTGCAGAGCAGGCTCCGCGGCGCGTTATCAATAGTAGGACGTGAGGCGCTGAAAATCGTTCTGCCGTCGTGGTGCGTGGCCTGCGACCGGGAGCTTCCCTGGCGGGAACGGACCGCCTCCTGCTGCGCCTCCTGCTGGTCCGCCCTGCCGAAGATCACCACGCCGAAATGCCGCTCGTGCGCCAGGCCGCTGCCGGTCGAATCGCCTCTCTGCCTCGAGTGCCACCTCCAGCCGCTCCCGGTGGATTGGTGCGACGCCTGGGGGCACTACCGCGGTCCGCTCGAGCGACTGCTGCAGGCGCTGAAGTTCGAGCGCCACGACTTTCTCGACCACGCCCTCGGCGGGCTGCTGCACGAGACGCTGCGGGAGCGGGGCGACCTGGCGTTCGATGCCATCGCCGCCGTCCCGATGTCGCGGTCGCGCGAACGGAGGCGCGGCTACAACCAGGCCGAGCTCCTCGGGCAGGCGCTCGCGCGCCGCAGCGGCGTCCGTTGTGATATGACGCTGCTGACGCGCCGCGGCGAGCGAGCCACGCAGTCGACGCTGCAGAAGCGGGCGCGCGCGGCGAACGTCCGCGGCGCATTTGCGGCGTCATCCCTCGTGAAAGACCGATCCATTCTCATAGTCGACGACATCTGCACGACCGGCGAGACACTGCGCGCCTGTGCGTCCGCGCTCCGCGAAGCGGGTGCGGCACGCGTCTGTGCGATCGCCGTCGCGAAAGCGAGCTGACTTTGTTCCGAGCCTTTTTCATCGCACTCTCCGAAAGCCGCGCCCTGCGCAACGTCGCCGAGCGCTCGCGCATCGGCCGCAGGATGTCCGGGCGTTTCGTGGCCGGGATGTCGGTCGAGGAGGCGTTGCAAGCCACAGTGGCCACGAACCAGCGGGGGATGTCCGTCAGCGTCGACAACCTCGGCGAGAACGTCACCAATCTCGAGGAAGCACGCCACAGCGCGCAGCTCTACCACGACATGCTGAACGAGCTCGAGAAGCGCAAGCTCGATGCGAACGTCAGCCTCAAGCTGACGCACATGGGGCTCGACGTCGACGAGAACGTGGCCAGGCAGATCGCCGACGAGGTGGTCGCCCACGCCGCCCGCATCGACAACTTCGTGCGCATCGACATGGAAGGCTCGGCCTACACGCAGAAGACGCTCGACTTCGTGCGCGACCTGCATCGCCGTCCGGGCAACGCCGGCCACGTCGGCGCGGTGATCCAGGCCTACCTGCACCGCAGCCAGCGCGACGTCGAGGAGCTCTGCGCGGAAGGGATCCGCATCCGCCTCTGCAAGGGGGCGTACAAGGAGCCGGCGGAGATCGCGTACCAGGACAAGGGCGAGGTGGATGCGAACTTCGTCCGGCTCATGAAGATCATGCTGAAGAGCGGCGTCTACCACGGCATCGCCACGCACGACCCGAAGATGATCGACGCCACGATCGAGTTCGCGCGCGCGGAGAACATCCCGCCGAAGTCGTTCGAGTTCCAGATGCTGTACGGCGTCCGGCGCGACCTGCAGGAGCAGTTGGTGAGGGATGGCTGGGGGATGCGCGTCTACATCCCGTTCGGCACGGAGTGGTATCCGTACCTCATGCGCCGCCTCGCGGAACGTCCCGCCAACGCCATCTTCATCCTGAAGAACGTCTTCAGGCGTTGACGAAAACGTTGCCCAGCCCCGGCACATCGCGTGAGACTGTACGCCCCATGCGATTCACCGCCGTCATCCTCTCGCTGCTCATGACCACCCCGCTCCTCGACGACGCCGTCGAAGACGTTCGCCAGACCGAGCTCGCGTTCGCGAAGGCATTCGCGGACCGCGACAAGGCGAAGTTCTTCTCGTTCGTCCTCGACGACGCGACCTTCCTCTCCGCCGGGCGGACCCTCGAGGGGAAACAGAAGGTCGTGGCCGGCTGGTCTCCGTTCTTCGACGGGCCGCAGGCGCCGTTCGCCTGGGCGCCCGACCGCGTCACGGTCTCCGCCGACGGTCAACTCGGACTGTCCAGCGGTCCGGTCTTCGATCCGGACGGCAACCACGCCGGCTCGTTCATGTCCACGTGGCGGAAGCAGTCCGACGGCACCTGGAAGATCGCGTTCGACGGCTCCGGCCCCGGACCGGCGGTCATCGATAAGGTAGAAGAAGGGGAGATCACCACGCCGGACGGCGTGAAGCTGCACTACCGCAAGGCGGGACGCGGTCCGGCCATCATCGTCCCGCTCGATTTCATGCTCTTCGAGCCGATGAAGCAGTTCGCCGACCTCGGCACCGTCATCGCCTACGACATGCGCAACCGCGGCCGCTCGACCCGCAGCAGCGACACGTCGACGTGGACGATCGACCAGGACGTGCGGGACCTGGAGACAGTGCGCGCGCATTTCAAGCTGGAGAAGTTCACGCCGGTCGGCTTCTCCTACCTCGGCAAGATGGTGATGCTGTACGCCGCCGCGCATCCCGACCGCGTGCGCCGCATCGTCCAACTCGGCCCCGCGGGCAACCAGAATGTCGAGCGTCCCGCCGGTCAGGATCCCGGCATCCCCGCGGCCGACCTGGCCTTGTGGCAGAAGCTGAACAAGGAAGGGGCGATGGAGAAAACGCCCCGCGAGTTCTGCGTCGCGCAGTGGACCGCGCTCCGCTACATGTTCGTCGGCGACCCGGCGCACGCGCCACGGTTTCGGATCGACGAGACGTGCGACCTCGAGAACGAATGGCCGGTGAACGTGAACCCCGTCTTCGAGAAGCTCTTCTCCGCACCGCCGCACATCCTCACCGAGGCGGAGCTGAAGACGATCAGCGTCCCGGTCCTGACCATCCACGGCTCGAACGACCGCACGTCGGTCTACCAGAACGGCCGCAACTGGGCCGCCCAGCTCCCCGATGCGAGGCTCGTCACCGTCCCCGGCGCCGCGCACCTGATGTGGCTCGACGACCCGGTCACCACGTACGCCGCCATGCGTGCGTTTCTGCGAGGGGAATGGCCGCTGGGAAGCGAGAAGATCGCGCGGTAAGAATCACAGTTTGGAGTGCGGTGACCGCAGTCACCGCTTTTCCTTCGGCAGCCGCAGCTGCCGTCGTGTGCGTTCAGCGTCCCCGGCACAGAGTCAAAGCGGTGACTGCGGTCACCGCACTCCAAACCGTAGTCAGGTTCGTTGCGAGTGCCGCCGGCGACACTGCCGCGATCCATGAAATCACTCGCACGGAGCATCGAATCGTGTTCACGAATCATGAAATCGTGTTCGTGAATCATGAAATCGTGTTCAAAGATCATGAATTAGTGACCGCGGATCATGAATTAGTGACCGGGGATCATGAATTAGTGACCACGGATCATGAATTAGTGACCGCGGATCATGAAATCATGCCAACAGATCATGATTTCGTGAGCGTCGGCACACATTTCATGTGCGCCGGTAGAGGAATCATCTCTCCCCGGTTACATCCCACTTCGGGCGCTCACGCCAGCGGTCGTGCATCCAGACCCACTGCTCGGGGACGCGTCGAATCTGTTCTTCGATGATCCTGGTCACGCGCGCGGTGAGCTCGGTCGGATCGTCGTCGCGTTTGCATTGAATCGGCTCGAGGAACTGCAGGCGGTGCGTGCCGTCCGCCAGCCGTGCGGCGACGGCGGGGACCACCACCGCCTCGGTGCGCACGGCCAGCTTCGCGGGACCGATCGGCGTCAGCGCGTCGCGGCCGAAGAACGGCACGCGCACGCTTTCGGTGCGGATGTTCTGGTCGATGACGAAGGCGAGGATGCCGCCGCGGCGGATGGCCTGGATCATGTCGCGCGCCGAGGAGAGGGAGCCGCGGTCGATCGTATGCACGCCGGCGTGGGCGCGGAGGGCGGTGATGTAGCGGTTCATCTCGGGCGAATCGCGCTCGCGCTGCAGCACGCTCACCGGGCGGCCGAGGAGCCCGGTGGCGAACGAGAGCCACTCCCAGTTGCCGCAGTGTGCGGTGAAGATCACGACGCCGCGGCCGCTGTCGATGACCTCCAGCAGGCGTTCGTGCCCTTCGAACTTCGAATAGCGGGAACCGTGCTTCAGGTTCGGCAGCCAGGCCAGCTCGAAGACGGACATCCCGAGGTGGCGGAACATCGCGCGGATGGCATCGCGGCGCTGCGCGTCGGACCAACTCGGGAAGGCGATGGCGATGTGCGCCAGCGCCTTTCGCCGCTCGCGGCGCGCGACGTGCCAGGCCAATCTGCCGAGGGCACTGCCGAGGGCCTGGCCGATGCGGAGCGGGATCCGGCGCCCGATGGCGCTGACGAAGACGAGGGCGCGGTAAAGCGCGCGCTCCCTAAATGCTCGCAGCTTCGGGCTTGCCAACGGCGAACTCCCGCACCAGTTGATCCCAGTCGCCGCGCTCGCGCAGGAGACGTTCCACCAGCTCCCGGAACGCGCCGCGCCCGCCGGCCGTCGCGAGCTTCCAAGTCGCCGCCGCGAGCACTTCCGGCGCCGCGTCGCACGGTGCGGCCGAGATCGCGACCTGCGTCATCGGCGCGAGGTCGGGGAGGTCATCGCCGGCGTAGAGGATCTGGTCGAACGACAGGCCGCACTGCACCGCGAGCCGCTCCAGCTCCTCGAGCTTGTTCGTCGCTCCCTGCCGCAATTCGGTGATGCCGAGCTCCTTTGCACGGATCTCCAGCGACGGCGACCTGCGGCTGGTCAGCAGTGCGACCGTGATCCCGACGCGTTGCGCGAGCTTGACCGCCAGCCCGTCACGGACGTTGAACTCCTTGATCTCGACGTGTTCGCTCGTATAGATGATGCGGCCGTCGGTCCAGACGCCGTCGACGTCCGACACGATCATCTTGATCTTCGAGGCGGCGCTCAATGCCGGAAGTGCCTTTCGCCGGTGAAGAGCATGGTCAGGCCGCGCTCATTTGCGGCGGCGATCACTTCCGCGTCGCGCACGGAGCCGCCCGGCTGGATGACGGCACGCACCCCCGCTTCGGCCAGGATGTCCAGCCCGTCGCGGAAGGGGAAGAAGGCGTCGGAGGCGGCGAATGAGCCTTTCACCAAGTCGGCCGTCGCCTTCATCATTGCGACCCTTGCCGCGTCGACGCGGCTCATCTGTCCCGCGCCGATGCCGACCGACTGCGACTCGCGTGTGAGCACGATCGCATTCGATTTTACGTGCGCGCAGACGATCCAGGCGAACTCCACCCCCTTCAGCTCTTCCGGCGTGGGTTGCCGCTCGGTGACGACCTTCCAGCTCTCGCGCGACGCGATGCGGTCGGCGGACTGGATGAGGATGCCGTTCGCGGCGCTGCGGAGGTCTGTTGCTGGTTGCTGGTTACTGGTGACGACCAGGCGCAGGTTCTTCTTTTTGCCGAGCAGATCCTGCGCTTCCCCGGAGAACGAAGGCGCCACGATCACTTCGAGGAACAGGTCGGCGATGGCGCGGGCGCTGTCGCCGTCGAACTCCCGGTTCGCGCCGATGATGCCGCCGAACGCGCTGACCGGATCGGACTCGATCGCGGCGCGGAGCGCTTCGCTGAGCGAGTCACGTCGCGCCACACCGCAGGGATTGGTGTGCTTGATGATCGCCGCCGCCGGCTCGGCGAACGCGTTGGCGAGCTTGATCGCCGCGTCGAGGTCGAGGAGGTTGTTGTACGACAGCTCCTTGCCGTGCAGCTGCTCGAACGGACGCTCTCCGGCGCGCACGTAGAACCCGGCGGTCTGGTGCGGGTTCTCGCCGTAGCGGAGGTCCTGGAACTTTTCCAGGCTGAGCGTGAGGCGGTTGCCGCGTCCGAGGAATGCCGCGATCGCCGCGTCGTACGCGCTGGTCTTCTCGAACACCTTCACCGCGCAGCGATAGCGAAACTCCTCGCTCACTTCGCCGGCTTCGAATTCGCGGACGAACTCTCCGTACATCGCCGGATCGCAAAGCACCACCACGTGACGGTGATTCTTGGCCGAGGCGCGCAGCATGGAGGGGCCGCCGACGTCGATCTGCTCGATCGCTTCCGGCACGGTGACGCCTTCCTTCGCGACGGTCGCCTCGAACGGGTAGAGGTTCACCACCACCAGGTCGACGCGCGGGATCGCGAGGCGCTCCACGTCCGCGACGTGGTCCGCGTTGGTGCGGTCGTGCAGGATGGCGCCGAAGACCTTCGGCGTCAGCGTCTTCACGCGTCCGCCGAGGATCTCCGGTGCGCCCGACCATTGCGAGATCGGCGTGACCTTGATGCCGGCGTCGGTGAGGTGTTTCGCGGTGCCGCCGGTCGAGAGGAGCTCGACCCCTTTTGCATCGAGCGCGCGGGCGAGCTCGATGATGCCGGTCTTGTCGGAGACGGAGAGGATGGCGCGTTCAATCTGCATTCAACAACAGGTTGCCGTCACGCATGACGGCTGCCGAACGGACGTCGCCGCCGGCTTCCTTCCAGATGTAGTAGTAAACGTTGACGACGTCGGTGACCGCGCGTGAATAGCTCACCGAGGCGATGCCGAAGGCGGTCGAGCGATCGTCGAACGCGGCCGACGTGCGGCGCTCTCCATGCCGGAAGTACTCCTCGGCCACGAGCGGGTAGAACTTCGCCGAGCGCGCGAACGTCCGGTCGAGATAGCTGGAGAGACGGAACTGCGGGTCGAGGCCGTAGAAGACGGTCGGGAACTTCGCCAGGCGCCGCTCGAAGTACTTCTCGTAGTCGTCCTGCGAGGCGCTGAGGCGCGGGTTGTCGTTGGCGACGTGGAAGGGATTGTTGGCGTCGGCGATGAGATGGACGAGCCCGCCGAGCCGCTCGATCACCAGCGGCATCGGATCGCCTTTGCGGATCGCGTCGATCGTGCCGCGCGTCTCGCGCTCGATCCGCGTCCGCAGCTGCCCTTTGCGCGAGAGGACGAAGTACTGATGCCCCTCGGTTCCCTCATCCACCTGCGCCCGGTCCAGGCCGCGATGGTACTCGGCATCGAACTTTTCGATGAGCATCGAGAGGTCCGGCGGCGCAAGCGCGGCTGCCTTCTTCGCGATCTTCTGGTCGGAGATGCGCGTCCAGGCGGTGGCGGTCAGGGGAAATAGGAGAAGGAGGACGAATCCGAAGCGCCTCATTGTTTGGTCGTGATCGTAACGTATGAACCGTGACTTTGCAGCTCATCTGGACGCGCTGTTCGCCTGCCGCGCCTGCCCGAACGTGATGGGGCAGCCGGTGACCGGCTTCGTCGAGAACGCCCGCGTGATGCTGGTGGGGCAGGCCCCCGGCCCGCGCGAGCAGGACTACGGCCGCCCGTTCGCCTACACGGCCGGCAAGCGCCTCTTCCAATGGTTTGCCGAGCACTGCGGGATCGCGGAGGAGGAGTTCCGGCGCACGGTGTACATCGGCGCGATGGCGCGCTGCTTTCCGGGACGCGATCCGAAGGCGGGCGGCGACCGCGTTCCCGACGCCACGGAGATCGCGAATTGCGCCGTCCATCTCGACCGCGAGCTCGCGCTCCTGCGCCCGGAGCTGATCATCGCCGTCGGCACGCTCGCCTCGAAGAACCTCCTCGGCATCGCCGAGCTGAAGCACGCCGTCGGCCGCGTCCACCGCCTCACCCGCGCCGGCCACACCTGCGACGTGATCGTCCTCCCGCACCCCTCGGGCCGCTCGACCTGGACGAACAAACCGGAGCATCGGGCGTTGCTGGAGAAGTCCTTGCGACTCATCCGCAAGCGATTTGGAGTGCGGTGACCGCAGTCACCGCTTTGACTCGGTCGCAGGAAAAGCGGTGACTGCGGTCACCGCACTCCAAACTAACCCAGCGCTTGCCACAACGTCCGCGCGCTGAGCAGGATGACCAGCACGCCCACGAAGATCATCAGTGGTTTCGCGGCGATCCGTCCGGTGAGGCGCGCCGCGATCGGGGAGGCGATGGCGCCGCCGATTGCCAGTCCGGCGATCGGCTTCCAGTTCGTGACGCCGATCGTCAGGAGGAGGGTGGCGGAGGCGGCGAAGGTCACGAAGAACTCGGCGAAGGCCACCGAGCCGATGGTCGTGCGCGGGGGATTGCCGCGTGCGACCAGCGTTCCGGCCACGATCGGTCCCCAGCCGCCGCCGCCGATGGAGTCGCAGAAGCCGCCCGCCAGGCCGAGGGGGACGAGGTGGGCGTGCGACTCCACCTCGCGCCGCGGGCGGAAGGCTTTGTAGAGGATGACCGCTCCCATGACGGCGAGGTAGGCGGCGATGAAGGGCTTGATGGCCTCGCCCGGGACGGTGGTCAGGACGTATGCGCCGGCGATCGCGCCGAGGACGCCGGGGATGAGCAGCTTCTTCACGAACGACGCGATCACGTTGCCGTTGCGCCAGTGGCTGTACGCGCTGAACGCGGTGGTGACGACTTCGGCGGTGTGCACGCTCGCGCTCGCGCCGGCCGGGGCCACGCCGAACGCCAGCAGCAGCGTCGTCGCCGACACGCCGTAGCCCATGCTCAGCATCCCGTCGATCATCTGCGCCAGGAAGCCGGCGACAGCGAACAGCAGGAGCTCGCTCATGCGCCGCGATGGTGCATGTAGTTGCGGTCGATGTAATCCATCTCCGCGTACGTGGTCGTCAGCGCGAGGCGCGACTCGAAGATGAGGAAGATGCTGGCGGAGAAGAGCAGGCCGGCCCCGATGAAGCCGAGGAGGAGCGGGACCCAGCCGATGTCGACATGGATCAGCGACACGACGCCGATGGCCACGCTGGTGGCGATGAAGAAGCTGATGCCGATATAGAGGCGCGACATCGCCTTCTGCAGGAGGCGCGCACGCCGGGTGTTGATCTCGAGCTGCGTGAACAGGTGCGATCTCCGCCGCTCCGTCCCTTCGTCCTGCCCCTTGCCCAGCGCCTCCAGCTCCTCGGCCCGCTCGCGGACGCGGTCGATGCAGCGGATCGAGCGGCTGGAGGTGGTGATGAGCAGGGAGCTCGACGCGAGGATCAACACCGCCGGCGTGATCATCGCGCCGAGGACGTCGAGGACCGACGACAGGTCGCGGGTGGAGGCGAGATCAGGAAACATGGTCGAACGCGTACCGCGTCAGGTTCTCGTTCCCGATCTCCGTGACCACGATGTTGTCCTCGATGCGGATGCCGCCGTACTTGCGGAACGAGTCGACCCGGCTCCAGTCGACGTAGCGCGAGTTTTCGCTCTGCTTCAACTCGCCGAGGAGCGAGTCGATGAAGTAGAGGCCGGGCTCGATCGTGAAGAGGTGGCCGGGATCGACCACGCGCGTCAGGCGCAGGTAGGGATGCCCCTCCGGCCGCGGGATGGTCTTGCCGGAGCGGTCAGCCATGAACGCCCCGACGTCGTGCACCTGCAGGCCGAGGTAGTGGCCGACGCCGTGAGGGAAGAAGGTCGAGCTGATGCGCTTCTCGAGCACGCCGTCCGCATCGAGCTCGCGCACGAAACCGAAGCGCACCAGGATCTCCGCCACCCTGCGGTGGGCGAGGAGGTGCACGTCGATGTAATTCGTGTTCGGCTTGCAGGCGTCGACCAGCTCGAGCTGCATCGCGTCCATCGCGTCGATCAGCTCCTGGAACTCGCCCGGCTTGCGGGCGTACGTGCGGGTGATGTCGCAGCCATAGCCGTTGTACGACGCGCCGGCGTCGATCAGGAACGAGTAGAGGTTCGACTCGTCGATGCGGCTGCGCACGTGAGCGTAGTAGTGCAGGGTCGAGCCGTTTTCGTTGAGCGCGATGATGTTGCCGTACGGCAGCTCCTCGTCGACGTGATCGGCCGCGGCGAGATAGGCGAGGTGGATCTCGTACTCCGACAGCCCTTCGCGGAAGGCGCGCTCGGCGGCGACGTGGCCGCGCGCGCCGCGGATGTTCGCGCGCCGCACGCACTCGACCTCGTACTCGGTCTTGTGCGCACGGTCGTAGTCGAGGCTGTTCACGACCGCCTGCGGGTTCGGGGTGAGGTCGCCCCACGACGCGAACCGCTCGTCCCATTCGCCGAGGAACGCGCAACGGCCGCGCGGGATGTGCTGCTTCGCGTCGTCCGGGTTCGCGATCATGACGATGTCGAACTTCTCGACCCACTTGTCAGTGGGCGTCCCCGCCACCTTGTGCCAGTAATCGACCGGCTGGTAGTAAACGAGCTTCGGCTTCATGCCGGGCGTGTAGATGATGAAGCAGTTGGGGTTGTCGGTCACCGGCGCCCACGCCTTGAACTGCGGGTTCACCTTGAACGGGTAGGGCATGTCGTCGACGAACTGGTAGTGCAGCGCTCCGGAGAAGACCAGGGCGTGGTCGAAATTCGAATCTTTCAGAGCCACGTCGTAGCGAAGCTTGCAGATGGTGACGTGGGCCGTGTAGATGGTCGCGAGTGCGTCGTCCATACCGTGATTCATGGCCCGGATCTTATCCGACGGCCGGAAGCGAGTGCAGTTTCCGTAACAAGAATCTTTTCTCGGTCATGGAGCCGGGCAGCTCGAGCGTTCTCGTAAAGTAGGCCGCCGCGCGGGCGGAGTCGCCGCGGCGCAGCCAGAGCTCCCCGAGCGTGGCGAAGAGCGGCAGGTAGGACGCGAGCGACGGATGCGACGCGATCGCTTCGATGGCCTCGATGCCCGCCGCGGGACCGTCCGCCATGGCCACGGCCACGGCCCGGTTGAGCGCGACGACGGGGGAGGGTTTCAACTCCAGCAGCTCGTCGTAGTGCGCGACGATGGTGCGCCAGTCGGTCTCTTCGAACGAGGGGGCGGCCGCATGACACGACGCGATCGCCGCCTCGACGTGGTACGGCGTCAACCGCTCGCCGCTCGCCGAGCGCCCGAGCATCCGCAGCCCCTCGGCCAGCATCGCTCCGTCCCACAGCGCACGCTCCTGTTCCGCGAGGATCGCGAGCTCGCCCGCCGCGTCGACGCGCGCCGGCAGCCGCGCCGCCTGCAGCAGCATCAACGCCAGCAGTGCATGCACCGCCGGCCCGGACGTGGCCGGATGGTCCGCGAGCGTTCGCCCCAGCCGGATTGCTTCGGTGCAGAGGTCGTGGCGGACCAGCTCCTCCCCGGCTCGCGCGCTGTAGCCCTCGTTGAACATCAAATAGAGGACGTCGAGCAGCGTGTCCAGCCGCCGCGGCAGCTCCGCGCGCGATGGGAACTCGAGCTCGATCCGCTCGTCGCGAATGAGTTTCCTGGCCCGTACGATCCGCTGCGCGATCGTCTCCTTCTTCGTCAGGAACGCGCGCGCGATCTCGTCCACCGAGAACCCGCCCACCGTCTTCAGCACGAGCGCGATCCGGCTCTCCGAGGGGATGGCCGGATGCGCACACATGAGCATCATGCGAAGCTGGTCGTCGCGCAGCTCGTGCGCGAACGCCGGCTCGTCCTCGGAGAAGCGCTCGTGGAACGTGGCCACGATCTCCGGCTCCTTCGAGCGGAGGTTCGCGTCGCGCCGCAACTGGTCGAGGGCCCGGTTCCGCGCGACGCGGAACAGCCACCCGCGCGGGTTCTCCGGGACGCCGGAGATGCTCCACTGCTGCATCGCGGAGATCAGCGCCTCCTGGACCACCTCTTCCGCCAGCTCGAGATGCCCGGCGCCGAAGATGCGCGTGAGCGTGGCCACCATCTGGCCGGCGCTGTGGCGGAAGAGGTGCTCGATGAGGGGAGCGGGGTCGTGCATCTCCGCCGCTTACGTCGCTTCGATCCTGCGGATCTCGATCGACCCGAAGTCGAGATGCGGACAATCCTCGACCAGCTTCGCCGCCGCGTCGTAGTCATCCGCTTCGATCACGAAATAGCCTCCGATGATTTCCTTCGCCTCGACGAACGGGCCATCGGTCACCGCGAGACCGCCATCCTTGCGCACGACCACGCGCCCTTCACCATCGAACAGCTTCTGGCCGCTGCCGCGCACCTTGGCCACCCACGCGCCGTAGCGCTCGATGATGGCCTGGATCTCCTCGGCGGAAATGTTCCCCGGAAACGCTCCGGAATCGCGGAGCATGAGCATGAACTGGGACATCGTCTCCTCCTTCTTTCACTCTACAGACGAATGGAGGAGCGGCATATCGACGGGACGCGAAAAAAAAAACAAAGCGCGCCGACCGCCTTGCGAATATCGGCGCGCTTCTGGGTGTCGCCAGCGCTGTGGGACTGTGTTAACAAATTGGATGCCAACTGACCTGTCGGTCACTCCCGCCAGCCGCTCATGTTCTGCAGCACCTGGTCGATCGAGAGCGTTCGTTCCTCGCCGCGGGCGTTCTCGAAGATGGCGTGATACCAGCCGCGCACGGCGACGGGGGTGAGCACTTCGCGGCCGATCCGCAGCCGCTTGCCGCTGGCGAGCTGACGGAAGACCTTCTCGTATGCCGAGCGCGAAAGCCGCGGCGAAGCAGACGACGGTCCGGCCGGCCGGCCGCGTCGATCGGGTGCGTCGCGGCGCTCGATGCGCGCGGGGAGGGTCACGCGCTCACGCCGGTTGGCCGCTTCGCCGCGCCACGGCGGCGCGAGCTTCTCCTCCACGTCCGCACGGCGGCGGCGCGGCGATTCGTTCGACTCGTCCTGCATCGCGCCGGCGAAATTGCGCAGCTCCGGGAGCGTGGTGCCCCAGCGCACTTCGCGCCCGACGTCGTCGTATGCGGGCGGCCGGCGGTCGAGGTCGAGCAGCGACGGCGTCTCGCCGCACAGCACCGAGAAGAGCACGCGGTAGCTGAACGGGTCCGACCACTGCCGGATCGACTCGCGGAACGCCGTCGCGATCTCGAGGGCGATCTCCCGCATCGAGAGCGTGCGCCCATCGGTCAGCGGCCATACGCGTTCGTCGGGATGCGTCGCGAACGGATTCCGTGGAAAGTGAAAGTCGCGCGTGACCCAGCCGTTGCGCGTGGCGTGCTTGCCGGGGGTGACGCCGGCCACGACCGGGATCCGCCGCGCTTCCAGCTCCTCGACGCGATACGAGGGCCAGCCGATCACGTCGCGCACGATGCCGACGATGAGCGCCGTCGTCGCGGCCATCAGGCCGGGGTCGGGGGTGAAGTCGAGCGTGATCTCGATCCGTTCGCGCCGCGGGCGGACGCCGATGCCGGTCGATTCTTTGTTCGCGCCGGTGACGAGCACCGGGACGGGGAGCAGGTGGGCGAGCAGGAGCGCGAGCTTCTGCACGGTCCGGTTGCGGTTCCGCTCGCTCCGTTCCAGCTCGTACGAGATGTTGAAGTGACAGCTGTAGGCCTGGAGCCGCACCCGCTTGGCGTTGCGTTTCTCCCAGCGGTCCAGCTGGTCGCGCACGAAGCCGAGCTGCTCCCACAGGCTGCGTACCACGCGGGCGGTGCACTGCGGCGCCATCTCGATGACCGGCGTGACGACCTCGAGCACCCCACCGTCGAAGTAGACCGCACCGCCGGTCGGCAGTTGCGACGACTTCGACGTGCGCTGCAGCAGCGGACGGTCGATGAACGAAGTCGGTGCGCGCCAGTACTCCTCGGGCACGATCTCTTCTTCGTCGATGAAGACCTTGAACTCGGCTTCGAGGCCGACCACCGGCAGGTCGAGCTCGTTGCGATAGGGGAAGCGTAATGGGTCGTTGGACATACCTGGACGGACAGCGCTGGAGCAAACTCTGCGCCGTCATGTGCAGGCGGGAGAGAAGACCGACCAGGGGCCTCCGGCGGGCCGGCGTGGCCGGCGGCACTTGCTTGCGCACGGACGGCGCCTGTCGCGAGAAGCGTGCGTTCAGCCTTGGGCAACCAGTGCTGCCGGCCACGCCGGCCCGCCGGAGGCCTCTGGTCGGTTCTCCCGTTTACAGTGCCTCGGCCACCTGTCCCAACTGCTCCGCCACTTCCTCGACCGCCGCCCGCGGAGCGGTCGCGCTGTCGAAGCGCACCAGCACGGGGTCGTAGATCCCTCGCTGGAACAGCGCGCTGCGCACTTCGATGAACCGAGCGCGCAGCGCACCCTCCACCGGGGTGCCGGCCGACTTCAGCTCGTCCGCCACGGCCGTGGCCAGCTGCTTCAGCTCCGGGATCGCGATCGCGATCGGATGTTTTTCCTGGTCAGCACTCATCTACTTCCTCCTCACACCCAGCTTCGCGTAGGTCGCTTCATCGTCCGGCTCTACGCGCGCGAACGTGGCGATGCCATGTTCCGCGATGCGAGCTTCCGACCAGTCGTCGACACGGATCAGGCCCGCGTCCGAGAGATCGTCTTCCATCCCGATCAGCTCGTACCCGGCCCACACCGCGAACCCACGCTCTTCCGTCGGCCCCATCGACCCCACCCGCTTGAATTTCTTGATGTAGCGACCCATCGGGCGGAGGCGGGCGCCTACGCGTTGAGCTTGAAGAAGACCGTCAGCTCGTGGATGACTTCCTGCGGCACGCCGTCCTTGATGAACGGCTTGAAGCGCCACTGGCGGATTGCCCTGACGGTGGCCTCCTCGAAGATCTTCCGCTCCGGCTTCTGCAGCACGATCACCTCGCGCACGCGGCCGTTCTTCCCGATAATGTAGCGGATGAGCAGCATGTCCTGCTGCCCGCGGATGCGCGCTTCCTCGGGATAGCGGGGATAGACCTGCGACATCGCCCGCATCGGCAGCGGCTGGTCGCGCTTGATGATCACGGTATCGGGCGGCTGGACGTCCGCCACGGCGATACTGCCCACCGTTCCGCCGACCACGCCATCCGAGGAGCCGTCGACGACGCCTCCCACGACACCACCCTCGATCCCGCCGTCCACACCGCCTACGACGCCGGTCGGAGTCGGCCCGAGGTCGGCGAGCGACGCGGAGGGGAGCACGATTGGAACTTCTTCCGGGATGATCGTCGGCGCCATATCTTCCATCGGCGCCACCGGGACCGGCTGCACCTGCGTCACGACGCGGCGCGGCGCCGCGGGAGGCGGCGGGGGAGGCGGCGGCGTCGGTTCTGCCGCCAGCGTGTACAGCATCAGCATCTTCGGGGTGTGGTCCGGGAACGTCACCTTCCACAGACCAACGCCCATGAACGCGCCGATGACGATGGCGTGAACCAGGATCGAAAGCGGCAACGACTCGTAGAAGACTTTGCGGCTTCGCGGGTAAAAAGTCTCTGGCGCGACAGTCTCGAACATATGGTTATTCGGTTGTGGATTTGACCCGGTCATGCTAACACGCCATTCGGCGCGTGAAACGTTACGATGTGACGAGAGATCAGTTTCCAAGGATGAAGGGTACCGCGATCGCTTCGATCGCGACGACTGCGACGACATGACGCCGAAGCAACTGCTGAAGAAACTCTTCCCGCCGATGCTCGCAACGCTGGCCGAAGGCTCGCCGCGCGATGAGCAGAACTGGTCCTACGAGCTCAAGTACGACGGCTTCCGCGCCGTCGCCGCAATCGCCGGAGGCGAGGTGACGATGCTCAGCCGCAACGAGCTCGATCTGGCCCCGCGCTTCCCGCGCATCTACGCCGCCCTGCAGAAGTGGAAGACGAAGGACATCGTCATCGACGGCGAGGTGGTGGTGCTCGACGAACAGGGGGCGCCGCGTTTCCAGCTCCTCCAGCAGGGGAGCGGGAAGGAGCGGATGGTGATCTTCGACGTGCTCTGGCTCGACGGCGAAGACCTCCGCAGGCGCACGTACCTCGAGCGCCGCAAGATCCTGGAGAAGCTCAAGCCGCCTGCCGGCATCTACATCGCCCAGACGCTCGACATGAGCGGCGAAGAAGCGCTGCGGCACGCGTCGTCGGGCGGCTGGGAAGGGATCATCGCCAAGCGCAACTCGTCGACCTACGAGCCGCGCCGGTCGAAGGAGTGGCTGAAGATCAAAGCGCAGAACCAGCAGGAGATGGTGATCGTCGGCTGGAATCCGAGCACCGCCTCCGATCGCGACATCGGCTCCCTTCATCTCGGTTTCTTCGACGACAAGGGGGAGCTCCGCTACGGCGGCAAAGTCGGGACAGGCTTCTCGGCGAAGCTGCGCGGCTCGTTGCGCGACGAGCTGGCAAAAGACGAAGTACCGGCGCCGCTCGTCAAGGGTGCTCCGCGGGTGAAGGTCGCGCATTGGGTGAAGCCGCGCTTCGTCGCGCAGGTGTCGTTCACCGAATGGACGTCCGACAACCGGCTGCGGCATCCGTCCTTTCTCGGCTTGCGCGAGGACAAGAGCGTGAACGAAGTGGTGAGGGAGAAGCCGAGCGCGGTACCGGAGCCGAAGAAAGCGGGCGTCGGGCGGCAGGCATCCGGGACTTCTCGCGCGAAGGCGAAGAATCCCGGACGCCCGACGCCTGACGCCCCTACTCGCGTCACCCTCTCCAACCCCGACCGCATCCTCTACCCACGCGATCGCATCACCAAAGCCGACGTCGCGGCCTATTACGAAGCGGTCGCCGAGCCGATGCTGCGCACGCTGCGCGACCGCCCGCTCACGCTCGAGCACTGGAACCAGGGCATCGACAAGCCGTCGTGGTTCCACCAGAACATCGGCCGCGAAGGTCCCGACTGGCTGACCATCATCGACACCCCCACGCGCACCGTCAGCCGCAGCACGGTCAAGCACCTCGTCGTCGACAGCGTCGACGCGCTCCGCTGGCTCGCGCAGATGTCGGTACTGACGGTGCACATGTGGTCCTCGCGCGGCGAAAGTCTCGAGGAGCCGGACTGGATCCTCTTCGATCTCGATCCCGCGAAAGGGAAGGGGATCGAGCAGGCCATCGAAGCGGCCGGCGTGATGCGCCGTCTCCTCGACGAGCTGGAACTGCCGAGCGTCCCCAAGACCTCGGGCAAGCGCGGGATCCACGTCTTCGTCCCACTCGTCTCCGGCTACACGCACGAGGAGGTGGCGGACTTTGCGTGCTCCGTCGCCGCCGCCGTCTCGGCGAAAGTGCCGGGCCTGACGGTGGAGCGGAGTCTCTCGAAGCGGCGCGGGCGGCTCTATCTCGATTGCATGCAGAACGGCTACGGCAAGACCGTCGTCGCGCCGTACTCGCTGCGCGCCATCGACGGCGCCCCCGTCTCCGCGCCGCTCGAGTGGAGCGAGATCACGAAGAAGCTCGATCCGCTGAAGTACAACATCCGCACGATGCCGGATCGCCTGGCCAAGGTCGGCGACCTGTTCGCGGAAGTGTTCGAGAAGAAGGTGAAGCTGCCGAAGCTGTCATGAGCGGAGGTAGTGCGCGATGGCGCGCGAAACCGCTCCGTCCGAGGCCGCGTCGAATGCCGCGAACATCGGAGACGAGTTCACCTCGAGGAAGAGAAAGCGCCCTGTCTTCGGACAGGTCTTGAAATCGGCCGCGCCGAAATCGAGCCGCAGGACGTTCATCAGTTTCCGCAGTGGCGCGATCAGGGTCTGCTCGTTCTTCCGGAACGTGACTGCCGTGTTGTTCGAGGTGCGGTAGTCGAGTGCGTCCGAGCTGACGTCGAACGACAGGAACGTCCTGCCGACGCGATAGATCCGCAGCTCCGGCGGCTCCAGCCGCTCCTGCACGATCGCCGGGGACGCCGCGGCGCGCCCTCGCTCGTCGGTCGACGGCAGCACGTCCGCCAGCTCGCGGCAGTAATCGCCGCCTGCGACCGGCTTCACGACGCTCTTCGCGACGTTCAGCCGCGCCAGCTGATCGAGGTCATTGGTCACGAGCGTCTTCGGAATCGCCAGTCCGCATGCACGCGCGGCCATCAGTTGCTGCGGCTTCAGGAGATGCGAGGAGTGCTGCCGGTTGAGCAGCCGAACCTCGTCGTGCGCGGCAGCCCACGATGCGACGGCGGTGTACCAGGCGTTCGCGCGTCCGGCCGATTCAGGCCGTCCGCCGTCGCTCAGGTTGGTGAAGACGTCGTAGCGGATGAAGAGTGCGGCGGGGCTGATGCGCTTGCCGTCGAAGCGGAGCTCGTCGTTTTCGAGGTTCCAGTGGAAACGCGGGTGCGAGCTCGCGCCGACGAGCATCGGCAGGAACGGGATGCCGAGTCGCTCGAGCTGGTTCCCGAGCGACTCCAGATTGGGATCGGCGTCTCCGCCGGCGATGACAATCGAAGGGGCGCGGTCAGAACGAGCCAAACGGGTTACCGCCCCCTTCGACCGGCTTGGTCCCTTCCTCTTCGCCGAGGACGAGCGTCGTCAGGTCGTCATCGGCCTTTTTCGCGGTCGTCACGTCGTCTTCCTCGCCGACGGCGAGCGTCGTGAACGTCCCTTCCTCTCCCTTCTTCCTCGTGGTTGGGCCTTCTTCACCCTTGGCGAGCGTGGTCGGACCTTCCTCGCCGAGGGCGAAGGTGGTGGGGCCTCCTTCCTCGCCGAGCGCCTTGGTCGTCCCCTCCTCGCCGATGGCGAGCGTCGTCACGTCTTCGCCGATCTTCTTGGTGGGCGGCTGCTCTTCGCCGAGACGGAGCGTGGTGAACGGATCTTCCTCGCCTTTCTTGCGAGTGGTCGGGTTTTCCTCGCCGATCGCGAGGGTCGTGACCGGCACCTCTTCGCCGATCGCTTTCGTCGTCAGGATCGTCTCTTCGCCGAGGATGAGCGTGGTGATTGGGGGGCGTTTCGCGGCTTTTTTCGAGCTGGCCATAGTTCACTCCTTCATAGAGGAGTGTTGCGAGCACAGCTTTTCCACACCTTCGCCGACTCGTTCGATGAGTCCAAGATAGACTGCGTTCATGAGGGCGATCATCACGGGCGCGTCGACGGGGATCGGGCATGCGCTTGCTCACGAGCTGGCGAAGCGCGGGTATGACCTGGCGCTGCTGGCCCGTCGCGCGGAGTTGCTCGAAGGTCTCGCGTCCGAGTTGCGCGCGCGCGGGAAACAGGCGGTGGCGATCGCTTGTGACGTCCTCGATGCCGGCGCCTTGCGCGACGCCGTGCAGCGCGCGCAGACGGAGCTCGGCGGCACGTTCGACCTCGCGATCGCGAATGCCGGGGTGAGCATCCCGAGCCACGCCACGAAGTTCAAGCTGGATGACGCGGAACAGATGATCCGGGTCAACGTCCTCGGGCTGATGTACCTCTACGACGCGGTGATCCCGTCGATGGTGGAGCAGGGAAGCGGTCGCTTCGCCGGCGTCGCCTCGATCGCCGGCCTGCGCGGGCTGCCAACCTCCGGCCCCTACTCCGCGAGCAAGGCCGCAGTGCAGGCGTTCCTCGAAGCGGCGCGCATCGAGCTGAAGCCGTACGGAGTCGGCATCACGATCGTGAACCCCGGCTTCGTCGCCACGCCGATGACCGAGAAGAACCGCTTCCGGATGCCGTTCCTGATGCAGCCCGGCGACGCAGCCGTCGTCATCGCGAACGGCCTCGAGCGCGGTTCGCGAGTCGTCGAGTTCCCGCTGCCGATGTCGCTGCTGATGCGCCTCGTGCGCTACATCCCGGACGCGCTGTACGAACGGATCATGGTTCCGTACGCGCGCCGCAAAATCGATCCGGCGAAGGTGAAACGATGACGACGACGATGGTCCGCTTCTGGGCGCTGCAGAACGTGTTCTTCCTCTGGCTGGCCTCGCCTAAAGTGGTCGAGCTGACCGACGACCGCTGCGTAATCCGCATCCCCCTGAACTGGCGCACCCGCCGCCGCGACATCCACGCCATGTACCTCGGCACCCTCTGCATGGGCGCCGACGTCGCGGCCGGCCTGATCGCTTTCAAGCTCGTGCGCGAGCGCAAGGCGAAGGTCTCCTTCATCTTCAAAGACATCAAAGGCGAGTTCCTCAAACGCGCCGAAGGCGACGTCCTCTTCACCAACGAAGACGGCCCCGTCGTCCAGGACCTCGTCCGCCGCACCACCGAAACCGGCGAGCGCGTGGAGGGAACCGTGCGGGTGGTGGCAACGGTGCCATCGAAACTGGGGAACGAGCCGGTGGCGAGGTTTGAGTTGACGTTGTCGCTGAAGAAACGGTGAGCGGTGACCGAAAACCTCTGCGCGTGGTCGGCGGCAGCAACACGTCAGGCTATCCAAGTATCGCCGGCTGCAAGCTGAAATACGCGACCGTGATGGTCCATGTGATTACTACATACGCTACCGAGACCATGTACAGCAGATATGTCATCTGCCGTATCCGGCGCATGCGCCACGCAATGAACAGAAGGATAGGCATCGCCATCGCCGCCCACTGCAGTTGCGGTATATGGAGGGCGATCCATACAACCGGCGCACCGATGATGGTCTGAACCTCCATTCCGTAGGCGTGGAGTGAAGCACGTGACAGGTCGTGCGCGTAGCCGGTCAATGCGAGCCCACCGATGGCAACGATCGCGGCGAGAACCATATGAGGCCCAACCGATCTCGAGGCCATGGCTCGGCGTGGGCATCAACACGGCGGTGCAAGCCGCACGGAGCAAGGTTGATCATTAAAGCGCCCCATACCGAATGCGCACGAGAATGACCCAGCATAAGATCAGGTAGCCCACGGCTCGCGCCGCTACAAGACCTTGCGACTCCGCACGACCGCGTAGGAGCCAATGAGATGCCATGAAAAACAGAAGACCGAAAAGGCGCTCGGCCAGAGGTCGAGCTGTGTTTCCACCGATTATTGTACGGGTGGTATGGCAAACGTCAGCGCCACGCTCCACAAGACAAAAGCAAAAACTTCGCGGGTCCATGATTCCACGGACGTAGGATCATCGGTGTGCAACTCTTAGCGTCTCCTGTACTTGATCAGCACTCCGCAAGGACGGGTGATCGCCTCATTCCACACCGCGCGCGCAACAACGAGCTTTCGAGTGAACTGTCACGACGTGTTGCTGTGCAAGCACATACCCGTGAAACTCCGCTGAGCTCTTCGTACGAAATCTCTGGACTTCTTCATCGGTCAAGTATGCCAACCTGGCTTCGATGTTCCATTCTTGACACTGGCGTGACACAGTAAGCGGCTTCAGGGTCGCCCGAAAGCGCGTCGCGCTACGGGCTCGCACCCTATGGAGCGTCGGAGTGAAGGCGAATGCATAAGTCTGCCGATCGGCAACCGTGGAGACCGTGATGGCGCATTTGGGCCCGTCGACCTGCCGGGTTGGTGCTTCCGGTGACAGGAGTACCACGTCGTGAGCGGTATTGTTGGTGACGCTCATAAGGATTGCCTCACGTTCAAGTGACACAATGCGCATAACAACTTCGCGCGGCTCCTCACGACAAGCGGCGCTCAAGAACAGCAAAATCACAACGCTAGGACGGCTCACCATTCCACATCATTCCAATCCACTGGTCTAAATTGCGGCTTTCCAAGCTGCAATAGCAAATTGCTTTCTGTGTTTACCGCGCTCCGTTCCGATGACCTGCCACGAACCATTAGATCGAATGCATGCCCGAAAAGCTCGTGTCCCATTAGCAGCGTCGCCGGTGCCGGACGTCTAGGGAACTCCGGCGACGTAAAATCAACAGCGAAGCCACCGTTGGGATCGACGTGGACCTCGATATTTCCGCTGGTAGATGATTGTGCGCGCACTGTCGTACCGCCCCCCGACTCTTGCAGGCTCCGTGTTCCCGAGTTCATAGTCACAGTCGTTCCGATGTGCACTTGAACAGCAGCCGTATCCGGACGAGCCAACTGCCTCAGCATGGATAGTCCTAGTCCGCCACTTGCCTTCGAATCGACGGCAATCACCCCCTTAGCGTTCATCTTTACGTACTTGCGATCCTGCTCGCGCAGGTTAGCCAGGATCAATTCCAGTGCCTTCTTGCGCTCCTCTTCCGAACCCGTCACGCGAACAAGACGACCATCAGGATCGATACGGTTTAGCGGGTTGTTCAGTACGTAGGAGTATCGATTCCACATCTGCGGCGACTTCAGGGCTCGCTTGACGTCCAGCACCGGATCCACCGACAAAAACCGCCCCCCGTCCACGTCGTAGTACCTCGCATGCATGTAATCCGGCATGCTGCCGGCGCCGTCGAGGAGGTTGGCGGCGTCGCGTTCGTGTCCTGTGAACTGCAGGGCTCCGCCATTGCTGGTGCCGCCGTAGCCGAAGGGGGTGAATTCCTGGGTGCCCAGGAGGGTGCCGGAGGAGTTGGTGATGGCGCGGGGGGAGCCGAGGTGGTCGAGGGCGTAGTGGGTCAGGCCCGTCGGGGAGCGGCGGGCGAGGAGGGCGGTGTCGCGCCAGATCTCGTCTTCCTTCCAATGCAGGGCGCCGCTGTTCGGGTCCGTCGTCCAGACGCTCAGGAGCTGGTTGTTGAAGTTGCGGAGCGTGTAGGTGGTGCGGTTGCGGGTCACGCCGTCGCTGCCGGTGATCCGCTGGACGGCCGCGATGCGCTCGTCGCTGGGCGTGTAGAGGTAGCGGAAGTCGACGGTGTCGTGCTTGTAGCTCGTCATCATGCCGGCGGAGTCGTAGGTATAGCTCTGTGAGCCGTTGCGGATCACGTTGCCGGCGCGGTCGTACGTCAGGTGCGCGTAGCGGTTTGTGGTGCCGGTAAGCTCGAGCGGCAGCACCGACGTCGTGCCGCACGGTCCACGGGTGCCGTCGGGATTGGCGCCGCAGAAGGAATAGGTCGAGTGCATGAAGTTGCCGAACGGATCGTAGCTCCGGAGCTCCGACGTATACGCCGCACCCGCGGTGGTAGTCATCGAGGCCAGGCGGCCGAATGCGTCGTAGCCGTACATCGCGTTGCCGATCCGCGTGATGTTGCCGCTGCCGTCATACCCGTAGTCGCCCGTGCTCCAGAGGGTGGTGTTCGCACTGTTCTTGAGCGTGATGCGGCGGGGGCGGGGCATCTTGTGCGGATCGGCGGTCCAGGTCTCCAGCGTGCCGTCGCCGTGCGGGACGGTGTCGATGATGCCGCTCGGCTGGTAGGTGATCCCGGTGGCGTACGAGCCGACGGTGGTCAGCGTTCCTTTCGTATATCCGTTGGTGACCGAAAACTCGCGTTGCGCAAAGTCGCAGCCGCCGTCGATGGCGGGGCAGGGATAGCCGGTCGTGAGCGGGCTGCCGAGCGTGTCGTAGGTCTGGGTGTGGAAGAACGTCTGCCCGGTGAAACGTCCGGCGATCGTTCCGACCGTCTGGTCGCGCCGTGCCGGCCGGCCGGTGGCCGGATCGTACTGGTATGTTTCGGTGACCGCGAGTTGATGCGTCGACGGATCGCCGAGGTTTGCGTCGTAGTGGTAGCGAGCGGCGGCGGCGAGCTTGCCGTAGCAGGCGGTCCCGGTGCATTGACCGAACGAGTCGTAGACGAACGTCTTCAACTCGCGCTGGGTGTTCGTCTCACGGACGGACGTGAGGCGTTCCGCGTCGTCGTAGGTCATCGTGAGGTCGAGACTGCCCATGACCTTCCGCCGGGCGTGGCCGCGCGCGTCATAGGTGTACGTCGTGGTGCCGTCTCCAGCCGCTCCAAGCTCCGGGTGCCGCTCGGAGAGGAGAAAGCCACGGTTGTCATAAGTGAAGAGACGCCGCTGGATCGCGCCGTTGTCACCCGGCATCGTGACGCTCGTCAGGCGATCGCCGGCGTCGTACGTGTAGACCGTCGTCACTTCGCCGTAGTCCGCACCGGCATTTTCCGTCACGTTCACCAGCCGCCCGAGAACATCGTACTCCTCGCGGGTGCTGACGTTCTTCGCCCCCACCTCGGACGTGCGGGTCACGAATCGTGCTCCCGTATAAGTGAGCGACGAGCTCTTGCCGTCCGGCGACGTGACCTTCGTCGGCCTCCCGAACGAGTCGTACGTGTAGGTGGTGGAACCGCCGGTGCCGCCGCAGCTTTTCCAGACCGATTCCGTGCGCTTGCGACCGAGTGCGTCGTACGTGACGAGCTGCTCGGAGCAGCCGGCGCCAGGGAGCGTTCGCTCGGTCCGCACGTGGCGGCCGACCGCGTCGTACTCGTAAACCGTCGCGACCTCGGCCGCGGTTCCGGCGGCAGTCGTGGCCGTGACTTTCGCTTTCGCCGACGACGTCGCGGGCGTGTACAGGTACGTCGTGGCGGCTTCGCCGGGTGGACTGACCATCTCGAGAGCGCCCCATCGCTTGTATCCATAGGACGTGGCGAGATCGTCCGGGGTTCTGCTCGTCACCACCAGCCCGGTCGGGTCGGCGTTGTAGTCGAGGGACTCGAATGGCAGCGCCGCTCCCGTGTCCGGGTCGATGGCCTGCGCTGTCCGGAGCACACCGTAGCCTCCGGTCCATGAATACCGCGTCCAGTATTGCGGCTTTGCCGGCAGCGGCATCGTGCAGAGCACGGCGCTCGCGACGTCGACCGCCTGGAGGTCGCCTCCATAACTCTTCTCCTCCGTCAGGCTCGCGCCGTCGTACGTGAACTCGGTGACGAGGTCGTTCGGACCGCGAGCGCTTCCGGCGAACACGCGCGCGCGGGTGAGGCGGCCGGAGGCGTCGAAGCAATAGGTGCCGCGGCTCGTCTCCGAATCGACGGTGCGGCTCTTCTCCGTAAACGTATTCAGCAGCCACTTCTCAGCCTGCTGCAACGCCGCCTTCGTCCACGTCCGGTACTCGGTGCGGGCCGTGCTCCCGCTGATCCCCGGAAAGTTGCTCGTCGCTTCCGTCTGCAGGAAATGACCCGCGCCGTCATACTCGGAATGAGCGGTCTCGGTGAAGCACGGCTCGTCCTCCTCACATCCCAGGTCGTCGTGGAACAACGTGCGTTCCCGCAGCAGCGTGCGTTCGACGTGGAACTCACCAATAAAATCGGTGAAGCGGCGATAGGTGGACCGCAGCAAGTCTCCGCCGGAGCAATCGCCTGACGCATCGCAGCCACCCCAGGTCTGCTCGGACAGATACAAGGTCTCACCGCCAGCCGTATGCGCGGCCGAGACATCGAGCCCCGACACGTCGGATGACGGGGCGAGTCGAGCGGAATCGATTCCCGGCCACCCGGCCGTGGTCGGATGACCGTACTCGCCGCCGCCCTGCAACGGATCTCCGTACAGGTCGAAGTCGTACGCGGCGAAGACGTTGAAGTAATGATCCGTCCTCGTGTGCGCATTGGCCGGGTCGCCGGGGCTGATGATGCTCGTCCTCGCCCAGTGCCGCGGCCATACGGGCGGCATCCTTTCCGCGTCGAGCTCGTTACCGTCGCAGTCGTAACGGCGATTCGACGCGGTGAGCATCTCGGCAGGTGGGCCGAGGGTCGGAACGTACTTCCAGGTGTCGCCATCGACCGTCCGGAGGTGAACGCCGGGTGAAGAGTTCCGCGGACCGGCATGGATACATGGATCCTCCGACGGGAGCGAATAGAGCTGATAGGTGTATGCAATCGTGCCGCGGGTCGGGAGGGTGAAGCTCGTGATGAGGCCCTGCGACCAGCCGGCGCTGTCGAACGTCTCGTTGTAGCCGAACGTGTACGTCGTCTGATCGGGGAGCGTGATCGTCTTCAGGAGGGGAAACGGCGTCGTCGTCCCCGAGGGAGCGCCCGGATACCATGAGGGAACGTTGTGATAGATCCCGAAGGCAACGAGCGGCACCTCGTACTGCAGCTCGTACCGCATCGCCCCTCCGACGCCCGCGAGGTCGACAGTTTTCACCACCATGCCGCGATCGACGGAATCGCGGAGGGCGTTCAGATACTCGAACGTGATCGTGTGTTGCCGCCCGTGCGTGTCCGTCACTTTCCAGACGCCGACCCGGCCGGACGGCGCGCCTGCTACGTTTGCGATGTAGGTGTACGTGCAGGAGACCTGGGTGCCGAACTGGTCGGAGATCGAGCGAAGACGCCACGCGTTTTCCTCGTATACGAACAGGTGCTGCTGGCCGTTGGGGAAATCGACGACGCGCGAGGTCGAGGTGATCACCCTCATGCGCAGGTGCGACGCGTCGGTGGTGAACGCCTGTGCGCCGGCCTCGATCACCTCGGCGAAAGCGTGCTCGTCGCCGGACGGTCCTTCGTACACCCAGCCGCCGTACGCCTCGACGTAATCGCTCATCGGGTCGCTCGGCGGGAGCAGGCGTCCGAGCGAGAGACGCCAGCCGACACCGGCATTGCTGCGCCTGTTGGGGTTGGCCCACATGAAACTCCCGCTCAGATCGAAGTAGTCCTCCACCTGGCGGTAATCCCACACCTTGCTGTTGTAGGTGAGCCTGAACCCGTAGCTGAACGACGAGGTGGTCGGATACTGCAAGCCGAGGGGGATGTTGACGATCACGTTGCCGTTGAACGCATTGACGCTGTCGAGGCCCCCGAAGTCGTACACGCGTCCTGGTTTGAACCCGAGCTCGATCGGCGCCGGTTTCTGGCCGAACGCACTCACCGCAACGAGCAGGAGGAGCCCGAGGCGCTTCATTTTTCCACCTCTCCGACGATCGCCTCGAGGTTGACCGGATCGATCAGCGCGATCACGTCTCCCTTCTTCAGCCGTTTCGGTGGTGGTGCATCGCCGGCAACGGCGATCGCGTCTGCCGCCGCGAGGCGCAGCTTCCCGTTCGCGCGCTGGTCGGCATCGCCGTTCCCTCCTTCATGGGCGCGCAACCGCCAAGCGCCGGACTTCGGGCGGACGAGCAGCATCTCGACGTTGCGCTGCTGGAGCTCGAAGACGCCGATCACTCCGTCGGCATCCCGGTCGAGCAGGGAGTCAGGAAGCGATGAGCTTTGCAGAGGGAAATCAGCCGGAGCGGCAACCGCACTGCGGCCGGTCTCGACGTCGACCGCGATCCACACGGAGCGGAGCGGGACTCCGCGGCCGTCGGCGACGGTCACGACTCCGTCGCCATCGTCATCGCGAAAGTTTTTCGCGCCGGTGCGTTGACGAAGGACACCGCCTTCGCCTTCGACACTGGCCACGAGCACGACGACCTCCGCGCCCGCGGAGACGTTTCCGACGCGCACCTCCGCTGCGCCGATCGTCAGTTGCAGCGGCGGTGCGTCAGCCGCGGAAACGAGGGAAGCGAAGAACGAGGAAACAGCGATGACACACCACGCCCGAAAGCGAGTCAATGAAACCTCTCGCGAGCCGGCATACCCGGCTCGCCCGCATTTGAATTTAGAAGCCGAACGGACCGAGCGCGATGATAGCAAGAGTCGTTCAGCAGTTAAATCCCTGCGGTTACGAGGCGCTTCCTTTTGTCGGGACGGACGTCATCGGTCAGTGCTTATGTCCACGCTCCCTCGGCGCCGTGGCTTCCGCGTGCAGGGTGGTGATCCAGACGTCGGTCTTGATGTAGCCCTTGCCCCACTCGTCCCACTGCGCGAGTACCTTCTCCGATTTCAACTGATCGACGGACTTGCCGGCAGCGACGCCGCTCTCCACCGCGGCCAGCGTGCCGCGGAGCATGTCGTGGAAGCGGCGCAGGCCCGCTTTGTCGGAAAGGGTGCCGTGGCCGGGGATGATCTTCGCGTCGTCGGGGACGGTGGCCAGCACCTTCTCGATGTTGGCGATCAGACCGCGGACGCTGCCGCCGTTCTCGGTGTCGACGAACGGGAAGAAAGCGTTGAAGTAGTCGTCGCCCATGTGCACGACGTTCGAGCGGGTGAACCAGATCACCGAGTCGCCGTCGGTGTGGCCGTGCGGCATGTGCACGGCGCGGACGTCTTCGCCGTTGAGGTGAATCGTCAGCGTATCGTTGAACGTCACGACCGGCAGCGCAACAGGCGGCGCGGGCGGCACCGTGTGCTCGCCGCGGCGGGAGCCGGAGACGAGACGTTTGCGCACGTTCTCATGCGCGACGATCGGGGCCGTCTTGCCGAAATGCTCGTTCCCGCCGGTGTGATCGCCGTGATAGTGGGTATTGAGGATGAAGCGCACCGGCCGGTCCGTGATCGTCTTCAGCGCCGCCTCGATCTTCGGGGCGAGGGGAGCGTACTGGTCGTCGATGATCACGATCCCGTCGTCGCCGACGGAGACGCCGATGTTGCCGCCCGCGCCGGTGAGCATGTAGACGCTCCCGGCGATCTTCGTCGCCTTCACTTCCACCTTGCTGAAGTCCTGCTGGGCGAATGCGGCGGCGGCGAGGAAGAGGGTCGCGATAGCAAGGTACAGTCTGCGCATGGGCGGGAATTATATGAACTCGGATGCGAAGATCCGGATCGGCTATCCCTGGTGGCTCCGTCCGTTCCTGATGAAGAACGTCGCCGCGATCACCCTCGGGCGGCGCATCTACGTCCGCGCCGGCATCGCCGAGTCGTACATGGAGCGGCTTCTCCGCCACGAGCTCGCCCACGTCCGCCAGATCGAGCGGCACGGCCTCTTCCGCTTCTACGTTCTTTACGTCACGGAGTTCGTCCGCCACGTCCGCCGCGTCCGCTCCATCGGGGAGGCGTACACCATGATCTCGTTCGAGATCGAAGCGGTCGCTGCTGAAGAAGACCTATAATCGGACCGATGACGGCGCGGTAGATGATCCAATTTCACTCCCTCGAGGCCCCACAACTCGAGCGCTTTCTCGAGCGGCAGAAGGCCGGTCTCTCGCTGCGGCACGAAGTCGACCTCGACCTCGTGCTGCGGCAGATCCTCCAGAAAGCGTACGAGTTCGTGCCGTCGGAATCGGGCTCGATCCTGCTCGACGACCCGTTCCGCAAGCTCGCCACGCGCAAGGACAACGAGCTGGTGTTCATCGCCACCTTCGGCGACTCCAGCGCCGATCTCGTCGGCCGCCGCCTCCCGGCGCAGCACGGCATCGTCGGCCGGGTCTACCAGACCGGCACCCCGTATCTCTCCGCCGACGTGGAGAAAGATCCGAACTTCTACGGCAACATCGACCAGCAGATCGGTCACAAGACCCACTCGGTCGTGGCCGTGCCGATCTACATCGGCAAGACCGTCTGCGGCGTCCTCGAGCTCATCAACCGCCTGGAGGGGAAGAGCTTCACCAAGCGCGACATGACGCTGCTCGAGATCTTCGCCGGCTACACCTCCTTCACGCTCCAGAACGCGCTCGACGCGAAGCGCGCGCACGAGCTGGCGAAGAAGGACGATCTCACCGGTCTCTACAACGACCGCTGGTTCCACGTGCGCCTCACCGAAACGCTCTCCCAGGCCAGGAAGACCGGCAAGGAAGCGGTGCTGCTCTTCATGGACCTCGACCGGTTCAAGTTCGTCAACGACTGCCACGGCCACCTGGCCGGCAGCCAGGTGCTGCGCGAGGTCGGCTTCCTCCTCAAGCGCACTATCCAGCGCGGCGACGCCACCGTCGCGCGCTACGGCGGTGACGAGTTCGTCATGATCCTGCCGGAGACCACGCTCGAAGAAGGTCTGGGCGTCTGCGAGGAGATCCGCCGCACGATCGAAGGGACGACGTTCCTCGAGCGGGAGTGGGGCTTCAGCATGCCGCCGCTCCACCTGCGCGGGATCCTCTCCGCCTCCATCGGCGTGGCCCGCTACCTTCCGAACCGCGACAGCACCACCTCCTTCGAGGTCGAAAAAAGCGAGCTGTTGCGCCGCGCCGACATCGCCATGTACCACGCGAAGTCGCTGGGGAAGAACCAGGTGGTGGTATGGGATCAGTCGATGCTCACGACGTCCGCGAGCGGGCTCTCGGACGCGGTCTGATATCTGCTATCTTCACCCATCTTTTTCAGGAGGTGCCACGTGGCCCCCATTACTGCTGAATACATCTGGATCGATGGACAGAAACCGACCGCGAAGCTTCGCTCGAAGACCAAAATCCTCGACGCGTCGGTCAAAAAGCTCGCCGACCTCCCCGAGTGGGGATTCGACGGTTCGAGCACGTCGCAGGCAAGCGGTCATTTCAGCGACCTGCTGCTGCGTCCCGTCAAGGCGATCCAGGATCCGCTGCATCGCGAGGGTGACCTGCTCGTCCTTTGCGAGGTGCTGAACCCCGACGGCAGCGTGCACTGGAGCAACACCCGCGCGCAGCTCCGCGAGTATGCGCAGAAATACGCCGACAAGGATGCGTGGTACGGCATCGAGCAGGAGTACACCCTGTTCGAAGGCAACCGTCCCATGGGCTGGCCGGACCACGGCTTCCCGGCGCCGCAGGGCGGCTACTACTGTGGTGTCGGCAGCGATGAGGTCTTCGGCCGCGACCTGGTGGAAGCGCATGCCGACGCCTGCATGCGCGCAGGGATCCACATCGAAGGGACGAACGCCGAGGTCATGCCGGCGCAGTGGGAGTTCCAGATCGGGCCGCTCGGGCCATTGGACGTGGCGGACGAGCTGTGGCTCGCACGGTGGCTGCTGTACCGCATCGGCGAAGACTTCGGCGTGAGCGCGACGCTCTACCCGAAGCCGGTCAAAGGCGACTGGAACGGCGCCGGCGCGCACACGAACTTTTCGACCAAGGACATGCGCCAGGAAGGCGGCATGAAGGTGATCGAGGAGGCGATGCGCAAGCTCGAGAAGCGCCACGACGAGCACATGAAGGTCTACGGCGCGCACAACGAAGAGCGCCTGACCGGCCTCCACGAGACCGCGCCGATCCACCAGTTCCGCTGGGGCACCAGCGACCGCGGCGCCTCGGTGCGCATTCCGATGGCGACCGCGAACCTCGGCTACGGCTACTTCGAAGACCGGCGCCCCGCCGCGAACATGGACCCGTATCAGGTCTGCGCGGTCATCCTCGACTCCGTCTGCGGCGATTACTAGATTGCCGTGAGGAGCGGCGACGTCCGTCGCCGCTCCTCAAATCACGCGGACCGCGCGATCACTGCTGCGGCTGACGCGACATCTGCGGGATCCCGAGCCAGAAGCCGGCCGGATACATCACGTATCCCTGAAGATCCTTGTCCATGATCGCGACATTGATCTGGTGGTACAGCGAGAGGTAGGGGAGGTCTTCCTGCAGGATGCGCTGGATCTCACCGTACGCCTGCTTCCGCTTCGCGCGGTCGAACGTCGACCGTCCCTCGGTGATCAGCTGATCGACGCGCGGGTTGCTGTAATAGCCGCGGTTCTGCCCCTCGGGCGGGAAGTTCTCGGAGTGGAAGAGGATGTAGTACCAGTCCGGATCGGAGATCCCGTTCCGGCTCAGCGAGTACATCTGGAAGTTCCCCTTGCCGATGTCCTCGAGGAACGTTCCGAGCTCGCTGGTCTGGATCTTCATGTCGATCCCGACCTGCCGCAGCATCTGCTGGATCATCTCCGCGCGCAGGTTCGCCTCGGCGTTCGTGGACGACTTGAACGTCAGCGTCAGGCGCGGCCGCGGCCCGTCGCCGTCCGGGTCCCGATAGCCCGCCTCGTCGAGTAGCTGCCTGGCCTTGTTCGGGTCATACGGATAGGCCGGCAGGTTCTCTGCGCGCACCCAGTGACCCTGGCCGAACAGCGTGTCCGTCGGGACACCGTGGCCGCTCATCAGGTCGCGCACGATTTTCTGCCGGTCGATGGCGTGGGCGATCGCGCGGCGTACTCCCACCTTCGAGAGCACCGGGTCCTTCAGGTTGAAGGCGAGATACTGGTAAACCGAGCCCGGCTTCTTGACGACCTGGTGCTTGGGGCTGTTCTCGAACTCCCCCACGTTCTCGAAGGGGATCTGGTTGATCTCCAGGTCGATCGTGCCGCGGCGCATCTCGAGCACCATCGTGGTCGCGTCGGGGATGACCCGCACGCTGATGTTCTTGATCTTCGGTGCGCCGTGGATCCAGTTGTCGACCGCTTCCAGCTCGACCACCTCGTCGGTCCGGAACTCCGTGACGCGGTACGGGCCGGTGCTGATCGGTCTCACTTTGGCGGTGTTGGTGTCGGTCCCCTGCGGCACGATGCCGAGGTTGAGGTTGTCGAAGAGACCGGCATTCGGCTCCTTCAGGCGGAAGATCACCGTCGCCGGATCGGGCGCCTCGATCGAGGCCACGGCGGCGTAGCCCGACTTCTTCGCGCTGGCGAAGCTCTCGGCCATCAGCGAGTCATAGGTCCACTTCACGTCCTGCGCGGTCACGGGGCGGCCGTCGTGGAACTTCGCATTCGGGTTCAGCTTGAAGATGATGGTCTTGTCGTCCGGAGTCTCCCAGCTCTGTGCAATGTCGGGTGCGTAGTCCATCTCCGGCGTCGCGCGCACGAGGCCGCGGCAGCAGAGATCGAAAATGCGCCCCGAGGCGTTGTCGTTGCCGACGCGCGGATCGAGGTTCGTGGGGCTGCTCTGGAGGGGGAGAACGATCCGGCTGGCATCACCGCCGCCTCCGCCGCCCGCTTTCTTCTCGCCGCCGCCGCAGGCGAGCACGAGCGCCGCAGCAGCCGCGAGCGTTACCAACTTACTGGTGTGCATACTGTTACTCCTCCACTGCCGGGTTTACAAATGCAATGCCGAGCCCTTGTATCATTCGCGGCGATGGGTAGACGCTTCATTTTCATGCTGTTGCTCGCGTTCGCGGGCGCACAGGTTTCCGCGCAGCAGAAGGTCATCGTCCTCGGCTTCGACGGAGTCGACGCCCGCTACACCGAGCGGTGGATGAATGAAGGGAAGCTTCCGAACCTCGCCCGCCTCCGCGCGAACGGCACGTTCCGCCCCCTCCTCCCGACCACTCCCGCGCAAACGCCCGTATCCTGGTCGACGTTCAGCACCGGCATCGATCCCGGCCGCACCGGCATCTTCGACTTTCTCCGCCGCGATCCGAAAACGTACCTCCCGGTCTTCGCTGCCTTCGACGAGGTGAAGGAGCCGCTGCTCTTCGGGAAGAACAACCCCGCCGCGTTCGCCGCGGCGGTGGTGCTGCTCTTCGCGCTCGTCGCCGCGATTCTGCTCGCGCGCCGCCGCCGCATCGGCGGCATCGTCTTCATCCTGCTCGGCCTGCTCCTCGGCGCCGCCGCCTTCGTCGGCGTGAAGAAGTACATCCCCGAGTCGCGTCCCGGCGTGGTCAACCGCCGCCAGGGGATCCCCTTCTGGGAAGCCGCCACGGATGCAGGGAAGAAAGCGACCATCGTGCACGTGCCGGTGACGTTCCCCGCCACCGACTTCGGCCATGGGGATCACGAGGGCCACATGCTCGCCGGCCTCGGCGTTCCCGACATGTCGGGGCGGGTGGGCAAGCCGTTCTACTTCACGTCCGAGCTCGACTTCAAACGCTCCGGCGGGAACGAGTTCTCGATCGAAGTGGTGCAGCTCGAGGACAACAAGGGCGTCATCAACACGAAGATCCAGGGGCCGCCGAACAAGCTCTTCGACGAGCCGCCGTACATCGTCATCCCGATGACGATCTCGGTCTCGGACGACCGCAACTCGGTGATCATCGAGGTGAGCGGCAAGAAGTATCCGCTGAAGGCAGGGGAGTGGACCGGCTGGGTCGACTTCGTCTTTCCCTTCAACCCGCTCATCAAGGTGCGCGGCATCAGCCGCTTCCACCTGATCTCGGTCCAGCCGGAAGTGAAGCTCTACCTCTCGCCGATCAACTTCGACCCCCGCCACCTGCCGCCGGGATTCAAGGTCTCGGCTCCGGCGAAATGGGCGCCGCAGCTGGCGAAGGAGATCGGCCCCTACAAGACCCTCGGCTGGCAGATCGACACCTGGGCCATCTCCGAAGGCTTCGCCACCGAGAAGATCTTCTGGGACGACATGGAATGGACGGTCGCGCAGTCGCGGAAGATGTTCGCGAAGCTGCTGGAGCGGGACGATGACCTGCTCGTGCAGTGCTTCGAGTTCCCCGACCGCGTCGGCCACGTCTTCTGGCGCATCGTCGACCCGAAGCATCCAGCCTACGACGCGAAGCTCGCCGCCGAGTGGGGCGACGCGATCCTGAAGTCCTACCAGCTCATGGACCAGATCGTAGGCGACGCGATGAAGGCCGCCGAGCGGAAGAACGCGCTGCTGCTCGTCGCGTCCGACCACGGTTTCGCCTCGTTTCGCCGCCACGTCCACTACAACACCTGGCTGGTCCTCAACGGCTACATGACCCTGAAGACCGGCGTGCAGGTGAAGGACCGCAACCTGGAGATGCTCTTCGACCAGGGGCAGTTCTGGGAGAACGTCGACTGGTCGAAGACCCGCGCCTACGCCATGGGCCTCGGCGAGGTGTACGTGAACCTGAAAGGCCGCGAGTCGCAGGGCATCGTGAACCCCGGTGCCGACTACGACGCGCTGAAGAAGGAGCTCCAGACCCGTCTCGTGGAGATGGTCGATCCCGCCACCGGCGAGCACCCGGTCCGCCGCGTCGTCTCCCGCGAGCAGGCCTACAAGAAGTTCGACCCGAACATGATCCCCGACCTCTTCGTCATGAACAACGACGGTTACCGCGTCTCCTGGCAGACCTCCCTCGGCGGCGTCCCGAAAGACATCTTCGCCGACAACAAGGCGGTGTGGAGCGGCGACCACTGCTCGGTCGATCCGGAGATCGTGAAGGGGATCTTCTTCACCAACCGGAAGCTGGCCACGAGCCGCGCGCCGTACATTGCTGATATCTACCCCACAGTTCTTGGCGCTCTGGGCGTTCGTCTCCCTTATGAAGTCGATGGGGTGGCGCTTAGCTATTAGGCGTTAGGTCTTAGGAGGGAGACGGTGAACGAGAAGACGTTTCGTGATCTGATCGTCTGGCAGAAAGCGATGGCGCTTGTCACGGACATCTATCGCGCGACCGGCTCGTTCCCTTCACGCGAGCGGTACGGTCTCGTCGATCAGCTCTGCCGGGCCGCAGTAGCAATCCCGAGCGACATCGCCGAGGGCAAAGGACGTACATCGAAGAAAGAATTCCTGCAGATGCTCGACCGAGCGCGGGGCTCGACGTATGAAGTGCAGACGCAACTCGAAATCTCCTGCAACGTCGGCTTTCTCGCGAACGACCGTTTTGTCGACCTCGAAGCCAAGGCAGCCGAGGTCGGCCGCCTCCTCAACGGACTGATCACGCGCATTCGCAAAGACATCAAAGACAGCGAAGCGCCTAAGACCCAACACCTAACAGCTAAGACCTAACAATTGGACTACAAAAGACTCCTCACCCAGGTCGAGCGTACGCTCGAACAGATCGACACGACTGCCCACGTCGCGGAGATTGCCGAGACCATCGCGGTCAACTTCCGGGAAGAGCTCGGGATCACCGGCGGGCGCGTTTACGAGTTGCGCGATGACTCCTACGAGCTCAGGGCGCGGTTCGGGGAATCGCAGGAAGGGCAGATCGGCATCCAGGTGCCGAAGAGTTACAAGCCGATCGAACTGGTGACCGAGAACGGCATCCTGGTCATGGATCCGACCGACTCAGGCTTCGACCCGGTACTCGAAGAGAAGATCGGGGCGCAGCGGTTCTGCGCGATCTCGGTCGGCGACGAGGACTACATCATCGCCTTCAACGTCGCGGCGGAGCTGGGGCGGGAGGACATCCTCTTCTCGCTCAACCTCATTCGCTACGCCATCAACCAGCGCATCCGGACGCAGTGGTACGAATCGCTGATCGTCGAGGCGCAGCGCATCCAGCAGTCGATTCTGCCGTCGCGCATCCCGCAGTACGCCGGATACGACATCTGGGGGCGCACGGTGGCCGCCGAAGTCGTCAGCGGCGACTTCTACGATTACATCCCCGTCTCCGACAACATCCTCGGCATCGCCATCGCCGACGGCTCCGGCCACGGCCTCCCCGCGGCGCTCATCGTGCGCGACGTCTACATGGGCCTGCGCATGGCCACCGACCGCGACTTCAAGATCGTCAGGACGCTCGAGAAGCTCAACCACATCATCCACCGCGGCCGCCTGACCACGAAGTTCGTCTCCCTCTTCTATGGGGAGCTCGAGACCGGCGGCATCCTCATCTACTGCAACGCCGGGCACAACCCGCCGTTCCTCCTGCACGCGAACGGGCAAATCGACTTCCTCCGCAACGGCGGTCCGGTCCTCGGGCCGACGCCCGACGCCACGTACACGCGCGGCTTCGCGCAACTGCGGCCGGGCGACCTTCTCTGCATGTACACCGACGGCATCATCGAGGCGCACGACTCGAAAGACCGAGAGTTCGGCATCGACCGCCTGGTCAGGCTCATCAAGGCCAACCGCACCCGCACCTCGCAGGAGATCGGGCAGGAAGTGCTCGCGCGCGTCGCGAAGTGGGGGAGAGAAGAGGAAGACGACCGCACCGTGGTGATCATCAAGGCGGTCGACGTCTAGTACACAGCTGTACTCAGTATCATGCACCCCGATGCCTGACGTCCTCTATTTCAACGGCCGATTCACCACCACCGACGAGCGGGTCCTCGGCGTCGAAGACCGCGGGTTTCAGTTCGGAGACGCCGTGTACGAGGTCTTCAAGTTCGTCGGCAAGCGGCCGGTGTTCCTGGTCGATCACTACCGGCGCATGCAAAGGTCGCTGCGGCAACTCGAGATCCGTTCCCCCTGGAGCGAGAGCGAGTTCGCGGAAGTAATGCGCGAGCTGCTCCAGCGGACCGAGTTCGGCGACGGCATCGTCTACATCCAGGTCTCGCGCGGGGAAGCCCCACGCGCGCACTTCTGGCCGGACAACGTCGAGCCGACCGTGGTCGCCTACTCGCGCCGCTTCACCTTTCCCGACGCGGCGAAGAAAGAGCGCGGAATCCCGGTCATCACCACCCGCGACCGGCGCTGGACGTTCTGCGACATCAAGTCGGTGAACCTCCTGGCGAACGCGCTGGCCAAGAAAGAAGCGCAGCGCGGCGGCGCGGAAGAAGCGATCCTCCTCGCGGCCGACTTTGTCCGCGAGGGAGCGAGCTCCAACTTCTTCGCCGTCAAGAACGGCTACGTCGTGACCCATCCGCTCGACGAGCACATCCTGCCGGGCGTCGTGCGAGACCGGGTGATCGGCCTCGCATTACGCGCGAAGATCCGCGTCGACGAGCGGCCATTGCGCGAGGCCGAATTGTTCGACCTCGACGAGGCCTTCATCACCAGCACGACCCAGGGGGTCATGCCGGTGACGGAGATCGACGGACGCGTCATCCGCAACAGCCGCCGAGGCGACGTCACGACGCGACTGCAGCAATTGTTCGACGCGTCCGAAGAAGAGCGCTAAGCCATGGCCGCAGCCATAGCGAGCTGGCGGCGCGGCGAGGTCCGGATCGTGCCATGCACGCGGAACTGGCGCGGCGACATCCCGTAACGGATGCGGAACTGCTGGCGGAAGTAGTTCTCGGAATCGAACCCGCAACGGCGCGCCACCTGCGACACGCGGACGTTGCCCGCCTTCAGCAGGCGTGCGGCCTTCTCGAGCCGTTTCTCCTTCAGAAACTGGCTGAGCAGGCGTCCCGTAATCCGGTGGAAGCGGCCGGAAATGTACTGGCGCGTGTAGCCGAGCTCCTTGGTTACGGCTTCGACAGTGACTTCTTCGTCCGCGCGCAGGCGACGCCGCACCGTCTTGATCAGTGATCGCAGCAGGCCGTCCATAAGATCTCCTTGAGTTGGACCCCACGTTGAATGAGTCGTCCTCCCGCGCTACTCTGTCGATGCAGCGCGGGAAGCGTCGTACAACCAGCTTTTTTGGATGGCGATAATGATAGCGCAAAAACGGAGTTGACGAGTGCCCGAAGACGATTTCCTGAGAAAAGTCCCGCTTTTTGTCGAATTCGACACAGCCGAGCTCGACCATCTCCGCCGCGCGCTGCACAAATCGAATTTCGCTCCCGGTGACGTGATCCTTCAGGAAGGCAACGCCAATCGCGCCCTGCACATCGTCCGCAGCGGACGCATTCGCGTGACGCGCACCGTGCACGAGCACGACGTCCCTCTCTGCGACCTCGGCGAGGGACAGACGTTCGGCGAGCTGTCGATCATTGAAGACGGAGTCGCATCCGCCTCACTGCGCGCCGTCACCGACACGGAAGTGCTGTCGGTGTCGATGACCGACCTCGCGGAGTTTCTCCGCCACAATCCGAGCGCCGCCGCCAAGTTCTGGCGGGAGATCGCCGTCGACCTCCGCCGCCGCCTCCTCCAGACCAACGACGTCGTGCGCAGCTATTTCGAAGTCAACCGCGCGCTGATCGAGAACCCGACCTTCCGCGAGGCGTATGCGATGTGTAATCGGTGAGCAGGCGTTAGGCGCTGGGCGTTAGGCTTTTGGGGTTTCTTGGCTTACGGCATCATCCAGCCGAGATACCCAAACGCCAAACGCCTGAAGCCCAACGCCCATACTCACGCCTTCCTCGTCCACCTCTCCGCATCCCGCACCCGATACTTCTCCATCATCGCGCCGAACTTTTCGTCCAGGTCGATTCCGAGCGAGTTCGCGAGGCAGACCAAAACGAAGATCGCGTCGGCGATCTCCTCGCCGGTATCGCCGGGGTCTTCGCCCGGTTTCGGCTTCTTGCCGCCGTACTGGTGCATCAGCACGCGCGCGAGCTCGCCGACCTCCTCGGTCAGTCTGGCCAGCATCGGGAGCGGGGGGAAGTAGCCCTCCTCGAACTGCGAGATCCACTGGTCGACTTCCTGCTGGATGCTCTTGAAGCTCATGACGCGCAGTGTATGATTTCCGGCAATGCGGGTCATGAGTGCGGTGCTGGGTGGAGTCATGCTGGTCGCGGGCGCGGCGCAGGCCGACGTGAAGCTGGCCACGAAGCGCGACGGCAAGAAGGTGATCTACAACGTAGGCCGCGCACCCGGCGGCGCGCGCGGCTCCGACCTGAACTGGCTCGCGAAACAGAACGATCGCCGCTCGAAGTTCGACCCTATCATCGAGCGCTACGCCGCGCAGTACGACGTCAATCCGACCCTCGTGCGCGCCGTGATCCAGGTCGAATCGAACTTCAACCCGAACTGCGTCTCGAACAAGGGCGCCCGCGGGCTGATGCAGCTCATGCCGGGTACCGCCCGCCGCTTCGGCGTCACGAACATCCACGACGTCGAGCAGAACATCCACGGCGGGGTGCGCTTTCTCGCGTACCTGCTGCGCCTCTTCAACGGCGACCTGCCGCGCGTCCTGGCCGGTTACAACGCGGGGGAGAACGCGGTGCTGAAGTACGGCGGCATTCCTCCATACGAGGAGACGTCGACGTACGTCGTCCGCGCCATGACCGTCTACCACGGCCGCCCGTACGGCGCCGGCGTGACGTTTGCGGGCTCGCGCGGGAAGAACACGCTGCGCGGCGGCTTCGGGCGCCAGGTGGCGGCTCCGCTGGCGGCGGCGTTAATCCCCGGTGCCAAATATCTCGGTACCCGCTGACGCCCGCGGCGCAAGAGGTACAATCCGCGCCGCATGCCTGAGCGCGATCCGGCCGTTGCGCCGCCATTCGATCAGGGCGTCTTCCTCCTGCACTACAACCGTGGACGCGAAGCGTTCCAGGAGGGACGCTACGCCGAAGCTCGCCGCGAGCTGGAGGCCGCACAACGTCTGCGCCCCGACGACGCGGACGTCCTGAACCTCCTCGGGCTCGTTTACTTCAAGTCCAACGCGTTCCCCGAGGCCGAGGTGATCTACCGGCGGCTGATCGGGGAGAACCCGAACGTCTTCATCCTGCACTCGAACCTCGGCCTGATCCTGTTCAAGCAGGGGAAGAACGAGGATGCGGAACAGTTCCTCCGCCGCGCCATCGATCTCCGCCCGAATTACGCGAAGTCGCACCTCTACCTCGGGCTGCTGTACCGACAGAAGAAGAAGTTCGGCCTCGCGCTCGAGCACCTGAAGTTCGCAGGCGCGGACAAGCTGGTGCGCGAAGTCGAGCAGGAGATGCGTCCGCCCGCGCCCGTGGCTCCTCCGGCGGCGCCCGCGAAACCGGCCGTCACGACGCAGAAGATCCCGGCGCTGAAGCCGGACCAGCCGGTGGTGTCGCACACGATGCCCGGCAGGACGCCGGTTCCGGTCCCGCCGCCGCCGCCCGAACCGCCCCCCGCTCCACATGCGGCGACCACCGCCGCGCGCAAGCTGCAGGATGCGGTCGACGAGACGCAGCACGTCGAAGCGAAACGGATCGACGTCGCACGGAAGATCGAAGGCGCCTCGCGCACGTTCGCGCTGCACGAGAACGGCTTCCTCGAGATCAACTTCGCGCGCAACGTGCACGTGAAGCGCGGCACCGTCTCCAGCTACTCCGGCAACCTGAAGTTCATCGCTGAATCCGGCCTCCTCGGCACGACCGCGCAGACGCTCGTGAAAGCGGTCGGGCAGGGGAAGATCTTCGTCTACGAGAAGGGACGCAAGACGTTCCTGCTCGACCTGAACGACGAGTTCATCTACGTCGAAGGACGCAACCTCCTCGCGCTCGAGGACTCGCTCACCTATCGCGTCGAGCCGATCTACGACGCTTCGTACCAGCGCAAGATCGACACGGTGAAGATTTTCGGCAAAGGCTCGCTCGCCATCTCCACGCACATCGAGCCGTTGACCCTGCGCGTCACGCGCGACTACCCGCTCTCCATCTCCTCCGCCGCCCTGGTGGCCTGGACCGGGAACGTGATCCCCACGGTGGTCGATGACCAGTCGCTGGAGAACGTGATGATCGAGAACGTCGGCAACGCCGGCTTCAAGATCCGGTTCGAGGGCGACGGCGTCGTGGTGAGCGAACAGTAGCGGCGCGGTTCGCCGTCACATCCCCATCATCCGCACCGCCAGCGGCACGATCACGAAGAGCTGAATCGCGTCGAAGACGCCGTGCGCGATCACGCCGGGGACGACGTTCTTGGTGCGGTAGAACGTGATGCCGATGACGAGCGAGACGACGGTCACGCCGATCAGCAGCAGCGGGTTCCCGTACGTGAAGTGCGCGAGGGCGAAGAGGATGGTCGAGGCGACGAGGCCGACGCGCTTCTGCAGGAAGGAGCGGAAGAACGCTTCCTCCACCGTCATCGCGGAGAGGACGATCAGCGCTTTCTTCCAGAGCGCGAGGTTGGCCATCCAGCCGATCATGGCCGGCGGCTCCGGAGGAGTGTCCATCGCGCCGACGCCGCGCAGGATCAAGGTGGCGATCAGGGCGGCGGTGAGCGTGATCATCCAGCCGCCGACACCGACCGCGGTCCCGATCGCGAGCACTTCCGCCGGACGCTCGTGGCGGATGTTCAGGAACTCCTTCAGCGGCGGCCGGCCGCTGGCCGCCCACCAGCCTATGAGGAAGATCACCAGCACCGCGTGCAGCAGGAACAGTCCGTAGAAGGGTGTGCTCGAAAGCTGCTTCGGCGTTGCCGGAGTGAGCGCGGAGTTCGTGACCATGAGCGCGAGCCCGACCATGAACAGCCCGAGCCAGAGGTAGGCGAACCATTTCGCGAACGTGCTCGGAAAGCGGTCGCAACTCAGGAGGTTGACGCGCTCGTTCAGCACCACGATCGCCAGCCAGATCAGAAAGACAAAACCGCCCGACACCGCGTAGATCATGCGCGCGGGCGAGTATAACCGGGGAACGACGGGAGGCCTCCGGCGGGCCGGCGTGGCCGGCAGCACTTGTTTGCGCACGGACGGCGCCTTACGCGAGAGGCGTGCGTTCAGCCTTGGGCAACCAGTGCTGCCGGCCACGCCGGCCCGCCGGAGGCCCCACGTCGTTCCCCGCTACAGCGCCCGCACGTCGACCTGGTTGTCGTAGAACGTGGCGCCGCCGCCGATGTCGGTGATGGCCTGGGAGGTGGTGTGGTTCGCGTTCGTGCGGTCGGCGGTGATCTTCGGCCACCAGACCGACGGCGCCGAGACGACGCCGGGGCGTACGCGATCCGTCACCACCGCCTCGGCCGTGAACGTGCCGCGGTCGTTGAAGATCGCGACCCGCGCGCCGGGTGCGATCCCGCGCGCGTTCGCGTCCTCGGCGTGGATCTCGAGCGTCGGCTTGCCGGCCGCGCGGCGGAGCGAAGCGACGTTGACGAACGTGGAATTGAGGAACGAGTGAGCGGGAGGGGAGATCAGCGCGAGCGGGTAGCGGCGCACGAGCTCCGGATCGCGCTCCTCTGACTCGTAGGGCGGGACGTATTCGGGGAGCCGGTCCAGTCCGTGCGCGGCGGCGCGTGCGGAGTCGATCTCGATCTTCCCGCTCGGCGTCGGGAGGCGCATGCCGCTCGCGAACGGGCGGTGCGGGCTGGCGATGTCGAGGCGGATCGAGCTGCGTTCTTTCAGCTCGTCGAGCGTGAACGGCATCGCTCGCAGCGCCTGGCGCATCAGCTCTTCGTCGGTCTCGCGCAACTCGGGGAAATTGAGGTTCATCTTCGCGGCGATGCGGCGGAAGATCTCGGTGTTGGGAAGCGCCTCGCCGAGCGGCTCGATCGATTTCGCGTTGTACATCACGTACGTGTGGCCGTACGCCTTGTGCAGATCCTCGTGCTCGAGCTGGGTCGTGGCGGGAAGGAGCACGTCCGCGAAATCGGCGGTATCGGTCTGGAAGTGCTCAAGCACCACCGTGAAGAGGTCGTCGCGCTTGAAACCGGCGGTGACGTTCTCGCGATCCGGTGCGACTGCCGCGGGGTTCGAGTTGTAGACCACGATCGCCTTCACCGGCGGATCGTCGATCTTCGTCAACGCCTCGCCGAGTTGGGACATGTTGATGGTGCGCGTCCCTTCGCGGATCAGGTCCTTCCGCGCGAGGGTTGCCGTGTCGAGCTTCGAGAACGTCCCCGACGTGGACAGCGTCGCGCCGCCGCCGGCGTCGTTCCAGGCGCCTGTGATCGCGGGGAGGATGGAGATGGCGCGCACCGCGGAACCGCCGCCCGCGTGCCGCTGGAGACCGTAATTCAGGCGGATGAAGGTTGGGCGGGTGGTGCCGTAGCGCTTCGCCAGGCTTTCGATCGTCCCCGCGGGGATGCGGCAGATCTTCGCGACGCGTTCCGGTGCGTACTCATTGAGCACGCGCTCGCGCAGCTCTTCCCAGCCGAGGGTCATTTCGTCCAGGTAAGCGCGATTTTCGAAGCCGTCTCGGAAGAGGACGTGCATCATCGACAGCGCCAGCGCGGCGTCGGTGCCGGGACGGATCGCGATGTGCTCGTCGCATGCGACGGCGGTGCGCGTGCGCAGCGGATCGATGCAGATCGTGGTCGCGCCGTTCGCCTTCGCCTTCCGCACGAACGGCCAGAGGTGCGGATTGGAGGTGAGCGTGTTCGTCCCCCACAGCACGATCAGTTTCGCCTCGACGATGTCCTCGGGATCGGGCCCCATGCGGGTGCCGTACGTGACGTTCAGCGCCTCGGTGCCCGCGCTCGCGCAGATGGTGCGGTCGAGCAGCGACGCTCCGATGCGGTGGAAGAACCGCCGGTCCATCGATTCGCCGTGCAGCAATCCCATCGTGCCGGCGTACGAGTAGGGGAGGATCGCCTGCGGCCCGTCCTCATCGATGACGCGCTGCAGGTTCGTCGCGATCAGCTCCAGCGCCTCATCCCACGAAGCCCGCCGGAACTTCCCCTCCCCCTTTGCTCCCACGCGGATCTGCGGATAGAGCAACCGCTCCTCGTGATACGACCGCTCCAGATACTTCGCCACCTTCGTGCAGAGAAACCCCTGCGTCACCGGATGCTCCGGATCGCCCGCGATGCGCGTGGCGCGCCCGTCCTCGACGGTGACGAGCATGGCGCAGGTATCGGGGCAATCGTGGGGGCAGACGGCGCGGACTTGCATTGCGACGGATTTTACGCGGGACGGGAGAATTCTGTCGGGGAGTGACCGAGGCTGGCGGCGGCGTGTTGTTGTCAGTCCGTGAATGCGATGACGTGGAACGCGCGATCGCTGAAGTTACCCGCGGAGTCGTGGGTGTCGATCCACACGCCGTTGTTGTTTCCGAAACGAAGCGCCACGCCGATTTCTCCCGCGGGCTCGGTCGCGATTCCGGGGCGGCCGATCGTCGCCTGATAGACGCCGTTGGTCATGTTGTCATTGAAGATCACCTCGTACTGCCCCGTGGCGAGACGCTGCGCGCTCACCACGTTGCGGCCGCGGACGATCTTTCCGTTGCGCTCGATGACCGCCCAGTACTGGCGAACGCAGCAACGCTGCGGGTTCGAGATCGCTGGTTTTGCCGGAGCGGCCAATGCCGCTTTCACCGCTTGTTCGCTCGGGGCGTTCAGGTTTGTTTCCTTGCTCGATACAGCCATGCTGCACCTCTCTCTTTCTACCGGCCGCCAGGCCTCGGACGCTTCTGGTCCTTTCAGTAGTGAGACGAAGTGCAATACCGTTTCACGCGCCCCGGTATGGAGTGCAGCGAAGTCGCCGCTTTGACTACGAGGCTACTCCCGTTCCAGCACCATTGCCACACCGATCCCGCCTGCCGCGCAGACCGTCACCATGCCGTACTGCTCGCCGGTGCGCTGGAGCTCGTTGCAGACGGTGGTGACGATGCGGGCGCCGGTGGCGCCGAAGGGGTGGCCGAGGGCGATGGAGCCGCCGGTGCGGTTGATCTTTTCCGGGTCGATGTCGCCGACCGGATCGGGGCGGCCGAGCTTCTCCTTCGCGATCTTCTTCGAGCCGATCCATTGGATGTTCGACAGCACCTGGGCGGCGAACGCTTCGTGCATCTCGATGACGCCGATGTCTTCCAGCTTCACCTTCGCGCGGTCGAGGGCGATCGGCAGCGCGAAGACGGGGCCTTGCAGGAGCTGGTCGAACGGATCGGTCGCGGCGTACGCGTAGCTCTTGATGAAGCCGATCGGCTTCACGCCGATTGCTTTCGCCTTCTCTTCCGACATCAGCAGCACCGCGGCGGCGCCGTCGGTGAGAGGAGAGGCGTTTGCGGCGGTGATCGTGCCGTACTTGCGGTCGAAGACGGGGCGCAGCTTGGCCATCGCCTCGAGCGTGGAGTCGCCGCGGATGAGGTTGTCGGTCTCCACCACGTTGTCAAAGGACGGCGGGACGACCACCGGCATCACTTCTTCCTTGAAACGGCCGCTTTCGGTCGCCGCGGCGGCGCGGAGGTGGCTCTGCAGCGCGAACTTGTCCTGCGCCTCGCGCGTGATGCCGTTCGCCTTGGCCATCTTCTCGGCCGACTCGCCCATGGTCAGGCCGGTGGTCGATTCCGCGATGGCCGGCGCGTCGGGAGCGAGGTCCCTCGGGCGGATCTTCGAGAACGCGCCGAGCTTGCCGCCGACCGACTTCTGCTTGCTCGCCGAGACGAGCGCGTCGGAGAACTTCTTCGAGAAGAGAATGGGGATGTCGGAGAGCGATTCCGAGCCGCCCGCGATGACCGTGTCGGCGTAACCGCGCGCGATGATGTCGGATGCGGCCGTGATCGCCTGGTTCGCCGAGGCGCAGGCCATGCTGACGCTGAATCCCGGAATCTTCCGCGGCAGGCCGGTGCCGAGAACGATCTCGCGCGCGATGTTCGGCGCCTTGACCGAGGGGATGACGTTGCCGAAGACGACTTCCTGGATCTCGTTCGGATCGAGGCCGGAGCGCTGCACGAGCTCCGCGACCACGAGCTTGCCGAGATCGAGGGCGCTGAGATGCCCGTAGTGCGTTCCCGATTTCGCGAAAGGGGTACGGAGTCCCCGGACGACAGCGACGCGCGGCGAGTATTGCCAGGTCATGAATTGGAGCATACAACGGGAGGGCCGATGGCAGAGGGTGCTGACGGATTGGTGTCGGGTGTCAGGTGTCTGGGGCTTGGCGGCTTGCGGCACTGGTCCCGTCAGTCGTAAAACCCCGGACACCTGACACCCGATACCAATTCATCGGCACCCCTCGGCCCTCTGCCCTCGGCCCTGTCATAGACTGCGCGCATGCAACCGAACCCCCTCCGCGAAGGCCTCGAACAGGAGCGCGTCCCGGAGCCTTCGTGCCTTGTGATCTTCGGCGCGTCGGGCGATCTGACGCAGCGCAAGCTGATCCCCGGCCTCTATTCGCTCGCGCACGACGGGCTGCTGCCGCCGGGGCAGACCATCGTCGGGATGTCGCGTTCGGAGATGACGGACGACCAGTTCCGTGCCGCGATGCGCGAGGCGTGCGACGAGCACGCGCGCACCCGTCCGGTCGACGAGGAGATCTGGGAGAACTTCGCGCGCGGGCTCTTCTACGTCTCCGGCGAGTTCACCGACTCCCGCTCGTACAACAAGCTCCGGGTGCGCCTGGAGGAGTTCGACCGCACGCGCCGCACCGGCGGGCGCCGCATCTACTATCTCGCCGTCCCGCCCGAGTTCTTTTCGCAGATCGCCGAGTTCCTCGGCGGCGAGGACATGGTCACGGACCCGGAGCGCGGCGGCCCGTACACCCGGGTCATCATCGAGAAGCCGTTCGGCCACGACCTGCCGAGCGCGCACGAGCTGAACCGCGTCGCCGTCTCGACGTTCCGCGAGCGGCAGGTCTTCCGCATCGATCACTACCTCGGCAAGGAGACGGTCCAGAATCTCCTCGTGCTCCGCTTCGCGAACGGGATCTTCGAGCCGTTCTGGAACCGGCAGTACATCGACCACGTGCAGTTCACGGTGGCGGAGTCGATCGGCGTCGAGAAGCGGGGGAACTACTTCGACAGCGCCGGCATCACGCGCGACATCCTGCAGAACCATATGCTGCAGCTCGTGTCGCTGATCGCCATGGAGCCGCCGGTCGCGTTCGAGGCGGACTCGGTGCGCGACGAGAAGGTGAAGGTGCTGCGCGCGCTCCGTCCGATCGAGGAGGCAGTGCGCGGCCAGTACGCCGAGGGCTCGGTCCTTGGCGAGCACGCCGTGGCGTACCGGAAGGAAGAGAAGGTGAAGCCGCGCTCGAACACCGAGACCTACGCGGCGCTCAAGATCTTCATCGACAACTGGCGCTGGGCGGACGTGCCGTTCTACGTGCGCGCCGGCAAGCGGCTGCCGAAGCGAGTCACCGACATCTCGATCCATTTCCGCCCTGCGCCCTACCCGCTCTTCAGCCGCCTCGGCATGAAGATGCATGCGAACGTGCTCGCGATCCGCATCCAGCCGGACGAAGGGATCTCGCTCAAGTTCGATTCGAAGCTGCCCGGACCGACCGTGCGCACCGCGCCGGTGACGATGGAGTTCCGCTACGCGACGTCGTTCGGCGCGGAACCGCCCGAGGCGTACGAGCGGCTGCTGCTGGAGACGATGCTCGGCGATGCGACGCTCTTCGCGCGCCGCGACGAGATCGAGACGGCGTGGGCGTGGCTCGATCCGCTGCTGAAGCGGTGGAGCGAGGATTCCGATCCGCCGCCCTTTTACTCCGCCGGCACGTGGGGCCCGGACGCAGCGGACGAACTGCTCGAAAAGGACGGACGCAAATGGCGCAGGCCGTAGATGGAACGGACGTCCGCGTCGACGTGACGACGATCGAGAAGCAGCTCGCGGAGCTCTGGCGCGCGGAGAAGAGCGAGAAGGACGGGGCGATTACGCGCGCGGCACTCTGGAACGTGGTCGCGCATACGTGGAACGGCGAGCAGAAGGCACACGCGACCGAGACGCTCGCGCTCGCGAGCGCGTCGGTGCCGCAGCGGACGATCGTCATCCAGGCGGACCCGCGCGGCGATGCCGGCATCGCGTCGTGGATCTCGGCGAACTGCCACCTCATCGGCGGCGGACGGCAGGTCTGCTCCGAGGAAGTATCGATCGTGGCGGCGGGGGAGCGGGTGCATCACGTGCCGCCGCTCGTGAAGGCGCTGCTGCTGCCCGACATGCCGGTGGCGCTCTGGTGGATCGGCGACCTGCCGGACGAGCAGCGCGAGTACGCGGAGACGCTGCTCGATCCCGCCGACCGGCTGATCGTCGACTCCGCGCACTTCAGCGGAGCGAACGATCTAGAGCTGGTGTCGCACATCGCGGAGCGCACCACCACCGCGCCGGCGGACCTGAACTGGGCGCGGCTCGAGGAATGGCGCGCGGCCACGGCCACGCTGTTCGATCCCCACCCGATGCGCGACCGCCTGCGCGCGATCCGCACCGTACACGTGACGTGCGGCGGCAACGGTTCGTTCGGCGACAAAGCCGCGGGCCTGTTGTACGGCTCGTGGATCTCGGCGCAGAGCGGCACGCGGCCGAAAGTCGAGATCAGGCGCGAAGGCGACACGCCGGGCGTACGCACGATCGAGCTGCATTTCGACGACGGCGGCAAGGCCCGCATCCGCCGCGAGCGCGAAGACGGTGCGGTGATCGCCCACTTCGGCGAGGGAGAAGCGCCGCTCGACTGCATCGCCCGCCCGCTCGCCCATGCCACCGAGGACCTGATCGTGCGGCTTCTGAAACGCCCGGAGGCGGACAAGGTGTATTTGAAGGCGTTGAAGGTGGCGATCGGGGGATGACAGGGAAATGAACCTGCGCATCCTGGATGACGCCGAATCCCTCGCGCATGCCGCCGCGCGCACGATCCTGCAGAGCGGTGCGAAGACGATCGTGGTCACGGGCGGGTCGACGCCGAAGAGGCTCTACGAGATCCTCGGCGAGTCGCTGCCGGAGAACGTCACCTGGATCCTGCTCGACGAGCGTTATGTGCCGCTGAGCGATCCGCAGTCGAATGCGGCCATGATCGAGCGGACGCTGTTCGCGCGCGGCGTGCCAGAGCGGTGGTTGCGGTTCAGGACGGAGCTCGAGGATCCTGCCGAAACGGCGCGTGTCTTCGAGGACGACTGGTGTCGGCTCGGGATCGGCGACGTCGATCTCGTGCTCCTCGGCTGCGGCGACGACGGGCACACCGCGTCGCTCTTTCCGGGGACGCCGGTGCTGGAGGTCGAGGACCGCATCGCCAGCGAGGTGTTCGTACCGCGCCTCGACCAGTGGCGCGAGACGCTCACCATGCCCGTGATCCGCGCCGCGAAGACGAGGATGGTGCTGGCTACGGGTGCGTCGAAGGCGAACATCATCCGCGAGGTGCGGGAGGGGGCGGATTACCCCATCGCGCGCGCGACGAACGGCGTGGAGACGTGGTGGTTCGTGGATCGGGAAGCGGCGGGCTGAAAAGCCCGCCGCTTCTAGAAACGCTTATTGCGCCGGCACGTAGGTCGGATCGACCGTGTCGTTGTCGACCACCGAGCCATACGCGGCGACTTTGCCTTCGCCGCCGATGGCGCGGATGGTGACGCGGCCGTTGTAGACGTTGTTCGAGAAGCCCATGGCCGGGAAGAGGCGCTGCTGGATGAACTCGTTGGCGCGGAGCTGGACGTGTACCACGTGGCTCACCTTCGACTGCGGGCTTTCGGCGCGGACTTCGACCAGCACCGGCTTGCCGGTCACTTCGACGAAGCCGATGTTGGTGCGGTACTGCGGGGTGTCTTCGAGCTGCAGCAGTTCGATGGCGCGGCTGTCGTTGACGCCGACGGCGTCGGCGGAGGTGACGCCGGGGATGAACTGGCCGTAGGTGCCTCCTTCCGGGTCGCGGCTGTAGGTGCGGGCGGTGAGGACGAGCGACGCATCGCGATCGGCCGTGACCGTGACCGCGCCGCCGGTGGCGGTGAGGTTCCAGAGCGACGGCAGGATGTTGTCGAGCGCCTTCACGTGGCCGCCTTCGATGGTGATGGTCTCCGTGGCCGGGACGGCGGTCGGGTTGCCCTGCGCGTAGTAGTTCAGCGACACGGTCACCGCCTGCTGGGAGGCGTTGAAGATGCGCATGTCGGTGTGGAAGTTCGAAGCGCCGTTCTCGAGCTCCGCGACGCCCGGGACGACGTAGGTCTTCGTCTGCGAGCGCTCGGCCTGGGTCGGGAAGACGAGCAGCGGGTCGGTGGTCTTGTTGTCGACCACCGAGGCGTAGGTCGTGACCTTGCCGCCTGGAGTGAGGACGAACATCTCGACGCGGCCGTCGTCGACCTGCACGTTGCCGAAATAGGCGCTGAGGCCGGCCTGCTCGTGGCCGTACGGCTGGATGGTGCGGTCGATCTCCTTCAGCACGTTGTTGTTGGCGTCGAGCAGGCGCACGCGGAACTGCGCGGTCTGGCCGGAGCCTTCGACGAAGCCGAGGTTGGTGCGGTACTTCTCGCTGTTGGCGATCTGCTGGAGGCTGATCTTGCCGAGCGAATCCTGGTTGATGTCGCCGACGAACTTGTCGAGGCCGAGCGCGGGGATGTACTGCCCCAGCGTGCCGCGCGGCGTGACCGCGTAGGTGCGGCTGGAGGCGTAGGTCGAGAACTGCGGGTTGGTCGTGGTCGGACGGATCTCGAGCGTGCCGAGACCACCTTCGCCGAGGACGCCGGCGCCGTACCACGCCTTCACGATGTCATCGAGCCCCTTCGACTCGCCCGCGGCGACGGTCAGGAGCGTCATCTTGCCGGTCACGGTCCCGTTCGCGCCGGACGGCGTGAAGGAGAGCTCGTACGTCAGCGGAGTGTTGCTCGTATTGGCGATGCGGACGTCGGACTGGAAGCGCGCGCCGATGCCGTCCGCGTGCGCGACGGCCGGGATGATGAGCGTGCCCGGAGGAGGTGTCTGGCTGCGCGGAGTCGGCGTGACCGGCGTGACCTTGCTGATCGAGAACGGCAGCGACGTGCTGCTGGTGCCGTGCGTCGTGACGCCGCCGCGGACGCCGGACGGCTGCGTGCGCGAGACGACGATCGTGGCGGTGGTGGTGCCGACCTCGAGGCCGCCCGGCGCGATGCTGAACTGCACGGTCGTGCCGCCGGCCGACAAGGCGCCGTTCTGCGGGAAGACCGTCAGCCACGGCTGGTCGATGGAGATGCTGAACGTGTCGTTGATGGTCGCGGTCTCGCCGAAGCCGGGCACGAGGTAGTCCTGCGTGAACGGCTGGTCCGCGCTCTCCGGCACGCTGATCGAGAACTCGGTGCTGTCCGGCGGCAGCGGCTTGGTGATGACCGTACTGGCCGTGGTCGAGAAGAGCGTCGACTGCTGCGTGCAGGAGCTGAACGCGCGCACGCGGTAGTAGAAGCGGGTGTCGTCCGTGATCTCCGTGTGCGCGTCGATGTGCTTCGTCAGCTCACCGGTGATGGTGAACGTGCGCAGGTTCGCGGTGAACGCGGCGTTGGTCGCTTCCTGCAGCTCGAAGGAAGAGGTGCCGCCGAGGTCGCCCGTCCAGGAGACGTCGTACCCGGCGCTGACGTGGCCGATCGGCGGGGCGGAGATCTCCGGCGTCGCCAGCGAGCCGCAGAGCACCGTCACGGTGATGGTCGCGCTGCGCGCGGGCGTCTGGCCGCAGCCGTTCGAGACGCGCACCCAGTACTTGTACGTGCCGGAGGCGGTGAACTCGGGGAGCGCGAGCGCGGAATTCGTCGCGCCGGGGATCGGCTGCGTCTCGTTCGGCGAGTCGCCCGTGAACCACTGGTAGGTGAACGGCGCGTCGCCGGCCGGCGTGACGTCGAGGGTCGTGCCGCTGCCGAGCGGGATGGAGATGTTCGAGGGCTGGCTGACGATCGTGGCCGGGACGCAGACGTCGCCGACGGTGATGGTCGCGACATTGCTGCGCGCGATGCCGCAGGCGTTGCTGACCTTCGCCCAGTACGACTTCTGCTCGTTGAGCGGCGGGGTGGTGAAGGTGAAGCCGCTGCCGACTTCCTTCGTCTCGTCGAGGTTGCTCGCCGCTTCGAACCATTTGACGGTGAGGGTGGAGGTGCCGCTCGCGTCGACGTGGAGCGTGGCGGTGCTGCCCGGGGTCACGCGGGAGCCGGCGGGCTGCTGCGTGATCTCCGGCTCGTTGCACGCCTCGGCGGTGACGGTGATGGTGTCGCTGCTGACCGCGACGTTGGTGCCGCACTGGCTGGTCACGCGCACCCAGTGGTGCATCGTGCCGGTCACGTTGGGGATGGTGTACTTGTTGTTGTTCGTGCCGACCGGATTGGAGATGTCGCCGGTCAGGCCGCGGTACCACTGGTAGGTGACCGGGAGGGTGGTGGAGGCATTGATCGTCACTTCGAGCTGGCGCGAGCTGTTGAACGGCACGCTGCCTCCGCCCGAGGTGCCGGTGATCGCGGGGGGCGTGCAGGGCGCGCCGGCGCCGTAGACCTCGGCCATCGCTTCCTGGTCGTACGCTTTGAGGGTGGCGGTGGAGTTGGAGGGGATGTTCGACGCCATGAGCGAGCCGGAGGGGCCGTGCTTGAGCGACATGGCGTGGCCGAGCTCGTGGGCGAGCACGGCTTCGAAGAAGTTCTGCGACATCGACGTGGTGCGGATCAGGACGTCGGCGTCGAGCACGTCGTAAAACGTGACGCCGCGGAAGACATGGGAATTGCTGGACGTCGGCGTGCCGTCGTTGATCCAGACGACGCCGCAGCCGAGGGAGGCGTCGCACTGACCGACCACGTTGGTGTTGTTGTTCAGCCAGATGGTGTTCTCGTTGTCGAAGTCGTTCGGATTGCTGCTCCCGGAGACGCCGCCCAGGCTGAGGTTGACGAACGACTGGCTGTGATTGTTCCAGGCAGCCATCGCGTCTTCGATGCCGCCGACGGTGTCGGGCACTCCGGCCTGCGCGCCACCGGAGACGGTGAACGGGATGCTGCAGCCGTCTTCGCAGCCTTCCCAGCGGATCGGCAGCTGCGGGGAGCCTCCCTTGAACACGTACTCCGAGGCGTGAAGCTCGCTGCGGGGCTCGAAGCGGTCGTTGGGGGCGCTCTTCGCGAGCGGCGCGACGGGCGCCGCATCGTTCCCGCGCGCGGTTTCCCGCACGAAGGCCGAGAAGGCCTCGGCGGAACGGGGGCGGAACGCGTCGGCGTCATCAACTTCGAGGCCGCTGTCGACGCGGGCCACGCGGTCGAGACCGTCGGCTCCGCGCGAGAAGCGGAAGTGTCCGAGGGCCATGTGCGAGGTGAACCAGGTCCCGTCGGGGCGCTGGCGCAGGAAGGCCAGGACGCGCGTGCCGGGGAGGTATTCGGCCGAGCCGGGGATGATCATCCTGAGGCCGTCGGCGCTGCCGCCGATCTCCGTGACCACGAGCTCGGAGCCTGCGCGGCCTTTGAGCACGTCTTCGACGGCCAGTCGGTAGTCCGTCACGATCACCCCCTCGGCGGTGACGCGCGAGGCGGTATCGAGGACGTGCGCGCGGACGATGAGCTCCGCGCGGGCGACGAGCGTGGCGTCGGAGACGGGCTCGAACGTCGCGGCGGAAAGCGTTCCGAGCGCGAGACACAACACGGCTACAGCAGAGAGGGCATGACGCATTCAGAATCCTCCGGACCGAAGTGGAAGAGTTATTGTACGCGAGAACGACAAACAAAGCGCTTTGCGCTAGCATGTACAGGATGCCCGAACCCGCACCGATGCACGAGCATGCGCTCAGCAATCTCCGTTACATCCGGGAAACGATGGAGCGTGCGAGCGCGTTCACGTCGATACCGGGCTGGGGCGGCGTTGCGATCGGCGTGACGGCGCTCGTTGCGACCTTCATCGCACACAATGCGTCCGAGGGACGCCTCTGGGTCGTGATCTGGCTCACGGAAGCCGTAATTGCCGCCTTGATCGCGGCGGTGACGATGGCCCGGAAGGCGGGGAAGGCGGGCGTTTCGTTCCGGAACGCGGCCGCGCGCCGCTTCTTCGTCAGCTACTTCGCGCCGGCGGTGGCGGCGGCGGTGCTGACGCTGTTCATGGTGCGGGCGGGGTTCTTCGCGGTGCTGCCGGCGACCTGGCTGCTGCTCTACGGGGCGTCATTCGTCAGCAGCGGCGCCTTCTCCATCCCGGTCGTGCCGGTGATGGGCGTCTGTTTCATGCTCCTCGGCCTGGCCGCCTGCTTCGTGCCGTTCGCGGTCGCGAACGCGCTCCTGGGCGCCGGCTTCGGGGCGTTGCACGTGATCTTCGGAGTGATGATCGCAAGGAGGTACGGTGGCTAGACCAGCACGCAAGATCGCCGACACACCCGCGCCGCGCCGCGAGCCGGTGGAGACGCACTTCCCCGATTTCGACCGCCTGATCCACGAGAAGACCCGCCTGGCCCTGGTCAGCGCGCTGGCCGTGAATCCGACCCTCTCGTTCAACGAGCTGAAGGCGATCCTCAAGACCACCGACGGCAACGTGAGCGTCCACGCCCGCAAGCTGGAGGAAGCCGGCTACCTCTCGTGCAAAAAGTCGTTCGAAGGCCGCATGCCCAAGACCGAGTACTCCCTGACCAGCGCGGGCAAGAAGGCGCTCGAAAAGTACCTCGGGCACATGGAAGCACTGATCCGCAACATGCGAGGGGCGTGAGGGGCTATTGCAATGGCGCCGCGGGCTATTGCAATGGCGCGGCGGGCTATTGCAACGGTGAACGGAGCCATTGCAATAGTGAACGGAGCTATTGCAACGTCGCGCGGAGCTATTTCGAATAGCTCCGGGAACGATCTAATAGCTCGCGGAGCAATTGCAATAGCTCCCGGAGCGATTACAACGATGCCGCGAGCTATTTCAAAGGCTCCGCGAGCAATTGAAATGACGCCGCGAGCTATTGCAATAGCCCGGCGCGCCATTGGACCGATGCAAAACGCTATTTGAAATAGCTCCGCGAGCGATTCAATAGCTGCCGTGAGCAATTGAGATAGCTCCGCGCGACGTGCGAATGACGCCGCGAGCTATTGCAATAGCGCCGCGTCCCTTTCCCAACGGTCATCCCGAGCGTCGAGCGAGAACCTTTATGGAGTGCGGTAACGCGAGTTACCGCTCTTACTGTTTTTGTTCGTCCTGCAACGCGAGCAGGTCCAGCCTTCGCTCGTGCCACCAGGCGAGATTGCACCAGCCACGGATCGCTGCACGAATAGAAGCAGTCAGAGCGGTAACTGGCGTTACCGCACTCCATAAAGGTGTCGGAGAGCGGCGACTGGCGTCGCCGCTCCCCAGATCAACTTACTGCGCCCGTACGTAGGTCGGGTCGTTGGTGAGCATGTCGATCATCGAGCCGTAGGCCGTCACGCGGCCGGGGCCGTCGATGACGCGGACGGTGATGCGGGCGTTGAAGGTGTCTGCCAGACCGAAAGACCGGAGGATGGACGGGAGCTGGCGGAACTCGTTCGGGGCGAGGGTCAGCTCGGTGAAGGCGGTGGTCTTGGTGTCGGGGGTGACGATGGAGAGCTGGACGGTGACCGGGTTGCCGGTCACTTCGGCCAAGCCGAGGTTGGTGCGGAAGCGGGCGGATTCCTCGACCTGCAGGACCTGCAGAGCGCGGGTCTCGCGCGATGCGGATTCGGCGGGGGTCACGGCGGAGATGAACTGGCCGTAGGTGCCGCCGTTGGTCTGGTTGTAGGTACGGGCCGTGGCGACGAGGCGGGCGGCGGACGCGGTGGAGATGTGCACGGCGCCGCCGTCGTTCGACACGCCGAAGACGCTGCTGAGGGTGCGGTCGAACTGGCGGACCTGGCCGGCCGGGATGGTGACGTCCGCGGTCTTCGCCGCGCCGCCGTTCTGGGAGTAGAAGGAGAACGTAGCGGTGACGTCTTCCGTGCCGCCGTTGAAGACGCGCATGTCGGTCTGCCAGTTGGCGGTGCCGTTGTCGATGTCGGCGACGCCGGGCATGACCCACTTCGAGTCGCCGGCGTCGGTGATCGTGACCGGCGTGACGAGCAGCGGGTCGTTGGTCTCGTTGTCGAGGACCGAGGCGTACGCCGTCACCTTGCCGCCGCCGCCGATGACCGAGATCTCGACGCGGCCGTCGTTCAGGGTCGGGACGCCGTTGTTCGCTAGGAACGCGTTGAGCTGCGTGTGCTCGCCGCCCTTGAGCTGGACCGGGAACTCGGTGAGCTTCTGGCCGGTCTCACCGAAGACCTTCACCAGCAGCGACGCCGGCTGGCCGGAGCCTTCGACGATGCCGAGGTTGGTGCGGTAACGGACCGATTGCGCGATCTGCTGGAGCGAGAGCGAGGAGATGCTGTCGCCGCCGAGGCCGATGAAGTTGGCGAACGGGATGGCCGGGATGTACTGGCCGAAGGTCCCGTTGGCCGTGACGTTGAACGTGCGCGACGAGGCGAAGGTGACGAGGTTCGGGAGCCCGCGCAGCGCGGCAGCCGGAGTGGTGGTGGTGGTCTGCGTCAGCGGGCGCACTTCCAGCGTGCCGATGCTGCTGTCGCCGCCGGTGCCGAACCAGGTGCGGAGCACGTCGTCGAGGGCGATGGTCCGTCCCGGCTCGATGCTGAACGTGGTCTGCTTCCCGCCGGCCAGCCCGTTGCCGCCGCTGGGGGTGAACGTCACCTGGTACTGCAGCAGCTTGGACGAGGTGTTGGTCACCCGCACGTCGGACTGGAACTTCGAGTTCATGCCGTCCGCATGCGCCACGGCCGGGATGATCAGCGCGTCGGGCGGCGGCGCCGACTTCGCCGTCGGGTTGACCGGTGTGGCCTTGCTGATGCCCACCACCGGCAGGACGAGCGTGGTGGCATTCGTGCCGACGCTGCCGGCCGAAGCGGGGGTGTCGAGCGTGATGCGGATCGCGCTGAGGCTCGTGCCGAGCGGGAGGCCGTTCGTGTTCGCGGTTACGACCAGCATCAGGCCGCCCGGCGGGACGACGCCGGAAGAGGGGACGACCGTGATCCACGGCTCTTTCGAGGTGGCGGTGAAGGACTGGCCGGCCAGCTCGGGACCGAGCGGGAGGTTGTAGGTGACGATGCCGCCGTCGACCGGCGCGGCGGCGTCGGTGCCCTGGACCGGCAGGATGAAGATGGCGCTGGCCGGGCCGTACGGCGTGATGTTCGCGTCCGGCTTGCAGCGGCTGTCGATGGCGCGGACGCGGGCGTAGAGCGTGAGCGGCGCCGCGCCGAGGTTGGTGCGCGTGAGGTGGTGCTGCGTGTCGCCGGTCGAGATGATCTGCGCGTCGCTGAACTGGCTGTCGGATGCGAGCTGCAACTGGTAGGACGTGGCGCCGGCGATGTCGGTCCACTGGATGGTGAACGGCACGCCGCTCGAGATCTGGCCGATCGCGGCGATCTCCGGTGCGGTCAGCGGCGCGCAGGCGGCAGGCGGCGCGACGACTTCGAGCTTCTCTTCACCCGACTCGAGCGCCGAGCAGCCGTTGGGGAAGGAGGCGCGGACGAACCAGCGCAGGTGGCCGTTCGGGAGCGAGACCGGGCCGGTGTGGTTGGTGCTCGAGGTGGCGACGAGTTGCGTCTGGTTGCCGCGGATGACCAACACCTCGTAGGCCGAGGCTCCCGGCGCCGCGCTCCAGGAGAAGCTCACCGGCGAGGCGACCCTCGCGTTGGAGAGCGGCGCGATGGCGATCGGGCGCTGGTTGTCGAAGCAGCCGGCCGGTGGCGTGTAGGTGAAGCGGAAGGTCTGCGAGTCGCGCGACGGGCAGCGGTCGCCGAGCACGCGCACGAACCATTCGTACCGGCCGGGCGCGATCAGGTGCTGGAGCACCGGCAAGGTGGTGGTGGCGACGAGCGCGGGCAGGCCGCCGTCCGGCGCGAGCCAGACCTCGTAGCCGGCCGCGTCCTGGACGGCGCTCCAGTTGAAAGTGACGAAGCTGAGACCGGTCGTGCTGTTGTTCGCGGGCGCCGTGAGCTCCGGACGCTGCGTGCTGCAGTTGCTGCGCCTCGGCACCGTGAAGCCGGAGCGCTGCGATTCGGTCGACGCGCAGCCGTTGTAGAGCGCTTCCACCCACCAGCTCAGGCTGCCGCCGGCGATGGTGGCGGTGAACGACGTCTCGCCGGTCTCGCCGAGGACTTCGGCAATGCCGCCGTCGATCTCGGCCCAGAGGCGGTAGCCGTCGGCGGCATTGGCCGGGCTCCAGGAGAAGTCGATCGAGGAGGAGGCGATGGTCGAGCCGTTGGCGGGGGAGAGCGGCGACGCGGCGGTGCGGCCCGCGCATGGATCGGGCGCCGCGACGTTGAACGCGACCGGTGCCGAGCGTCCGCTCGGGCAGCCGCTGAAGAGCGCGTCGACGTACGCGACGAGCGCGCCGGTGGGGACGTCGGCCGTCAACGCGATCGCACCGTCGGTGGTGCCGACGTCCTGCGCGGCCGTGCCGTTGGCTTCGACCCAGACGCGGTAGCCGATCGCGCCCGGGACGGGGGTCCAGGCGAACGTGACGCTCGTGCCGACGGTGCTGCCGGCTGCGGGGGAGGTGAGTTGCGGACCGACGTTCGTGCACGCGCCGCCCTCGGCGACGCTGAACGTGCGCTGCTCGGAGACGAGCGGCGTGCAGTCACCCGTGAAGCGCGCCACGACGTACCAGCTGCTGTCGATGCTCGGCAGCGCTTCGACCAGCGAAGTGGTGTTGGTGGTGCCGGCGAGGAACGTGCCGTCCGCGGTGACGAGCCAGACTTCGTATTCGCTCGCGCCGGTGACCGCGCTCCAGGAGAATGCGACCGGCGAGAGCACCTCGGCGCCATTCGCCGGAGCGAGGAGCGCCGGGGGCACGGTGGAGCAGCCCGGTGTGCCGCCGAGGACGTTCGTCGCGGCGGAAGAACTGTTGTTGGCGAAGACCGGGTCGCTGGCGCTGCCCGCGTCGACGGTGGCGGTATTGGTGATGGTGCCGCCCTGCTGCGGCGCGGTGACGGTGATCGTGACGGCGCTGCTCGCGCCGGCGGCGAGGTTGCCGTTGCAGAAGACGCCGGCCGAGAACTCGCTGCAGCTCCACGGTCCGCCGTCGATGCTGACGAGCGTCGTGCCGAGTGGCAGCGCGTCGGTGATGGTGACGTCGGAGGCGTCGGACGGGCCGTGGTTCGTGACGGCGAGGGTGTACGTCAGGTTCGCGCCGGCATTCACGGTGGCAGGGGCGGTCTTCGCGATCGCGAGGTCGGCGGTGGACTGCGTGCCGCCGGTGATGGTGATGTTCTTGCTCGCGCTCGCGGCACAGCCGTCCTTCGTGACGCTGACCGTTAGCTTGGCGGTGCCGCTGCCGCCGACGGAGAACGTGACCGCGTTGGTGCCCTGGCCGGAGGTGATGGTGGCGTTCACGTCGCCCCAGACGTACGTCGCGCCCGGCTGGAGCGGAACGCTGGCGGCGAGGCCGCTCGCGTTTGCAGCGGGGGACGACGGGGCGGTGATGGTGGCGACCGGCTGCGGGGCGATCGGGATGACCACGTTGCCGGTGGTGACGCAGGCGCCCTTCGTGACCGTGACGTCGAGCGTGAGATTCCCGCTTCCGCCGGCTTTGAAGGTGATGGCGTCGAGGTTGGCGGCCGAGGTGATGGTGCCGTTGGTGATGGTCCAGGCGTACGTCGCGCCGGCCTGCGCGGCGACGGAGGCGCCCTGGCCCGCGGCGCCGGCGCAGAGGTTCGCCGGTGCGGCGATCGTGGCGACCGGGGTCGACGAGACGTTGACAGGATGCGAATCGCTGCCGGTGCAGCCGAAGCCGTTCGTCACCGTGACGCTGTAGCTGTCGTGGATTGCCGGCGCGACCGTGATGGTCTGCGTGGTGGCGCCGTTGGACCAGAGATACGACGCGAAGCCGGTGCCGGCGTCGAGCGTGACCGGCGTGCCGGCGCAGGTCGAGGTCGGGCCCTGGATGTCGACGCCGGGCGACCCATTCTGCGTCACGGTCACGGGCGCGGAGGTGGACGTGCAGCCGTTGGCCGCGGTGATCGTGACGCTGTACGAGCCGCTCAGGCCGGTCGTGATCGACTGGGTGGTTTCACCCGTCGACCAGAGCCAGGACGCGCCGGCGCTGGCGGTGAGGGTGACGTCGCCGCCGCTGCAGAACGTGGTCGGGCCGCCCGCGGTGATGCTGGCCGGCGGGGCGCTGTTGAACGTGATGCTGTGCGAGTCGCTGCCGCTGCAGCCGGCACCGGTCGTGACCGTGACGTTATAGGTGCCGGTGGTGGTGACGTCGATGGTCCGCGTGGTCGCGCCGGTGGACCAGAGGTAGCTGGTGAAGCCGGCGCCGGCGTCGAGGGTCACGCTGTCCGGCGTGCAGGCGGTGGTTGGACCGGCGATGACCGGCGTGAGCGTGCCGTTGATGGTGATGGCGTGCGAGTCGGTGGCGGTGCAGCCGCCGCCGTTGGTGACCGTGACGTTGTAGATGCCGCTGGTGGTGACGGTGATGGTCGGCGTGGTGGCGCCGGTGGACCAGAGGTAGGTCGCGAAGCCGGTGCCGGCATCGAGGACGGCGCTGTCGCACGCGCTCGACGGGCCGGTGATGGTCACCGGGGTGGTCGGGGTGATGGTGATGTTGTGCGTCGCGCTGCCGCTGCAGCCGTTGCTGGACGTGACCGTGACGCTGTAGGTGCCGGTGGACGTGACGGTGGTGGTGGGCGTGGTAGCGCCGTTGGACCAGAGGTACGACGCCCAGCCGGAGCCGGCGTCGAGCACCGCGCTGTCGCAGGCGCTGGCCGGGCCGAGGATGGTGATGTTGGGCGCCGCGGTGACGGTGACGCCGATCGACGCCGACGTGGCGGTGCAGCTGCCGTTCGAGGTCTGCACGTGGAAGCTGCCGTTCGTGCTGACGGTGATGGACTGCGTGGTCTCGCCGGTCGACCAGAGATACGCGTTGGCCGTGCTCGCGGTGAGGACGACGCTGCCGCCGTCGCAGAACGTGGTCGGCCCGCCCGGGGTGATGGTGTCGCCGGGCGTGGTGGTGATGCTGATGTTGTGCGTGTCGCTGCCGCTGCAGCCGTTCGCGTCGGTCACTGTGACGCTGTAGATGCCGGTGGTCGTGACGTTGATGGTCGGCGTGGTGGCGCCGGTGTTCCAGAGGTACGAGGCGAAGCCGGCGCCGGCGTTGAGCGTCGCGCTGTCGCAGGCGGTCGACGGGCCGGTGATGGTCGCGACCGGCAACGAATTGACGGTCACGCTCACGGGAGCCGAGGTCGCGCTGCAGCTGCCGTTCGTGGTCTGGACGCTGTAGCTGCCGGAGGCGGTGACGGTGATGGACGGCGTCGTCGCGCCGGTGGACCAGAGGTAGGAGGCGGCGGTGCTGGCGGTGAGGACGACGCTGCCGCCGGCGCAGAAGGTGGTCGGGCCGCTGGCGGTGACCGCGTTGCCCGGGATGTTGTCGATGGTGATGGCGTGGGAGTCGGTGGCCGTGCAGCCGTTTCCGTCGGTCACGGTCACGCCGTACGTGCCGCTGGACGAGACGATGATGGTGCGCGTGGTCTCGCCCGTGGTCCACATGTACGTCGCGAAGCCGGCCCCGGCGTCGAGGGTCGCGCTGGTGCAGGCATTGGACGGACCGGTAATGGTGACGGGCGTGGGCGTGTTGAGCGTGACGACGTGGGAGTCGTTGCCGGGGCAGCCGTTCGCGCCGGTGGCGGTGACCGTGTAGGTCGTGGTCCCGGTCGGGGTGACGGTGATGAAGCGGGTGTTGTCGCCGGTGGACCAGGCGTAGGAGACGAAGCCGGCGCCGGCGTCGAGAGTGACCGGCGTGGCGGGGCAGGTCGAGGCGGGGCCGGTGATCGTCACCAGCGGCGCGACGCAGCCGGCGGTCGCGGCGGGTGAGACTTCCGAGGTGCCGTCGCCGATCGTGGTGCAACCGCCGCTGGTGAACGAGGTGGCGGTGGCCACGACTTTGTCGCCCACGGCCACGCCGCCCGCCGCCACGGTCACGAGCACGTTGGTCAGGTTGTTGCCGGTAAAGCAGGCAGTGCCGAGGGAGGTTAGCGGCGCGCCGGTGGCGTCGGCTTCGAAGAGCTCGATGCGCATGCTGCCCGCGGCGGTGGCGCTGGAGTTGACGGAGAACGTGACGTCGAGGTTCGAGCCGTTCACGTTGGCCGTGGATATGAGCGGGTAGTTCTGGTTGCCGTTCGCGCCCGTGTCGGCGTCCCCCGCGTCCTGCACGTCCGCTCCGTCGCCGTCGAGGTCGATCGGGAGCGTGGCGTAGGCATGCATCGAGTTGCCGAGGATCGCGTTGCCGCTGCCCGCGCCCAGGATGCGCACGCCCGCGCCGCCGTTGTGGGAGATGTCGTTCCCTTCGCCCGCGCCGAGGCCGCCGATCAGGTTGCCCGACGAAGCGGTGAGGGTGATGGCGGCGTTGATGTTGCCGGCGGCGGTGGTGCCATCCGCGGCGACGCCGATCAGGTTCGACTGGATGGTGGTGTCGGTGACGCTCGAGCCGCCGAGGATGATGGCGGTGGCGTTGCCGGAGATCACATTGCCGGAGCCCGGCTGGCCGATGACCGTCCCTTCGGCATCGTCGCTGACCTCGATGCCGGCGACGTTGCCGAGCGTGGTCGTGCCGTTCTGGGCCACGCCGATGTAGTTGTTGAAAATCTCGTTGTTCAGGACCTTGTCGAGGGTGTTGGTCTCGACACGGCCGCGCGCCTCGTCGACCGAGACCAGGCTGCCGCCGGAGAGCAGGATGCCGGAGCCGGTGTTGCCGGAGATGACGTTCCGGTCGCCCGCGCTGTTGCCGCCGATGGTGTTGCTGCCGGCGTCCTGCATCAGGAAGATGCCTTTGCCGTTGCCGACGGCCGCGTTCCCCGTGGCGTTCGTGCCGATGTAGTTGCCGCGGATCGTGTTGCCGCTCGCGGAGCCGCTGAGCAGGATGCCGGTGGTGTTGCCGGAGATGACGTTGCGCGACGCGGCGACGTTGCCGCCGACCGTGTTGCCGTTGCCGTCGATGGAGATGCCAGTGCCGTTGGCTGCCGCGCCGGTGCCGGTGAGATTGGTGCCGATCCAGCAGTTCTGCACGATGTTGCCGTCGCTGGCGATCTTGATCGCGGCGCCGCCGAGGTTCTGCAGGATGAAGCCCTTGACGGTGGAGTTGCCGCCGGTGAGCTCGAAGGCGAGCGAGCCGGTGAAGAGCGCACCGTCGATGGCCAGGATGGGCGTGCCGGTGAAGCCGTCCTGCGTGTCGCCGTCGATGACCACCGGCACGGTGATGTTCGGGAGGCGCGACGTGAGCTGGAAGGTGTACGCACCCGCCGGGAGGATGTCGAAGGTGATGTTGCAGGGCGTGCCGCACGCGCCGCTGTTGGCCTGGTTGATCGCCTCGCGCAGGGAGCCGGCCCCGCTGTCCATGTTGTTCGTGACGATGACGCCCGTGGCCTGCGTGGCGAAGGTGAGCGACGCGCTGTTCGTACCGGTGAGCGAGTCGCCCGCGGTCGCGGCGGCGCTGATGACGACGCCGGCCTCGGCGATCGAGTAGGTGAGGGCGGAGAAGTTCGCGGTGGTGTTGCCGCTCGGGATCTGCAGCGTGAGCGTGCCGCCGAGCGTGCCGGTGCAGCCGCCGCAGCTGCCGGTGGAAAGCGTGATGTCGGTGTTGGCGACGACGTTGGACGGGTTGCCGTAGGGGTCAGTCGCGGTGACGGAGAGCGTGAACGGCGCGGTGGCGTAAAGCGTCTGGCCCGCGTTGACGTCGCTGACGTCGAGCGCCGTCGCCGCTCCGGGGGCCACCGTGATGTTGACCTGCGTGCCGGTGGTGGAGGTGCTCGGCTCGCTCGCATTCAGGGAGACCGATTCGTTGGTATAGAGGAGGACCGAGGTCGTTGCGACGCCGGCCGTGAACGTGAGCACGGTGTTGCTGCCGAACGCCTGCGCGACGTTGTTCTTGTCTTTCGCCGTGGGGGCGTTGCCGTTCGGGGAGGTGGTGGCGCCGGCGAAGACGAGGGTGTGGTCGCCGCTGTAGGAGGTGATGGGGTTGCCCAGACCGTCCTTCGCCGTGATGGTGATGCTCTCGGCCACGCCCGCGTCGGCGTTGCCGTCGGTCGCGATCTCGAGGTCGTACGAGGTGGTGACGCTGGCGGGTGCGCCGACCGTCCAGTCGCCGGTGAACGCCGCGACGCCGGTGGCGTTCGCGAGATGAATGGCAGGGGTGACGGTGGCCGTGGGCTGGGTCCACGAGCCGTTGTACCTCGCCAGGACGTAGCTCGCCTCGGTGCCATGGACCGCGGCGACCGGCCATTCGAAGGCGAGATCGACCGGGCCGGTCACGGTGCTGGGATGGATCGTCCAGTAGCTCTGGAGGATGTTTGCCTCGGCGCCGGTGTTGTCCGGCTGCGCGATGTCGTCGATGGAGATGTCGAGCTGGCCGGCGACTCCGATGGTCACCGCGACGGGGGAGTAGCCGAAGGTCGTGCCGAGAGGGTAGACCTTCGCGCCCGTGGTGCTGTGCGTGACGTCGAGCCGTCCGTCGATGTAGCCGTTGGTGCGGAGCACCTGGCCGCTCGTGACCTTGACCGCGTTCGTGCCGGTGACGACGGTGCCGTTGTCGAGCGTGAGGAAGCCGGAGACGTTGAGGTCGACGGAGGGGTTCAGGCTGCCGGACGCTTTGTTGACGGTGAGGTTGTGCAGGAGCGGCGGGGCGCTGCCGCCCCAGGTCTGGATGGCCGAGGTGCCGTCGACCGTGAACGTGCCGGTGCCGGCCATCATGGTGCCGCTGGTGGAGATCGGGCCCGCGGCGTTGACGCTGCCGCTGCTGAAGTTGAACGTCGAGCCGGAAGCGAGGGTGAAGTCGTCGGCCACGTCGAGGTTGCTCGAGACGAGGTCGAACGTGCCGCTGGTGAGGTCGAAGTCGACGGTGTCGACGTCGCCGATCAGGGAGATCGTTCCGCCGCTCTTCGCGATCTCGAGCCGGTGGAAGGTCCCCGCGATCGACTGTGCGGTCGAGCCGTCCATGACCACGCTCCCGCTGCCGGGAACGAACGTGGCGCCGCTGTCGGTCCAGTTGGCGCCGACGTTGATCGTGTACGTGCCGCCGAGGACGCTCACGCCGGAGAAGATGGCCAGGTTGCCGGAGAGATCGAGGTTGCCGGTGAGCGTCTTGACGCCGGTGCCGTCGAAGTCGAGGTCGTGGAAGGCGGTAGTGCCGGTGATGGTCTGGTTGCCGCCGTTGAATTGAACGACCGAGGTCCCGGCGGTGAAGGTGCCGCCGCTCTGCGTCCAGTTGCCGACCACCGGATACGCGAAGCCGGCTCCGTTGAACGTGGCCGTGCCGGTGAGCGTGAAGTCGCCGTCGACGGCGATGGCGTTGGCGGGGGTGACGTTCGCGGCGCCGCCGATCGTGAAGTCGCCGTTGGTCTCGATGAGCCCCGTCGGCATCGTCTTCAGGCCGGGCGTGATCCCGGGAGTGGTCAGGATGAGGTGGTGGTACGTGGTGCCGATGACCGTCTGACCGAGGCCGTTGTAGCTGACGGTGTTGCCGGCGGCCAGGGCGTTGAGCGTGCCGGAGGCCATCACGTTGCCGCCGACCGACAGCGAGGAGTTGGCGGCATTGATCCAGGTCGAGCTGGTGCCGATGAGGGAGTTCAGGATCTCGACGGTGCCGTTGTTCGTGACCGTCTCGGAGGTGTTGACCGTGAAGTTGCCGCCGAAGAGGAGGTCCGCGGCCGGGACGATCGCGCGCGTGCCGGAAATGACGTGCGCGTAGATCTCACCGCTCCCGAGGATCGAGCCCGCCGAGGTGCTGAGCGTGAGCGTGTCGCCGGTGCCGTTCAGGAAGCCGTTGACGGTCAGGTCGCCGGAGACCGTGAACGAGGTGCTGAGGTCGAAGTAGCTGTTGCCGTCGATGGTGAGCGTGACCGCGCTGCCGCCGTTCGAAGAGAGCGTCGCGTTCGTGTTCAGCCCGGTGATGTAAAGGTCGTTGTATGCGACGGCGCGGACGTTCTGGAACTGGCCGCCGTTGTAGGTGAACAACCCGGTGCCGGCGCTGAACGTGCCGGTGTTGTTGAAGTTCCCGGCCAGACGGAGCTCGCCGCCGGAAACCATGGTCAGGCCGCCGTCGCCGAGGAGCGAGCCGCCGACCGTGACGATGCCGGCGCCGCCGTCGAGCGTCACGCTGCCGGGCGCCTGCTGGTCGATGGTCAGGTCGCCGAGGATGGTGGTGTCCGACACCATCTGCTTGGTCTGGCTGCCGACGGAGCCGGTGTAGGCGACGAAGAGGTTCTGGTAGGTCGGCGCGGGGTTGATGTTCTGGCTGGCGTTCGCTCCGTAATAGATGGTGGTGGTCGAGGCGAGGCTGTACGACCCGAAGTTCGGCAGCGCCACGCCGAAGCCGGTGGTCGCGTCGCCCAGCTTGAGGATCGAGTTGCCGTTCATCTGCAGGGTCGACGTGCCGCCGGCGCTGAAGCTGTTCTTCACGAGGAAGGAGCCGGACTGCATGGCCAGCGTGCCGTCGACGGTGAAGGCGCCCGTGGCTTCGACGGGGCTCGCACCGGTGTTGGCCATGCCGAGGTTCTGGTAGGTGTAGTTGCCGATGGTCTGGCTGCCGGTGCCGTCGAACTTGATGGTGGAACCGGCGCCCGCGGTGTGGTTGATCAAAGTGCCGTCGGAGTCGAGCGAGCCTTTCAGCGCCAGCAGCCCGGTGCCGGTGAATTCGAGGCGGGTGTTGTTGGAGCTGAGGAGCCAGGAGAAGGTGAGGCTGTTGCCGGAGGCGCTGCCGGCGCCGATGCGCAGCGTGGCCATGCCGCCCGTAGACCCTTCGCTGACGTTGATGTTCCCGCCCACCACGAGCGTGCCGCTGGCGACGTCGAGAGTCGCGGGTCCGAGGGCGTCGGCATCGATGTCGACGTTGCCGACCACGGTCAGCTTCGCGCCCGGATTGATCTGCAGCGTCGCACCGAATGCGAGCGTGCCGAAGCTCACCGACGCGGCCGTGTCAGCGGTCGTCGTGACCGTGACCGTATGCGAGTCGTTGATCTGGACCGTGTCGCCGCTCCCGGGGACCGCGCCGAGCTGGTTCCAGGTACTGCCGTTGTTCCAGTCGCCGCTGCCGATGCTCTGGAAGGCAGCGGCGAACGAGGCAGGAGCGCCCAGCAGCGCGAGCACGAGCGACAGCACCACGGGACGGATCGATTTGACGAACGCCATGCATTCTCCTGGAGACGCAATCCGAGCAGACGAAGTGATCGCCCGCGCGCGAGAGATCGGATTAGTTCGGAACCCGAGAGATCTTACACTGTGAATAACAAAACGGGGCGAATGGGATTAGGCTGAAAGATACAGCCGCGTGCGGCTTGCGGCAGTGACGTGGTTCACAGTTTCGGAGGAAGTGGTCGTGGGTTTGGTGTCGGGTGTCAGGTGTCTGGGGTTTGCGGGCTTGCGGGAGCTGTCCCGATAGCCTGCAAGCCCCAGACACCTGACACCTGATACCCGACACCACTCCGCCACGGAGTTTCCTTTCCCCCCGCGATACCGTCTAACCCCCATGAGACTTCTCGCCGCGCTCGCCACACTTCTTCTTGCCACCGCAGCTCACGCTGTCTCGCCGATCACGTTCGCGGATCCCGACGGGCAGGAGCTGATCCTCGAGGAGCTCTCGGCCCGCACGGCCATCCACGGGATGCTTTCGCTGACGGAGCTGGAGCTGCGCTTCCGCAATCCGCGTGCGGCGCGGATCGAGGGGCGCTTCACCGCGACGCTGCCCGCCGACGCGGCGATCAGCCGTTTCGCGAAGGACGTCAACGGGCAGTTGATGGAAGGGGAGGTGGTGGAGCGGCTGCGCGCGAATCAGGTCTACGAGCAGTTCCTGCATCAGATGCGGGATCCGGCGCTGCTGGAGCAGGACCAGGGGAACCGCTTCTCCGCGCGCATCTTCCCGATCGAGCCGAACGCGCCGGTGCGGCTGATCCTGTCGTACACGCAGCTCCTGCCGATGCGCGACGGCGTCCGCACGTACACGCTACCGCTGCGCGGGCTGCCGAAGGTGAGCCGGTTCTCGTTCCGCGCCGTCACCTCGCCGCTGCCCGGCGAACGGAAGACAGGCGAGCTGACGACGAGCACCGCCGAGGTCACGACGCTCGATGAGCGCAACTGGACCCCCGACCGCGACATCGTCATGAACTGGCGCGCGATGGAATCGGGCGCGCGCATTCTCCGCGCCGGCGATTTCTACATCGCCTCGCTCCGTCCGAACGTACAGACAACTGACAACAGACAACCGGCAACGAATTGGCTGTTCTACATCGACACGTCGGCGTCGGCCGCCGAGGGAGCCGCACTGCGCATCCGAGCACTCGAATCGCTGCTGAATGGGCTCCCCTCGGGCGACACAGTGGAGCTGCTCGCGTTCGACAACGAGGTCGTGCCGCTCGCGAAGGGCACCGTTCGCGAAGTGGCGCGCACCATCGGCGACCGTCTCCGCGCGCGCCTTTTCCTCGGCGGCACCGACGTCGAGGCGATGCTGCGCGATCTCTCCTCCCGCATCGCGTCGCGTACCGCCGTGATCGTGAGCGATCTCGTCCCGACCCTCGGGCGCACCGCATCCAGCGACATCCAGTCGGCCGCGAACGCGTTGCCGCGCAACGCACGCGTGCACGCGCTGATCCTCGGCAGCCGCGAGGATGCGCCCGTCGCACGCGCGCTCACCGCCGGCCGCGGCAGGATCGTGCGGGTGCCGTTCACCGCCACTCCGGACGTCCGCGAGCTCCAGCGTCCCCTCGGCGCGGACGTCGACGTGAGCGACAGCGGCGCCGAATGGCTCTACCCGACGCGGGTGAACGACGTAGCCGCGGGCGATGAGGTGCTGATCCTCGGCAAGGTGCGCATCGGCGAGGAGATCCGCATCGCGTCCGGTGCCGCGACGCAGCAGCTCGATTCCGCGTTCGCGCCGTTGTTGGAGCGCGAGGCGTATCGCGCCTATCTCCAGTACCTCGCGGAGCGCGAGGCCTCGGAGCCCACCGAAGCCGTGCGCCGCGCGCTGGCGGCCGAGCAGGTGAAGATCAGCGTCGATCACCGCGTGGTCATCCCGCGCACGACGATGCTCGTGCTCGAGAACGAGTTCGAGTACCAGCGCTTCGGCCTCGCGCGCCACGCGCTCGCCGACATCCTGACCATCGATGCGGGCGGGATCACGAAAGTCGATCGGCAAATCATCGAGCGGCAGACCGCCTTCAGGCCAGGCCCGACTCCGCGCCTGGAAGCGATGCCGTCCGAGCGCGATGCCCCGAATGAATCACCCGCGCCACTGCGGGTCGAAGTCCCCGGCCCGGAGGAGTCCATTACCGTGACGGCGGCAGCGCCGGCGATCCCGGAAGCCCCGAAGGAAGCCGTCCAGGGGGCCGACCTTCTGTCGGAGGAGTTGCCAATCGGACGCACGGTCCCGCCGTCTCAGGCTCGGATCCAGCGCGAACGGAGTCGCCCCATCTCCGAGCCGAAACATGAGGTCCGGTGGACGCACGTGACGAAGCCGCCGCGCTCGCGCATCGCGGAGCTGGAGCGCGAGCTCCGCGACGACCCGGCGAACCGCGAGTTGTACAACCAGCTCGGCGAGACGCTGGCGGCGCTCGAGGAGTGGTCCGCTTTGCGGGCGCTGGCGATCCGCTGGCAGCCGTTCGATCCGGAGAACCCGCAGGTGTACGAGCTCCTCGGCATGGCGGCCCGCGATGACGCAGAAGCGGCGCGCGCATACGCGTCGCTGATCGAGCTCGGGCCGGCGAAGACGGAGCTGCTGCAGCGCGCCGGACTGCTGCTGTTGCGCGCGAACCGCGCGAAGCTGGCCGAGGCGCCGCTGCGGAAGGCGCTGGAAGCGCGTCCCGACCGCGCGAACGGATATCGCCATCTCGCGCTGCTGCTGTGGCAGGGCGGCCGCCACGAAGAAGCGGCGCGCGTGTTGGAGTCGGCGACGAAGCAACAGTTCCCGCAGTGGTATCGCGACGTGCAGCGCGTGATCCGCGAGGAGCTCGGCTTCATCTACCGCGCCTGGCAGAAAGCGGAGCCGTCCCGCAGGGACGAGATCGCGGAACGCGCCCGCCAGTACAACGTCGATCTCGCGCGCACCGACGCGCTGCGGATCACGCTCGTCTGGGAGACCGACGCGAACGACGTCGACCTGCACGTGGTCGAGCCGTCCGGCGAGGAGGTCTCGTACCGCAACGTCGAGTCGAAATCGGGCCTCCGCCTCTACGAGGACATCACGCAGGGCCTCGGACCGGAAGTCGTGCGCACCGGCAAACTCTCGCCCGGTACGTACCACGTCGGCGTCCGCTACTTCGCCGCCGGCCCGATGGGCATCAGCCGCGGCATCGTCCTGGTCATGCGCGGCGACGACCGCGTGGAAGTACACCCGTTCCGCCTCGCGATCGGCGGAGGGGACATCCGGTACGTGACGGCGGTGAAGGGGAAGTGAGGGTCAGGCCGGAGGCACGAACGCGTGCCCCCCGTGGTCCGGCCTGGTTTCCAGGTAATGGCGGACGTGGCGGACGAGGGCGGGGGTGGCGCGGCCGGCTTCGAAGGCTTCGTTGAGGAAAGCGAGGGCGGTCAGGGCGTGGCCGGTCATGCCGACCGAGGTGAAGCTTTCGACGATGGACGCGCAGAGCTCCGCTGCCTCGCGCGCTCCCGCGGAGGTTCCGGAGGCGAGCAGGGCCTCGGCGATGTCGAGCGTGACCAGCGCGGCGTCGCTGCGGAGGCCGAGCTGCTCGAACTCGCGGCGCGCTTCGCGCAGGCGTCCCAGTCCGTCCGGGATGTCGCCGTTGGCGATGCGCAGGGAGCCGATGCTCCAGCGCGTGCGGATGCGCTCCGTCTCCAAGCCGAGGGCTTCGTAGAGCGACAGCGCGCGCGCAAAGTAGACGTCGGCCGACTCCAGCTCGTGCAGGCGCAACTGGCAGTTGGCGACGTTCGCGTACAGGCGGGCCAGCGTCCCCGCGTCGCCGAGGCCCTTCGCCACGCGCACGAGGGAAACGAAGAGGTCGCGCGCGTCGCGGTATTGGTTCTGGTCGAACAGCACCGAGGCCTCGACGATCTTCGCGTGCACGTAGCGGTCGTCCTCTCCGAACTGCCGGAACACGCGCGCGCACTTGCGCACCAGCAGCAGCGCCTCGTCCCGGCGCTCGGTCTCGACGAAGATCACCGCGCGCAGGTAGTCGACCAGCGCCAATGAGAAGACGGCCACCGTGGACTGCGCGAACGCGCGCGCGGCGATGTCGGTCGCATCGAGCGCCTCGGGATAGCGGCCGAGATAGCGCAGGACGTTCGCGCGCTCCAGCCAGCTGCCGCCGCGCAGGTCGTACAGAAGCGAATCCGGATAGCGCCGCGGCGGCAGCAGGTCGGAGATCGCGATCGCCGCATCGGCCAGGACGAGGGCGTGCATCGGCTGGCGTTCCCTCAATGCGCGCGACTCCGCCCTGAGGCGGCGCACTACGCCCGCGGTGCGCATTTCGGGGCGCGCGGTCACGTTCGCGCGCCGGAACGAGGCTGGACTGGAGAGGAGCGGCGCGAGCAATTGCTCCGCGGCCGCCTCTTCCTGTTCGAGCAGCTCTGCCAGCACGCGCAGCTCCGGGGGAGACTCTTCCCCGCCCGCTTCCGCGACCGACCAGAGCTCGTTCGACGACAGCGTGGCCTCGAACGCGCGCAGCTCCTCGAGCCGCACGTTGCACGTGCGGCAGAACGCGAGATGCATCTCCAGATCCGAGCGTCCTTCGAAGGCCTCGGGATCGTCGAGATACTCCTGCAGCGCCAGCTCGTCGTAGTGGCCGCTCACCGTTTACCGTCCTTCAGCAGGTCGTCGTAAGCCTTGCGTACGCGCTTCCGCCCAGTATGGAGCAGTTGCATGACGTAGCCGGCAGTGGTGCCGAGGCGCGTGGCAATTTCCGCCGCCGAATATCCCTCGGCATAAAAGAGCCGCAGCGTCTCGCGGCATTTCGGGTCGATCTCGCTGAGCGCACGCTCCACTGTGACGCGGTCGACGATGCGTCCCTCCAGTCCGGGCGATTTCGGATCGACATAATCGCCGACATTCTCAGGCAACTGGCTCGTGCGCTGCGAGGTCCGCCGATAGCTGCGGCTCGCGTGGCAGACCGCGCCCACCAGCCAGCGCCGCGCGTCGCGGATATTGTCTTTATGGATCATGAACGACGAAAAAACATCGTGCACGATCGCCGCGGCATCAGGCGGCGGCAGGTTGAATTTCTTTTCCGCGATTTCCCGGAGCAATGCCGCGTGCTCCCTGTACGCGTCCTCGACGGCGACACTGAGCGCAGTCGGCCTGGAAGCCGGCGAGTCGTCGTCGCCTGTGGGAACCATGACGGCAGTATATGCGGTGCGGAGTTGTATGGAGTCGCATCTACAGGCATACATCGTCTCGACTCTGTGCACGCTCGCAGTAGACTTTGCGCATGACACTGCTGGCCGGTGACATCGGCGGAACGAAGACGCTCCTGCGCTGTATCGGCGAAAACGGTGCGACGATTATCGAGGAGCGCTACGAAAGCAGCGCATATGGGACGTTCGACGACCTGCTGCGCGAGTTTCTCGCCCGTGCCCCCGGCTCGATCGACGCGGCCTGCTTCGCCGTCGCCGGCCCGGTGCTCGGTGGCCGCGCCGAAGTCACGAACGTCGGCTGGACGATCGAGGAGGCGGCACTGCGGCGGGCGTTCCCGATCGGCCGCGTCTCATTGATCAATGACTTCTACGGCATCGCCCTCGGCGTGCCGCTCCTGACCGCGGGCGACCTGCTGTCGCTGCACGAGGGGAAGCGCGACCGCGACGCGCCGATCGGCATCCTCGGCGCCGGCACCGGCCTCGGCGAAGCGATCGTGACCCGCCACGGCGACCTGTATCACGTCCTTCCGTCCGAGGGGGGACATCAGGACTTCGCGCCACAGGATGAAGAGCAGGCGCGCCTCTTTCTTCATCTGCATAAGCAGCTCGGCCACGTGAGCTGGGAGCGCGTCGTCTCCGGCATGGGCCTGACCAGCATCCATACCTTCCTCGGCGGCGACGAGCTCTCGCCCGCCGAGATCGCGGAGCGCGCCGATGCCGGCGATCCCCGCGCGGAGCACGCCTTCGAGATCTTCGTCGACGCCTACGGCGCCGAGGCCGGCAACATGGCGTTGCGCGTCCTCGCCCGCGGCGGCATCTACCTCGCCGGCGGCATCGCCGCCAAGAATATCGACCGCTTCACCGACGGCCGCTTCGTCGAGGCCTTCCTCCGGAAGGGGCGTTTCCGCGACCTCGTCGAGACCATTCCGGTGGACCTGATCCTGAACGAGAACGTCGGGTTGATCGGGGCGGCGGAAGGAGCGCGGCGGGCTGCTCAGGAATCGCCGCTCCCCCCTCCCGGTTAGTGCGCGCGCATGGGACTTTCTGTAGGCATCGTCGGTCTTCCTAACGTCGGCAAATCCACCATCTTCAACGCGCTCACCGCGGCGGGCGCGCAGAGCGCGAACTATCCGTTCTGCACGATCGAGCCGAACGTCGGCATCGTGCCGGTCGTCGACCCGCGGCTGCAGAAGATCGCGGCCCTGGCGGCCAGCAAGCAGATCATCTTCACCGACCTGAAAGTCGTCGACATCGCCGGCCTGGTGCGTGGTGCGAGCAAAGGGGAGGGACTGGGGAACCAGTTCCTGGCGAACATCCGCGAGACCGATGCGATCCTGCATGTCGTCCGCTGCTTCGAAGATCCGAACGTCGTGCACGTCGAGGGGAGCGTCGACCCGGAGCGGGACATCGAGGTGATCGAGACCGAGTTGCTGCTGGCCGACCTCGACGCGCTGTCCAAACGCAACGACCGCGTCGGCCGTCTCGCCCGCGTGGGGCAGAAGGAGTACATCGCCCAGGCGGAGGCTCTGACGAAAGCGATCGCGGCCGTGGAGAAGGGGACGCCGCTGCGCGCAATCGAGTTCAGCGACGCGGAGAAAGCGGCGCTCGCGGAGCTGAACCTCATCACCATGAAACCGGTGCTCTACGTCGCCAACGTCGCCGAGGGCGACCTCGGCACCGAGACGCCGATGCTGCAGAAGGTGCGCAAGCAGGCAGCGGAGAAGCGGGGAGAGGTGGTCGTGATCTCCGGCGAGATCGAAGCGCAGATCTCCCAGCTGCCGCAGGAAGACCGCGGCGAGTTCCTCAAGGACATGGGCCTCGAGGAGCCGGGGCTGAATGCCCTCATCCGCGCGGCATACTCGTTGCTCGGGCTGGAGACGTTCTTCACCGCCGGCCCGAAAGAGGCGCGGGCGTGGACGATCCATCGCGGATCGAAAGCGCCGCAGGCGGCCGGAGAGATTCACTCCGACTTCGAGAGAGGCTTCATTCGCGCCGAGACGATCGGCTACGACGACTATCTGGCGTACGCCGGCGAGCAGGGCGCGAAAGCGGCAGGGAAGATGCGAAGCGAGGGGAAGGAATACGAGGTACAGGACGGAGACGTGATCCTGTTCCGCTTCAACGTCTGAACGTGCAATTCACACTGACCTCCGATCAGGGGCTCCCCATCCGCGGCGATCTCGACGTCCCCGATCGCCCGCGTGCGCTCGTGGTGGTAGTGCATGGGTTCAAGGGATTCAAGGACTGGGGCTTCTTCCCCTGGGTCGCGCAACGCTTCACGCAGCACCGCCTCGCGGTCTGCCGCTTCAACATGTCGCGCTCCGGCATCGGCGACGATCCGGAGTCGTTCGACCGCCTCGATCTCTTCGAGGACGACACCTACTCCACGCAGCTGGCCGACCTGCGACGCGTCGCCGAATACGCGCGGCAGCAGGTCCCGAACGTCCCGCTGTTCCTCTTCGGCCATTCCCGCGGAGGAGGCGTCGCCCTCCTCGGCGCCGCCGCCGTCCCCTCACTGCGCGGCGTCGCGGCCTGGGCCCCGATCTCCCGCTGCGACCGCTGGGACGAGACCACAAAGCGCGACTGGCGCTCCCGCGGCTTCCTCGAGCAGCTCAACACCCGCACGAAACAGGTGATGCGCATGTCGCCCGCCATCCTCGACGACTACGAGGCCGACCCTTCGCGTTTCGACATCGTCGCCGCCGCGCGGTCGCTGACCGTCCCGCTCCTCGTCGTCCACGGCGCCCGCGACGAAAGCGTCCCCGTCGACGAAGGCCGCCTGCTCGCCTCCTCGAACGCCGACGCGTCACTGCTCGTGATCGACCGAGCCGGCCATACGTTCAACGCGATCCACCCGCTGGTGCACGTGCCGTTCGAGCTCACGCTGGCCGCGGAGGCGACGGCGCATTTCATCTACGCGCACGCGTAGGGTCTTATGGAGTGCGGTGACCGCAGTCACCGCTTTAACTCGCTACGGAATGGCAGGAGTTCCTTGCGGGATCGGCGGCTACGCCGCAGGAAAAGCGGTGACTGCGGGAGGGTGTGTCAAAACCCAAATTCGCGAAATTCAAGTGGGCGAAACGCTGCGTTACATGATGTTTTTTACACTCGCAGTGGTCAATGCCATCAATTTACGCCGGCTTATTCACCCTGCAGTGGATGCGCGAACCACGTGCCAATAGTTTTGAGACAGCCTCCTGCGGTCACCGCACTCCAA